>JAABUN010000581.1_pt1 | contig 91936 bp, 73 predicted proteins | sample 5559311 | NCBI WGS metagenome assembly JAABUN01 (sample SAMN10711877, study PRJNA513370) | rock metagenome | isolation source: Antarctica rocks | place: Antarctica: Victoria Land, Siegfried Peak sud | reverse complement strand
GTAGGACGTGTTGGCAGCGACGGACTGCCGCAGTTCGGGAGCACAATGGAGTACGGACGCGACCTCGTCCGCATGGTGCGCGGCGATCTTCGGCGTGTCCGTACCCTTCTCATACAGTTTCTAGTGACCAGCCGTTCCATTCACGGAGCTAGCAGTCCAAGGGCCACCAGCGCCGCAAGAACCCCTTTCATCCGATGCACAATTACCCAACGGGCTAGGGGAAAAGTCGGAGACCGCCGGCCTCGCTAGCCCGACGTGTGCTACTCACGCAAGACCAGGTGATAGAGCTCAAGATAGGCAGCGATAGTATTTCCGACATCGAAGTCCGCCGCACGCAACCGCGCACTGTGACCCATGCGTCGACGCAGTGCAGGATCGTCGAGCAGCACCCGCAAGCGCCCGGCGATCGCCTCCGCGTCGGTCGGCTCGACCAGGAAACCGGCTTGCGACTCGGGTGTGACCACCTCGCGCAGACCTGGCACATCGCTCGCGACGACCGGCAGTCCCGCCGCCATCGCCTCCACTAGCGCCAGGCCAAAGCCTTCCCAGTGTGACATCATGAGGAAAATATCCGCGCGCCGTAAAGCTTGGATAATATCCGAGCGAAAACCCCAGAACTTTACCCGATCTTCAAGGTGTAGGGCTCGGACCCGAGCCTTCAGGGCCGATTCCCGCTCCCCCTGGCCCAAAATCCAGTACTCCAGGGGGTGGCTGTGAAGCCTGTCGATGGCGTTGAGAGCCGTCTCGTAGTTCTTTTGCTCCGTTAAGCGCCCGGCGGAAATGATGATCGGTGTATTACCCACAGAATCATGTCGTTCGATAGCTCGATACTCCTCCAGGTCAATGCCGTTGTAGATAGTCACCACGTTGTCGGCGAGTTCGGGAAGCCATTCTAACATCGCAGTCTTGGTCCCCGAACTAACACAGACAATCCGGGCATACGCGCGATACAAGGAGCGATCGAGTTGCTTGCCGAAAGGAAGCCGCCGACGGCGGTTGAAGGTATTATGCTCGGTCGTGACGAAGCGGGCTTTAAGACCGAGTAGTTTGGCGACCAATGGCACTACCGCCTGTGCGGGGAAGAGATGCACATGGATGATATCCAAATCACGCCACTGTGGCTGCTTGAGAAAGGCATAGAGACGCCCGAAGATTGCCACTCGGTAGGGGCTAGGGGACGTAAAGGAGTAAGTATTGGGCAACCCCGTCGTGGAGGAACGCATCAAACTTAAGAGGTGGCTGTCGAAGCCACGCGCCAAGTACGCTTGATGGAACTGCACAGACAGACGTTGCGCGCCACCATCCTTGAGATCGAAAGAATTGCTGATTTGCAGAATCTTCATCGCCACCACCTAACCCACTACGGTGTCCTCATAAGTTATTCGCTATCTGGGGTGCAGTCCAAGTGACTTTCAGCGTGGTTCGCGATTTGGGGTGCAGTCCATTCCCCCGACCGATATCAGCATCCTGAAGCTAAGGGTATCCTCACCGACGAGCAACCTACGCGTACTCACGAAATGTCCTGCCGGACTGCTGCCCATTTCCAAAGCCCCACTGGCAAAACTTGTCTACCGCTGGCAAGGTAGATCGTAATGCGGGAGTAGGGGGATAGGTTGAATGAGGCGACATGGCGTTGCATTCGATCGACCATCCCCGTACTCCACGATACCAATGGAACGCTGTTCAACCCAAGATTGATGCAGCCTCACGGTACACTTGCACGACCTGGCGGGCATGGCTCTCCCACGAGTAGCGCGCGGCACGCTCACGTCCCAAAGCCACCAACTCGTTCCGCCGTGATTCGCTCATCAGCACCTGCTGCAGGCCCGCAGCGACGGCCTCCACGTCTAGCGGGTCCACTAACTCCGCGGCCTCACCCACCACCTCCGGCAAGCACGATACATTGGAGGTGACGACCGGGGTACCGACAGCCATCGCTTCCAGCGGTGGGTAGCCGAAGCCCTCGTAAAGGGATGGGAAGCAGAGTACGGACGCCGCCGCATATACCTTAGGTAAATCGTCGTCCGACACGATGCCGAGCGACCGCGTCACGTCTTGCAAGTTCAGCCGGGCGATAGTGCTCGGCAGATCGTCGCTCGTACCCGTCGCGAACGTCGCACCGACCAGTACGAGACACAGATCCTCCAGTCCTGGTACCTGGCGCACCCTGGCGACGGCTTCGAGGAGACGCGGCAAATTCTTATGCGGCTCCCGCGTGCTCACGGCAAGGACGAAGCGCCCCGGCAGTCCAAGGCGTTCGCGTGCGTCGTGGATCGCCGCATCCTCGACCGGTCTGAACCACCGGTGATCGATGCCCGGGTAGGCGACGCTGACGCACTCGGCCCGAACCCCGGGTACCAGCGCCAACATCTCGCGCCGCGTCTCCTCGGAGATGGCGATGACAGCGGCGGCACGCCGCAGGGAGCGCGGGAGCGCCCAGCGCAGGAAGTGCCCTCGCAACGATGAAAACGTCTCGGGAAAGCGCAACATCCGCAAATCATGCAGCGTGATGACGGATGGGGTAGGTGGGCGCACCGGTAGATAGCCGAACGGCGAATGGAACACATCGAACGGGCGTTGCTGGTAGGCGTTCTGAATCCAGCACTGTTCGCGCAACACCCGTTGAATGGGACCACCCGCTGCGATGTCGAGCAGGACGGGCGAGAAGTTGGTCGGCAAATTAGTCGGCCAGGGAACCTGAGAAGGCCAGAAAAACTGGTACTCCGTCTCGCGGTCCACCGCCGCCAACCCATCTAAGAGGCCGAAGATATGGCGGGCAATGCCGGTGTTCCTCTGGACGACGAAAGGTGTGTACAGCGCTACCCGCATCAGGATCTCCTCATTGGATAGCACAGACTATCCCCCGGCCTATTGTTCGTGGGAGTGGGCGAATTTCTCCGGTGGTGCCTCGATCGGGCCAAGCCGCATCAGTTGCGCCGACCAAGTCGACCGAGGATACCATCCCGGAAGCCGAGCAAGCGCAGCGACGCCCGCTCCGAACGCTCGGGTCCATACGCGAGATCCATGATGAGGACGCGGAGTTGCACCAGGAAGAACAAGAAGAGCTCCTGCGGGTCGCACCTTATCCTCGTGAGCGTGTACAGGGTGTTGCGCGTGCCGTAATAGGTCTTCCACGGCGGCTGCTCGCTCCGATTGCTGCGCCGACCGAGGAAACGAATCTGCCGCGTCCGCTCGCCATAATCGTGGAAGATCAGTGCGTCCGGCACGACGATGATCGCAGCACTCGTCCGGTCCTGGATACGCAGACCATACTCATAATCGTCGAACCAGATGAAGAAGTCCTTGTTGGGCAGCCCGACCGCCGACACCACCTCGCGCGCGATCAGCGGCCCGACGAACGCAAACAGGAAGGGTCCACTCACCGGCTGCCCCCCGGCTGTGACTTCGGCGGTGGCTTCGATGTGACGCTTCCGCCACACGTTGATTCCATACTGCCGTCCAGAACGGTCCTGCTGGACGGGGACGAGGACGGCGTTCGGGCGCGCGTGCGCCAGCAGCCGCCCCAGGCAGTCCGGGGCCGGGCGCGCGTCGTCGTCCATCAGCCACAGCCACTCGTGCCCCTGCGCGTGGGCCCACTTCATCCCCGCGTGGAAGCCCCCCGCACCCCCGCCGTTCGCCGCCAGCGCCAGCACCGTCGCCCCCGGGAACTCCCCCCGCACCAGCGCCCGCGTCCCGTCCGTCGAGGCGTTGTCCACCACCAGCACCACGTCCGGGGGCCGCGTCTGCGCGCGCAGCGCGAGGAGGCACTCGCGCAAGAGGGCCGCCCGGTTGTACGCCACCACCACCGCGCACACCCGCCCGTCCAGGCCGCGATTGTCGGGCGGGGATGGGGCGAGCTGCATAGCGCTCATACCCGCTTACCCAGCCGACCGATCGCACCATCCAACATGCCAAGTAAACGCATCCGTGCACGCTCCCAGCGGTCGTGTTCGTAGATGAGATCGCCGACGAGATGCCGGAATTGCTGCCGGAAGTATAGGGCCAGTTCACGGATATCACGGCGCTCCCGGAGGAGCACATACAGATAATTCCGCGCCCCATAGTACAGCTTCCACGCGGCGTAGTCCCGTCGCAGGCTAGTACGTCCGAGAAAGCTGAACTCCTTCGGATCGGCACCGAAGTCATGATAGACCAGCGCGTCCGGCACGACGACGATCGCGGCGGTCGTCCGGTGCCGGATGCGGAGCGCGTATGCCAGATCGTCGAACCAGATGAAGAAGTCCTTGTTGGGGAAGCCGACCTGCGCCACTACCTCGCGCGCGATCAGCGGCCCCACGAAGCGAAAGACAAAGGGTCCGCCCACCGCCTCCCCCCTCGCCATGACCTCCGCCGTGACGTCGACCTCCCAGCCTCGCCACTCGGCGATGGCATAGAAGCGTCCGGCGGTGTCCTGCTGGACGGGGACGAGGACGGCGTTCGGGCGCGCGTGCGCCAGCAGCCGCCCCAGGCAGTCCGCCGCCGGGCGCGCGTCGTCGTCCATCAGCCACAGCCACTCGTACCCCTCCCTGTAGGCCCACCGCATCCCCGCGTGGAACCCCCCCGCCCCCCCGCCGTTCGCCGCCATCCCCAGCACCGTCGCCCCCGGGAACTCCCCCCGCACCAGCCCCCGCGTCCCGTCCGTCGAGGCGTTGTCCACCACCAGGATCGTGTCCACCGCGCGCGTCTGCGCCCCAAGCGCCGCCAGACACTCCCGCAACAGCGCCGCCCGGTTGTACGCCACCACCACCGCGCATACCCGCCCACCAGCCGGAGTGCTCATAGCGCAACATCCTGGCGCGGTTCCACCGACGTGGTGCTGCTTGCCGCCGAGCTCGTGTCCCCACACAGAAGAATATTTAAGTACTGGTCAACGATGCGATCGTGAGCGAAACGGGCACTCGCTTCCGTCGATACTCCAGGCCGTGCTGTATCCAGCGTCACCAGGATCGCTTTCGCAAGCGCCGCACGATCCGCAACCGGTACCAACGTTCCCCAACGACCTCCCTCCAGGATCTCCTGCGGTCCACTGTCGCAGTCGGTTGCGACGATCGGTGTTCCCAATGTAAGGGCTTCGAGGAGCACGACAGGCAATGCTTCCCAGGCTGATGACAGCACAAACACAGCTGCCCGTGCCATGTATGGATAGGGATGCTCGATAAACCCACCGAGAGAAACGTCCTGCTCTAGGCCCAACCCACGCACTAGCTCCTCGAGTGCGGCTCGCTCCTCTCCGTCCCCCAAGATCAATAAACGGGCCGGGCGATCGCGCCGCACCAGATGGAACGCCTTGATGAGCGTCGGAAAATCCTTCTGCCTGGTAAGCCTTCCCACCGCCAGAATAACGGGCGGTTCGCCGGGAGCGAACCATGGATGATCCAGCGGTTGCGCCGCCCTGGCCGCGAGGTCCGGTGGCACCGGATTGTAAACGACCTGAATACGCTCTGCAGGTAGCCCCGTCACAGATGCCAGGTCATCGGCTGCCCCTTGCGACACCGCCACGATCGCGGCAGCCCAGGGATAGAAGCGTCGCACGAGCTTCGGCAGGAAGAATCGTTCTCCCAGATAGGGAGAATTCATCAAGAAATGGCGTGTAAAGGGGAAGTGTGCGCTGATCACGATCCTGGTGGGCACCTGTGCGATTCGCCACGCCCAGAGCGCCGCGATGTTGGTCTGCTCGAAGGCTGACAGCAGAACCGTTGGTCGTTCACGCCGCAGATATCTTATGAGTGACGGTACGTTGCGCACCAACGGCACGCGCGCTAGCAGCCCCCGCCTCTGCAGTATTATCAACCGTATCCCGGCTGGCACCTGTGTCAACAGTGACCCTTGGGCATTCACGAGAACTAAATCGACCGCTATCCCGCGTTCAATAAACCCTAACGCCAGATTGAACATGGTCCGCTCGGTCCCATAGCCATTGAGATTGAGACTGAGGATCGCGATCCTATTCACTGCGACCTTCCGACACCGATGGCCCTCTTGAGCACTGATCTGGCGACGGTGCCCCCTATCGGGAGGCGCTTGACAACGGGCCATCCGGTAATGGCTGTGCGCAACAAGGCTCCTGCTAAATGGAGTTTCGGATCGGCACCCCGTTTGCGTATGACCGCCATGCCACGATTCTCCGGATAGGTCTTAACTTCAAGTATCTCCGTGGACAGGGAGTTCCTGACGCAATGATTGATGACGTACCGCGGTCCCTCATGGCCACTGTACTTAGGATAAATATCATGCATAACGACATAGCCACCGGTAGCGACATGCGGGTAGAAGAGCAGAAAATCGGCCAGACAACCCTGGATACTATGATCACCATCGATGAACAGCAAGTCGATCGGTGCCCTGAGCCGTTTACCGACCTGCATCCCCATGCGCTTGGAATCCATCTTGTAGAACTGGACCCGCTCCGCAAGCTGGGCGGAAGCGACCAATTCTCGGGCGGCTGCGAGGGAATCGGGCAGATATTCATAGTGAAAGGGGGGGAATGGGAAAATCTCATTGAATAGGTCGACCGAATGTATCGTTCCTTCGCCCCCCAGTTGCTCCAAACCGGAGGCGATCCAGACTGTTGAACCGCCCGTATAACATCCGATTTCAACGACAGTACAAGGGTTGATGTTGAGCACGAGATTCTTCAGGAATGCCCCCTGATCCGGGGATAGCGCGGCGGGGTAGGTACTCTTCTCCCCATACATCCCGACCAAAGCACGCGCCCACGGTGCCGAGCAATCTGTCAGATAATCGGGGAGCGCATAGCGATTATCCTCATCCTCAATCCCCCAAAATCGGCGAGCGCGCGCCTGGATGTTATCGACCGTGAGATGCCATAAATCGGTTGTGCCGTCCCGATGAAAACGTGTCGCTTCGGCGAATGCGACAAGTTCTTCCTTGGCTGCCTGATGAAAGGTCCAGGACAACTCGTCGGTTGAGTAGCGGAACTCGTCGCGATACTTCATCGGCAAAATACCCCCGGCCCCTTCTATTTCATCGATCAGCACGACTCGTAACCCGTATCAACGTGTCAGGCGGGATTGGGAAGTCACTGTGCCGACCGAGGGATATCTCCGCGATGATCATTCACCAACAGAGATGCATCCAGGTGTTATGACGAGTGCGCATACTCACCGTGTTTTCTGTGCGTTCCCTGTGAACCCCAAGATGATCTTCGTCACCGTTGTACTAACGTTCTCCACCAGATATTCCGGTGGCACACGCCATCCCGGCTCCTGCGCAACGACCACCCGCACGCAGCGGGTGATCGCGTCGGGAGCGATACCGCTGAGCATGTTGCTCCCGTTCTCGACCGTTTCCGGACGCTCGGTCACATCGCGGATCGTGACGTTCGGCACCCTGAGGATGCAGCATTCCTCCTGCACCGTGCCGCTGTCGCTCAGCACACAGAAGGCGTTCCGCTCCAGGGCGATGAAGTCGCCGAAGCCGAATGGCTCAAGGAAGCGCACGCCATCACCCACCACCCCGATCCCGAATTGCGCCAACTTGCTGCGGGTGCGGGGGTGCAGGCTGCAAATCACCGGCAGGCCATATTCCTCGTGGAGCGCTGCCAGGGCGTGTGCCAGATCGCGCAGCCGCTCCTCGACATCTACATTCTCGGCACGATGCATCGTGACCAGGAAATAGCCCTTCGCCTCGATCCCGAGCTGCGTCAGGATCGGCGACCGCGCGATCTGCGGCTCGTAATATCGGATCACCTCGTAGATCGGGTTCCCGATCACATGAACATGCTGGCCGGGGATGCCCTCGCGCAGTAAGTTGGCGCGGCTCCGCTCGGTATAGGGCATCAACACGTCGCTACTGTGGTCGATAATCCGGCGATTCGTCTCTTCGGGTACGCGGTCGTCGTAGCAACGGTTCCCCGCCTCCAGGTGGTAGACCGGGATGCCCCGCCGCTTGGCGATGATGGCCGCGAGGCCGCTATTGGTGTCGCCCAGGATCAGCAGGCGATCGGGCTGTTCCGCCTGCATTACGCGTTCGCTCTCACGGAGAATCTGCCCGGCCTGATCACCGAATGAATCGCCGCGCACACCGAGGAAGTGGTCGGGTTGGCGGACGCCAAGTTCGCGGAAGAAGACCTCGCTGAGACGTTCGTCAAAATTCTGCCCGGTATGGACCAGCACATGATCGCAAAAGCGATCCAACTGCTCGATGATCCGGCTGAGGCGGATGATTTCCGGGCGCGTGCCCAAGATCGTCATCACCTTCACGAGCAGTGGCCTCCATCAATTGCGTGGTGTTCTTCTATCTGTAGAACCTGCCACATGCTCGATGCGATCAACTTCGCTTCCACAGAGCTGCGGGTTTCGAGCAGCGTGATCGGCACATCGTTCAGACGTACAGGGAATGCCGAATCGACCAGGGCGGATCTCGCAACAAGCCCCAAAACGTCTCCTAGCCTCCGCCGCGATACTGCGGTATCGTGACGCATCAGCAGATCTTTCTCGCTACGTTCTACCATAGGACGCACAGACATGCCAACGTCAGAGCCTACCCACAGGATCTCGAAGCGAGCGATGACGACGGGGGAGCGATGGGCGCAATCGTGGATTCTCGAAGCGCCTGAGCGAGCGATACAGCCACAGTAGATCGGCGTGAAACCCATCCCAGACCCTCTCCGATGATATACTCCCGGCAACGAGGCAGCGGCGACATTACCCGAGCGCGAGCGCTATGTACGGAAATATCCGATCCGAAACACAGGGATGAATGATCAGCAATAGTGGACCAGGCGCATGCGCATAGCCTATATCATTTCAGCCTACAAATATCCCGAGCAGTTAGTCCGCCTCATCCTGCGCCTCGATGCGCCAGGAACGGCATTTTTCGTACACATCGACAAGAAGTCCGATGCGGAGATATATCAGCGAGCAGTCGCCGGACTCGGTGGCCTCCCGAATGTCCACTTTCTCACGCGCCATCGCAGCTATTGGGGCGGCTTCGGCCATGTCGCCGCCAGCATCAAGGGGTTGAGGGAACTCTCGCGGCGCGGGATCGCGTTCGATTACGTGATCCTCTTGACGGGACAGGATTACCCGATCAAGACCAACGCGCAAATCGCGCAGTTCCTTCAGCACAGCGACGGCAAGTCGTACCTGGACTATGCCGAGTTGCCGGATGATGGGCCGGTGAGTCGTCACCGCATCGATTATTGGCATCTGCGGTTCGGCAAGCACCTTGCTTTCCCGACCAGGCGTGGTTTCCGCTCACGGCCCATCGCCCTGCTCTGGCGCGTGCTCGTTGCGCTCTTCCCGTGGAAACGGCGGTTTCCCGCTGGCTTCCGCCCATACGTCGGATCGTCGTACTGGTGCTTATCGCGGGAATGCGTGGAATACGTTAACGACTTCATCACACGGAATCCCGCATTTGTGCGGTTTTTTCGCTACGTCGATATCCCGGACGAACTCTTTTTCCATACACTGCTCGTTAACTCGCCCTGGCGGGAGAAGATCATCAATGCAAGTCTGACCTATTTCGATTGGACGAATCCTGCGGCCGGACTCCCGGCTGTTTTGGGCCGCGAAGACTTCGAGAAACTGCGCCACTCCCCGAAGTTATTCGCCCGAAAATTTGATACGACTAAAGATGCGGCCATAGTGGACCTGATCGATCGAGAAATTCTCCGGCTGCCATAACTGAACAGGAATCCTCGCGCGTACAGCACCCTTAGCTTTGGGCCATATCTAGCTGCAACAGCTCGGCGAACTGGATCCGAGCGGCAGTGATGCTGAAATCGGCATTGGCCCGCGCCCAGGCGTTCGCCGTCAGGCGTTGCCGCAAAGCCGCATCGGTCAGGATCCGCTCGATCGCCTGCGCCAGCAGCGCGGGATCCTGCTGATCGACGACGAGGCCGCAGTCGTGGTGGCGGAAATACCAGGCGATGAACGAGTCGGGCGGGGCATGGACCAGGATCGGGCGGCGCGCGGCCAGATACTCCCCCATCTTGAACGGCGCGGCGGTGCGCACCTGTTCGGGGAATGGGGAGTTGAATGCCAGGGGTAGGAAGAGGAGATCCGCCCCTTGCTGGATGTCCGGCATCTCTGCCGTGGCCTGATGTTCGTGGAAGACGATCGGCCCCACGATTCCTTGTTCTGCCAGGACGGCGGGCGGTTGCGCGGTATACAGGTGCAGCATTACCTCCGTCCTTCCGAGCTGTTTGAGGGCGGACAGCAGTGTCTGGAAGGCGTCGTAATGCGCCCAATAGATCGCGCCGGTGTAGACGATCCGAATCTCTCCGTCCGCTCGGCTTTCTCTCTCCTCCGGTAGGGACCGATAGTCGGCAAGGTCGCACGGATTATGGATGATCGTCGTCTCCACACCGTAGCGTCGAACCAGGGTATCATCCAAGAATTTATTCAAGGTGATAATCCCGCGTGCCCCTCGCAGTAGAGACGGCTCAACTCGTTCGGCGAACAACCGTTCCCAACGATCACTCCAGCCCCAAACCGAGTAATCGTCGAGGATATAGGCATAGAAGGGAACGCGGGCGATACGGCTTGCCAGATATGCGGCAGGCGGATCGATCAGGTTGCCGGTCATAACCACGATGGCGTCGCACCTCTCCCGTCGGAGAATGACGGCCATGCGCAACGCGCGGCTGATGGTACCGAACAGAAGATTCAATCGTATCCGCGGCCCTGCGAAACCAAACCGTAAGCCGCGCATAAGGAACTCGAGCGGGAGATTGTACTGCCTGCCGGGCAACGACTCCAGGTACGTTCCCAGATAATCTCGCGTCAGCCAGGTCCGTTGTGTAATGAGACAGTATTCGGCACGGTCAAGATCTTTGAGTAGGCGCGAGATGAGCACAGCCTGCCCGGACCCTGCGGGAGGCAAGATGTGGGATACCAGGGCGAACTTCACGCGTGAACTCCTAACCCACTGTGATGGTGTATCCTCCGCAACCCGTCACGTGGTGCGTTTGGGAAGTCTACCCATCTCGCCAGCACGATGAATCTGAGATGCTGTCCCGCTAACCGCGCATGTTTCTGCCAGAGATCTTGGCCAGATGCGTCACCAAGAGCGTATATGCAACGCTCAGGGCACCCCTCAAACGAGTGCCTCTTTGGCCCACCGCATATACTCGTTCAGCCCTGCGTCGAGATCCATAACCGGTTCGTAGCTCAGCATCCCGCGTGCTGCCGCGATGTCCGCCAGGCTGTGGCGGACATCGCCTTGACGCGGCGGATGATGCTCGATCACGGGTTGGATGCCACTCGCATCTCGCAGCAACGCTATCAGGGCATTGATAGTTATCGCCGTCCCCGAAGCGATGTTAAATGCGCCGGAAACCCCCACGGTTTGGGCGGCCCGTAGATTCGCTTGCGCGACATCCCGCACATTGACGAAATCGCGCGTTTGTTCCCCATCGCCGAAGACGATGAGCGGGAGGCTATGCAGTAAGCGATGCGCGAAGATCGGTATGACATTGCCATAGGCGTCATAGCGCTGATTCATGCCATACACATTAAAGTACCGCAGACACACAGCCTCGAGATCATACAGCTTGGCATACGCGAGACATAATTTCTCAGCCGCGAGTTTACTCGCACCATACGGCGAATCAGGTTCGACCGGGTGATCCTCGCGGATGGGCAAAGACTTCAATTCACCGAAGATACCCGCCGAGGAAGAGAAGACAACCTTGCGCACCCTGGCATGGCGGGCGGCTTCAAGCACACGTAACGTCCCGAGTACGTTAATTTCCGAATCCTCGATCGGTCGGTCGATCGATCGCTTATTACCTACCGACGCGGCGAGATGGAAGACGACGTCCACGCTAGCCATGGCCCCCGCAAGACCCTCGGCATCCCTGATATCGCCCTGCAATAACGTGACCGACGGTAGGGGGTCGAGATTGTGCCGATAACCAGACGAGAGATTATCGAAAATGACGACTTCATATCCTTCGCGGATCAGGAGTGCCGCCAAATTGGAACCGATGAATCCTGCTCCCCCGGTGATCAGTACTTTGCTCATGATCAGCCTTTCCACCCAAGCATATTCACTCTGCTGTATCCCGACAGCGGTTGAACCCAGCAGAGTTTACGGCACGTACAGCCGGTTTCGCAACCGGACAAGCATCGTAGGAATCGGCGTGCTAGCTCTACACGCGCCGCGGTATCACGGGTTATGAAATGGCCTGTTAAGCCAGCATATCTTCCTCGTAAACGATCCGATCCTTCAGCATCAACTGATGCTTGGTCAGCAGCGCGGTCAGCTCGGCTTTCGTCATGGTGTTGTCCGCCGAGCTATATTCTTGGCCGAGGAGATTTGTGCCTTCCTCGACCGTCGATCGCAGTTCCGGGAGGATCGGCATGATGACATGATAGCCGCCCTGCGTAACCGCGCGATATCCTTCCTCATCCGACACCAGGATCTCGTGGAGTTTTTCGCCTGGCCGAATCCCGGTCACAATGGTCTTGATCGGACGATCGCCGATCAGTACCTCCGCGATGTCCATGACGAGCGCCGAGCGCATTTGCGGGATATAGGTCTCGCCCTTATTGGCGCGTTGCAGGGCCGCGAAAACGGTATCGACCGCCTGATCCAGGCTCATGAGGAAGCGCGTCATGTCGCGGGTCGTGATCGTGACGGGACCACCGCTGCGGATCTGCTCGTGGAAAAGGGGGATCACCGAGCCGCGCGAGGCGAGGACATTGCCGTAACGCACGCAGACGAACCGCGTGTCGGGGCAATCGAGGTTAGCGCGCACGAAGATGCGCTCCTGGAGGGCCTTAGTCATCCCCATCACGTTCACCGGCTTGCACGCTTTGTCGGTGGAGATCCCGACGACCGTCTGGACCGGGAGATGGTGCTCGCGGATGACCCGCACAATATTCTCCGCACCGACGATGTTCGTCTGCACCGCCTCGAAGGGGAAGTATTCGCAGGAAGGGACTTGCTTCAGCGCCGCCGCATTGAAGACGACGTCGGCGTTTCGTAGGACAGAACTGACGCTGTGTAGATCGCGCACATCGCCGATCTGGAACTGCAACAGTCGCTCGAAGTTGTGGTAGATTTCTTCATCGGTGGCTGTCTTCAGGTGCCGGAAGGCCAGCCGCATCTGATGTTGCTTGGCCTCGTCGCGCGAAAAGACGACGATTCGCTCCGGTTTGCCGAGTTCGCCGGAGAGCAACCGGCGCACCAAAACCTTGCCGAGCGATCCGGTGCCGCCCGTCACCACCACGCGCTTATCGGTCAGCATCGATCCTCCATAGATCTGTATAGGGGGTCGTGTCCTCTCGCATCCGCGCGATCATCTCCGTCCAGGGTGTCGGAAGTATCCCGGTCTCCTGCCGGAAACGAGCCGCGTTCAGGCTGCGATCGATCGCGACCGTCTCATCGGGTTCGATCTGGATATTCGCGCCATAGGCGTCTTTCACCAGCGACAGGAGATCATACTTGTTAATCGGCTCCGCCGCCACCTGCCAAAGGCCGTGCAATTCCGGCTGCTCGGTGACGATCCGGACGATGATGTCGGCGAGAGCCAGCGTGGTGAAGCCGCTGAAGACAGCTCGCTTATAGCCATCGACGCGACGCCCCTCCTGCCCGAGGAACCACTCGACCAGCCCGGACGAACTCTCAAGTTCGCGCCCGATGATCGACGTGCGGAGGGTCAGGCAGTTGTCCGCACTGACCTCTCCCAGGAACTTGGTGCGCCCGTACAGGTCCTCCGCGTCGGAGACATCGTCTTCCGCGTAGTCCCCCCGGCGACCCGAGAAGACGCAGTCGGTGCTGATGTGGATCAACCGACTCCCTGCCGCGCGGCAGAGATGCGCGAGCCGGTGCGGGAAGAGCGCATTGATGGCAATGCTGGTGACCGGATCCTGGGCTGCCGCCGCCTGTTTCACGATGCCGATGCAATTGATCGTGACATCTGGCCGGATCGTCGCGAGCGCCCGCGTGACGCTATCGAAATCCTCCGCCGCTACGTGGCCTTGCAGACGCGCGGGATCGAAAAACCCATAGCGGGCGTATGCGGTCGGCGCTTGGCGCACCGTCGCGTATGTATCAAAGCGTTCGCTGGCCATCTGCCATAGCTTATGTCCCAGCATCCCGGAACCGCCGAGGATAAGAACCTTCATGCCCGTCTCTTCTCCCATGCCTCGACAAATATAGGTGTGGCACGCCGGTAGTTACGCACCGTCGTGGCTCGCCTTTATCCCCCCCCTCCGGCAAAGACGCGCTTGTACATCGCGACAACCTGGGGACGAACCACCGCGTGATCCAGGCGTTCGGTGACTGTATGCAGGTTAATCTCGGCTGCCCGATCGACCAGGACATTATCGGCGATGGCACGGCGGATTGCTGTGGCGACACCCTCCGGATTCTCCGGGTGTACCAGCAACCCCGTCTCACCGTCCCGGAACCATTCCTCGGCGCAGCCAGTATACGATTGAATCGGGAATGACCCCATTGTCATCGCTTCGAGGACTGAGGTGCTGATCGAATCGCTGATACTTAGACCTATTGAGATGCGCGCCTCGCCGTGGAGACGCAGCATCTCTTCATGGCCACCCTGAGGGACGATTTTGATCGACAGGTTAGTAGCCTGGGCAAGTAACTCCGCAGCGATCCTGATCTCCAGCGGAGCTGAGTAGATTGCGACTCGATAATCCGCGAGCATATCAGCGCAGTGTTCGATAGCCCGTAAGGCTACCAGCGCCCGTCCGGCGAAATGTTGATAGCCTTTCACGGCTATGAGCCGCCGAGCAGATGTTGGGCCCGGCTGTCGAAATTGCTGTGCTCGCTTGACGTCCAGTCCTCCTGTAACAGGAAGGACTGGCAACGTTTCTCCTTGAAAACCAAAGGCTCGCCCCAATGCTACATCGCGCTGGCATTCAGCTTGATAATAGTCACAGGACGACAAGACCGCCCTGATATGGTCGGTATGTTCTGCCAGACGCCCGAAGAGGTAGATATCGCTGCCCCAATTTGCCACAATCCAACGGGGGAAGTGGTTCCCAAGTAGCGCCTTAGCGCTCAGGACTGGATAGCCTCCGTGTTGAATTCCCAGCGAATGGACGATATCCGGCTTGAGCCAGCGGATAATTCGCGCGAGCCAGGCGGCGCTGTCGACCATACCGGTGAGTCGCGGAGCACCTTTTCGTAGCGGCCACAGGCCACGCACGCGCACACTGGGATCGAGTCCCGCAGATCGAGCGGCGGACATCCGGTAAACGGTGATGTTCTTGAAGGCGGGATGCAACTCTGTTGCGGTAACCGGAAAGAAGTGGATATCCCAGCCCTGATCGCTGATCTGTTCGATCCAGCGAACCGCGTGAATACTCTCAGGAAGCCCGACGAAGAGGATACGCAACCTACCTCCTTAAGATGAACCGACACAACGTCGGCAATGCCGCCCGATTCGTTAACAGCGCCCCCAGAGTATTCCTATACTCCACGACGTATCACCCGACGAGCAGGCGTCGGCGTGTCCGACGCCTATACCGCCACAGCTTGGCCGAGAACTTATAGATCGTCTTCAGTGGCGGATACAGACGCCCCAGGAGGGGAGGGAGGAGTGTCGCGAGCCGGTGCCGGTGCTCGGAAAAGTATTTCAGCGGCGAGTAGTAGAGCGCCAAAAGATAGTATCTCTTTTTCAATGCCATCGGAGCGCTATCGCCGCACATATAACCGGCGTAGTAACAGGCGCTGCTGCGAGCTTCGCGCCGGATCTTACGCACCGCCGCAGGGAGGTCCGGGCGAGAGCAGATCTCGTCGACCAACCGCGCATATTCCCCCGCCATCGCCGCCCCTTTCTGACTCACGGTCGCCGAGTTCGGATGGACCCGGAAGGTCGCCAGGGTCTGCGGGACGCGCGCGAACGGACCGAGTAAGCCCGCACGCAACCAGAACTCGAAATCGGCGACGTAGCGATACTTCGGCGTTCGGCCACCAAGTTGCTCCACGACGACACGTCGGAATAAGGCACCCGGTCCGGGCATACAGTGGAACCAGCGTAGCATATCCACGTAGGAGTAATCGGAGGTCGTGATCTGCTGGACAATCGCCCCTTCGGCATCGATCATCTGCCAATCCGGATAGACGACGAGGAGATCCGGCTCGGCGAGCATACGGGCAACCATCGTGCCGATGGCACCCGGGAGCAAAGGATCGTCGGAGTTGACGACGCCCACAATCTCGCCTTGTGCCAGGGAAAATCCCTTATTCACGGTGCGCGTTTCGCCGATGTTAGCGTGGGTTTCCCAGCGCAGCTTGCCTGCATATTTCTTGATCACGCTCAGGGTTTCGTCCGTCGACCCATCATCGAGGACGATATATTCGATCTTCGGATAATCCTGATCGAGGACACTTAATATTGTCTGATCCAACAGCGCTGCTCGGTTATATGCGGGCGTGATAATCGAAACAAGCGGTAGCTCTTCAGCTGACCGCCGGTGCAGCCCCCCCTGCGACGCTGGTTGTTCCTGTACCGGCACAACGCTACCCGACATAGCCGACAGACCGTCGCGCTGGACCGCTCGGTCAGGAATGCTCATCACCGTCTTATACCTTCCGTCCGAACGCGCTCGCGCCCGGCTTGGTCCTCCAACTGGTCTGTTTTCCAACCCAATGGAATCATCGTCGCAGCGGGCGTCCTGACCCCAAAGTTCGATAGCAGCGAGCCACCATCCGTGATTTCAATAGAGATGGCCCTTTCTCTGGCGTCGAAAGCGTGACCCCTGCGCGGTGCGAGGATAGCGGCGGTGAATGTATAGTTTCCGGGAGAGAGCACCATCTCCGGGATCGTTATTGTGGCTTCATACATGCCGGGTGGGCGACCAACGAGCATGTCATCAACCGAGTCGACGTCGCTCGACCACAAGACATGAACATCCTGTTCATTAATCACATCCAAACAGACGTAGCTACCACTTTGCCATTGAGTGATCCGATAATGAATTACGACGCAGAATGGTTGTGTGTGTGGACACGCACGAATAGCTCGACCATCAGGCACAACGACTGACATAGAGACGATTTGTACATCTTTGCCAGGTTCGATGTCAAAGACAGCCGCATTATCCCTGCTTTGATCCTGTCCAAGGTACGCGGCGACTGCTGTCGATGCATCACTGTCGAGCGTGCGCCGACCACCTTCCATCACGATACCGCGAGAGCATAACTGTAATATCGCCCCAACGTTATGGCTCACGAAAAGGACGGTTCGCCCTTGCGTCGCGACATCGCCCATCTTCCCCAGACACTTTTTTTGAAAAGCCGCATCACCTACCGCGAGTACCTCATCTACCACCAGGATCTCCGGCTCCAAGTGAGCGGCGACCGCGAATGCTAAACGGACATACATACCGCTCGAATAATGTTTGACCGGTGTGTCGATAAACTTCTCAATCTCAGCAAAGTCCACTATCTCGTCAAATCGCCGCTGAATCTCCGCCCTGCGCATCCCGAGTATAGAACCATTCAGGTAGATATTCTCTCGACCGGTCAGTTCCGGGTGGAAGCCGGTACCCACTTCGAGTAACGAACCCACACGACCATGAACGTCGGCATAGCCCTCGGTCGGCTCCGTGATCCGGGAGAGGATCTTCAGCAGCGTACTCTTGCCCGCTCCGTTACCCCCGATGATCCCGACGACCTCGCCATGCCCGATATCGAAGGAGACATCGCGGAGCGCCCAAAACTCATCGCTCGACGGTCGCTTGCCACGCCTCGTGCCCTTCGCCTGTCCCAGCTGATACCGCTTCCCCAGGCCCTGGGCGTGAATCGCGAGATTCCCCATCACTCACACCACATCCGCGAATGTCCGCTCCATCCGTTGAAAATACCACAGCCCGCCGACAAGGAGCACGATGACCACCGCTGCCGACACGAATACCAGCGGCCCGACACCCACGCGCTGCCCCAGCAAGGCCCAGCGGAACCCCTCGACCACGCCAACCATCGGATTCAACCCGTACAGGGGTCGCCAGGATTCCGGCACCAAGCTGCTGGGGTAGGTGATCGGCGTCGCAAAGAACCAGAATTGCGTCAGGAAGGGCAAGGTGTGGACCACATCGCGATAGCGCACGTTGAGCGCCGAGAGCCACAATCCCATGGCCAGGGATGTCGCCACAGCCAGGGCCAGGAACAGTGGCACGGTGAGGATCGCGGCGGTGGGGGCGATGCCGTAGAAGACAAGCATGCCTACCAGGATAACGAACGCGATCGCGAAGTCGACGAGTCCACCCAAAACCGTCGACAGCGGAATGAATAGCCGTGGGAAATAGACCTTCGTGATCAATTGCTGATTGGTCACCAGGCTGTTGCCCGCCCGGTTCAATACGAGCGCGAAGAGTTGCCAGGGCAACAGGGCCGCGAAGACAAATACCGGATAGGGGATGCCGTCCGATGGCATCCGCGCGAGCCGCCCGAAGATGACGGTGAAGACGAGCATCGTGAGCAGCGGCTGTAGCACCGCCCAGGCGGCACCGAGCGCCGATTGCTTGTAGCGGACCTTGATATCGCGCCACGTCAAGACGTAGAGCAGTTCGCGGTATTCCCAGAGTTCGCGCAGATCAAGGGCGTTCCAGCCATGCGACGCCTCGATACGAACCGTCGGCACCGGCGCGACGTGGCGCGTCTCCGCTTGTCCGATGCGTGTGTTGCTCGTCTCTGCCAACGTTTGCCTCGCTGCGGGCCTACCCGCGCATACCGCACAGAAGTGCTTCGTACCCTGCCCGGTTCGCTGCACGACGGATGAGCGCCGCAACTGCGGAAGGCAACGGATCGGGCATAAGGACGATGCGAACGGCACTTCCCAACACCTGGAGGACAGCATTTCTGCTGGCCTACAGCAGTTCAAAGGCGCTCATTCATTCGCAATCATACATCAGGCCATCAGCTGATCGCCAACGCTTCACGGGTCGTCGCACACGAACGACTCCGATGCGTTTCCCGGCCACTCGGGGCATTGCGGTGGGCGACGGTGAAGAAGCCGGAGTGACGGTGATCAATTGTCCGACTGCTGTGATCACGATGCGAGGCGGTGTGCTGGGCGTGGGCGAGGGCGAAGCCGCCTTGCCATTCCGCCACGCGTGGAAGGACGAGCGCAACGACGGTCCCCGAACGGTCGGGGCGGGTGCCCATCGCAAGCGGCCCGCTACGGTCGGCGATCTGGCCCACTTCCCCCGCCACCGCCCGCAGCGAGAGATCGTCGAACCAGGCATCCCCTTGCTGGGCCTGCACATAAACGGTCGCCGCAACCGCGTTCGGCGGGGCCGTCACCAGCATCGAGAAGAGGTGGTACCGTTGCGGGCTGGTCGGCACTACCTCGATCGACACCCCCGCTCCGCCGCCAGCGGCATCGCGCCAGTTGATCTGCAACCGGGTTAGCCCGTATCCCCCGGCCCCGCGAGTGAAATGGGAGAGCAGATAGCGCGTGCCGGGCGTCACTGCCACGGTGGTAAAGAGCGCATCTTGCGGCGTGGCGAGGACAGCCCCCCGACCGCTGTGACCCGCCTGGCCGGAGATATCGTAGGTCGGGCGACCGACGGGCGACCAGCCACGCGGCCATGCCCCATCCGTCTCCTCGAAGCCACCATCGGGCAGCAATTCGGATCCGGTGGCCCACGGCTGCCCCTTACCCCGCCGATCCGGCGGGAGGATGCGATAGAGATAGGCGTTGTGATCGCCACCGACCAGGATCGTATTCCGACGCAAGAACTCCTCGTCGGTGACGGTCAGATCCTCCCACTCGGACGGCAGCAGCCCGCGATCGACGATGATGTGGGAGAAGCCACCCTGGTCCAGTCGCTGGAGCAATTCCCGCTCGTCGGGCGACACCTGATACCCGATGTATTGCAGATTGAACGCGCGGAAGAGCCGTACCCGCGTGTAAAGTCGTGGATACTCGAACGCGGTGATCGCGCCGGTGGCATCCGGTTCCGCGTCCAGCAACCGTTGCGCCGCATAGGCATTGACGTTCGCTTCCAGATACGCCGACTTGCTCTGTTGGCCCAGGACCACCCGGTAGGGGAAATCCCCTGGATAGATCAGGATGGTATGGAGATAGCCGATCAGGCCGAACGCCGCCAGGAGCGGCAACAACGCCGTCATCGCCACGGACACCAGCCGGCTGCTACTCGGGCGCAGGGCGGCGGCATACCCCGCCCCCCCGACCGCGCAGAGGATCGCGACGATCGGCAGGGCGTAGCGCAGATATTGGGTGGTCGAGAACCAGAGGAGGTAGGCACCCACCATCCCGACGAGCATGATGATGACACGCGACCTCGTTCGCGTCAGGGCGACCAGTGGGACCAACGCCAGCACCAAATAGCCCGCGAACCCATCCTGATTCTGCCCGTAGCGCGCGGTGTGCAGGACGAGATCGAACGGCGAGCGCACCAGCGCGGCCAGCGTATGGCCCGAGCCGAAGTGGTCGAATTCGATCCGCAGCACGGCGGTGATCCCCTGCGCACGCGCCAGAAACTGCACAGCCCCCAGCAAGCCGGGTATCCCCCCGACCGCGCCGAGGCGTGCCGAGAACGAGAGGGCGGCCAGCAGAAGCGCCACAACAGTGAGGGCGAGCGTGAGCGGTCCCAGGATCCGCACGCGCCAGAGCAGTACTAGCGCCAGGATAACCAGTAGACCGGCGGCAACGGGACCGAATGATGTTTTCACCGCCAGCCCGGCACCGATGCAACCGAGCGCACCGACGATCGCCCACAGGCCAGGGCGCGCATGAAGGACGAGTAGCACAGCGGCGGTCACGCCGAAGAGGGTGACGAACAGGTCGCTATAGGCGGTCTGCGAGAGCCAGACGGTCATGGGGAAGGTATAGAACGCCAGGAGCGCCGTGTGTGCCGCGCGCCGCCCGCCCAGGCGACGACCCAGGGACCATACCCCCGCCGCGCAGAGCAGTCCGACCACGAAGTTGACCAGCTTGGCCGTCTGGAGCGGCCCGCTCGCCAGGACCACCGCATAGGCGACCTCACCGAGGCGCGGCACGGTGCCCACGAACAGCTCGGGGGCGACGACAAACCGTCCCAGACGAGCGAAAAGCGCGGCGGCGGGCAAGCGGATCCGGATCGCGTCCACCCCGACCTCCGGTGCCAACGCCCCGATCAGGTTGAGCCAGACATAGCCGAGCAGCAGTGCGCTCGGCACCACCTCCGCCCAGCGCGGGACGGCGGGCACGACGAGCCAGCGGCGCAAGGCGCTGATGTCGTCGCCGAGGTGCCGCCGCGCCACCACGAGAAGCGTCAGGGTGAGCAGAAACAGGGTCGGCCAGATGACCTGCGGACGCAACAATCCCACCCGCCCCAGGGCGTAGCCGAGCGCCGCCAGCGTGCCGATGCCGGCCGCTCCGCCGATGATCCAGGCATCCGGCCTGTCGATCGGTCGTAGCAGCCGCGCCGCGACCTCGCGCCCCAACCAGCCAGCCGGGCCGAGCAAAGCGACCGCCGCACAACCGGCGATGACATTGTCGCTGCTGATCAGCAGGAGCGGGACGGGCAGTACGGCCAGCGCGAGGAGTGCCCGCCGCCACCAGCCGGGACGGAGCAACCGTACCCCGATCATCAGCGTCACAGCGAGGCAGACCAGCCCCAGCACGAACGTGAGCGAACTCGTCCGCCAGGGATACAGCTGCCGCACCACCGCGAGCCGCGACCATTGTGCCTGTGTCGCGACAACCGCCAGGCCGGTGACCGCCAGGAGCCAGGCCAGCGCGCCCAGCGATGCCAGCGATCGCAGTCGACCGGTCACGCTGCCACCGGGCCGGCGTACTTCTTTTGTCGCCAGCGCGCACCGAGGGCGACGACCACGCCCCGGCCATTAGCTGCTCTGCGCCGCTCGTTCGTGGTCACCTCGCCCTATCCCAGATTCGCGCCGCACCCTTACCAACCGCCGCCACCGAACGATAAACGAACAACCACCGCGCAGGATGCCGTCCATCTGCGGTAACGACCATAGCGGAGCCCTACCCGCCGTAACATGCTCGCATTTGGGGCTGTCGTCCGTACATGCCCCACGCCACCGCAGGGCCGCGACCTGCCCAACCCACATACCCGGTCACGCATCGTCGTATCGCAGCATCTGCTTTCGTGTCGGTACGGCACGAATGCTAGCATAGCCATCGGTCGCCAACAATCAACTATCCATTCCGATGCAGGGCTGATACAGCAACGTACCGCAAGGTGCGCGGAACACGCTATGAGCGCCGCCGCGTTTCGATGCCGCGTGTCTACCCCCTTACCCACCGGTGTGCGAGGCAGAGGCGGTGTATCTCGCCGGGGGCGACGCGAATGCACTGCCGAGCCTCGCTTGTCAGCCCGCGTGTCTCGTCCGCAGCGCTACGCGGCTAGCTGCGCCGGGTCGACGCGCTGCGGGTCGCGGCCCCCAACAATCGGCGGTGCCGCCGCTCGGCACCGGCCCGCCAACCCGCGCATTGCTGCGGAGGCGCTGGTGTTGCGTCGAACCACCGCCTGGCGGTAACCTGTCACCGTCACCCCACCAGTCGCTGGCGCGGCCAATCGCTCGTTTCGCACCATCACCCGAGACGATGACCGTTAGCATCCGAGGAGATCCGCATGGTTTCTGGAAAAGCCACGATGGTGCTGTGGTGACCGTCGGTACGCGATTAATGAGCCGCGCCCTGGTCCTTCTTCGCACCAACCCACGCCTCTTCTGCGTCCGCGTTGTGGCACACCTACGCTACTACCTGGTGATCGCTCGCCTGGGCTCGAATGGGTTACGATTGCTCAACGAGACCCATATGAGGAGTATCCATACCGATCGGGCCTATCGTTCCTGGCTCACCGGTACAATTCCCCCCATTGCACCACGTACCGAAACGCTCCTCAGCGTCTTGATCCCCGTCCACAATCCGCCCGCCGACGTCTTCGAGGCCGCGCTGGAGAGCGTGCTGGCGCAGACGTATCCGCACTGGGAACTGTGCGTCGCGGACGACGCCTCGACGCAGCCGCATGTGCGCGCGACGATCGCGCGCTTCATCGCGCGCGATCCGCGCGTGCGCGTGGTCTTCCGCCCGGTCGCGGGACACATCGCGGCGGCGACGAACAGCGCGCTGGCGATCGCGCACGGGGAGTTCGTGGTGCTCCTCGATCACGACGACACACTAGCGCCGGACGCGCTGGCGGCGATCGTGGAGGTCGTCGCGGCGGAGCCGCTCGTCGATTGGATCTATAGCGACGAGGACAAGCTGGACGAGGCGGGCGAGCGGATCGCGCCCTTCTTCAAGCCCGCGTGGTCGCCGACCCTCCTCCTTTCCTGCAATTACGTCACCCACCTCGCCGCCGCGCGCCGCACGCTGGTTGGGGCGATCGGCGGCTTCCACTCGTCCACGGTCGGCAGCCAGGATTACGATCTCTTCCTGCGCCTCGCGGAGCAAGCGCGCGCGGTCGCGCACCTGCCACGCCAACTCTACTCCTGGCGAATCGTCCCCGGTTCCACCGCAGGCGTCGCCTCGGCCAAGCCCTACACGCTGATCGCCACGGAACGGGCGCTCGGGCACGCGCTCGCCCGCCGCCGCCTCGCCGCACGCCTCGAACCGAGCCACCTCAACGGGCTTTTCGTCACGCGCCATCGCGCGCCGGGCCGCGTCGCCGTGTCGCTCGTCGTGGTGGGCGCGGGGCACGCATGGCGGGCGGCGCTGGATACGCCCGGCATCGTCATCGGCGATCTGGCGCATCTGCCGCTCGTCCCCACCGATCGCCTCGTACGCCGACCGGGCGATCCACCGCAGCGGGAATCGCTCGCGGAGCTGCGCGGGGAGTGCCTGATCTTCCTCGACGCGGCGGCGCGAACGGGGGATCGCGCGATCGAGACGTTGCTGGCACAGCTGCGGTACGCGCAGGTGGGCGTGGTCGGCGGACAGACCTTCGCCGAGGGTGCGGTGGCGCAGGCGGGGATCGTCATCGGCGCGGGCGGGCAGCCGCGCCACGCCTACGCGGGGATCGCGCCGCTGCCGACCCGCGACTTCTACCTGAACCTGAAGGATCTGGCGCGCGACGTCAGCGCGACATCGCTCGGCGCGTCCGCGATCCGCCGCGCGACCTGGGACGAACTCGGCGGCTGGCGTGACGATCTGCCGCCCGCACTCGCCTGGGTCGATCTCTGCCTCCGTGCGAGCGAGCAAGAGGGCTACGCGGTGATCTTCACGCCGCTGGCGCACTTCGACCGCCGCGTCGCGCTCCCCGCCCTGCCGGGCGTGGCGGACACCGACTGGCCCTGGCGCGAGTACGACGACCCGTTCTGGAACCCGAACTTCGACCCGGACACCGCGGATGGCCTCCCCTACCGCCATCCGGCCACACCGGGCGCGCGGGTCCGCTACCGGGGGCGGCGCGGCGCGTTCGTCTCGACGCCGCCGCGCGACGGCTCGCGATGATGCGCGCGGCCCTGCACGTCCTGACGCACAACAGCGCGGCGCAGCTCGACGCCTGCCTCGCCTGCCTGCTGGCCCAGAACTACCCCCATGTCACGGTGACGACCATCGACAACGCCTCGACCGACGACACGCTGGCGCGGCTGGGGCCCTGGCGGTCGCGCGGGGTGCGCGTCGTGGCGTTCGCCCGCAACCACTTCTACGCGCGCGCGCACAACGAGATCATCGCCGAGTCCGACGCGGACGTGATCTTCACGATCAACCCCGATGTCCTCCTCGCGCCGGACTTCGTCTCGACGGTGATGGCGGTCTTCGCGCGTATGCCGGGGGTCGGGTCGGTCAACGGGAGGCTGCTACTGCTCGTGGAGGAGGAGTTCGCGGCGACGAGCGCCATCGCACCCGCCCCGGATGATGCGCTGCTCGATAGCGCGGGGCTGATGATCTTCCGCAGCCGCCGCCCCTGGCTGCGCGGCAATCGTCGCCCCGCGCGGGATGCCTGCACGGAGGCGGGTCCGATCTTCGGGGCCGATGGGGCCTGCGCGGCCTATCGGCGCGCGATGCTGGAAGACATCGCGCTCGACACACCAGCCGGGCGCGAGTACTTCGACAACGACTTCGTGATGTACCGCGAGGATGTCGATCTGGCCTGGCGCGCGCAGCTCTTCGGCTGGGATAGTTGGTACGAACCCGCCGCGCGCGGGCACCATGTCCGCAGCTTCCACCTGGGGCGCGACCGTCGCGCGATGTCGCCCTTCCTCCGCCGCCACTCGGTCAAGAACGGCTGGGGCTTGCTCGTTAAGCACGAGGAATGGGGCGCGCTCCTCCGCGCACTCCCGTTCGTCCTCCCCTATCAGGCCAAGATCCTGGCCGGGCTGCTGACGATCGAGTCGAGCTCGCTCGGCGCGCTCGGCGATTTTGTCCGCCTCCTGCCCCATTTCCGCGCGAAGCGGGCGCGGATCATGGGGCGTCGCCGGCGCACGGCGCGCGAACTGGCGCGCTGGTTCGTTTGAGCGCGCTTGCGTGCGCCGGGGCGATTCCCTATAGTTGAGGGTCGATGCGGGCGACGACAAGCGGGGAGTGGGGATGGCGTTCCGGGTCAGCGTGGTCATGCCGACGCACAATCGCTGGGCGCAACTCCGGCTGGTGTTGGAGGGCTACCGCGAGGTCGCGTTCCCGCTCGATCAGTTCGAGGTGCTCGTTTGCGACGACGCCTCGGACGACGACACGCCGGAGCAGATCCGCGCCTTCGCCGCGACCGCGCCCTACACCCTGCGCTACCTGCGCCAGGAGTGGAAAGGCCCCGCCGCCGCGCGCAACATGGGCATACGTGAGGCGACCGCGCCGATCGTCGTCCTGACCGACGACGACTGCGTCCCGGACGCGCAACTCCTGGCGCGACACGCGGCATCGACGCGGCAGGGGGTCGCGACGATCGGCTACATCGCGTGGCACCCCGACATCACGGTGACCCCCTTCATGGCCTTCCTCTCGCCCGGCTACCGCTTCAACTTCGCGCAGATCACCGACCCGCACGATGCCACCTTCCGCTGCTTCTACACCGCCAATGTCTCCGCCTGGCGCGCCGATCTCCTGGCGGTCGGTGGCTTCGACGAGGGCTTCCCCGCCGCCGCCTACGAGGACATCGAGCTCGGCTACCGCCTCCACAAGGCGGGTGTCCGGCTCGCCTACGACCGCGAGGCGATCATCTACCACCTCCACGAGATGCGCCTCGAAGGGATGCTCCGCAGCCAGGTCGTCAACGGGCGCTCCGCCGCCTACGCCGTGTCGAAGCACCCCGAGCTGGCGGTGGAGGCCGGGGTCACGGGGCTGCGAAATCCGGGCGTCCCGCGCCGCTTCTACGGCGCGGCGCTCGATTACTACTTCGTCGCGGGGCTGGAGCAGGGCTTGCAGGGGCGTTTCGGCGACGAGTGGGCGGAGCAGCTCGACGACATCCTCGCGGCTACCCCGGCTTACCGGGAGAGCATCGAGCGGCAGTTCTTCGACGCCGAGGCGTACGCCTTGCGATTGGAGGAACGGGTCGCGCAGCTCGAAGGAGCCTACGGCACGCTCGCGCGGCACACCGACGCGCTCGACCGCACGCTGCGCGCGGCCAATCCGCTGAAGAATCGCCTCCGCGATCGGGCACCGGGGCTGGCGCGCGCCCTCGCGGTCGCGCTCCGGCGACAACCGGCGCGATGAGCGCCCTGCCCCCGCGCGTGTTGGTCCTGGCGACGGAGGTCGTGCCCCTCCCCGGCCTGCCGACGAACGGCGGCGGGCTGCGCGGCTGGAGCCTCGCGCGCGGCCTGGAATCGGCGGGGCTCGACGTGACCCTCCTCTTCCCGCGCGAGCCGCTCGACGCCCTCGCGCCCGCACTCGATCCGGCGGCGGTGGAGGCAGCGATGGCGCAGACCTTCTCCTGGGCCGATCCTGGCGCGGCGATCCGCCAGCACGCTCCCGACGTGGTCGTCTGCTGCAGCTGGTTCCTCGCCGCACGACTCGGCCCCTGCCCGGCCCCGCTGGCGGTCGATCTCGCCGGGCCGATCCTCCTCGAATTCCTCTACCAGGACCGCGCCAAGGCCCGCGAGTTCGCGGCGTCGAAGCCGCGCGGCCTCGCGCTGGCCGATTTCGTCACCTGTGCGGGCGAGCGGCAGCGCGCCTACTTCTATCCCTGGCTCATGCTGGCGGGCTTCGACCAGGACGATCTGACGACGCGCGTCGCCACGGTGCCGATCTCGGTCGCGCCCGATCCGGCAGCCAGCACCGATGCGCCGGGGAACGCCGAGCCGTCGATCATCTGCGCGGGCGTGGTACTGCCGTGGCAGGATCCGCTGGTGCCGCTGCGCGCGACCCTGGAGACGCTGGAACGCCGCGAGCGCGGCACGCTCGATCTCTTCCTCTACGCCCACCCCGAGCACTCGCGCGGGGCGCGCTGGATGGGGTGGGTGCGCGAGGAGGCCGCGCGCCGCCCGCGCCTGCGCCTCCACCCGGAGCGTCAGCGCCCCTACGCCGAACTGCTAGCCGAGTACCGCCGCGCCGATCTGGCGTTCGATCTCTTCGCGCGCAACCCGGAGCGCGAACTCGCCTTCAACACCCGCACGGTCGATTATCTGGCGTGCGGGCTGCCCCCCCTCTACAACGACTACGCGGAGTTGGCGGGGCCGATCGCGCGCTACGACGCGGGCTACGTGGTCGATCCATCGGACGCTGCGGCGGTCGGCACGGCGGTCGGTGCGGCGCTCGACGACCCAGCGGGGCTGGCCGCGCGCCGCGCGAACGCGCGCCGTCTGGTGGACGAGCGCCTGACCTGGGATCGCACGGTCGCGCCGCTCGCCGCGTGGTGCGCGCAGGCCACCCGTCGCGTCCGCCGCACGGACGCGCTCTCGGTCGAAGCGCTGCTCCCGGAGCGCACTCAGGAAGGTGCCGCGCTCGCGGCGGCGCAGGAAGTGAGTGCGGGCTGGCAACAGCTCGCCGAGGAGCGGGAAGCCTACGCTCAGCAGGTCGAGGCGGCCTGGCAGGAGCGTGGCGCGGCGCTGTCGGCCTCCGCCGACGCGCTCGCCGTCCATCAGCGTGCCCCCTGGCGCGCGGCGCTGCGCCACACCTTCGGCGGGTCACTGGCGCGACTGCGCGGACGGGGCGGTGCGCGATGAACCGTCGCAGGGCGAACTGTCCTCCTCGCCGTGACGAAGGTCGGCGGCGATCGGCCCCGCCCCGCCACCCCACGAGGGACCGATGAGCAACGTCCTGGTCCTCGCCAACTCGGTCGTGCCGCTGCCGGGACTGCCGACCAATGGCGGCGGGCTGCGCGCCTGGACCCTGGCGCGCGGCCTGGAGTCGGCGGGCCACGCGGTCACCCTCCTCTTCCCGCGCCACAGCCTCGACGAGCAATTGGTCGGGATCGCGCCGGACGACCGCGCGGCGGCGCTGCCACACACCTTCTTGTGGGAAGCGATCAACGAGACGATCGCGCGGGCCACGCCCGACGTGGTGGTGGCGTCGAGCTGGATCCTGGCCGGGCAGATCCACGACTGCCCGGCCCCGCTCGTCGTCGATCTCGCCGGGCCGCTCCTCCTCGAATTCCTGGCGCAGGATCCCGCCAAGGGCGCGGCGCTGGCCCACCTGAAGACGGCGGCGCTCGCGGAAGCCGACTACGTCACCTGTGCCGGGGAGCGGCAGCGCCCCTACTTCGCGTCGTGGCTCCTCCTCGGCGGCTTCACCCCGGAGGATTGCGTCGCGCGCCTCGGCGTGGTGCCGATCAGCTGCGACCCCGTGCAGGAGGAGCACGCGCCGCCCAACGCGGAGCCGCGCTTCCTCTTCGCCGGGATGACCTACGCCTGGCAGGATCCGCTGCGCGCCCTGCGGGCGACCCTCGCCGCGATCGAGCGCCACGGGCGCGGGCGACTGGTCATCCACGCCGACTTCCACCCGGTCCACTCGCAGGGCGCGGCGTGGTTCGCCGAACTGCGCGCGCTCGTCGCCGATCATCCGCACGTCACACTCGGCGGCGTCCTCCCGTATGACGAATTGCGCGCGGCCTACCGCGAGGCCGATCTGGCGCTCGACCTCTACGCACGCACCCTCGAACGGGAGTTAGCGTTCAATACACGCACGGTCGATTTCCTCCACGCCGGCCTGCCCCCCCTCTACGCCGACTACACCGAACTCTCGCCGATCATCCGCGACTACGAGGCCGGTTTCGTCGTGCCGCCCGACGACGACGCGGCGATCGCGGCGGCGCTCGACACGGTTTTCACCGACCCGGCGCGACTCGCGGCGCGCGGGCGAGCCGCGCAACGCCTGGCGCGGGAACGGCTCGCCTGGGACCGCACGATCGCGCCCCTCGCCGCCTTCTGCGCCGCGCCGACTCGCCGCCAGTCCGGCCCGCTCGGCCCGCGCGCGCTCGTGCCCGAGCTGGTCCAGGCGCTGACCGATACCCGCACCGAACTCGCCAACACGCGCATCGCCGCCGACGACCGCCGCGACTACGCCGCCCGCGTGGAGGCGGCCTGGGCGGAGCAGGGCGCACGCCTGACGGAGCGCGACACGGCGCTGGCGGCGTGGCGACGGCAACCTTGGCGGATGGCGGCGCGGCAGATGATCACGGGGCTGCGGGCACGGCTCACGTCAGAGCGCGCGAAGGACAACGGATAGCATGCAGTTCGGACTATAGGGTATCGTCGGTTGTAGTACCGTGAGATGAAAAGCTCATACCACGATCGATGCGTCGAGCAATCTGACCATCCTGCGTTTAAAAGGTGACGAAGCACACGATCGATGACACGCCGTAATGATTACAGCCAGGAAGAATCTCGCCATGATCTATGACAATCAGGAACTACCGCAACTTCGCGACCAAATTCAGCGGAGTCTCCAGGCAGATGACGCGGTTGTCGCCGTAGCGATGACGGGGTCACTCGTTGAGACACGTCAGGACGCTTGGAGCGACCTTGATCTGCTTGTCGTCGTCGAGGATTCGGCCCTCAGTCGGTACTTTCCAACGCTGGCGTGGTTACAGCCGTTCGGTACGATCTTTGCGTCTGAGCAATCTTCCTCATCATTCTCCAGTGTCACGCGGGTGTGCTTCGCGGATTTTCGTCGGCTCGATTGTGTCATCACCACCGAGGCCGCACTGGCTCGGCTGGCGGAATGGCCGCAAGTTGCCTTCTGGCGCGGTACACGGTTGCTCTTTTCACGCTCGGTCGCGGTCACAGAGATCCTTGCGCGGCAGCAGAGACAACCACAGCCAGTAATGTTCTCCGCCGAGCAGTTCCAGCAGATGCAGCAGCGCTTCTGGTTCAACGGGGTTGTGGCAACCACCAAGGTGATGCGCGGCGATCCGCTCATCGCGCTGCATCTGACCCTCGACATGCAGCGCGACTGCTGTGTACTGGCCATGCTCCTGCGCGACCGCGCAACAGGGACGACTATCCACCGTGATAGCGCCTTGGGTGAGACCTTTGTCGCCCAGCTCGCGAGCACTAATCAGCCCTTCACCGCGCTCGGCATCCTGACGATGCTCGAACAAACGGTGATCGCGTTCGATGACCTGGCCGGTCAATGGTCGCCAGGCTATGAGGCGCACGGGCAACCGTTACTACAGGCGATCGCCCGCGCACAGCACGAGCGAACAGAGACCGACGGCCACAGTGTGCCGTCAGTCAATGTGGATGATTGAGGCGGCGCACCGGGCGGCGTCGCCACACTGTCTTCCCGGGGCAGCAGCAACCATGCATCCTTCCCTATCGTCTGCTATCAATGCTGACAACACGCCATGATTGTGCGCTACCAGATCGGCACTCCTGGCGACCGCCGCGCGCGGTTTGTTACACTGCTCGCAGAAGGCACAAAAGACATAAATGATATCCAGGGGCACGAATCGCGTCGCAGCGAGTAGAGGGCAGAGGGTGGCAACAAGGGCCGCACGTCCGCAAACCGATCCGGTCGTCGGCCCCGCCTTGCGTCTCGCGCGCGCCAGCGGTCGCCCACTCGCCTGGATCCGCGCGCACCGTGCCGATCTCCTCGCCGCGCTCCTGCTGCTGCTCGCCACGATCGCCTTCTTCGCGCCGCTCCTGCGCGGCCAGACCTTCTCAGCCGTGGCGCTCACCCAGGCGATCGTCGAGCCGTGGTACGAGCCGGGCGCGCCGCAGCCGCAGCAATTCCCGCAAAGCGATCAGGCCGACACCTTCTACCCCTGGATCGTCTTCGCGGGCGGGGCGCTGCGCGCGGGAGAACTCCCCCTCTGGGACCCCTACACCTTCGGCGGGCATCCCTTCTTCGCCAACGGCGAGACGAATCTGCTCTACCCGCCGCGCCTGATCCTGACCCGCCTCCTGCCCCCTTCCTGGGCACAGGATCTCTTCCTGCTGCTACACCTCTGGGCGAGCGGCCTGACGATGCGCCTCTTCCTGCGCCGACGCGGCCTCGGCGAGATCGCGGCGCTGCTCGGCGCGACCGTCTGGATGTTCAACAGCTTCACCCTCGGCTGGCTCCTCCTCGGCCACATCGCCGCGATCACGGCGCTCCTGCCGCTGGCGCTCCTCGGTGCGCGCGAGACGGTCGAGCGACGTTCGGCGCGCGCCGCCGCCTGGACCGGCGCGGCGCTCGGCCTGATGCTCCTCGGCAGCAACATCCTGATGACCCTCGTCGCCTGGCTGGCTGTCGGCTGCTACTACGGCGCGCTCCTCCTCGGCGCGCTCGTGCGCGGCTGGCGGCTGGCTCCCCTGCTGGCCCTGCCGATCCTCACCGCGCTCGTCGGCCTCGGACTCGGCGCGGTGCAACTCCTGCCGACGCTCGAACTCGCGGGGCAGATGGCGCGCGCCAGCGCCGACCACGCTCGTTATGTCGCCTCCTGGCGTGTGCCATTCGCCGCCCTCGGCGCGATCGGGCGACCCGAACTCCCCGCCACCGACCGCACCCTCAACAACGCGCTCTGGTTCGTCGGTTGGGTGCCGCTGCTGCTCGCGCCCGTCGCGCTGACCCGCCGCGACGGGCGCGGCGCGCTCGTGGCGGCGGCGGCGCTGGCCCTCTACGTCCTCGGCACGCCGCTGACGTGGCTCGGCACGCAACTGCTCCCCGGCCTCGCCTACTTCCGGCCCCTCGGACGGATGCTCTTCGTCTGGGCACTCCTGTGGGCGATCGTCGCGGCGATCGGCACCGACCGGCTCCTCCGCTGGCTCCCCGCGCGCCTCCCCGCCGCACGACGCTGGACCCCGCTCCTCGGGGCGATCCTGCTGTTCGGCACCGCCGCGCCGCTGCTCGACTACGGGCGCGCGATCAACCCGCCCTTCCAGCCGCGCACCATCGCCGCGCTCTACCCCCCCACCCCGCTCGTCGAGCGCCTGCTGGCGGCGGGGCCGGAGGCGCGGATCGCGGCGCTGCGGACGATCAACGGCCCGGAGCAGTGGGCACCACCGATGTTCCAGGGGTCGATCCCCCAGAGCCTCGGCCTGCGGACGGCGGGCGGCTACGAGAGCCTGCTCCCCGCACGTCAGGCCGATTTCTGGCGGATCGTGAAAGGGGAGGATCCGGCCTCTGTCGCCGCCAACCCGGTCGAGGACGCCGTCGTCCTGAACTTCTACCCGCGCCGCATCCGCTACGATCTCCTGCCACAGATCGGCATCACCCTGCTCGCCGCCGTGCCCGATGTGACGCCGGAGTGGCTAAATACTAACTGGCCGGGATTGCGGGTCGAGCCGATCTACCGGGGACCGGACGGCTGGATCTACCGTCTCCCCGACTCGCGCGGCGTCGCCTACGTCAGCTACCGGGTAGAGCTGGTCGCCGACGAGCGGGCCGCGCTCGCGGCGACGACCGCACGTACCCCCGACCCCCAGGCGGACGATTTCCTGGCGCGCGAGGATACGGCTGCGCCGCCCGCCTTGCCTGCCGGGGGCAGTTGCGCCGGTCAGGGCCGCGCCGCACAGCGTGTGGAGGCGCAAACCGCCAATACCCTGACGATCCGCGCCGAGAGCGCCTGCGCCGGACTTTTGGTCGTCAATCAGTCCTGGGCACCCGGCTGGACCGCGACGATCGATGGGCAGCCCGCACCGATCCTCCGCACGAATTTCTTGGCGCGCGGCGTCGCCATCCCGCCGGGTCGGCACGAGGTCCGCTTCGTCTACGCCCCGCAATCGTTCACGGTCGGGCTGATCCTGACGACCGCGACAAGCCTGCTGCTCCTCGGACTGCTCGTCTGGCGACTCGCTGCGCCACGCTTGCCGCGCCGACGGCCACGCCCTATCGCCACAGTCCGAGAGGAGGCGCGATGACCGCGAACGGCTTGCTTGAACGCGAGCAATTGAGCACGGACGAACTCGCGGCACTGCACGCCCTGGCGGAGTGCTGCGCCGCCCACGATGGACACGGCGTCAAGCTCAACTGGGAGATGATCGGTCGTCGCACGCCCGGCCCGACGCACGACTTCTGCTGGTACGCCAACGGTGCGCTCGTCGGCTACGCCCCGCTCGATCCGTTCGGGCAAGATGCCGAACTGACGATCCTGGTCGCGCCGGAGCACCGCCACCAGGGGATCGGCGGCGCGCTCGCGGATGCCGCCGTGACGGAGGCACGGCGACGCGGCGTACACGAACTCCTGCTCGTCGTCGAGCGCGCATCCGCGAGCGGCAGCGCTTTCGCCGCCGCTCGCGGCCTCCGCTTCGGCAACGCCGAGTACCACCTCGAATTGGACGCCACTTCGCCACTTCCAGCGGCCTCGCAGCACATCACCATGCGCCAAGCCACGCCGGACGATCTCCCCGCGCTGATCGATCTGATACAGGCCGGTTTTACCCTGGACGACGCCAAGGAGGCGCGGCAGATCGCGGAGTCCGATCTGACCCGCGCCGGGGCACGCGCCTACTTTGCCGAGGTCGAGGGAGTACCGGTCGGACGGATCAGCGCGCTCGTCTCGGAGAACGAGGTCTATCTGCGCGCCTTCAGCGTGCTGGCAGACTATCGCGGGCGCGGGATCGGGCGCGCACTCCTCCTCGGCACGATCGCGCGGCTGCGCGCGGAAGGACACCGGCACTTCTCGCTCGATGTTGTCACCGACAACCACAACGCGCTCGGGCTCTACACCTCCTGTGGCTTCCGCGAGATCAGCGTCTACGATTACTACCCCTGGCCGCTCGCGCGCTGAAGGCAGCGCGATCAAAAGGGGACGGCCAAATTGGCCGTCCCCTTCCCACGTATCAGGCTATCCGTATTGGTTATTACGGCCCCGTGTTGACGCCGAAGGTCGCGTTGAGCGCCTGCCAGAGGACCAGCGCGAACCAGCCCCGGCTGGCCGGCGTGTTCCAATCGTCCCAGGCCGCGCCATTCGCGGTCGGACGATCGGGGATTGCCCCGGCGTTACCGACGAAGGTCACCAGATCGAGGCGGTGCCCGGAGGCGTTCGGCACGTTCGGGTAGATGGTGCCATTGTCGGTCGTCGCCGCGGTCCAGTAGCCGCGCGCCACCATCGCGCGCGTGACGATGCTGACCGCCTGAGCGTGCAGCAGATCATCGGTCGGGTGGAAGGTGCTGTCTCCGTAGCCACGCGCTACCCGATAGAAGTTCAGCGTCCCCACCGCCGCCCAGAGGTCGTTATCCACGACCCCTTGATCGCTGAAGGACGTGGCATGACTTTCCCCCTGCCAGCCCATAGCGCGGACGATCAGGGCCGCCACCTGGGCACGCAAAGCAAGATCGGCGGCACCATAGCGCCCGTCACCATAGCCACGCGCGATGCCGCGCGCGGCGAGCTGCGCGATCGCCTCGTCGATCGCGGCATTCCCCGACAGCGCGGTGAAGTTGACGCGCGGTACGAAGGTACCGACGACGCTATGGCTGGTGTCCATCCGCAGCGTGAAGGGCGAGGCCCAACCGCGGAAGGTGCCATCGACCGTCCATCCGGCGAAGATTGTCCCCTTCTGGGGCGTTGCCGTGAGGGTCACGATCCCGCCCGGCTGGATCGCAGCGGTGGACGGATCGGCGCTGACGCTCCCGGAACCGGTCGCGCTGAGCGTCAACGTCCGCCCGACCAGCGCAGCGGCGGCGTCGATCCGTCCCGCGCCGGTCGTGCTATCGGGCAGCTTGGTCGCGGTCGACTTGAGGAGCGCCGCGAGCCCATCCGGCGTCAGGCGAGGGCTACGCGCCAGGATCAGCGCGGCGAGCGCGGCGACGTGCGGCGCGGCCATCGATGTGCCGCTTTTCACGCCGTAGGTGTGCGTACAACTCTGCGCCTGCACGTTGTAAGCGCAGAGGGTGGAGAGGATACCGACCCCCGGTGCGGCCACGGCCACGGCGGTGCCATAGTTCGCCCAGGATGGGCGCGCACCATTCTGATCGACCGCCGTCACCGCCACGACGCCGGCGAGCGAGGCCGGGTAGATCGGCACCGTATCGAGGTTGACGCCGCTGTTGCCGGACGCCGCGACGACCACGATCCCCTTCGCGCGCGCGCCATCGATCATCTGTTGGAGGAGGGCCTGCTCGCTCGCGTCGGGCGGGAAGCCCGGATCGCTGCCGAGGCTCATGTTGATCACCCGCACGCCCGGCTGGTTCGTGGCGTAGCCGATGGCGTCCGCGATCGCGTACCAGCTGCCGGTCCCGGTCGAGTCGAGCGCCTTCAGCGGCAAGACCGACGCCCCCCAGGCCAGTCCCGCGACCCCGATGTCGTTGTTAGTGGCCGCCGCGATCGTCCCGGCGACGTGCGTGCCGTGCCCATTGTCGTCGTTGGCGGCGGTCGGCCCGCAGGAGGCCGGGACGCTCACGAACGTACAGCCGGGAATCAGGGAGGCGGCGAGATCGGGGTGACCATAATCGGCCCCGGAATCGACCACCGCCACCGTCACGCCGGTCGCGCGCGCGCCGTCGCCCCACGCTTCCGGCGCACGGACGGCGGGGAGATTCCATTGCTGCGGGTAGCTCGGATCATTGGGGATGGTCGGCGTGGCGTCGAGGTGGACTTCGTAGTTGCGCGAGACCGCCGCCACGCCCGGATCGGCGGCGAGGCGGGCACGAAACTCGTCCTCACGCCCGGCGGGGACGTGCATCAACAGCACGCGACCGGACAGGCCGATCGCGGTGGTCTGAATCTGACCGCCGTTACGCGCCTCCAGACTCTGCGCCAGCGAACTCGCCCCGGCGACCGCCCGGGGCACCACCACCAGCTCTTCGGCGCGCGCGGGAGCGTTGGCGGCGCGCGCGCGGGGGATCTCCAGCGGCAGGTTCCCCAGCAGGAGCAAGGCCAGCAGGAAGGCAACGAGCCCACGCCAGCGATACACCCCCGTCTTCGACCCCACCCGTGTCCAAGACGCGCCGAACCGCCGTGTGGTATCGATCCCCATCCGCTCCCCCACCCAACTGTATGCCGACCGATGCACATATTGTCTGGCCCTAGCCGGGCACACCGACACACTGATACGCTACATTCTACGCCATCGGAGGCGCGGCGGTTCACTCATGGGGAGGGCGATGATGACTGTACCTCGCGCGGAGGCCGCGCCAGAAGCGGCACATCCCGTCGCGATCACAGCGGTCGCGCACGCCGGGCCGCTCGCCTTCCTGGGCGCGCTAGTCGGCGGCATCGCGGGGTGGCTGCTCAGCGCCGGGGCCTTGCCGCGCCCGGACTTCCTGGCCGCCCCGCCCGGTGAGCCGCTACAAGCGGCGCTCCTCTTCGCGGTGCTCGGACTCGTCGGCGGTGGCATCCTCGGCACCATCGCCCACCTCGCCGACCGTGCATATGAGACAGAGACAGCGCCGCTCCCTACACCGGAGCAACACTAGACGCCGCGCGCGGGTAGCATCGGCAGCCACCCGCGCGCATCATGGGGAGCGATCGTGGCGCGGCGCTCACGCCCTACCAGCGCCCGGATGGCACCGTCGCGCTCGCGGGCACGCCACCGAGCGCATCGAGGATATCGCGGATGTCGGTCGCGATGCAGGTGAAGATCGGCACGTCGCGCGCGGTGAAGGCGCTGGAGATCGAGCCGCGCAATTCCTCGACGCAATCGAGGAAGTCCTCGGCGTAGTCGGACTCGAACGCGACCACGAACTCTTGATCGTCCAGGCCGAATGAGTAGGTCGTGTTAATCTTCACGGTCGGGTAGCGGTGGCCGATGCGGATGTGCTCGCGCATCACCGTGTTGCGCGTCTCGAACGGCTCGGAGTACCACTCGCGCTTCTTGTCGAGCGGGTAGACGAAGAGGTACTTCTTGCCATCCGGCAGGATCGTCAGGCGCGTCCCCTCCTGGTCCTCGTGGACGTGATCGCGCACGTACTGCGAGTGCTTGGTCATCGCCAGGTAGGAGTGGGTGATCGTCAGCCACGCGCCGAACGCGGTCGCGTAGATCTTCGAGAGGAGCGCGCTCTGGCGTTCCAAGGTATCGCTCACCGCCCAGAGCATGAAGTCGGCGTTGCTGTGCATCCCGATCAGGTTGTACGTACGAAGGACGAAGAAGTCTCGCACGCTCTCGCCGATCGTCTGGGCGAACTCGGCTTTCGCCGCCTCGCGCTCCTCGATCGGCAGACGCCGCCACGCCGGATCGAGGGTGAAGAAGGTATACTTCACCACCTGGCGCGGCTCGCGCGGCAGGTGGCCCAGCCGCACCTGTAGCCCCTCGTCCAGTTCACTCTTCTTTTCCGGCTTGTCGCTCACCTGGCGTCTCCTCTACGTATCGATCCGCGCTAGCAATTCAGGAACAGGCTGTTCGGGACTTCATAGTCATCGCCGACAGAGAATAAAGCAGATTAACCGTGTCGATCATGGCAACTCTACGGTATACGAGGTGATCTTGGTGAGCTTCCCCGCGCTGAAGTCGTAGAGGTCGCACGAGGCCACCTTCGATACGTCCCCATCCTTCCCACGATACTCGGCCTCGCTATCGATCACGACGCATCCTTCCCCGACGACCAGGCGAAACTTGCCGAATGTGGTCACCACATCGGCCAGGTACGCGACCGATTGGCGGCACGCGGCGACGACCTGTTCTTTGCCATCGATGCGTTCACCGCGGATAACATCCCACTGAATGGTGTCGGCGAGATAGTCGTAGGTGCGGTCGAAACGGTGCCGCGAGAAGGCTTCGGCTATTTGCTCGTTCGAGAGATCCATTCCAAACTCCTCATGGGACCGGGTCGCTCCCAGCCGCCGTCCCCGCCGCGAGACGATCGATCGCGCGGAAGAGGACGCCCTAGTATTCGCCCTCCGCCAGCCAGCCAGCGGCGGCCTTGGCGTAATAGGTGATGATCAGATCGGCCCCGGCGCGCTTGATCGCCAGCAGGCTCTCCAACGCCGCGCGGCGCTCGTCGAGCCAGCCGCGCTCGACCGCCGCCTGCTGCGCCGCGTACTCGCCGCTGACCTGATAGGCCACGATCGGCACCTCGTAGCGGTCCCGCACCTGCCGGATGATGTCGAGATAGAGCCCCGCCGGCTTCACCATCAGCATGTCCGCACCCTCGGCGGCGTCGAGCGCCACCTCGCGCAGCGCCTCGCGCCCGTTGGCCGGGTCCATCTGGTAGGCGCGACGGTCGCCGAAGGCGGGGGTGGAGTCGGCGGCCTCGCGGAAGGGGCCGTAGAAGGCCGAGGCAAATTTGGCGGCGTAGGCGATCACCGGCACATCCCGATGCCCCGCCGCGTCGAGCGCCGCGCGGATCGCCGCCACCTGGCCGTCCATCATCGCGCTCGGGGCCACGATGTCGGCCCCGGCATCGGCGTAGGCGACCGCCGTGCGCGCCAGCAACGGCAGCGTCTCGTCGTTCAGCACCTCACCGGTCTCCGCGTGCAGGACGCCGCAATGCCCGTGATCGGTGTATTCGCAGAGGCAGACATCGGCGATCACGACCAACTCCGGCGTGTGCGCCTTCAACGCGGCGATCGCGCGTGGCACCGGGCCATCGGAGGCCCACCCGGCGCTGCCAACCGCGTCCTTCGTCTCCGGCAGGCCGAAGAGGAGGACCGCCGGGACGCCGAGCGCCAGCAGCGCGTCGGTCTCCGGCAAGAGCCGATCGACGGAGAGCTGCGACTGTCCCGGCATCGAGCCGATGGCGCGTGCGATGTCGGTCCCGACGGTGACGAAGAGCGGGGCGATCAGGTCAGCCGGATGCAACTGCGTCTCGCGCGTCATCCGCCGCAGGGCGGGCGTACGCCGCAGGCGACGCGGGCGCATCCCCGGTGTGGGTGTCAAAAAATCGGTCCGGGTCAGCATCGGATTTTCTCCCCCTCGCGGTCGGCCAACGGGCGACCCGCGAGGCACGTTGACAGGGCCGTGACCAGCCCTTCATCGGTCGGTTCGTCGGCGATCACGTCGACCGGCAGGCCGCGCTCGCGGGTCACCGCCGCGGTCGTCGGGCCGATGCAGCAGAGCGCCGGGCGGCGCGGCAGCCGCGCCAGCTCGCCGGGCGCGACGCCGAGCCCGCCGAGGAAGCCCGCGACCGTCGAAGGGCTGGTGAACGTGATCGCGTCGAGCGCCCCCGCGCGCAGCAGGCGCGCGACCTCGCCGAGCGCCGCCGGCGCGACCGGCACCGTGCGATACGCCGTCACGGCCTCGACCGTCGCGCCCGCCGCTCGCAAGCCCTCGGCCAGCTCGGCCCGCGCGATCGCGGACTGGGGCAAAAGGTGACGCTGCCCGCAGGTCGCGCCGAGCGCGGCGACGAGCCCAGCCGCGCGCGCGTCTTGCGGCACCAGATCGGGGGGGCGCAGGAGCACCCGCACAAGGTCCGCCGTCGCCTGCCCGACTGCCGCGAGACGCAGCGTGGGCGGCAGGGCGCGCGTCGCATCGGCCACGCCGAGGCGGTCGCTGAACGCGCGCACCCCGTTCGCGCTGGTGAAGACCACCCAGTCGTAATCGGCCAGTCGCGCCAATGCCGCATCGAGCGGCCCCCGATCGGCGGGCGGCGCGATCGCGATCGTCGGGCAAGCGAGGGTGGTGGCACCGAGCACGTCCAGGCGCACGGCGAGTGCGCTCGCGGCATCTCGAGCGCGCGTCACCACGATCCGACGTCCGGCGAGCGGCGCAGGGACGATGATCTCATTCATCATCACCCCCGGCGAGCAGCCAAGCACCGCCCTGCGCCAGCAGCGCGGCGGCCAGCTCGGTCCCCAGGCGCATGGCCTCGGAAGGGTGTCCCGCGCGCCAGTCGCGCACCTGCGTCCCATCGGTCTTGCCGATCAGGCCGGTCAGGCGCAACCCCGCCCCCGACGCCCCCGACGCTCCCTCCGCGTAGGCCGCGACGACGGCGGAGCAGCCCCCGGAAACCGCCGCGAGGAAGGCGCGCTCGGCCTCCAGCGCGGCCATCGTCGCCCCGTGCGCGAGGGGCGCGAGGAGCGCCGCTATCGCGGGATCATCCGCGCGCGTCTCGATCGCCAGCGCCCCCTGTCCCACGGCGGGGAGCATCCGCGCGGGCGTGAACCACTCGGTGATCGCCGCCTCGCGGCCCAGGCGCAGCAGCCCCGCCGCCGCCAGCACGATCGCGTCGTACCGCCCCTCCGCGAGCTTACGGAGGCGCGTATCGACGTTGCCGCGAATATCGGTGACCGTCAGGTCGGGGCGCGCGGCGCGCAACTGGCAGGCGCGGCGCGGGCTGCTCGTCCCCACGCGCGCGCCCTCGGGCAACATGTCCAGCGTGCCATGCGCCGAGACCAGCACGTCGCGCGGGTCGGCCCGCTCGGTGAAGGCGGCGATCGTCATGTCGGCGGGGAGGAGCGAGGGGAGGTCCTTGGCGCTATGGACCGCCAGATCGATCCGCCCGTCGCGCAGCGCCGCCTCGATCTCCTCCACGAACAGCCCCTTATCGTTCACCGCCGCGTCGACCAGCGAGCGATCGAGGATCGCGTCGCCGCGTGTGGTGATCCGCCGCACCGCGATCGTCAGGTCGGGGCTGGCGGCGAGGATGGCCGCGCGGACGATCTCGGTCTGCACGAGCGCGAGGGCGCTCCCCCGGGTGCCGATCGTGATCGTCCGCCCCGCCAGCGCCGTCGTCATCGCGCCGCCGCCCCGATCAGCGGCGCATCCGCCGTGTCGTACTGCGCCACGATCGCCGCGAGGTTGCCGATGAATGGCGCGGTCGCGTTCGGCATGTCGGTCCGCTCCAGGTGCATCCCGAGTTCCTGCGCCTTTTGCTTCGCCTCGTAATCGATGTCGAAGAGGATTTCGAGGTGGTCGGCGACGAACCCGATCGCCACCTGGAGGACCGTCGTCACCCCCTCGGCGTGCAACGTCTCCAGATAATCGAGGATGTCCGGGCCGATCCACGGCTCGCCGGTGCTCCCGGCGCTCTGCCAGGCGAAGCGCCAGTCGGCCAGCCCAAGGCGCGCAGCGACCGCCGCGCTGCTCGCCAGCAATTGCGACTCGTACGGGTCCTGCCAGGTCCGAATCCGCTCCGGCAGGCTGTGCGCGCTGAAGACGGTCAGGATTTTGCCGCGCTCCTCGGGCGCGAACTTCGCGCGCGCGGCCCGGATATTGTCGGCGATCAGATCGAGGTATTCCGGCTGGAGATGCCAGTCCTCCACCATCGTCAGCGCGAACGGGTTGCCGAGCGCCAGCGTGCCCTCTTCGAGCGCCCGCTTGTAGCCGCCGATGCTGATCCGCGAGTAGTGCGGCGCGAGCGCGATGGCGATGATCCGCTCGATGCCATCGTCGGCCATCGTCTTCAGCACATCGCCGATATAGGGGTGCCAGTGCTTCATCCCGGCGTAGACGCGGTAGCGTCCCGGCTTGTCGGCGTTCAGCTCCTCTTCCAGGGCCGCGCAGGTCTGGTTGGTGATCGCCGTCAGCGGCGTGCGCCCGCCGACCAACTCGTAGCGGTGCTGCAAGTGCGCGACCGATTCCGGCGAGGGGACCCGCCCGCCACGGATATGGGTGAAATACGCCTCGACCTGATCGGGCGTCTCGGGGGTGCCATAGGCCATCAGCATGATCCCGGTCGGTGCCTGTTGGATCGTCATGTCGTTACCTCTTCGTCGTCGTGGCTTGTTCGATGATCACACCGGGAGCACGCGGAAGGGCAGGCCGGGCGGCGATCAGACTCTGGCGAGCGCGCCGCTCGGCTCGCTGCTGCGTTCGTGGACGAAATCGACCAGGCGCAGCACATTGTCGAGCGGCGACTGCGGCAGCAGGCCGTGCCCGAGATTGAAGATGTGGCCCGGACGCCCGGCGGCGCGGCGCAATACATCCTCCGCGCCCGCCTCCAAGGTCGCGCGCGGCGCGAGGAGCATGGCCGGATCGAGGTTGCCCTGAATCCCCTTGTCGTGGCCGATGCGATCCCAGGCGACATCGAGCGGCACGCGCCAGTCCACGCCCAGCACCGAGCCGCCGTCATCCTTCATCTGGTCGAGCAACGTGGCGGTGTTGGTACCGAAGTGGATGAACGGCAGTCCGGTCGGCGCGAGCGCGGCGAAGATCCGTTGCGTATAGGGCCGCACGTAGGTCTCGTAATCCTGCGGCCCCAGCGCCCCGATCCAGGAGTCGAAGAGTTGCAGCGCATCGACCCCGGCGGCAGCCTTCGCCTGGAGGTAGGTGATCATGATGCCGGTCAGCCGCTCCATCAGCGCGTGCCAGAGTTCCGGCTCGCCGTACATCATCGCCTTGGTCAGCGCGAACTCGCGCGTCGGGCGGCCCTCGATCAGGTACGAAGCCAGGGTGAACGGTGCGCCCGAGAAGCCGAGGACGGCGGTCTTGCCCGCCAGCTCGCGCTTGAGGATCCGCACCGTCTCCATCACGAACGGCACGTCCTGCTCCGGCTCGATCGGGCGCAGCGCCTCGATCCCCGCGCGATCGCGGATCGGGTGCCGCACCACCGGGCCGACGTTGTCCACCAACTCCAGATCGACGCCGATGCCGATCAGCGGCAGCATGATGTCCGCAAACATCACCGCCGCATCGACCGGCATCCGGCGCACCGGCTGCAACGTCACCTCGGCGCAAAGTTCCGGCTGCCGACAGATCTCGATCAGCGTCCAACGCTCGCGCAACTGGCGGTATTCGGGCAGGATCCGCCCCGCCTGTCGCATGAACCAGATCGGCGTCCGCTCGGTCTGCTCGCGCCGCGCGGCGCGCAGGAACAACACGTCTTCGGGCATCGTCACGCAATCCTTTCGTCTGGCGCTGTACACATCATGCGACTTCACCCCACACCTTCGTGGTAGCTGGCGGGAAGGGCTAAGGCACAGGGCTTATTCGTAGGCGGAGAGGGTGCTGAACAAGACTTCGTTCATGAAGTGGTCGATCCGCTCGGCGATCCGCATCACCTCCGCGACATCGCTCACCTGGGCCACGGCGGGCGCTTGCAGCGCCGTGCGCCAGAAAGTGCGGCGGAAGAAGAGGAACGCCTGCATCGTCTCGCGCATCGAGATCCCGGCATCGCGCGCGACCCGCCCGTAATCGGCCCCGATCTGGCGCCCATCGTCGAGGAAGCGCTCGTTGTCGCCCTGCCAGATCAGGTACTGGATCAGCAAGCCGAGCAGGCGTTGCCCGAGGGTCCGCATCTCTCCGGCCACGGCGGCATCGGCGAAGCGGGCATGCCAGGGCTGACTGGCGACCCGTTCCGGCGTCGGCGCGAGGATCGAAGAACCTTGTCCCTTCGCAGCGCGCGGACGCAGGGCATGGACTGTTGCCGCCTCGAAGCGCCGGTGCCCCCCCTCGGTGCGCCGTGTCGGGATCCGCCCGGCATCGGCCCAGCGCCGCACCGTCGAGGGCGCAACGCTCAGCAGCCCACTCGCTTCTTGCAGCGTTAGCCAGCCGACGATCCCGGATTCACGTCCCGCCTGCTCCGTTGGTGGGGGAGCAACCCGCGTCTCGCTCATGTTTTAAAGCTACCACGACTCTCCCAAATCCACCAGGGAGGGCAACTCGCACGTGCGGTTTCCCGCGCACCCATTGCGTTCAGCCGCCAGATAGCAACATGACCGAAACCGGCAGGGTGGTAGCTTCATGCTGCCGATCAACAAAATCGCGGATTACTGTTTAGCACGAAACCGTTACGGATAGAAGTCTGACACCCGGGAGTCGGGAAACCACCGTCAACTCATCCATCACGGTCCTTTCTCCTACCCTACGTGAGGGAGAAGCATCAAAGCGTCCGAGGCACGATACCCCCTACCGCTCATCCTCGGCGGTGCGGAAGATTTCCCGGCGCTCGTGCTCATCCAGGAAGCGATACTCGCCCGGTGCCAGATCGCCGAGCGACAGCGCACCGGTGCGGTAGCGGTGCAGGCCCGTCACCTCGTTGCCGAGCGTCTCGAACATGCGGCGGATCTGGTGGAAGCGCCCCTCGTGCAGGGTCATCGACCCGCCGCGCGGGCCATCCGGCACCCAGAAGGCCGCCTTGAGCGGTTTGGCGTCCCCCTCCATCAGGAACGTCCCGGTGGCGAAGAGCGCCGCCTCGTCGCCGCGCAGGTCGCGCGCCAGCGTCACGGCGTAGTGCTTCGCGGCGTGGCTCTTCGGGTGGATGATCCGGTGCAGGAGGTCGCCATCGTCGGTCAGGATGACCTGACCGGTGCTCTCCTTGTCGAGACGCCCCGCCGCAGAGAGGGCGGGCTTGCGCCCTTTCCAGCGGGGCGGCAGCAGGTCGTAGATGATCGCGCCGCGCTCGTCGTGGGAGCAGACGTAGCCGCGCGGCTTGTGGAGCATGACCGTCAGCGGCGCGGGGGGGTCGAGCGGCTCGTCGTCGAGGGTCAGCGCGCCGCTCCGCACGTCATCCAGCGAGACGCCCTGATCGACCCGGACGATCCCTCTGCCGTGCAGCGCGATGCGCCCGCCGCCGACGAATGCCGCAACCTCGCGCCTGCTCCCATAGCCGAGATTCGCCAGCAGGCGATCCAGGCGGACTGTCTGCGTCATCGCTATCCTCGCCTCACGATCCGGCTTGCATCACAAACGGGCGGTGCCAAAAGCCTCTTTCGTCCAAGTTTGCTGCGACCCATGATGGCGCATTCGTGCCACGGGTACTCAGGCGAACACCAAAGCCGTTCATAACACCCCGCATTCTAGCTGGCCTGCTCACGCCCAGTCCGCGCAGGCGGACTTCGCCGGTGCCGCCAGGCACCCGCAGCCGGGGGCTTTTAACCCCCGATCACCGGGCCAAGCATGATGAGCACCGCTCTACCGTACCGCTTTATGAGCCAGGAAAAGCACATCCGTATAGGGCCGCCACGAGCGCAGCGGCAGCGCGACCCCCTCCAGCCCAGCCGCGCGCAGGGCGGCGAGCGATTCGTCGGTATCGAGGAAGTAGAGACCGTGCCCCTGCGTCGGTCCCACCCTCGTCATCAGCCACTCCTGGCCGAGGGTGATCGCATACTTCCAGCGCGGGCGGCGGGTCTGGCTCTTCCAGATCAGCACACCGTCCGGCGCGAGCATCCGCGCGCAGGAGGCGAGCAGCGCCCGCTGCCCTTCCGGCGGGATCAGGTAGAAGACATCGGCGACGGTGATCGCGGCGTACGGCCCGCCCGCGTAGGTCATGGCATCGGCGACGGCGAAGCGCACGTTGGTCCGCGTCCCCACGGTCTGACGCGCCGCCACCACCTTGTCCTCGGCGATGTCGATGCCGGTCACGTCGCGCGCAGCACTCCCCAGCGCCAGGAGATTCGACACCAGCCCATGCCCGCAGCCAAGGTCGAGGATCGCGCCCGCGCGCGGCGTGTGGCGTTCGAGCGCGGCGAGATCGCTGAGAAAGGCGCGTGCCCGGACGAAGAGGCGGTCGACGGTCGGCGAATCGTCGTAGAGGGCGAGGACGCGGCGGAGCAGGGCACGGGAGTCGGCGCGCGTGGTCAACGGGTCACTTCCAGGGAGAAGCGGCGGGCATCGAACGTGAAGCGCGACCCCGCCGCCGGGACCGACGCCAGCCCGTAGCGCCCCCCGCAAGCGAGGGGGGCGATCGACCAGCGGTCGAAATGATCGAAGCGTTGGACCAGTTCGAGATCGAAGACGACCACACGCTCGGTCCCCGGCGCGGGGGTCCAGTCGGCGTTCCGGTCGGGATCGAGGAAGCGGACGTTGCGGAATTGCGGGAGGTAGATCGCGACGTGTTGCAGGTAGGTCGAGGTCACCAGTTCGGTAGTGGCGGGCGGGTAGTCGCGCGCCAGGGTCGCGACCGCCTCGGCGATCGCCTCGTCCTTGCACCCCAGGCGCTCGGCGGAGACGAGCCGCGCGCTGCCGACGAAGAGCCAGATGTGATACGGCAGGATGATCGCCGCCAGGAGGGTCGCGATCCCGACGCGCAGGGCCGCGGCGCGACCCCAACCGCGCGGCAGATTCTCCGCCAGCGCCGCCGCCGCGCGCGTCAGCCCCGCGCCCGCCCCGATCAGCACGGCGGGCAGGAAGCTGAAGACGTACCCCGCCTCCCCGATGTGGACCAACAGGTAGAAAAGGGCGGCGGGGGCGCCCCAGAGGATCAGGAAGAGGGGCCGCCATCCCTCGCGGCGCGGGGCGAGGGGCCAGAGGGCGAAGTAGGCCAGCGCCGGGAAGATCGCCAGATGGAGCGCGTCCTTGCTGAACCAGACCAGCAGCGTGCCGTTACCGCGCAGACCGGTCTCGCCGGTCGCGAAGGCCGAGGTGCCGCGCTCGATGTTGGTGGATTGGATCGTCAGCGCGCGCCAGAGCGAACCCCACCCCTCCGAAGCGAGGTCGGTGGCGATCCACCAGGCCGCGATGCCGATCGCGCCCGCAGCGATCCCCGCGAGCAGGGTCCACCAGCCGCGCCGCGCCGGGAGGCCGCTGGCGCGCAGGTAGCAGACGGCGAAGAGGGGACCGAGGAAGAGCAGTAAATCCTGCCGGAAGCCGCTGATCAGGCCGAAGGCCAGCGCGGCGAGCGGCGGCCAGGGGAAGCGCCGATTCGCCAGGAGCCAGCAGAGGATCGCCAGCACGGTCGAGCCGAGCGCCAGGACGGTGTAGGGATAGGCGATCTCCGAGAAGAGCCAGAACGACACGGAGGTCAGCCCGAGCACCGCCGCCAGCAGTCCGGTCAGGCGATCGAAGATCAGGGCACCGAGGAGGTAGAGGCAGCCGACGGTCAGGCTCGCCGCGCCGATGCTGATCGCGACGAGGACCGCGTTCGGTCCCCAACCCGTGACCGTCCCGATCAGCTTGCCGACCCCGACGTAGAAGATATAGCCGGGCGGCTGCGGGTGGTGCGGCACGACGTCGTAGTCGCGCAATGCCTGGGCGAAGAGGCCGCCATCCCAGGCGTAGATCATCTGCATGCGGAACGGCATTCGGCTGAGCGCGGTCAGCGCGACCAGCGCCGCGAAGATGAGCCAATCACGCGCTTGCCAGAGGGGCACGGCCGCGCGCGCTACGGCGATGCGCGTTGCGGCGGATTCCGACAGGTCACGCGTCGCCGCCACGTTACGACTGCGCTCTGTCGAGGAGTTGTCGGAAGCTGCCGAGCGCGACCCCTTCCGCCTGAAGGAGCGCGGCGACGCGCGGATCGCAGAGCCAGCGCAGCTCCCGCTCCCGCTCCGCGACGTACGGATCGAGCGCGCGCACCGACTCGTCATGCAGTCCGGGATGGCACATCAATTCGGTCACCCCGTAGGGCAACGAGTCGGCCAGCGCCTGCCAGCGCTCCAAACTATCCGGGAAGGTGAAGCCCCGGAAGGCATCGCCGCGCGGCAGGCCGAAGAACTGCCCGCCCCACCGTCGGTCGGCGGATTCGAGCCAGCCGCGCTTCAGTGCCTCGCCGAGCGAGGCCGGAGCCGGTGGCCCTACCGCGACGCCGTTCTTCCCCACGCACGGCTGATCCTCGATCCGACGCACGATCGGGATGCGGTGCTGCCGCGCCATGTCGCCGGTCAGCGTGGCGACAAGCCCGAAGAGATGGACGTGATGATGCCCATCCAGGTGGGTGAAGCGGAGTTTGGTACGCCGCGCCCGCGCCACCTGGGCCAGGATCTCCGCGCGCAACTCCATCGGGTCGAGTTGTTTCATGGCGACGCGCGCCTGGAAGACCGGCAACGAATGGAAGCGCCCATCCGGGCGGACGAGCGTGGGAATCCGCGCCGGGTCGAGGACCGGGCGGGTATTGGTGAGGGTGAGGTGGAGGCCGAGGTCGAGGTCGGGGGTGGCGCGCGCCAGCTCGACCGCATCCTCGAAGCCGGGCGTCGTCACCATCAGCGAGGCGCTGCGGACGATGCCACGCCGGAACGCACCGATGATCCCGGCATTCACTCCCGTCGATAACCCGAAATCGTCCGCATTGACCACGAGCGTCCGCAGCTGCTCGCTCATCCGGCCCGCCGCGCCAGCGCCCCCGCACCCGCGCGCCCGTAAACGCCGCGCAGGGCGTTAATGCGGATCCGCCCGAGGTCGCGCAGCATCAGCAGCGAATCGCGCACCGGACGGACGCTGCTACCGGGGCTGTAGTGGAGGACGAACGGCACTTCCTTGATCCGATAGCCCGCGCGCGCCGCCAGGAAGATCACCTCGGCATCGAAGCTGAAGCGGTCGATCCGGCTACGCGAGAAGAGATACCGCGCGGTCTCGGCGCGATACGCCTTGCAGCCGCATTGCGTGTCCCGCACGTCGCTGATCACCAGCCGCCGCACGCACCAGCGGAAGATCGCGCCCATCGCTCGACGCGCGGGCGGAGGCGGCACGGCATTCTTGGAGGCGGGGTGCCAGCGCGAGGCGATGGCGATATCGTAATCGCCGCGCAAAGCAGAGAGGAAGTCGGCGATGATCGAGAGCGGGATCGAGAGGTCGGCGTCGGTGAACATCAGATACTCGCCGCGCGCCGCCAGCATCCCCGTTCGCACGGCGTGCCCCTTGCCCCGATTGGTCACATAGCCCGCCGCGCGCAGGGCCGGATCGGCGGCGGCGGCGGCGGCGATGACCGCCGCCGTATCGTCGGTGCTGCCGTCGTCCACAGCGAGGATCTCATAGGGGAAGCCCGCCGCGCGGAAGAACGCGCTCATCGCCGCCAGCGACGGCCCGAGGCGCTGCCCTTCATTGTAGGCCGGGACGATCAGCGAGAGGAGCGGCGCGGGCACAGGTCGCACCCGGGGTGCCGCCTGCGGCGCGGGGGTCGCCACGGATGGTTGCGTCTCTACCTGCACGTAAGCCGATCCCCGCTAGCGCGTCTCAACCCGACTTGTCCCGTTCGCGGCGACAGTATACAGGGCCGAGGCCGAAAACGCACAGGGCCGGGTGAGTATCCCGGCCCCGTACACAGCGAACGCTGCTCGCTCAGGCGGTCGCCGTCTCCGGCGCACGCCGCCCACGCCGCCCACGCCGGAAGAAGCGGTCGAGATCGCCGCGCTCCCAGACGACCAGCAGCAGGCTGGCATTGAAGATCGAGGAGTAGGTGCCGCTGATCATCCCGATCAACAGGGCCAGGATGAAGTTCTTGATCGATTCGCCGCCGAAGAGGTAGAGGGCGAGCAGGGTGAAGACGACGGTGAGCGAGGTATTGAGGGAGCGCACCAGCGTCTGGAGCAGGCTGTAATTCACCGTCTGCTCGAAGGTGTCGCCGGTGCGGCGCAGCGTATTCTCGCGGATACGGTCGAAGACGACGATCGTGTCGTGGACCGAGAAGCCGATCACGGTCAGCAAGGCGGTCACGAAGAGCGAGTCGATCTCGATGTTGAAGAAGTAGCCGAGCAACGCGAAGACGCCGATCACCGCGATCACGTCGTGCAACATCCCGATGATGGCGCAGACACCGTAGCGGAAGGGGTGCGGTGCCTGTCGGAAGGCATAGGCGAGATAGAGGAGGATGCCGACCGAGGTCAGCAGCACCGCGCCGATCGCGCGCTGGCTGATCGAGGTGCCGACCGTCGGCCCGACCGTCTGGATCTGCAACTCGGTGAAGTCGCCGAACTGCGCCCGCAGGGCGTTCGCCAGGCTATCCTTCAGCCCGGAACCTTCCTTCAGTTCGGGGCCGCGGATCTGGACCGCGTTCCCCTGGACGGCCTGTACCGCCGTATTCGGGTAGCCGTTTTCGGCCAGCACCGAGCGTACCTGGAGGGTCTCGACCGGCTTATTGAACTGCACCTCCCAGAGGGTGCCACCGGTGAAATCGATCCCCAGCTTCAACCCGCCGAGCGGCAGGAAGATGAGCGCCGGGAGCATCAGGCATAGGGAGATCAGGAAGAACCATTTCCGTCGACCAACGATATCGAACACGCTATCCCTCGCTCATCCATACGGCACACGATCCGGATGGCCGCGCCGCGCGGTAGAACTCCGGCGCGGACCCGCTTGTCGCCTTAGTCGCCCGCAGGAACCGCCGCGCCACCGCCTTGCGGTGCCTTGACGTTGGTGCCATACCAGCTCGGATGCCTGGCGACGCCGGTATCGACCATCAACCGCAGCAACGTCCGGCTGACGGTGACGGCGGTGAACATGCTGACGACGACGCCGAGGAAGAGGGTCAGCGCGAACCCCTGGATGATGCTAGCCCCGACGTAGCGTCCGAACCAGTAGAGGATGGCGCAGCTGATCATCGTGGAGATGTTCGAGTCGCGGATCGACGACCACGCATGGTCGAAGCCCCCCTCGATCGAGGAGGAGAGGGTCCGCCCGAGGCGCAACTCTTCTTTCATGCGGGCGAAGATCAGGACGTTCGCATCGACCGCCATACCGATCGAGAGGATGAAGCCCGCGATACCGGCCAGCGTCAATACCACGCCGAACACCTTGTAGAGCGCGAAAGAGAAGAGGGTGTAGAGCAACAAGGCGATCACCGAGAGGAGGCCGGGCAGGCGATAGTAGAGGATCATGAAGAGCGCCACGATGGCGAGGCCGACGATGCCGGCCTCGATGCTCTTGCGGATCGAGTCTGCGCCGAGGGTCGGGCCGACGGTGCGACTCTGCACCACTTCCAGCGGCACGGCCAGCGCGCCGGACTTCAGTTGCAGGACGAGGCGGTTGACCTCGGCGGGGGCCATCCCCTCGATGACCCCCTGCGAGCTGATCGCGCCGTTGATCGAGGCGGTGTTGATGACCTGCTTGTCCACGACCACCGACATGTACTTGCCGATGTTCGTGCTGGTGAACTGGTAGAAGTTGGTGGCGGCATCCCCCTTCAGGCGGAAGCCAACGACCGTGGAGCCGACCTGATTGGTCGTGGGGAAGGCGTCATCGAGATCTTTGCCCTGCACCACCGTCTGATAGACGGTGGCGGGCGGCGTGGCGGTCGGGGCCGCCGAGGCGACCGGGGTGCCGTCGGCTGTGGGTGTACCATTCGCACCCGGTGTAGCCGACGCCCGCGCGCCGCCGAGCGACTCGGGACCGCCGAGGGAGGTGGTGATCGTCTGACCAACGTTAAGCGGGGTCGAACCGGAGGAGACGATCTCCAGCAACGCGGTCTGGCTCAGCGTCGCGACCGCTTCTTCGGGGTTCTTGACGCCCGGCAGTTCGACGATGATCTGGTTGTTGCCGCGCGTCTGGATCACCGGCTCGCTGACGCCGAGGCCGCTGACCCGCCGTTCGATCGTGTCGCGGGTCCCGGCCAGCTCATTCGCGCCGATCGATTGCCCCGGCACGGGCCGTGCTTCCATGAGGACTTGCAGCCCGCCTTGCAGGTCGAGCCCCTGACGGATCGCCAGATTCTGCTTCCACCGCAGCGGATCGAGCGTCGCGCCCGGTGTGACGACCCACCCCGCCAGGAGGCCGAGGATGACGATACCGACGAGCACATACCAAGGTCTGAGGCGCAAGGGTCCATCCTCCACTGTGTACGACGCGAGCCGCGCTGACCGTACACCAGCCGTTACTCGTCGAATTGGGCAACTATTCCCGTTATTCTAACACACGGCGGCGGCGATGGTTTCACCGAGACGCTATTCTTCGGGCCGGGCTGTCTCCTCTATGCTGGCCGTGATGGCCCCTGTTTACCGACGAACGCCGTTTCCTTGTGATCGTCGTTTTTTCCTTGTAGCATTAAGCGATCTGCAACATCGGGGATGACGGAGTCCGGCCATGCGTGGGCGGAGGAGGGGAACGATGACTACCAACCAGACGCGCGGCGCGGTACGCACGCGCTTCGCCCCCAGCCCGACCGGCGATCTGCACGTCGGCTCGGCGCACACCACGCTCTTCAACTGGCTCTTCACGCGGCATCACGGCGGCTCCGTGGTCCTGCGGATCGAGGACACCGACCGCAAACGCCTCGTCGAGCGCTCGCTCTTCAGCATCACCGACGGCCTGACCTGGCTCGGGCTCGATTGGGATGAGGGGATCGAGATCGACGCGGAGGCCCGCCCAATCCCCGACAAGGAGCGCGGCGATTACGGCCCGTACATCCAGAGCGAGCGTCAGGAGATCTACCAGGGTTCGGCGAAGTGGCTGGTGGACAACGGCCACGCCTACTACTGCTTCTGCTCGCCGGAGCGGCTCGCGACGGTGCGGCAGGAGCGGCAGGCCAAGAACATCCTGCCGACCGGCTACGACCGCCACTGCCGTGACCTCGCCCCCGAAGAGGTGGCTCGCCACCTCGATGCCGGGGAGCAGCCGGTGGTGCGCCTGAAGTCCCCGCTCGATGGCGAGGTCAGCTTCGTCGATCTGGTGCGCGGCGAGATCGCCGTGCCCGCGCGGACCCTCGAAGACGCCGTGCTGCTGAAGTCGGACGGCTTCCCGACCTACCACCTGGCGAACGTAGTGGACGATCACCTGATGGCGATCACCCACATCCTGCGGGCGGAGGAGTGGATCCCGACCGCGCCCCTGCACGTCCTCCTCTATCAAGCGTTCGGCTGGGAGATGCCCCAGATCGCGCACATGGTCCTCCTCCTCGGCACCGACCGCAAGAAGCTCTCGAAGCGGCACGGCGCGACGAGCGTGCAGGAGTTCCGCGCGAACGGCATCCTGCCCGAGGCGCTCTTCAATTATCTGGCGATCATCGGCTGGTCCTGGGACGGGGAGACCGAGATTTTCTCGCGGGAAGAGTTGGTCGAGAAGTTCGACCTCGACCGCGTCAAGGCCTCCTCGGCGATCTTCGATCATCAGAAGCTCGAATGGATGAACGGGCACTACATCAACCACATCCTCACGTTGGAGGAGGTGACCGAGCGCGCCCTGCCCTACCTGCGCGAGGCCGGGACGATCACCGACGAGACGCCGCGCGCCTACATCGCGGCGGTGATCGAACTGGAGAAAGAGCGGATCAAGCGCCTCAGCGAGGTGCCGGCGATGACCGCCTACTTCTTCGCCCCCACGGTCGAGTACACCCTCGACGCCCTCGTCTCGAAGAAGCAGAAGCTGACGCCGGAGGTGGTGGAAGGCGCGCTCACGGCGGCGCTCGCTGCGCTGGCCGAGGTGCGGGTGGTGGATGAGGCGGCGACCGAGGAGCGCCTGACCGCGCTCGTGGCGGAACTGGGCCTGAAGAATCGTGGCCAGCTCTTCATGATCCTGCGGGCCGCGCTCACCGGGCGCACCATCAGCCCGCCTCTCTTCAGCACCATGCGCGTCCTCGGCCAGGAGACGTGCGTGGCGCGGCTGGCTGCGGCGCGCGCCTGGCTACGCGAGCACGGCGCGGTGACAGCCGAATAAGGGAACACGCGCGGCACGAGCGGGTGCGGGCGAGGGAAGGGGCGCGGTGAATCCGCAAACGATCGATCTGCTGGTCATCGCCTTCGTGGCCCTCGCGGCGCTCGTCGGCCTGAGCATCGGAGGCTTGCGTGCGGCGAGCGGTCTGGTGGCGACGGCGGTCGTGGTGACGCTGATGCTGCTCGGTTACCTGCCGGTGTTTGCGCTCCTCGGGCGGCTCCCCGGCCTTGGGCCGCGACCAGCCACCATCGTCGCCTTCGCGATACTGGCGCTGCTCGGTCAGGTGGTGGCGACCCTGGCGATTCAGCGCCCGCTCGATCCGCTCCTCCGCGCCGTGCGGCGTCATGCCCCCGCGCGACGCCTCGATCAATTCCTGGGCCTCCTGCCGGGGGCGCTCGCCGGGACGCTGATCGCCGCGCTGGTCCTCGCGCCGCTCGCGGTGGCGGCCCCCGGCCTGTCGCTCGCCGGGCCGCTGCGCGAGACGCGCCTCGCCGCAACCCTGCTGGAATGGGACGCCCGCCTCCTCCAGACCGCCCAGGTACGCCCGCTCCTCCAGGCCGCCGCCGATACCCTGACCTTGCCGTCCGTTTCCGCGCAGCGCGAAGAGGCACGCGACCTCCCCTTCCGCGTGGCGGCGGACGAACTCGCGCCCGATCCCGAGGCGGAGGCGCAGTTGCTGGCGCTGGTCAACGACGAGCGCGAGGCGGCGGGCCTGCCCGCGCTGGCGTTCGAGGCGGCGCTGGTGCCGGTCGGGCGCGCGCACGCCGTAGAGATGTTCGAGTTGGGGTACTTCGCGCACGAGTCGCCGACCGCCGGCGATCCGTTCGACCGTCTCGCGGCGGCGAATATCACCTATCTCGTGGCGGGCGAGAACCTCGCCTTCGCGCCGGACCTGCTGACGGCGCACCGTGGCCTGATGAACAGCCCCGGCCACCGTGCCAACATCCTCTCGCCCGCCTTCGGGCGCGCGGGGATGGCGGTCATCCGCAGCCGCTACCACGGCCTGATGATCGTGCAAATGTTCCGCGACTGACAGGGCCGCAGCAAGGGCCGCGCACTGGCTACCATTCGCCGTATGGTGCCCGACAGGCCCTGCTCACGCGCCATACAGTTTCGCGCAATTGCCCATCGCGCTCCACCGCATAACCAGGGAGGCATGTACCACGATCGGTAACAGCCCTGCCACCGTCACCGAGGCTCGATATCAACCGTATGCCCCTGTACATCAACCTCGCCGCTATCGAACGCTGGTTCTGCAGGGACCCGACCGTACTCTCCTCAACCCGAAAATTGAAGGCAGGCGAACGCAGCGGTCGTCCTGGTACGGATAGCCTATTGCCCAAGCCGCTCGCCGTGCCGATACTGTACCCGAGGGCGCGCACCACGCGCCGCGCCTAGCTTCACGATGGGGATTGCCATACCATGCTATCGCGCGATAAGCTCCTCACCGAGGGTGAGGTCGCCGTGATCATCGAGCATAGCGAGCATCACCGGATGGCCGAAGCGCTGCACCTCTACCAGCGTGCGAGCGAAGCCTCTAGCGCCGGGATCACGGTGAGCGACTGCCGCCTGCCCGACTTACCCCTCACGTACGCCAACCCCGCCTTCCTGCGCATGACCGGCTATACCCTCGACGAAGTCCTCGGGCACAACTGCCGCTTTCTCCAGGGGTCGGACACCTCCCAGCCCGGATTGGTTACCTTGCGCTCGGCGTTACGCGCTGGGAAGGATTGCTCGGTCCTCTTACGTAACTACCGCAAAGACGCGACGCCTTTTTGGAACGAACTCACTATGGCCCCCATCCATGACAAGGGGGGCCGACTCACGCACTACATCGGCATCCAAACCGAGGTCACCGCACGAATTCTCGCCGAGGAGGCGCTACACCATGCGAACGACGAACTCGAACGACGGGTCGCCGAGCGTACCGCGGCACTCACCGCCACCAATACGGCACTGCTCGCCGCGCAATACGAGACGCTCGACCGTCTGGCGCGCGCCGCCGAGTCGCGAGACGACGACACCGGCCAGCACACCGCGCGGGTGGGCACGACGAGCGCCCGCCTGGCAAGGGCGCTCGGATGGACAGCGGAGGACGCGGAGCGCCTCGATCGGGCAGCGGTGCTGCACGACGTAGGCAAGATCGGCATCCCCGACGCTATCCTCCTGAAACCGGATCGGCTCACCCCCCAAGAACTCGCGATCATGCGGACCCACACCACGGGCGGGGCGACGATCCTCGCCGGGAGCCCGCACCCCCTCCTACGGCTTGCCGAGGAAATTGCGCTCACGCACCATGAACGGTGGGATGGTACCGGGTATCCGCAGGGACTCGCAGGAGAGACGATCCCGTTGGCCGGACGGATCGTTGCGGTGGCGGATGTCTTCGATGCGCTGACGCACGCGCGGCCCTATAAAGTGGCCTGGCCAGTGGCCGAGGCGGTGCGGGAATTGGTACAACAGGCCGATCGGCAGTTCGACCCGCGCGTGATCACGGCCTTCCTGAAGGTATACGCGCGGATGCCCCATGCTCGCAGCTCGAGACGGCCACGACAACGTCGAAGTTCGCGCTCCGCCGATATATCTCCTGCGTCGGCACCGTCACAGCATAATGCCCCGCATTCTGACCGATCGCTGCGGCATCCTCACGGTCGATAAAGAGGTAGACGCTATTATTCCATCCGCCCGTAGCTGACGATCTCCGATAGCGGCTTGCGCCCGCTCGCGGCGGGGTTCGGGCGCGGGTCCTTGGTCGTCGTCGGGTAGCCGAGGACGACCACCGAGCGCGCGGCCCGCTCTTGCGGAATGCCAAGTATCTCCTTCGCCCGCCGCCGCTGCTCCTCGTCGCCGAACCAGGCGGTACCGCCGCCCAGCCCCAAAACCCGCGCGCCGATGAAGAGGCGCTCGCTGACGCGCCCCTCGTCGTAGGCTTCGCTCGTCCCGCTCGTGCCATCGAGCACGATCGCGATCGCCAGCGGGGCGTCGGCCACCCAGTTGATCGGCGTGCGGAGCTGGCTGATCTGCCGCAACTGCGCCTTATCCGTGATCACGATGAAGTGCCAGGGCTGGGTGTTGCGCGCGTTCCCGGTCCACCGCGCGATCTCCAGCAGTTCGCTCACGATCGCATCGGGGACCGGATCGGGGCGGTACTGCCGCGCCTGCCGGACCTTCCGCATCTCGACGGTCACCTCATGGGCATTCGTCAACGCGGCCATCGTGCGCCCCCTTCCCAACTACTATGCGCTCACCCGACAACCCTTCGTCGGGCAGCTCACCCCAGCGCCTAGCGTGACGACACGATAGTCGCGCAGCCTCGCCCGATTCGCAACCACCCCTCGTTCAGACCAAACAGATCCCCTGTTGTGCTGGCTTGTGTCCGACAAACGGCGGTGCTATAGTGCCCGACAGTCTCAGCAGGGCAACAACGATAGGACGGGTGTCGCGCTTCCGAGCGCGTACGGCGCGATTATACGGGGAGAGGGTGCGAATGGGGCGGTATCTCCTGGCTCGGCTCGCCAGTCTGGTCTTCATCCTGATCGCGGTCTCCCTGATCGCCTTCCTGCTGATGCACGCCGTCCCCGGCGGGCCGTTCGACGTGCGCGAGCGACGTTTGCCCGAGGCGACGCAACAGGCACAACTCCGCAAGTATGGCCTCGACAAGCCCCTGTGGGAGCAATACCTCCGCTACATGTGGGCCGCAGTCCACCTCGATTTCGGCGTCCCCTTCCAGAGCCCGACCGAGACGGTCACCGGGCTGATCGCGCGGGCGTGGCCGATCACGATCCGGATCGGCCTGCTGACGATCGTGCTCTCGTATACGCTCGGCCTGCTCCTGGGCACGATCGCGGCGCTGCGCCAGAATAGCTGGGTCGACTACATCGTCACCTTCGGGGCGACCCTCGGGCTGACCGTGCCGAACTTCGTCGTCGCCCTCTGGCTGATCCTGCTGCTGAGCGTGAAACTCGGCTGGCTACCCACCGGTGGCTGGGGCGAGCCGCGCAACTACATCATGCCGGTGATCGCCTACTCGCTCGCCCCGATGGCGCTGGTGGCGCGCTACACCCGCGTCAGCATCCTGGAGGTGATGCGCGCCGACTATGTCCGCACCGCCCGCGCGAAGGGGCTTTCCGAGCGCCGGGTGATCCTGGCGCACATCGCCCGCAACGCGCTGATCCCGCTGGTGACGGCGATGGGGCCAGAGATCCCCAACATCCTGACCGGCTCGATCTTCATCGAGCGCACCTTCCGTATCCCCGGCCTCGGCTCGTTCTTCACCACCAGCACCTTCACGCGCGACTACCCGATGATCCTCGCCCTGGTCCTCCTGGTCGCCTTCCTCTGGGCGGTCACGTATCTGCTGACCGACATCTGTTACACGCTGCTCGATCCCCGGATTCGCCTGTCCGGGTCCGGGACGGGGAGGTAAGCGATGCGCGCGACGGTCGCAGGGGCCATCGGCAGGGAGCAGCGCAGCCACACGCGCGTACGCTCGAACGTGCAGCTCGCGGCGCGGCGTTTCGCGCGGCAACGGCTGGCCCTCTTCGGGCTGGCGATCATCCTGATCCTGCTTTTCCTGGCTGTCTTCGCGCCGCTGATCGCCCCGAAGGATTACACCTACACCGATCTCGGCACGGCGAACGAATTCCCGAGCCGCCAGTTCCCGATGGGGACCGACGCCATCGGCCACGACTTCCTCAGCCGGATCATCTACGGCATTCGCACGTCGCTCTTCGTCGGGCTGGCCTCGGTCGCCATCTCCTGCGCGATCGGCATCCCGCTCGGCCTGTTGGCGGGGTTGCGCGGCGGCAAGGTCGATTTCGTGATCATGCGCCTCGTGGATGTGATGAGCGCCTTCCCCGGCCTCCTCTTCGCCATCTTCCTGATCTCGGTGGTGGGGGGGGGCGTGCTGAACGTCGTCCTCGTCATCGGTTTCACCGGGTGGGTGACCTTCTGCCGCCTGATGCGCGCGCAACTCCTGACGCTGCGGGAGCAGGACTATGTCTCGGCGGCGCGCAGCATCGGCGCGACCGAGACCGCGATCGCCGTGCGCCACCTCCTGCCGAACGCCCTCGCGCCGCTGATCATCGCGGTCACGCTGGCGATCCCCAGTGCCATCTTCGCCGAGGCCGGGCTCAGCTATCTCGGTATCGGGATCAACGATCCGATCCCCAGTCTCGGGAAGATGGTGGCCGATGGGGCTAATTACATCCGGGTCTACTGGTATCTCGGGCTCTTCCCCACCCTGGGGATCGCCCTCTCGATGCTCGGTTTCACCTTCGTCGGCGATGGGCTGCGGGATGCCCTCGATTCGCGTTCACGGTAGGGCCGATGGCAACCCTGCCGGGCGATAGATAACGGGAAAGGGATGGTTGGTATGAGCGATCGATTCGAGACCAAGAGCGCGATCACCCCGGGGACGCTGGGACACGAACGGCTGACCCTGCTGGAGAAACGGATGGGGCGGCGCGCGCTGCTCGGTGGCGCGGCGGGGATGACGGCAGCCGCATTCCTGGCTGCCTGCGGAGCGAGCGATGTCCCGGCGACCGCCCCGGCGGTGGCGACGGCGCTATCATCCGCCGTGCCACAGGCCGCGACGACGGTCGCATCGTCGGCCCCGGCGGTCGCCACGGCGGTTGCATCCGTCGCCCCCACCGCCGCCGCCGTCGCGACATCCGTTGCCGGTGGCGGCGCTTCGACCGCGCCGACCGCGTCCGGTGCCGCGTCGGCGGCCCCGGCGGCGAGTTCCGCCGCCCTGCCCGCCGACGCGGCGGCAGCCGATCAACAGGTCTACGTCGTCACCACCAGCAACGAGGCGAAGGTGCTGGACTTCTACGAGGCGGTCTACGCCCGCCCCGCCATCGCCGACCTCTTCAGCGAGCCGCTGGTCCGCCTCAGCAAGGACAACACGATCGTCCCCGGCGCGGCCCTCTCCTGGAAGGGGAGCGACGACGGCAAGACCTGGGCCTTTAACCTCGATAAGGATCTCGTCTGGAGCGACGGCAATCCGGTCACGGCGGACGACTACGTGAAAACGCTGCAATACGGGGCCGACCCGAAGCACGCCTGGGACTTCACCTGGTACTTCCAGGGGGTCATCACCGGGTGGGACGACGCGATCGCCGGGAAGATCCCCCTCGATCAGCTCGGCGTGAAGCGCGGGGCCGACGCCAATACCCTCGTCATCACGACGCAGGTGGCCGCGCCCTATCTCCCGGCGATGCTGCTGTATAGCGCCCCGCTCTCCAAGGCGGCGCTCGAGAAAAGCGGCCCGCTCTACAATACCAAGCCGGAGACGGCGGTCTCCTCGGGGCCGTTCATCCTCCAGCAGTGGATCAAGGATCAGCAGATCGTCTACACCCGCAATACCAAGTACAAGGGCAAGCTGACCCCGGCCCTGACCAAGATCGTCCTCAAAATCGCCGATCAGAAGACCGATTTCACCGCCTACCAGAATGGGGAGATCGACTACACCGCCACCCTCGCCCCCGCCGACATCAAGGTGGCGACGAGCGACCCCGATATCTCGAAGCAGATCCACCCGTCGTTCCAGGACTTCCGCACCAGTTACCTCTTCTTCGATGTCACCCAGGCGCCCTTCGATAACCTCAAGGTGCGCCAGGCGATCAGCCACGTCATCGATCGCGACGCGATCCAGAAGGCGATCCTCGGGCCTGCGGGCTCGCCGGCCTACTCGTGGCTCGCTCCGGGCTTCCCGGCGGCTCAGGGCGAGGCGCTGAAGGACATCCAGAAGTACGACCTCGCCGCCGCCAAGCAACTCATGGCCGACGCGGGCTTCCCGAACGGCCAGGGGTTCCCGAAGCAGACGATGTGGCTCCGCAACGAGAGCGCGCTCAACCAGGCGGTGGCGAACGCGATCGCCTCGTCGCTGAAACAGAACCTCGGCATCGATGTGGAAGTGTCCAACAAGGACACCAAGCTCTTCATGGATAACCTGACCGCCAAGCCGACCAAGGTAGCCTTCGGCTTCCTCTCCTACGGCATGGACTTCGTCGATCCCTACAACATGCTCAGCGTCTGGCTCAGCGGCGGTCGCCACTCCTGGGCCAACAAGGACTTCGATCAGAAGGTCAAGGACGCCGCCGCCTTCACGGGCGCGACCGACCAGCGGATCAAGATGTTCCAGGACGCCGAGAAGATTCTGGTCTCCGACATCGCCGGGGCCTTCATCTACCACACCACCCAGGTGCAACTCCTCAAGCCCTACGTCAAGGGCGAGGCGCTGGACCCGGACAAGAACGGCAACAAGAGCATCCACTGGCCGGGCTACAGCACCGGCTCGCTCGTGCCAAGCGGCTTCTACATGACGAAGGATGTCAGCAAGCGCAAGGCGTAAACGCCGCGCATGCAGCCCAGACAGCAGCAAGGGCAGGCGGGCATCGTGTCCCGCCTGCCCTTTCGATCGGTGCGCCTCCGCACGCCGAATGCTACACTTACGAGAACGTCGGGCATTCGTGCCCGACCCGATATGCCGGCATTGACGAGGATGTCCGGGGATGGGCGCGGCGACAGAGAGCCGCGCTGCTGCGATGCGGCCCGCGCCCGCCCCGGCGATGCCCTCCGAGCCGCACCCCGAACCCGTGCGCCCGCCCTCAGGGGATCGCGGCGGTAGGCGGTGCCGGTGGCCCCCGTTACGGGCGGTACGCGCGTCGGCCTTGTGCCGACGCGCGACGTGAGGTCGTTGGCCGCGAGGCCGCGACGAACATGGGTGGCACCACGAGCAGCGCTCGTCCCAACTGCGGGACGGGCGCTGCCCCGTTTAATGGCGACCCCCCGGAGGCATTGCGCCCTTCATGGGTGGGGGCCACTGAAGGGTGACGAATGACGAACAGGGACGACGCGGCAACAGTGCCGGTGGCTTTGCCTATGGTCATGCGCGGCCCCGCGCGGCTGCCCGCAGGGGCACGGCGCGGGGCGATGCGGACGATAGTCGAGAGGGGGCGGCGATCGGTGCCGCCCCGACACCGCACGGAGGTTGCCCGATGGCACGGTATTATGTCACCACCTCGATCCCCTACGTCAACGGCACGCCCCACCTGGGCCACGCGCTCGAATGCGTTCAGGCCGACGTGCTGGCGCGCTACCACCGCCTGCGCGGCGACGACACCCGCTTCCAGACCGGCACCGACGACAACGCGCTGAAGAACGTTCAGGCGGCGGCGGCGGCGGGGCTGCCGACCCAGGCGTTCGTCGATCGCAATGCGACGGCGTTCGCCGCCCTGCGCGAGCCGCTCGCCCTCTCGTTCGACGACTTCATCCGCACCAGCGGCAACCCCGCCCACGCGGCGGGCGCGACGAAGCTCTGGGCACTCTGCCTGGCACGGGGCGATATCGCGAAACGAACCTACGAAGGGCGCTATTGCGTCGGCTGCGAGCAGTTCTACACCGAGGACGAGCTGATCGACGGCCTCTGTCCCGAGCACCTCCGCCCGCCCGAACGGGTGGCCGAGGAGAACTACTTCTTCCGCCTCTCGCGCCACACCGAACGCCTGCACGCGCTGATCGCGTCCGGCACGCTGCGGATCGAACCCGCCGGACGGCGGGCCGAGATCCTCCGTTTTATCGCGGGCGGCCTGCATGACTTCAGCATCTCTCGATCGCGGACACGGGCGCGCGGCTGGGGTATCCCGGTGCCGGACGATCCAGAGCAGACCATGTACGTCTGGTGGGACGCGCTGATCAACTACATCACCGCGCTCGACTTCGCGAACGACGGGCCGGAATACGCCCGCTTCTGGCGCGACGGCGACCAACGGGTCCACGTCATCGGCAAGGGGATCATCCGCTTCCACGCGGTCTACTGGCCCGCGATGCTCCTGTCGGCAGGCTTGCCGCTGCCGACGACGATCTACGTCCACGAATACGTGACCGTAGGGGGCCAGAAGATCGGCAAATCGCTCGGCAACGCGATCGACCCCGTGGCACTGGTGGGCCGTTTCGGCACCGATTCGCTGCGCTACTGGCTCTTGCGCGACGTGCCGCGCGCGGAGGACGGCGACTTCACCCTCGCCCGCCTGGCGGGACGCGCGAACAGCGATCTCGCGAACGACCTCGGTAATCTATTACAGCGGACCCTCGGCATGATCGGGCGCTGGCGCGATGGGCGCATCCCGCAGGCGGGCGAAGACGCGGCCACGCTATACACTCTCACGGCGGAACTCCCCGAGCGGATCGACGCGGCGCTCGACCGCTTCGATTTCCGCGCCGCCCTCGCGGCGATCTGGGAAGTGGTCGGGGCGGCGAACCGCTACGTGGACGATACCGCGCCGTGGCTCCTTGCGAGGAGTGCGGCGGCGGGCAACAAGGCGGCGGCACACGACCTCGATGCGGTCCTCGGCGCTCTCGCGGAGGCGTTGCGGCTGATCGCGCATCACCTCGTCCCGTTCCTGCCGGATGCGAGCGCACGCATCCTGGCGCAGCTCGGCGACGCGGCGGCAGACGAAGGTGAAACGACGGACGAGCGGGCGGGCGCAGGGGCGTGGGGCACCTCGTTGGCCGGTCGCCTGATCCAACCAGCGGGACCGCTCTTCCCGCGCATCGAACTCACCGAAGAGGATTGATCTACCCGTCAGCCGGTAGCGAAACGAGGACAGGCAAAGGGGGCGGCGCGCGGCAGATGAGCCGCGCGCCGCTTGCGATATGGCGTTGCGAGGCAGCCATAACCTCAGTCGTCGCCGAGTAGCCCCTTGAGGAGGCGGATCGCGACGCCGGTGCTGGCCCCGCGCGTGTCGAGCAGCGGGTTCAGCTCCACCCAATCGACCGAGCGGATCGGCAGCGGGCTCTCGCGCAGGAGGCGCAGCCCCGCCAGCGCCTCGCGGACGATCAGGCCGCCCGGCACCGGGGTGCTGGTGGCGGAGAAGCAGGAGGGATCGAGCACGTCGAGGTCAAAGGAGAGGTGGATCGCGTCCACACCGCTCGCGATCAGTTCAGCGAGCGCGTGCGCGACCGTCGCGGCGAAGCCGCCGCGCGCGTCGATCTCCGCCATCGGGTAGACGCGCACCGGCTGCGCGGCCAGGAACGCCTCCTCCCCCGCGTCGAGATCGCGCACGCCGATCATCGTCACGTCCTCCGGGCGCACCTTCGGCGCGGCCCCAGCGATGGTGGTGAGCGCACGGTCGCCGCGACCGAGCGCCACCGCCATCGGCATCCCGTGGATGTTGCCGCTCGGGCTCGTCTCCGGCGTGTTGAGATCGGCGTGCGTGTCGATCCAGAGGATGCCGAGCCGCTTGCAGGCCCCCGCAGCCCCCGCGATCGAGCCGATCGAGAGGGCGTGATCGCCGCCGAGACTCAGTGCCAGCCGCCCATCATCGAGCGCGGCGCGGACGTAGCGCGCCAGTCGCCCGCAGGCCGTCAGGATCGGGTCGCGATTCTTCAGGCGCGGGTCGCCGTAGAGGGGCGAGGGCAGGGACGGCGGCACATCGACGATCGTCAGCGGATCGAGTCGCGCCGCGCCGGGCCATCCGGCGGGGGTCGCCACCGTCTGCTCGCGCAGCCCGGCGTCGAGCGCGTAGGGGCCGATCTCCGGCCCGAACTCGCAGACACCCAGGCCGAGCGGCACGGCGATCGGGGCGATCCGCGCCCCGCGCAGGCGGTTGATGGCGATCGCACCCGCCACCGAGACGCCGTGGCTCACATCGCCTCCGGCGCGGCGATGCCCAGCAACGCCAGCGCCGACTCCAGCGCCTGCCGCGCGGCGGCGACGAGCGCCAGGCGCTCGTCGCGCTGCGGCTGCGGCGCGTCGAGGACGCGGCAGTGCTCGTAGAAATCGTTGGTCCGCACGGCGAGGTTGTAGGCGTAGGTGGCGATCACCAGCGGCTTGTACTCGCGCGCCGCCCGTTGCACCTCCGCCGGGAGGGCGGCGATCTGCTCGATCAGGTTGATCTCGTACTCGGTCAACTCGGCGAAGGTGGGCGGCTGCGCGACGAAGTCCGGCAGCGTCCCGGCCCGTTCCAGCAGGCGGCAGGCGCGCGCGTGGGCGTACTGGATGTAGGGGGCCGACTGGCCGTGCAGGCTCAGCGCCTCCTCCGCATCGAAGACCAGGAGGCGGTTGTTGTCGCGGTCGAGCATCCCGTAGAGGAGCGCGCCCGCCCCGATCTGCCGCGACACGAGCGCCTTGCGCTCTTCCGGCATCTCCGGGTTCTTCTCGTCGATCACGGCGCGCGCGCGCGCGAAGACTTCCGGCGCGATGTCATCGTAGAGGATCGTCTTGCCGCTGCGCGAGCTCATCGCCCCCTCCGGCAACGCCACCATCTCATAGCCGAGGTGATAGCACTTGTCGGCCTGCGGGAAGCCCCAGAGTTCCATGATCTTGAAGATCTGCTGCATGTAGAGCGACTGCCGCACGTCGATCACCCAGATCGCGCGGTCCACGCCGTAGCGCTCGAACTTCTCCTTGGTCAGCGAGAGATCCTTGGTCGAGTAGAGAGTGGTGCCATCGGAGCGGAGGATCGGCAGGACGCGATAGGTCTCCTTGTCCAGACCGAGCTGCTCATCGATCTTGACGACCGGTAGGCCCTCGCTGATCTCCGCGATCCCCTTGTCCAACAATTCCTGCACGATCGCGCGTCCCGGCTCCTCCACCGCGCTCTCGAAGAACCAGATGTCGAAGCGGATGCCGAGTTCATCGTAGATCCGTCCGAACTCCTCCATGCTCCACGCCCGTGTCTCTTCCCAGAGGGCAACGAGGGCCGGGTCCTTCCGCTCCCACTCCTGCCACGTCTCGCGGTACTCGCGCTCCCACGTCCCCGCCGGAATCCACCAATCGGCGTGGACGTTGAGGCGCTGCCACTCCGCCAGGTGCGCGGCGGCGGTCGCGTCGTCGGTGACGGGGCCGACGATCCGCGTCGGCTGCGATTCCTGGCGCAACTGCGCGCCGACGATCTGCCACAACTCGGCGATGCAGTCGGGGTTGTAGACCTTCGCCAGATCGAGCTCGCCGCGCCCACCGAGCTGACCGAGCAGGTAAGCGATGTCCTCGCCGGACGCGACCTTACGCCGCCAGAGTTCCTTGATCATCCGATCGGCGGCGGTCTTGAACGACTCGTCCTCGGTGCTGAGCTTGTTCAGGAAGTCGACGACCTCCTGCCGGTAGGCGAGGCGTTGCAGACTCTCGACGTAGATCTGCCCGAGCCAGCGCCCCTTCCCCTCTGCGGGCTCCTGCCCGCGATAGAACGCGCGGTAGCACCACATGCACGAGATGACGTGCTTGCCGATGTCGCCGATGTAATTGGCGCGGATCACGCCGAACCCGGCGCGCTCTAAAATGTTGCAGAGGGCATTGCCGAGCGCGGCGTTGCGGAGGTGGCCGACGTGGAACGCCTTGTGCGTGTTCGGCTGCGAGAACTCGACCATCACACGCTCGGATTGCGCGGTGCCCTGGCCATAGGTGGTCCCTTCCGCCAGGACACGACCCACCGTCTGCGCGGCGACCGAGGCGGTGTCGAAGTAGATATTGACGAAGCCATTGACCGCCTCGACCCGATCGGCGGCACCGACCGCGAGCAGTTGCGCGGCCAGGCGCTCGGCGATCTCCTGCGCCTTGGCGTTGGTGATCCCGTTGGCGCGCACCTTGGCCTCTTGCTTCTCCAGGTCGGCGGTTGCGGCGGCCACCTCGGCGGCGGCGGCTGGCCCGGCCAGCGCCTTGGCGACCGAGGTGGCCGCGCCCCACGCACCGGAGAAAGGGATGCGGCGTAGATCGACCGCGCGCGGCTGATAGCCTAGCTCGCCCAGCACTTGCGCGATCCGCTCTTTGATCGCGCCCTCCCGATCGATGGACATTACTATCTCCCTGGCAACGAGTAGTCGGTAGTCGGTAGTCAGTGGCGGCGCTGTCGATACGCTCCCGACATGAGCAGACCGATCGACAGGGAGGTCCGCCGGTGGGCAATGCGCGATCGATAGCGCCGCCGCTGACTACCGACTACTGATCACCGACTACTCGCCCCCTACTCATTCCAAACAAAGAGACGCGGACCAGGCCGCGTCCCCCCGCTATTCACCCATGCTGCGCCTGGAAGCCGTGCCTACTCTTTAACGGACCGTCTCCCGTGCGGGCAGGGGCATCGGTGCTTCGCCACCGAGCGCCCGCTCCGCCCAGAAGACGTTGCTACGGTAAAGGCTTTCGAAGGTACCGGCATCGCTCCAGAAGCCTTCCAGTTCCTCCCAGCGTAGCAGGCCATCTTCCAGGTAGAAGTTGTTGACATCGGTAATTTCCAGCTCGCCGCGACCGGACGGCTTCAGGCGTTTGATGTAGTTGAATACGTTGGCGTCGTACATATACAGGCCGCTAACCGCATAGTTGCTCTGCGGCTGCTTCGGCTTCTCCTCGATACGGAGGATGCGCGAGCGGTCGCCACCATCGAAAACCGGGCAGCCGTAACGTTCCGGGTCGTGGACTTCCTTGAGGAAGATCAGCGCGCCTTCCCCGAAGTCCTCGACAGCGGGCCGGATATCGGCGTCGGTGGTGTTGTCGCCCAGGATGACCGCGAGCGGCTCCCCGTCGGCGAAGTCCTCGCAGAGGGCGAGCGCCTCCGCGATGCCCCCTTCCCGATCTTGATAGGTATATTCGAGGTGACGCAAGCCGAGTTGCCGCCCATTCTGCAAGACGCGCAGATAGTCGCCCGCGTGCGGCCCCCCGGTGACGATGATCACCTCATCGATCCCGGCGTTGACGAGGGTCGCGATCGGATAGAAGACCATCGGACGATCGTAGATCGGCAACAGGTGCTTATTCGTCGCATGGGTCAGAGGGTAGAGCCGACTCCCCAGGCCACCACCCAGGATCACACCTTTCACACCACCTCCACCGCCGCTAGCGAGCGCCTAAACACGCCCTTTGGGTTCCTCGGCCACGATCTCTTCGACCTCGACAAGCTCGGGGTCGTCCTCATCCTCGTCCACGTACTCCACGTCGCCCTGCCGCAGCAGGATGGCCCCGGCGACGATCAGGATGATGCCGAGCACGAGACCGAGTAGTTGCTTCCAGCCAAATGTCGAATCGGGGGCACCGATGCCGAGTTGATCGGCGAGCGCCGAGGCGAGCGCCAGGATCGCCCCGATGACGATAAAGGCGATCGCGAGAATCCGTCCCTGCGACATCGCTCCCTCACCCTCCACGCACATGTTCCGAGGCACGCACCGATAAGGCGTTGCCAATACGCAATGCGGCCCAGTATAGCATGTCGCCCGGTCGCAGGGGGGCGGCGCGTGCTTGCAAGCACCGAACTCCACAAAATTGACAACGCCATTGATACACCATATCCTTGCCGTGAAAGCACTGGTGGAGACTGTGGAGGGACGATGGCCGAACAGTTACCCGTCTACGTGATCAGCGTGGCCGCGCGCCTCCTCGATGTCCACCCGCAAACATTGCGGAATTACGAGCGCGCGGGTTTCCTCCAACCGACCCGCACCGAAGGCCGCCGCCGCCTCTACTCCGCTGAGGACATCGAGCGCCTGCGCCACCTGATCGGCACGGTCGAGCAGTTCGGCCTGAATCTCGATGGCCTCAAGCTCTTCCTCACCTTGCAGCGCGAACTGCTCCAACTCCATGCGGCGCTCGCCGGGCCGCTGACAAGCGCCGAGAGTGCGGCGTTGCGCGCGCGCGTCACCGCCGTCCTGCACCTCCTCTCCACCGCCTCCCCGGACGACGAGGGCGCTCACGGCGGCTAGAATGCCGCCGAAACACCCTTACCGGCATGAGCGCCCGGCGTCCGAGCACACCTGTATGTTCTCTTTCAACGCCCGAAAAAATGTGTGTTATACGATCAGTAGTGTTTCAAGTGCCAACTGTGCCGACTATACACTTCTTCTCGCCTTTTTCTTGCGGTCCAGTGAGCCAAGGAGCGTTTATTAGCGTACAGTCTGATAATGGGATACGATCCGGATCGGTGGCGAAGAGACGCGAACCCGGCGGTGAGTGCGTCCATACCGTCACAAGCCCGATAACGTCATAGCCGACGGTGAGCAGGGTGATTCCGGCCAGGTCCGCAGGGGGTGCCGACCTGGCGTGGCCTACAGCGTAGGTGCGGAGGAGACAAGGCAAGGAGGGGCGGAAGAGGGAGGACACGGGCGACCACGACGGTGTGACGAGAATGTCAGGATGTGGAGGAAGACAATGGCCGAACCGACGATGCGCGAGATCCTCGATCGCCTGGACGTACAGGAGCAGGAACTGGCAAGGCTGCGCGCGGCAAGTCCAGCCAAACTCCGCCGCAAAGGATTCCTCGGCGGACGTTTGGGTCGCAGCCTGGCGGTGCTCACCACCGCGCTGATCATCGCCCTGGTGCCGCTCTCCATCTACGCCGCCAACGGCTTCACCGATCTCCAGGGGAACGTCCACGACCCGGACATCGACACCATCTATAACCTCGGTATCACCACCGGCTGCGTCCCGGACACCCAGTACTGCCCGACGAACAACGTGACCCGCCAGGAGATGGCCTCGTTCCTCGCGCGCACCGCGTCGCTGAACCGTATGGCGTTCACCTCCCTGCCGTCGGCGGCGGCGAGCGAAAATCTGGACCCGCTGGGCGGGACTATCAATACGCGCGGTTACATGAACGTCAGCCTGACCGTTCCGGGTCGCGCGGGCGGCTCGGCGATGCTGGTCAAGGTTGACTTCACCGGTTATGCCTTCGCTCGCTCGGCGACGGCGGGCACTGCCACTCCGGGTTGCCCCTGCTTGCTGCGCGGTGAGATCACCGTCAATGGCGAGACGGCGGGTGCCACCCCGGCGATCCCGGCGCAGATCGTGACTCGCACCGTGGTCGGCGCGAATGCGAACGCGGTCGTCCTTCCCGGTCCGGCGGAGCGCACCGACTTCTCCGGCTCGCGCGTCTTCACGCTGGCCCCCGGCCAGTACACCTTCACCATGAGCCTCGTTCGCGAGACGGGCACGGCACCGAACGTTGGTTTTGGCTTCGGCAACATGCAGGCTGAGGTCGTCGCCTTCGCGGGCACCGGCGCTCGCGCCACACTGCCATAAGCTACTGCTCGACACGACAGAGAGCGAATAGCAAGCAGGGCGGGCCGGGAAATCCCGGCCCGCCCTGCTGCTTTGCAATTCCTGGCAATACTGAGGCCGGCGTCAGCGCATGGTCGAGGGGAGGATACCCAATTCCGCGCGATACTTCGCCACGGTGCGGCGGGCGATGCGGATACCCTGCTGCAAGAGGCGGCTGCAAATCTCGCGGTCGGTCAGCGGCTGCCCCTTCGCGCGCTCCTTGACGACCATCTCGCGGATCACATCCTTGATCGATAGGGAGGGGGTGAAGAAGTCGCTGAACGGGATGACTTTGCGGGTCGGCAGCATCACGTACTTGTTGGCGGTGGCCCGGCTGACGGTCGACTCGTGGACCCCCACCTGCTGCGCCACGATGGCGCGCGTCAGCGGGCGGAGTTCGCGCACCCCGCCGCGCAGGAAGTCGCCCTGCAAGTCCACGAGGCAGAGCGCGATCTTCCGCAACGTCTCGCGGCGTTGTTGGATGTTGGCGATGAAGACCTTGGCGCGCGAGGTGAACTCGCGGACGTGCTTCTTGTCGGCGTCGCTCACGCTCGGCGGCGCGCTCTTCTGGCTCACCGACACGGCGATCTGCTCGTAGAGGGGACTCATCCGCAGGAAGAAGTGCCGCGCCTCGACGACCTCCACCAGGAAATCCCCCTCATGGAGTGAGATCACCACGTCCGGGGCGACGTAGGGCGCGCTGTTCGGACTCTTCCAGGAGCGCGCCTCCTGATTCTGCAACGGGAAGGGGCTGAGTTGGCCGCGGACGAAGTCGCGCGCCGCCTCCACCTCATCGGTGCTGATCGCGAGCGCCCCGGCGATGTAGCCGTACTTGTGCGCCCCGAGATCCTCCAGATAGCCATCGACGATCTGTCGCACCGAGATTGGCACCTGGGCATTGTTGCGCTCCAGATAGTCCAGTTGCAGCATCAGGCACTCGCGCATGTCGCGCGCGGCCACGCCGACCGGGGCAATCTGCTGGATCATCAGCAGGATCTCCTCGACCATTTCCTCGGCGACGCCGAACACTTTGGCGACCGCCCGCGTGGACATGGTGAGATAGCCGCGCTCATCCAGGCTCTGCACCAGATATTCGGCGATCGCGATCTCGTCGTCTTCGAGCAGGGTGCGGGCGTCGGAGAGGATTTGATCGCTCAGGCTCGCCTCGGAGGCGATCAGGGTCAGCGGATCGAAGTCGTCCTCGGCGATGCCGTTCGCGGTCTGCTGCGTCAGGATCTCGGGATGGTCCTCGTAGCTCGTCTCCTGGTGCTCCTGCTGCTGGTTCGTCAGGCAGATAGGGCAGAACGGACCATCGACCACCCCGCCGCAGAGGGGACAAATCTCCTTATCTTCCATCTCCAGCGCCGGATTCGCGAGCATCTCGTCGCGGATCACTTCTTGCAACTCTTGTCGCGAGAGGCTCAGGATGTAGTTGGCCTCGATCAGGCTTGGTGATACCCACGCCCGCATCTCGGCGGACATGTCCATGCCGACGTCCATACGCATACCCATATCATCCCTCTTACCGGCAGGGCAGCAGCCGGGCCGAACGAACCCGCGCTTCCCGGCTCGTACCGGTGCGTCGAACTCTGTGATGAGTATAGCGTGGATCGACACGACTCGCACGCCGATGGCATATTTCTTGCAGTAAATACCGCGTTCACCATTTAGCGCATTGGAATACCCGATTCGCCGTCGCCCCGAGAATCGCGTCGGCGGCACCAGCGATCGTGCTATGATGCGACGAAAGGCGTCCAGCGCGCGTCTGCGTCGCATCGATCGATCGGGTCAGCCCCCGAGGAGGAGCATGTCAACCATAGCGGTCCCCGCCGACAGTATCACCGTCGAGGAAGCGCTCCGCCGCGTGCTCGACGCGACCCCCGTCCTCACCCCGCGCCGCGTGCCATTGACCGAGTCGGGCGGCCTCGTCCTGGCCGAGGCGCTCGCGGCGCAGGAGGATCTCCCTCCTTTCCCGGCGGCGACGATGGACGGCTACGCGGTGATCGCCGCCGATGGCGCGGGCTGGCGCGAACTGATCGGCGAGCAACTCGCGGGCTACATCGCCGACATCGTGGTACGACCCGGCACGGTCGCGCGGATCACCACCGGTGCCCCTCTGCCACCGGGCGCGGACGCCGTGGTGATGGTGGAGCGGACGCGCGAGGCCGACGGGCGCGTGGAGATCGGGCAAACAGCGATCAAGGTCGGTGAGAACATCCGCCCGATCGGCGTGGACATGGCGCGCGGGCAGCGCGTCCTCGACATTGGCACCCCGATCGGCCCGGCGGAGATGGGCCTGCTGGCGAGCCTGGGCATCGCCACGCCGCTCGTCTACCCCCGCCCGCGCGCGGCCCTGCTGAGCACCGGCGATGAGATCGTGGAGCCGTGGGAGACGCCCGCGCCCGGCCAGATCCGCGATGCCAATCGCCATGCGCTCGGCGTCGCCCTCGCGGCGCTCGGTATCGATATCGTCAGTTCCGTGATCGCGCCGGATGACGAAGGGGCAACCCGCACGGTCATCAGCGCGGCGATCGCCGAAGCCGATGTATTGATCACGTCCGGCGGCGTCTCGATGGGTCAGCGCGATCTCGTCAAGGGGCTCCTCGACGAACTGGCAACGGTCCGCTTCGGGCGCTTGTTCATGAAGCCCGGCAAGCCGCTCCACTTCGCCACCGCGCCCGATGGCACGCTGATCTTCGGCCTCCCCGGCAACCCGGTCTCCGCGCTCGTCGGCTTCGAGCTCTTCGTCCGCCCGGCCCTGCTGAAGCTGGCGGGTCACCCGACGCCGGTCCGCCCGCGCGTGCGCGTGGTCCTCGATGCGGCGCTCACGCCCGGCGACCGCCCGGAGTTCCAGCGCGCGATCGTGCGCCAGGGCGCGGATGGGCGACTCCACGCCAGCAACACCGGGGGGCAGGCCTCCTCGCGGCTGGCATCGATGCTCGGCGCGAACGCCTTCCTCGCGCTCCCCGCGCGGGTCGAACCGTTCGCCGCCGGGGAGACGGTGGAGGCGCTCCTGACCGGCCCGCTCCTTGCCTGAGCGGCCGGGGGCGGGAAGATTCGGGGAAGACACCACACGATCTCGTATGGTCGAGCGGTCAGGAGGAACGTTGTCCAGCGATGCAGGGCGCGCGCGCGCCGCGATCCGGTCCCCGCAGGAGTTCTTCGGCTACGTCCCCGGCGACGCGCGCAAGCTCCCTTCCTGGCCGCAGGTCGTCGCCTACTTCCGCGAGTTGGCCGAGGGGAGCGCCCGCCTCCACTTCGACGACCTCGGCCCCGCTACCGAGGGGCAGCCGTTCATCGCCGTGACGATCGCGGCGGAGGAGACGATCGCCGATCTCGACGGCTACCGCGAGATCCAGCGCCGCCTCGCCGATCCTCGCATCACCTCCCCCGCCGAGGCCGAGGCGCTGATCGCGCGCGGCAAGACGGTCGTGCTGCTGACCTGCTCGATCCACTCCAACGAGGTCGGCTCGACGCTGATGGCCCTCTCGGTGGCGCACGCGCTGGCGACCGGCACGGACGAGCGGATCCGCACCATCCTCGACAACGTGATCCTGATCCTCGTCCCCTCCCTCAACCCGGACGGCTGGCAACTCGTCTACGATTGGTACACGAAGACGCTGGGTACTCCCCACGAGGGGACCGCCCCGCCAAGTCTCTACCATACCTACACCGGCCACGACAACAACCGCGACTGGTTCATGTTCACCCAGGTCGAGACGCGCCACGCGATCGCGGGGATCCACCAGCGCTGGCACCCGCAGATCGTCTTCGATCAGCACCAGATGGGCGGGGAGGGGGCGCGCTTCTTCGTGCCGCCGTACATCGACCCCTACGACCCGAATGTCGATCCGATCCTCCAGCAGGAGATCAACCAGCTCGGCTACGCGATGGTGGCCGAGCTGACCTCCGCCGGGAAGGAGGGGGTGGCGACGGCGATCATCTTCGACGCCTTCTCCCCGTCGCGCGCCTACCAGCACTATCACGGCGGGGTGCGGATCCTCAGCGAGGCGGCCTCCTGCAAGATCTGCACGCCGATCACCGTCGCCAAGGAGACATTGCGCGAGGCGCGCGGCTTCAACCCGCGCGTCGCCGCCGCCAACCACCCCCTCCCCTGGTCGGGCGGCGAGTGGACGATCGCGGACATCGTCGCCTACGAGCAGATCGCCACGATGGCGTTGCTGGACAATGCCGCGCAAGGGCGCGAGCGCTGGCTCCGCAACTTCTACCTCGTCCACAAGGCGGCGGTCGGGCGCGAGGCTCCCTACGCCTTCATCATCCCCGCGGCGGGGCGCGATCCGGGCGCGACGATCGAGATGCTAGGAGCATTGCACTTCGGCGGCGTGGAGATCGAGCGCGCGAGCGCACCCTTCACGGCGGGCGGTGTGCGCTACGAGGTCGGCACCTACGTGATCCGCCTCGCCCAGCCCTATGGTGCCTTCGCCAAGACGTTGCTGGAGATCCAGACCTATCCCGATCTGCGCCTCTATCCCGGCGGGCCGCCGAAGCCCCCGTACGACATCACCGCGCAGACCCTCGGCCTGCAATTCGGCGTCGAGACGGCGCAGATCGATCATCCGTTCGGGGCCGATCTCCGGCGCATCGGGGCGGACGAACTGGCCGTGCCAGCGGCGCAAAACACGGGCACGCCGAGCGGCACGGCCCTGCTCGGCGCGGAGGCGAACGACAGCGTGCGCGCGATCAACGCCATCCTCGGCGGCAGGGCCGGGGCCGGGGCGACGGTCGCGCGCCTGACCGTGCCCTGGACGGTCGGCGCGACCGAGCACGCGCCCGGCACCTACATCGTGCGGAACTTCGACGCGGCGGCGCTCGCCGCGCTGGCCGGGCGCTACGGGCTGCGCCTGACCTTCGCGCCGGACGCTGCCCCCGCCCCCGAGACGCAGCGTCTGCGAATGCCCCGGATCGGCCTCTACCGCTCCTACAAGGCCAACGCGATGGACGAGGGCTGGACGCGCTTCGTCCTCGAAGGGTACGACTTCCCGTTCACCACCGTGCGCGACGCCGATCTGCGGCAGGGCGATCTGCTCGACCGCTTCGATTGCCTGATCCTGGCCCACCAACCCGCACGGGAGATCCTGGATGGCAACAGCGCCCGTGAGTACCCGGCGGAGTACAGCGGCGGGATCGGCGAGCGCGGGGCGTCCAACCTGCGCCGCTTCGTCGATGCGGGCGGGACGCTGATCGCGCTCGATGCCGCCTGCGAGCTGGCGATCGAGCACCTCTACCTACCGGTGACGAACGCGCTGGCGGGGCTGAAGTCGGAGCAGTTCTACGCGCCGGGTGCCCTCTTCCGCATCATCGTCGACCCGACCCATCCGCTCGGCTGGGGCTTCGCGCGCGACACGGCGGCGCTCTACCTCAACGGCCCCGCCTTCGAGGTCCGCACCGCCCCCGGCGAGCGCGAGCACCCGGCGATCGTGGCGCATTACCCGCACAGCAACACCCTCCTCAGCGGCTGGGTGCTGGGGCCGCAACACATCGCCGGGAAGGCCGCGATCGTGGAGTTGCCGGTCGGGCGCGGGCGGGCGATCCTCTTCGGCTTTCGCCCGCACTTCCGCGCGCAGACGCGCGGCACCTATCGCCTGCTCTTCAACGCGATCTTTCGCAGCGGCCTGGTGTAGCGCGGGGCGCGATCAGGCGTCGGTCGTCGTCGGGGGGATACGCCCGCCCCCCTCGGCGGCGAACTCGCCGACGGCGACGCGGCAGCGCGCCAGTGCGACGCGCAACCCCGCCTGCCCGGACACGCCGAGGCCGTCGTGCAGGCGCGTTTCGAGCGCGGCGACCTCCTGGTCGCAGTAGGTGACAAGGGCGCGTCCGGCGGAGGTCACGGTGACCTCGACGATCCGACCGTGCGTGGGATGCGGCGCGCGCGCCACCAACCCGGCGCGCTCCAGTCGGTTCAGGATGCCCGCCACCCCCTGCTGCGAGATAAAGCTCCGCCGCGCCAGATCGGCGGCGGAGAGGCCGGGCTCGTGCAGCAGCAGGGTCAGCACGGTCCATTGGGTCAGCGTCACCCCGAAGTCGCGCAGGGCGTTATCGAGGACGACGCGCAACTCATGCTCGGCACGAACGAACTGGTAGACGAGCCGATCGTTTAACGGCCTCTCCATTCGTCCTCCCCTCGCACTTATCCTCCCGACCCAACGTGTATCGCGCATCGTACCACAGCAGCACGTCGCGCCATCAGGTGCCGACCCCAGACGCAGTGGGGGCGCTTTTCGCCGGTATTGTCCGGCCAGCAGCAAGGGCGACCGGTACAAAAGGACATGTTTCCGGCGATCGAAGAGACAGCGGCATAGCCGGGACGCATCGCGTATGTTTGGGCGAGCAGCGAGCCATAATCGAGACATGCGGTGAAGGAGGATCGGATGCACGAGCGATTCCCCGAGATCGAGCCGTACGACAGCGGGATGCTCGCTGTCGGCGACGAGCAGCAGGTCTATTGGGAGTGTTGCGGCAACCCCGCCGGGAAGCCCGCGCTCTTCCTCCACGGCGGGCCGGGATCGGGGAGCACGCCGGGCCAGCGGCGCTTCTTCGACCCGGACGCCTATCGGATCGTCCTCTTCGATCAGCGCGGGGCCGGGCGCAGCCGCCCGCTCGCCAGCGCGCCCGACGCCGATCTGCGCGTCAACACCACCGCGCACCTGATCGCCGACATCGAGGCCCTGCGCCTCCTCTTCGGGATCGAGCACTGGACAGCGATCCTGGGCCTCTCCTGGGGCACGACCCTCGGCCTCGCCTACGCGCAGGCCCACACGGCGCGGGTGGGGGCGCTGGTACTCGGGTTCGTGACCACCACCTCGCGCCGCGAGGTCGAGTGGATCACCGAGGGGGTCGGGCGGATCTTCCCGCAGGAGTGGGAACGCTTCGCCGCCGCCGTGCCGGAAAGATTGCGGCACCTGCCGCTGGTGGACGCCTACGCCACGCTGCTGGCCGATCCCGATCCCGAGATTCAGGATCGCGCCGCGCGGGAATGGTGTACCTGGGAGGACGCGCACGTCTCCTTCACCCCCGGCCATCAGCCGAGTCCGCGCTACGAAGACCCGGAGTTTCGCTTGCGCTTCGCGCGGTTGGTGACGCACTACTGGCGACACGCCGCGTTTCTGGGGGAGGCTCAGCTGATCCGCGACGTGGCGACGTTGAACGGCATCCCTGGTGTCCTCATCCACGGGCGCTACGATGTCAGCGGGCCGCTGGAGACCGCCTGGCGGCTCCACAAAGCCTGGACCACCAGCGAGCTGCACATCCTCGATGACGCCGGGCACGGCGGCGGCGACACCTTCATGCCCACGGTCATCGGTGCCCTGAACCGTTTCGCCAAGCAGTAAGCCTCCGACCCCAATAGGCGAGCCGCCCGGGCGTTAGCGCGGGCGGCTCGTCATCTCTCTACTGCTGGCGCGTCAGGCTTCGCGCGTGGTCGCGCTAGTCCGGGACGACCGCGCGCTCGCGGAGCTGCGCGGCGGTGTAGAGGCGGTAATAGGCCCCGCGCCGGGCCAGCAAGTCGGCGTGCCGCCCCTGCTCCACGATCCGCCCGCCGTCGATCACCGCGATCACGTCGGCCTCGATAATCGTGGAAAGGCGGTGGGCGATCACCAGGGCGGTGCGCCCGTGCAGCGTCCGCCGCAAGCCCTCCTGCACGATCTGCTCGGTGCGCGTGTCGACGCTGCTCGTCGCCTCGTCCAGGACGACGATGCGCGGGTTCGCCAGCATCACGCGCGCGAAGGCGATCAACTGGCGCTGCCCGACGCTGAGGCCGCTCCCGCGCTCGCCGACCTTCGTCTCGTAGCGCGCGGGGAGCGCATCGATGAAGTCGTGGATGCCGACCTGGCGGGCCGCCGCCTCCACCTCGGCGTCGGTCGCGTCGAGCCGCCCGTAGCGGATGTTCTCGCCGATCGTCATCGAGAAGAGGAAAGTATCCTGCAAGACGATCCCGAATTGCCGCCGCAACGACGTCAGGGTCACGTCGCGCACATCGTGCCCGTCGATCGCCACGCGCCCGTCCCAGACATCGTAGAAGCGCGGCACCAGGTTGATGATGCTCGACTTCCCCGCCCCGGTCGGGCCGACGAAGGCGACCATCTGGCCCGGCTTGATGGTCAGGTTGAGATCGCGGATGACGGGGCGATCGGTGTAGCCGAAGGTCACATGCTCGAACGCGACCTCGCCAGCGATCCGGGGCAAGGGGCGGGCGTTCGGGCCATCCTTGATCTCCAACGGCTCGTCCAACACCTCGAAGATCCGCTCCGCCGCCACCGTCGCCGCCTGCAACGAATTATAGCGGTCGGAGAGGGTTCGTACCGGGCTGAAGAAGCGGGCGATGTAGCCGACGAATGCCGTCAGCACGCCGGTGGTCAGCTCGCCCGAAAGGACGCGCCCGCCGCCGACGACCAGGATGACCATCGTCGCCGTGCCGCTGAGCATCTCGACCGCCGGGGCAAGGACCGAGTTGAGGCGAAGCGCGTGCGTGTTGTTGAGATAGACATCCTTGTTGTTCCGCTCGAAGCGCGTGAAGTTTTCTTCCTCGCGCCGGAACGACTGGATCACGCGCATGCCGCTGATGCTTTCGGCGGAATACCCGGTCAGCCGACTCGTCGCCACGCGCATCGCCCGGTAGACCGGGATCGCGTAGCGCCGCCAGACCATCACGACGCCGATCATGATCGGCAGGATCGCGTAGGTGATGAGCGCCAGTTCGCGATCGAGCGAGAACATGGCGATGATGATCCCGATCAGCACCATCATGTCGGCGAAGAGGCCGATGATCCCATCCGTGAGGAGGTCTTGCAGCACCGAGACATCGCTCTGGATCCGCGAGATCAAGCGCCCCACGCCGAGCCGATCGAACGTCTTGAGGCCGAGGAGCTGCATGTGGCGGAAGAGGGCGAAGCGGAGATCGAAGATCACGCGGTAGCCGATGCGCGTCGTGGTGATCCCCTGGAACCAGCGCGCGCAGAAGACGACCAGGACGCTGATCAGGAAGAGGCCCACGACGTTGAAGATCGGGCGCGCGTCGACCGGCGCACCGGGGACGCGCCGACTCGCCACCTCGATCGCGTTATCGACCACGCGCCCGAGGAGATACGGCAACGCCAGCTCGCCGAGGGTCTGCACGGTGATCGCGACGAGCGCGAGCGCCGCCGGGGCGCGATAGGGGTACAGATAGCCGAAGAGACGGCGTAGACTCTGCCGATTGAGCCCGCGACCGAGATCGTTCTCGCGATCGTCGAGCGGTTGTGGCCGCCCTTGCGGCGCGGTCGCTGTGGCGTTGCCCGCCGATGCCGATATGGTAGGATTTTTCACCAAAGAGTCTCGCTTTCTCGCGTCCGACGGCGCGGCTCAGTCATCCGCCTGCAAGCGCTCCACCACATCCGCATCGCGCGTCTGCAAATCGTACGTCTGCCGATAGATGCCACCCGCCACCAGGAGTTGCGGGTGGGTGCCGCGCTCGACGATCCGGCCCTCGGAGAGGACGCAGATCTGATCGGCATTGAGGACGCTGCTGATCCGCTGCGCGATGATGAACGTCGTCCGCCCCGCCATCAACGTGTCGAGCGCGAGTTGGATCTCGCGCTCCGTCTCCATGTCGACCGCCGAGGTCGCCTCATCGAAGACGAGGACGCGCGGGTTGAGGAGGAGCGCGCGGGCGATCGCCAGGCGCTGCTTCTGCCCGCCGGAGAGGTTCACGCCGCGCTCGCCGAGCACGGTGTCGTAGCCCTGCGGCAATTGCGCGATGAAGTCGTGCGCCTGCGCCGCGCGCGCCGCCGACTCGATCTCGGCGACGGTCGCCTCGGGGCGACCATAGGCGATGTTATCGCGGATCGAGTCGGAGAAGAGGAACGATTCCTGCGAGACGAAGCCGACATTGGCGCGCAAGGTCGGGAGATCCCATTCGCGCACATCCACCCCATCGACCAGCACGCGCCCGCCGGTGACATCGTAGAAGCGCGCCATCAACTGCACGATGCTCGTCTTGCCGCTGCCGGTCGTGCCGACCAGCCCGATCGCCGCGCCGGGCGTTGCCTCGATCGCGATGTCGTGCAGGATCGCTCGCCCGCCGCGCGCATACGCGAACGAGACATCCTCGAAGGTGACATGACCGCGCACGGTGGCCGGACGATACGGCTCCGCCGGAGCGACGATGCGCGGGCGGCGGGCCAGCAGTTCGTAGACCCGCTCGGTGGAGGCGAGCGCCAGGGCGACGTTGTTCATGATCGGACCGATCTGGCGGATCGGGTCGGTCAGTTGATTCAGATAGAGATAGAAGGCGAGCAGCGTCCCGGCCTGCAACTCGCCATTGAGTACCTGCCAGCCGCCATACGCGACCACCAGCACCGTGCCGACCCCGGTGATGAACGGCATGTTCGCGTTGGCGAGCGAGGAAAGGCGGGCCGCTTCCATCTGCCGCGCGAAAAGGACCTCCCCGGCCTGGGCGAACTTCGTCTCCTCATACCCCTCGCGCCCGAACGCGCGCACCAGCCGCGTCCCCGCCAGATTCTCCTGCAAGACCGACATCGCCTCGCCGAATTGCCGCTGGGTCCGCAGATAGCGCGGGCGGACACGGGCGCTGAACGAGAGGGTGACGGCGAGCAAGATCGGGATCATCACCAGGACGATCAGCGCCAGCCGCAGATCGAGGGTCAGCATGATCGCGGCGGTGCCGACGATCAGGATGGCCGTCTGGACGATCGTCCGCAGGGCGGGGGAGTAGAAGCGGCGGATATTGCGGATATCCTCGGTGAGGATCGAGAGGAGTTGCCCCGACTGCGCGCTGTCGTAGAAGGAGAAGGAGAGGCTTTCCAGGTGGCGATAGAGCTGGTTCCGTAGCGCGTAGGAGACGCGCTCGCCGAGCCATTGCGTCGTCACGCTGCGGACATACGCCGAGGTCGCCGAGAGGATCGACACGCCGATGATGGCCGCGCCGAATGGGAGCAGGAGCTGTCGCTGCCCCCCGCCGACGGCGTTGTTGATCAGCCCGCGGATCAGCAGCGGTAAGGCGAGCGAGAAGCCGATGCTGGTCAGGATACTGATCGTCGCAACGATCGTCATGACCGGGTTCGCCCACATTAATACGATCAGTCGCCTGACCAAGTAACGGACACTGTATTGCTCTGTCATGGCACCTTCCTGACCCACACCGCGCCGTGCAAATCCTACGGTGTCGCCGTAGCGATGGCCCATCATACACCAATTTGTGTGCGGGCGGGGAGTACGCGCGGCGTAGGGGGGTGATACCCTCCACGAAGCGGACGTTGGCTGCATGGTATAGTGCTGCGAACGAGCGCGGCGCGTTCCTGATGCGGCGTGAGGGGGATGAACGATGCGGTGGGGCGAAGGCGGACGAACGCGCGGCTGGGCGGCACTCCCACTCCTGCTCGTGCTGCTGAGCGGCTGCGGCACCCCGGCGAGCACGGCGGTCGCGAGCCTGGTCGAACCGACCGCGACCGCCACCCCCGCGCCGACCGCGACGGCGACCCCGCGCCCGACCGCGACGGCAACCCTGCCCCCCACCGCCACCGTCACCCCCGCGCCGACGGCCACGACGGCCAACACGCCGACCCCGACGCGGGCCGCGACGAGCGCCCCCACCCCGCGCCCGACGGTCGCGCCAACCATACGCGCCACGGTCACGCCGGTCGGGAGTTACACCGCCGACTGGGCGACCTGGGAGAGCGGCACCGACCCTGACGGACGCTTCCGTCGCACCTATCAGCGGGCGCAGGATGAGTATCGCGTCGAGGTGCTCGAAGAGGATCAGGAATGGTCGTTCTTCGCGCCGGAAGGACAGACCTTCCAGGACTTCGCTTTGGAGGTGGAGGCGAACCGACTCGTCGGCCCGGACACGATCGGCTACGGACTCGTCTTCCGGCGTCAGGCGCGCAAGGAGGGCACGGCGGCGAGCGAGCGCTACATCTTCTACGTCACCCCGCAGGGGCGCTACAGCCTGTTCCAGGTCAACGCGGACAATACGCAGCGCACGCTCCGTCCGCTCGACGCGCCCGGCATCCCGAGCGTGATCGCGGTTGGCGATGGGAAGAATCGTCTGCGCGTCACCTGCCAGGGCACGAAGATCGTCCTGGCGATCAATGGGGTGGATGTCTTCACCCTCAATAATGCCACGATCGCCCAAGGGGGCGAGATCGGTGTCTTCGCCCAGACGCCGGTGGGGGTGGCCGAGGCGACGGTCGCCTTCCGCCGCCTGACCCTGACAGCGATCCGTTAAGGAAACGGCGCGCGCCATCTTTGCGATAATGGGGCCGCACGGCTCGGGCCGCGCACGATGAGGGGAAGGGAGTCACGATGACCGGCGATCAGGGGTTGTTGCTCTATATCGGTACCTACACCAAGCCGACCGCGCCGGAGCGCCCGCGCTCCGAAGGGATTTACGTCTACCGCTTCGCGCCGGACAACGGTACGCTGACGCATCTGCACACGGTCGGCGACGTGCCGAACCCGTCCTTCCTGGCGATCGACCCGGCGGGGCGCTTCGTCTTCGCCGCCAACGAGGAGGCGGGGATCGACGGCCACGACGGCGGCGCGGTCAGCGCCTTCGCGCGCGACCCGCAGAGCGGCGATCTGACCTTCCTCAACCGCGAGGCGTCGCGCGGCGACGCTCCGTGCTACATCGCGGTCACCCCGCACGGGCGCGCGGTGACCGTGGCGAACTACAGCAGCGGCAGCGCGGCCATCTTGCCGATCGGGGAGGATGGGCGTCTCGCCCCGGCGAGCTACGTCGATCAGCACAGCGGCAGCAGCGCCAATCCGCAGCGACAGCAGGGGCCGCACGCCCACTCGATCCCGATCGACCCGAGCGGTCGGTTCGCCCTCTGCCCCGATCTCGGCATCGATCAGGTCGTGATCTATCGCCTCGATGAGGCGGCGCAGACGATGACGCCGCATCGTCCGGCGGGGCAACTCGCGCCGGGGACCGGCCCGCGCCACCTCGTGTTCCACCCGACGAAGCCGATCGCCTACGTGATCGGCGAACTCGCCTCGACGATCACCGCCTTCAACTGGGACGCCGAGGCGGGCGCGCTGACGGAGTTCCAGACCGTCTCGACCCTGCCGGACGATTTCAGCGGCGAGAGCACCTGCGCGGATATCCACGTCGCGCCGTCGGGGCGCTTCATCTACGGCTCGAATCGCGGGCATGACAGCCTCGCCGGTTTTGCGATCGACGAGGAGAGCGGACGCCTATCCCCCATCGGCCACACCCCGAGCGGCGGCAAGACGCCGCGCAACTTCGCGATCGACCCGTCCGGCAATTTCCTCCTCGCCGCCAACCAGGGGAGCGACAACGTCACGATCTTCCGCCTCGATGCGGCGACCGGACAGCTGACGCCTACCGGCGAGGTGGCGACGATCCCCGCCCCGGTCTGCCTGGAATTCCTCCCCGCCAGCGCGCGCTGAGGCGGGTCGCGGCCCGATGCTGCACACACCGATCTGCGCGCTCCTGGGCATTCGTCACCCGATCTGTCAGGCCGGGATGGCGAACTACACCACGCCCGCCCTCATCGCCGCCGTGTCGGCGGCGGGGGGCCTGGGCGTGCATGGCGGCTTGGGGCGCTCCGCCGCCGAGGTACAACGCCTCTGCCGCGAGACGCGGGCGCTCCTGCCCACCGACCCGTTCGGGATCAACCATGTGATCGACCGGATCGACGAGGCCGCGTTCGCCGCGTCGCTCGCCGAAGGGGTGCCGGTCATCTGCCTCTCGTGGGGCGATCCCGGCCCCTGGACCGCGCGCGCCCATGCAGCGGGCGCGCGGGTGCTTATGCAGGTCGCGCGCCCGGATGAGGTGCCGGGTGCCCTCGCCGCCGGGGTGGATGCCCTGGTCGCGCAAGGGACCGAAGGGGGCGGGCACAGCGGCTTCCTCCCGCTGGCGGAGCTGTTGCCAACCGTGCTCACGGCGGCAGGCGGTGTGCCGGTCCTGGCGGCGGGCGGGATCGTCGATGGCGCGGGACTGGTGGCGGCGCTGGCGCGCGGGGCGGCGGGGGCCTGGATCGGCACCCGCTTCCTCGCCACGCCGGAAGCGGCGATCAGCGACGCCTGGAAGGGGGCGATCCTGGCCGCCGGGACGGACGCCACGGTCCACACCGCCGCATTCGACCAGCTCTGGGGGCACCCCTGGCCGGGCGCGCGCGTCCGCGCGATCCGCAACGACTTCACGGCGGCGTGGGACGGCCAGCCGGACGCCCTGGCCGCGCAGCATGTCACCGTGCAAGGGGCCGTCTGGCGCGCGGAACGCGACGACGATCCGCGCCTCTTCGCGCTGATGGCCGGGACCGGCGTGGGCCAAATTCGGACCCTCCGCCCGGCGGGCGCGCTCGTCGGGGAGCTGCTGGCGGAGGCGGAGGCGATCGTCACGCGGCTGGCGACGATGATCGGTGCGGGCAGCGCCAGTCCGGCCTAGCATGCACCGCGAGGCGGTCTGGATCGCCGTACGGTTTGCCATAGACAGGACGGCGACAACTCGGTACTATTCGACTCCCAGGTAGTGACCGTGGGTAGGGTAAAGGATCGGTGCGGACGGCGAACCGAAGTTGGCGGTGAGCGCCTCGCAATCGTCGTTGCCACGACAGGGAGCAATCGATGAGAACGATGGGCGCGCCCGATTGCGGCGCAGTCGGATTCCGCATCGATGCTTAACCCCGACTCGTTGATGTCGATCGCCTTTCGTTATGCCCGTTGGCTTCGCGAGACGGAGCAATGGGAAGCGATGGCGCTCTTCTCGGCGGTGATCCATCCGGCCCTCGGGCGGCTCGCGGGCATGGGCAAGATCAAGGTCACCGACCTTACCCCCGCGATCGTCCGGCGAACGGTGCTAATCGCGCGTCAGGATCGGATCGACGACGAAAACGCGCGCGGCGCCTGGATCGATTTCTTCGATTACCTCGACGCCGAAGGGGTAGCCTACCCTGTCACCCTCCTCGATCACGTCTCCTGATCCTCCACTACACGCCTGCCGACACCACACGCCTGCGCAACGATCGTCGATGCGCCACCACGCATCAATGCGCCGCCGCAGTCCCTCCGACGCTGCATCACCCCCAACCACCGCTCCCCGGGAGCGCATCGCAACGTACTCATCGGCCTACCCCCGCGCGCCTCTCGCGGCGCACGCAGGGCAACAGCCTTTCGTACCGGAAACACTTGTCCTGTCCCGCACGATCCCCTGGATAATTGGTACTATAAACCGCCAGAAGCATGAGATCGTGACGTATAGTGGGGTGGCCGGAGGAACGGCACTTCATGTGAACACCCCACGAAGGGATGCGAGTAGGTGTACTCTGCCCGACTATCGGCAGAAAGCGTGGACGGGATGGTATGGCACACATGCCGAGTCGAGGGAAATGCAGGATGACGGTACTCTCGCGCGTATTCATGGCGATCGCAGTGTTCGCCATGATCGCCAGCCCGCTGACGCCGACCCGGCAGGTCGGCGCGTCCCCGGAGACGATCGGGACGGCGGAAACGGCCACTGCCGATCCGATGGCCGCGCTCCCGACCAAGACTGCGGCGACGCCGGTGGTCGAGACACGGGCGCTGCCGACCGCCACGACCGCACCCGCGAAACCAGCGGTCGCCCCAACGAGCGTCGCCACCAGCGCGCCGACCGTCGCGCCGAAGCCCTCGACGGCCCCCGCAGTCGCACCGTCGGTCGTGCCGTTAGTCACGCCATCGGGTGCCCCTTCAACCGCACCAGCGGCCTCACCCGCACCCGCACCGCAGGCGAGCGCGGCGGCGTCCCCTGCGGCATCGCCAACCGCCTCACCGATCGCCAGCCCGAGCGTCGGCCCGAGCGCCAATCCGAGCGCCGACCCTTCGGCGGCCCCGAGCACCGGCGCACAGGCGGCCACGCCGGGCATCCGCAGCACACCACGGACGGGGACACCAGTCGCCGAATCATCCGCGTTTCCGTCGCCCAGCCCGTTGGCCAGCCCGAGTCCGTCCCCGAGCCCGTTCCCGAGCGCATCCCCGAGCCCGAGCCCATCGGCCAGCCCCTCGCCGAGCCCCAACCCGCTCTTCGATCCCCAGGTGCCCGCCGGGCCGCTGGAGATGCCCGGCGACGGGAAACCCTTGCAAGGGAATGGTGACTGGCGCACGGCGGTCGTGAACGAGGCGCAGAAATACATCGGCGTCCCCTACGTCTGGGGCGCACAGAGTCCCGCCGGGTGGGACTGCTCCGGCTTCATCCTCTGGATTTTCCAGAAAGCTGCGGGGATAACGCTGCCGCGCGTTGCCGGTGATCAGGCCGGGGTCGGCGTCAACGTCAGCCTCGCCGAGATCAGGCCGGGCGACCTGATCTTCTTCGCCAACACCTACGCCCCCGGCATCAGCCACGTCGGCATCGCCCTCGGCGGGGGACGCTTCATCCATGCCTCGTCGCTCGCCTCCGGCACGACGATCAGCAACCTCGGCGACGCCTACTACCAGCAGCACTTCGCCGGGGCGCGTCGTCCGCTCGCCGAGGTGCCGGGCGGCTCATCGGTCGCGCCGGGGGTGCCGCTGCCGCCCGCCGGTCCCGCCGTCGCCCCGTCGCAGCTCCTCCCCGCCTTCGAGCAGGCGGCGAAGCTGACCGGCGTGCCGAAAGACGTGCTGCTGGCGATCGGCAAGGTGGAGTCGGGCTTCGACCCGCGCGCCATCGGTCCCTACCTGCCCCAGTTCACCGGGACGGAAAACCAGCACGCCCTCGGCATGATGCAGTTCTTGCCGAGCAGCTACCGCCCCTACGCGAGCAAGATCGACGGCATCACCGGCAAGAACCTGGGGATGATGGGAATCTGGGATGCGGAGTCGGCGATCTACGCCGCCGCCTTCTACCTCGTCGATCACGGCGCCCCCGGCGATCTGCGCCGCGCCCTCTTCGCCTACAACAACGCCGACTGGTACGTGACCCTGATCCTCAACTGGGCCGCCACCTATGCCGGTGGCCTCGTGGCCGATCCGAACTTCAACCTCACCGGCGGCGGAGGGGCGTCGCTCACCGTCGCGCCGGAGAACGCGCTCCAGGCGACGATCGTCGGGCGGCACGTCGATGCCCTCTCGCCGCTCCCCCTCTACCTCCCCTTCAAGGCGGGGGAGACCTGGTACGTCGGCGGCGACGGCTCGTTCTACGGCGAGGGCGAGCACAACGACGCGAACGGCCTCTACTACTCGGTCGATTTCAACAAGGGCACCTGGCAGCACGCCGAGGAGGATACGGGCGAGCCGGTGCTGGCCGCCGCCGACGGCCTCATCAACAATGTCTACGCCACGGCAGGGGGCGGCTGGACAGTGGAGATGTATCACCGCTCGCCGCAGGGGACGATCCTCCGCACCCTCTACATGCACCTGCGCGACGATCCGCGCGTGACCGCCGGTCTGAAGACCAATCAGATGGTGCCGCACGGCACGACGATCGGCTTCGTCGGCAACACCGGCAGCACCTCCACCGGCGCGCACCTGCACTTCACCCTCTCGATCTGGCAGGACAACGGCTGGGCGTCGATCCGCCCCGAGCCGATGGAGGGGCAGACCCTCAAGACCGGTCTCGCGCTCGTCAGCCACAACGACCCGACGGACAAAGCCGCCTTCGATGCCGCCTGGAACGCGACCGACAGCCAGGTCTATACGAGTCAGCGCCAGTCGTGGCTCTGGGGGCCGCAGCCCTTCACCGGCGCGCTGCTGGAGGGTTACGGCAAGGACAACACGGCCCGCGTGGTCCAATACTGGGACAAGGGGCGCATGGAGCGTATCAACGACGGGAAGGGCGGCTTCTTCACCAGCGTCGGTAGGCTCGCCTGGGAGATGCTGACCGGCAAGGTCGATCTCGGCGACGGGCGCAGCGCCGACATTGGGGCGGCGAAGATCCCGCTCGTCGGGCCGACGACCGACAGCGACCGGAACGTCGCGGCCCTGGCGCTCGGGCAGCCGCTCCCGGACAAGCTGGCCCCCACCTACGCCGACGCCAGCACCGAGGCGGCGAACCGGACGAACGACTACACGGGCACCTTAGTCTCCTGGATGCTCCGGCCCGGCGGCAAACTCGAAGCCTTCCCCGTTGGGGCGCAGCCGCCCACGCAGGTGCTGCTGACCAATTACGACGCGACGAGCGGGCACAACGTGGCCGATATCTTCGCCCGCTGGTATGACCGTACCTTCTTCACCAGCACCGATGGCGACCCGGCGCACACGCTGGACGCGCAGTTGCAGAACAACACCGCGCAGCTCGATCCGGGCCACCCGCTGACCGATCCCTTCTGGGTCGAGGTGACGCTCGACGGTGTCGACCGCTACGTATTGGTCCAGGTGTTCGAGCGCTGGACGCTGACTTACAACCCGCAAAATCCCGAAGGTTGGCAGATCGAGATCGGCAATGTGGGGGCTCATTACTATCAGTGGCGTTACGAGGAGCCGTTGCGCGAGGCCACGCTGACCCAGCCCGGCCCCAATGGCCGCCGTCGCCGCACCGTGCATGGCGACGAGTGACGAACAAAGGGGCGGGGCGCTGCCCATTCGTCACTCTTGTCATCACCCTGGCGGGAACTTTTCCAGGGCCGCTCACGTCTCTCTACTAACCCCATCTCCGTGATGCCCCCGCATCACGATCCACCGGGCGGCCTTCCCCCAAAGGCCGCCCGTTCCTTTGTCTTGAATACAGCCCGCGCTTACTTTGGCATAGCCATTGCAACTCCGCCAGCCGGAAACAACCGTTATCGAGCGCACATCGAAACGGGAGGTAGCGTGCCAGGCCAGACCCGTCGGTTCCATGTTCTGCTCCTCGTCGCACTGCTCACACCCTATCTCGCCATGTGTGGCGGGCCGAACGGACGATCCGCGCCCGCCGCGCCCACCACCGAAACCCGCGCGAATGAGCTCTCCGTCACCGCCACCACGATCGCCATCATCGGGCCACCCGGCACCCCGCCCTATTCCCCGGCCAGGCCGCGCGCGGCGGTCGCCAGCGTCGCCGCGACCCCGATCCAGCCGGCGGTCCCGACCCAACCTGGCCTGCCGCGCGAAGGGACGCCGCGCGCCCTCCCCGGCGTGGTCGGCGAACTCGTCGCCATTAACGAGCGCCGTCTCTGGATCGCCTGTCGCGGCGAAGGGACGCCGACCGTGGTGATGGATGCCGGGGTCAACAGCGGCTCGCAGGTGTGGGCGCTCGTGTGGCCGACGATCGGCACCTCCACGCGGGTCTGCGTCTACGACCGTGCCGGACTTGGCTACAGCGATCCGATCCTGCACCCGCGCACCAGCCAGGAGGTCGGCGGCGATCTCCATGAATTGCTGACCAACGCCGCCATCAAGGGACCATACGTGCTCGTTGCGCACTCGTTCGGTGGCCTGAACATCCGCCTCTACGCCAGTCAGTACCCGCAGGATGTGGCCGGGATGGTGCTGGTGGACGCCGTCCGCGAGGATCGTTTCGCGGCGACCGCCCGCGTGCTCACACCGCAGCAGGAGGCCGAATTCGAGCATGGACGGCAGGCCAACCCCGAAGGGCTCGATTATTACGAGAGTTCGCGCCTTGTCCGCGCGATCGGCCCCGCTCTCCCGAACATCCCGATCGTCGTGATCGCGCGCGGACGAGCGGAAGCCTGGCCAAAAGGGTATCCGACCGACGCGCTGGAGCGGGTCTGGCGCAACCTCGAACGCGACCTGGCGAGCCGTGCGCCGCAAGGCACCTTGCTGATCGCCGAGGGGGCCGATCACAATATCCCCGGTCAGCAACCAGCGATCATCGTGGACGCGACGAACCACGTCCTGATCGCGATCCACGAGCAACGCTGACCTGGGGTACGCGTGCGTCACCTCAACCGTCGTCACCTCCCTGCGCGAGCGGTGGTTTGCACACATCCTCGGCAGCAACCTATGTTGATCGCGCGACAGCATAGGGAAGCACATCGGCGGGTCGTTTAGCAACGCTCGTCCAGTCGTCGGAACGCGGACAGGAGGGTATGCGATGGATACGTCGTCGATCACGCGGGAGGACGAGCAGCTTATCGCCGAGGCACAAGCGATTCTGGCGAAGTATTACCAGCCGGGCAAGCACCACGTCGGCGCGGCGCTCCGCACCAAGACGGGTCGAATATTCGCGGCGGTGCATCTGGAGGCGAATGTCGGACGGGCGGCGGTGTGCGCCGAGGCGATCGCCCTCGGGAAAGCGATCTCCGAGGGCGAGTCGGCGTTCGATACAATCGTCGCCGTCCGTCGCCCGGAAGGGGCCGTGTCCAACGCGGCGATCGCCGTCGTATCCCCCTGCGGCATCTGCCGCGAGTTGCTCAGCGACTACGAGGCCGACTTGCGGGTCATCTTCACCGATAACGGCGAGATCAAGAAGTGCGGCGTGCTCGACCTTTTGCCGGGGAAGTACGCGCTCGGCGCCGGGGAGTAGAAAAGCCTGTCTGTAGGCGCGGCATCCGCCCGATCGCTCGGGCGCGCCGAGGCGGTACGTCGCGTGGTTGCGGCTGCCGGTGCATTCGTAAACGTACACGAATCGTTGGCCGTGCATCGAACGTCGACCACAATCTGTGCCGCTGGGGATTGAGATAGCTGTCCTGATAGAATGGCAGCAGCTGGTGGGCGGCTCGCCGTTCCAATGACATGGCGCGACAAGCATGACGCTGAACAATGAAGGAAATAGCCGATGAAAGCCCTCGACCTCGACCCGCAGCACTTCTCGGACGATGCGGTGCTCGGCCAGCTCCTCGCGCACGACATCGCAGTCGGCGGGCGCACGCGGCTCCGCAAGGGCCACACGATCGCGGCGGACGACCTGGAGACGCTGCGCGCGAGCGAGAGCGGCAAGCTGCACCTCCTGTCGCTCGAGCCGGGCGATCTCCCCGAGGAGGTGGCCGCACGGCGTCTCGCCACGGCGGTCGCGGGGACGGGCGTGCGGATCACCGGGCCGACCGAGGGGCGCTTCAATCTCGTCGCGGCGGCGCGTGGCCTCCTGCGCTTCGACACCACCGCGCTCCAGGCGCTCAACGAGATCGACGACATCTCGATTTTCGCCCTCTACGACGGCATGACGGTCGAGGCGGGCGAGGTTGTGGCCGGGGTGAAGGTGACGCCGCTCGTCGCCAGCGAGGCCAACGTGCGCGCGGCGGAGGCTTTGGCCGCCGCATCGTCGGGTGTCGCGCGCGTCCTCCCGTTCGCGCCCTTATCGGTCGGTGTCGTGATCAAAGAAAGCCTCGGAGAACGCGAGCGCGAGCGGGTGATCGGGCGGCTGCGCGAGAAGATCGCCTGGTTCGGCGGCGAGGTCGTGGCGGTCGATCAGGTCGCGGACGACGGGGCGGCGGTCGGCGCGGCCTTCGCGGCGCAGCTGGCGGCGGGGGCGCGGCTCCTCCTGGCTACCGGTGGCAGCGCGCTCGACCCGTTCGACGCGATGCTCGGCGGCCTTGGTGCGATCGCTGCACACCTGGAACGTTTCGGCGCACCCGCCCATCCCGGCAGCCTCTTCTGGCTCGCCTACGCGCCCAACGAGGTGCCGATCTTCGGCGTCGCGTCGTGCGGCATGTTCTCCAAAGCGACCGCCGTCGATCTCCTCCTCCCGCCGGTCTTCGCCGGGGAACGCCTCGACAAGCGCCGCATCGCCACGCTCTGGCAGGGGGGCTTGCTGAACAAGGAGATGGGCTTCAAGTTCCCGAGCTACGAGGCGGAGTAAAGGCCCACTATCACTCTACCGCGAGCATAGTCAGCAGAGTGTCGAGCGCGTACTTGCGTTGTCCGATCCCGATAGACTTTGGGAAGAATAGACGCGGTTTATCCCATAGGTAGGTCTGCGCTACTTCGCCGACAAGTAGTGCGGGGCGGTGCCCACCAGCGCCCACATAGTCAATATCGTCGTACCAACCACGATCAGGAAAATGATCGTGGTTACGACAGGGGGTGTGATAGGAGCGCGGATGATACGGATCGGACCCGGCGTTCTTTGGCTCGAAGAGATCGCCATGCCGATGCAGGGTCGCCGCTTTCGCGTTGCGCGCCCTGACACCGAGCGCGTTGCTTCGCCAGAGCGCCGCCTGTGAGTCATAGGCGGCACCGACGCGCGTCAGGAAGACGAGGGCGTTACGGCCACCGCCCGCCCTCACACCGCTGAATCCGGCGATCCAATGACCGTGCCAATCTTCCGGCGTTCCAAATGAGCGCATCCAATGCTTGCAGATACAGAGAGTCAGGACGCCACCCTGCCAATTCGGGCCGCTTCCATACTGCACAAACCGCTCGTCATCTCGTTCGATGGTCGCGATCACGTAAGCGTAGACCTCGGTAGCGTCGGAAGGGAGCGCCGCAGACAGCTGATCGTAGGGGCAATTCATTTGTCGGGCGAGTGGTCCGCTACGCGGGAACGGCTGATTATCCGACTGCTGTGGCGCGCAACCACGACGAGGTTTGGACGGTGTCGCGCACCGAGGAGCGTGACAATCCTGACTCTTTATCATGCTGTCAGCACTTGCCCGAGTAGGCCCTTGTGCTAGTTCGCGCCCTTGACATGGCCTCCCCTTCCGGCTACAGGTGTACTGTCGAGGAACACCCGAGCCGGAAGGGGAGAGCCTGATGATAGCGGACTTCGAGGATTTCTGCTTG
>JAABUN010000580.1_pt1 | contig 91946 bp, 87 predicted proteins | sample 5559311 | NCBI WGS metagenome assembly JAABUN01 (sample SAMN10711877, study PRJNA513370) | rock metagenome | isolation source: Antarctica rocks | place: Antarctica: Victoria Land, Siegfried Peak sud | reverse complement strand
TATAGTGAAGTCGACTGGTGGGCTGAGCGTCCAGCCAGAGACCACCGTGCTGAAGCGTTCCGACCCCCCAGCGACGCGGGTCGGCGTGCTCCACCGGCTCGGCGGATCGGAGTCGTCATGCGCGTCGTCCAGATCGCGCCGCCCTGGTTTCCGATCCCGCCCGTCGGCTACGGCGGCATCGAGCGCGTGGTCTATGACCTGACGGAGGGGCTCCTCGCCGCGGGCTGCGAGGTGATTCTCTGCGCCCCGGCCGGCTCCCAGACCAGCGCCCGGCTCGTCCCGACCGTCGCCCGACCGGTGGGGCTCAATCTGACCGAAGCGCAGAAGAGCCGGCACTTCGCCGAGGCGAGCCGGTTGGCGTACCGCCAAGCCTTGGCTCTGGGTGCCGACCTGATCCACGACCACACCGACTTCGTGCCGCGGCGGGGCTTCCCACTCCCGATCGTGCGCACCATCCATGGTCCAGCGACGAGTGTGGCGGTCGCCAACTATCGAGCCATGAGTCACCGTGGGGACCGCTTCGTGGCGGTCAGTCATCGCCAGCGGGATCTCTTCCTGGCCGCGGCCGAGGAGCGGTTCGGATCTGGTGAGCAGATCGCCTTCGCCGGCGTCGTCCACAACCCGATCGATGTGACGGCGGCTCCCTACTATCCGACGGACCAAAAGCGCGGCTACGTCGCCTTCCTCGGTCGCTGCCACTGGGAGAAGAGCCCGGATGGCGCGATTCGGGTGGCGCAGGCCGCGGGAGTGCCGCTGATGATGGCGCTGCGGGTGACGACGGAGGAGCAAGCCTACTTCGACGCGGTGGTCCGACCGCTCGTTCTCAGCATCAAGAACCTGGCGAAGTTCGTCGGGGAGGTGAGCGGTCAGGAGAAGGATGACCTGATCGGTCACGCGGGGGCGGTCCTCTTCCCCTCCCCCTGGGAGGAGCCGTTCGGCTTGGTGCTGGCGGAGGCGGCGGCACGGGGCACGCCGGTGCTGGCGCTGGCGCGCGGCTCGGCGCCGGAACTGGTCGTGGACGGGGTGACGGGTATCCTCTGCGCCGACGAGGACGCGATGGCCCGGGAGATCCCACGGGCGTTGACCCTCGACCCGGCGGCCTGCCGGGCGCACGCGGAGGCGCTCTTCGACCGCAACCGGATCGCGCGGCAGTACCAAGCGATCTTCGATGAGGTGCTCAGCGCGCGGACCACGTAGCCCACGCCAGCCCTGCGGCGGCATAGTGCGTGCTGTCACGGCATGGAGCAGGACGGCGACCACAGACGGAAGTGGAGGAAACCCTGATGTCCGACACGAGTGTGACGAAGATCGACTCGCGCTTCTCGCCGACCGGGGAGATGGGGCAGAAATACCTGGCGACCGGCATCTCCCTGTCGATGCGCCTGTGGGAGAACGAACCGCCCGGGAATCCGAAGCCACCGGCGCGGCGTGACTACGAGGTGGTCGGGTACGTGATCCAGGGACGGGCCGAGCTGCACGTCGAGGGGCAGGTCGTGCTCCTGGAAGCGGGCAACTCCTGGGTCGTGCCGAAAGGAGCGGAGCACACCTACAAGATTCTGGACTCCTTCACGGCCATCGAAGCCACGAGTCCACCGGCTGAGGTCCATGGTCGCGACGAGGCCGACGCCCGACGCACCTGAGTCGATCTGACCGTGCGGGTGGCCTGCCAGTGGAACGGAACACGACGAGCACCCTCACCAACCTCTACAACACCCGCCCGACCTGGCTGGCGAACCTGCATGCCGCGCTCGACCGCGACGTCTGGGCCGCCTACGGCTGGGACGATACCGACCCAATGGCGACCGGGGAGGATGTGATCCTGACAAGGCTGCTGGCACTCAACGGGGAGCGGGCCGCTAAGCCGAGGATCAATGCTCTGGAGCACGAGGAACGCTCCGTCTAATGGTAGGGGACTGGCCTATGACCCCAGCCCACCCGTCCAGCGACCTCTCCCATCAGCGATGTTCGAACCAGAGCCAACGTTGGGTGTCATCCTCATCGCCCTGCATAAACGTCGTAGAGGAGCGGTGTGACCACGTAGGTGATGACCAGGTAGGCGGCAACGAAGGTGCCGACGGCGAGGAGCAGAAACGGGATCGAGCTGCGATCGCTCCGGCAGATCCTTGCATGCCGCCGGACGATCCACCAGGCCGATACCAGGGTCAGGAGGAGACCGGCGAGGTGGAATTCACGGGCATGGGCGCCAAAGGACACCAGGACGGCGGACCCGCCGAGGCCCAGGACCAGCGCCAGCGCCGGTGGCAGACAGCAGAGGCTTGCCAGTAAGCCGCCGAGGAGTCCGGACCATACTCCCCCGACCGCCTTGATCTTGACCGCCGTCGACGCGGCGTCGCGCTGGGGCCAGTTCTCCGTCATCGGTCTACGCTCCTACTGGCTCCACCGTGTCGCCGCCCGTCTCGATGGCCGACCGAATTCGGGCGGGCGACGATTGGCTGGGATCGTAGGTCACTGTCACGTCCTGTCCAGCGAAGGCGACGGCAACGATGCCAGGTGACTTCCGGACGCTGGCCTCGACGCGGCGCGGGCATGCCGAGCAGGTCATGGTCGGCACGTGGAAGGTGACCAGAGCCGTGGACCCTGGCACCGCGTTCCGGCCCGCCGCGATCGGAGCGGCGTCGCGCCCCTGCGTCAGGAACATCGCGACCACGGCCACCAGGGCCACGAGCAAGGCAACCGCCAGGATTCGCCTCGTGATCGACGCCATAGGGACCTCCCTCTATCCGAGTTGCGGCCAGGGCAGGTATTTGCCCGGCGCGCTGTTTGTCAGATACGAGTGCAACTGAGAATGGCGGCAGCGTTATCGGCGATCACCGCACGGGCGAGGTCCAGAAGCTGCCGGACGCGAGGATCGGAAACGCGGTAGTACATGAACTTGCCGTCGCGCCGACTGTCGACGTAGCCGCACCAGCGGAGACAGGCAAGGTGGTTGGAGACCTGACTCTGAGGCTGGCCGAGCGCCGCCATCAACTCGGTCACGTTCTTTTCCCCATCGAGGAGAAGTTCCACGATGCGGAGGCGCGTCAGGTCAGACAGCCCGTGGAAAAACTTGGCCGTCACCGACAGCCGCTGCCCTAGTGCCTGCTCTGCGCCCAACACGACATCGTCAACGAATTCCACCGCGTTGCTCATCCGGTCCTCCTTGATTTCTATCATATCATGGTATGCTGATGCGTCAATGGAAATGATCCATCTACAGGGAGGTCGGGATGCCAGTCGAGATCAATCGTGGCCAGGTACAACGCCTCGTCGCCGAGGGCGCGCAGCTCGTCGACGTGCTGCCAGGCGACGAGTACGCAAGTGAGCATGTATCCGGGGCGATCAGCCTGCCACTCAAGACTCTTGATGCGACGACCGTCGCTCGGCTGGACCAGAACCGACCAGTGATCGTCTACTGCTGGGATACCCAATGAGACATGAGTCCGCGGGCCGCGTGGCGGCTTGAAAGCCTTGGCTTCAGCGAGGTGTATGACTACGTGGCCGGCCAGGCCGACTGGCTCGCCTTTGGGTTGCCGACGGAGGGGACCAGCGCGAATGCCACACGCGCAGGCCATCTCGCCGATCCAGATGTCCCAACCTGCGAGCTGGGCGATACAGTGGGTAGCGTGCGGGAGAGGGTCCGGATGTCCGGTGAGAATATCTGCGTCGTGATCAACGACGAGGGTATCGTGCTCGGGCGGATTCGCGGCGACGAGGACGGTGACGCTGGGAGGACGGTCGACGCTGTCATGAATTCAGGTCCGGTCACGGTGCGTCCGAGTGAATCGCTTGAGGAGATAACCAGACGCATGCGGGATCGAAAGGTCAGTCGGGTCCTGGTTACGACCTCGGACGGACGTTTGGTGGGTGTTCTCAGGCGAGCGGACGCCGAGCGCCGGCTGGCCGAGGAATCCGCCGGAGCATGAACGATCCGACTCCGCGGACGATGATCTACACTCATGCCACGTGCGCTGACAGCGACAAGGTCCGAGCTTGGCTGTCCGAGCGCGGCATCGCCTTCACCGAGCTGGACGTGACTCGCGACCTCAACGCCGCGAAGGCCCTGCTGGCGACCGGTATCTTTGCGACACCCTTGCTCGTCGTCGGGGACGAGCAAGTGCTTGGCTTCCGACCCGCCGAGATCACGAGAGCGTTGGTGGCCAGCAGCATCCCGGTGCCGTGACCGTCGTCACCCACCGATTCCGCGCCACCTTCTCCTCGTCGCTGACCCGCGGCGATCCAAGGCGGCACCGGACTGTGTCGGAGTCACTTAGCTGGGACGACCCCGACCCGCCCGCAACCGAGGAGGCTGCGATTCTGGCGCGGCTGCTGGCGCTCACTGGGGAGCGGGCGTGCGCGACGGTCAGCGTATAGTGCGACGGATCTCCTCCGGTCGGGGGCGTCCGCCATCAGCTCGCGAGGAGGCTCTATGGCTGGACGGGTGAATGCCATCGTCGCCGTTTTCACGCTCCTCCTGTTCGGCGGTGTTCGCGTCGTCACCACACCAACCGCCGTCGCCTCAGCACCGGCCGAACTTGCGTGCGGCGGCCGCACCGTCGCCACCGCGTCCGGTTCAGCGCCCGTCGCCCTCGCTCCTGCCTCCCCGCGGCCGTCCAATTCGCCGGTACTCCAGCCGCTGGTCGACGTGCCCGTGCCTGGTGGGCCCCGTCGCTTTGACTATCAGAGCCTGGACCAATCGACGGGCCGGCTCTACCTCGCGCATATGGGCGCCGACCAGGTCGTCGTCGTCGACACGGCGACGGAACAGGTCGTTGGAACGATTGACCACATCTCGACGGTCACCGGCGTGCTGGTCGTGCCGGAGCTCGGGCGCGTCTTTGCAGCCGCCGCCGGCGACCATCAGGTCGCCGTCATCGACGCCCGCAACCTGAAGGTAGTCGCCCACGCCGGCGAGATCGGCTTCCCCGACGGGCTTGACTACGCCCCGCAGTCTCATCAGGTCTTCGTCTCGGACGAGTCCGGCGGCGGCGAGCTGGTCATCGATGCCAGGACCAACGATGTGGTGGCGACGATCGATGTCGAAGGCGAGGCGGGTAATACCCACTATGATCCCGGCTCCGGCTGCATGATTGTCGCCGTCCAGACTCACAACCAGCTCGTGGCCATCGACCCCACGACCGATCAGCTCGTCGCGCGCTACGATCTGGACACGGACTGCCAAACGCCCCATGGCTTCGTGATCGATGCTCCTCGGCGGCTGGCCTTCGTTGCTTGCGAGAATAACGCCAGGTTGCTCGTCGTCAACCTGCGGACGATCCATGTGATCGCCACCTATCCGGTCGGCGGCCATCCCGACGTCCTCGCCTTCGACCCGTCGTGGCGCCGGCTCTACGTCGCCTCCGAATCCGGCGTCGTCTCGGTCTTTGATGAAGTTGAGACGAGCCTCATCCCGGTCGGCGAGTATGTCGCCCCGCACGCCCATTCCGTCGCCGTTGATCCCGCGACGCACCGCGTCTATCTGCCGCTCGAAGACGTGGACGGCAAACCGGTCCTGCGCATCATGGCGCCTACGCCGCCTGAGGGCGAGGCATAAGCCATGGCGACGAAGCAGCCCGCTGACTCCAAGGCGACCGCGCTAGGAATGACGACCAACGATCGTCCGGAGCACGGGAGTCTCAGGCAGCTGACCGGCTATTTCCTGCGGTTAGGAACAGTCGGCTTCGGCGGCCCCGTCGCCCTGGTGGGCTACATGCAGCGTGATCTGGTCGAACAGCGACGTTGGATCGGCGACGATGACTACAAGCTCGGGCTTGCCCTCGCGCAGATCATGCCTGGGCCGCTGGCGGCGCAACTGGCCATAGCCATCGGCTACTTCCGGCACGGTGTCGTCGGTGCCACCCTCGCGGGCGTCGCGTTCGTGGTGCCATCGTTTCTCATGGTGCTTGCCCTCTCGGCACTCTACGTCGCCTACGACGGTCTCTGGTGGATGCAGGCTGTCTTCTACGGCGTCTCGGCGGCTGTTATTGCCATCATCGCGATCGCCGCCCAGAAGCTCGCCCGCAAGGTGAACGGCCGCGACCCGTTGTTGTGGGGCATCTTCGCGGTGGTGGCCGGTGCGACCATCGTCGCTGAGGCCGAACTCGCATGGATCTTCATTGCGGCGGGCGTGCTCGTCGTGGTGGTGAAGGCCCGACCTCGGTCGCTCAGGAGGAGTCTGCCCATCGCGGCGTTGGTGCCGGCGCCGCTCGCTCTCGTGCCAGCGCTCGCGGCGATCCGGGCATCAGCCGACAATCAGCTCTGGGACATCCTGTTCTTCTTCACGAAGGCTGGTGCCTTCGTGTTCGGCAGCGGTCTCGCCATCGTCCCATTCCTCCACGAAGGCGTGGTCAAGGGACACGGCTGGCTGACCGAGCAGCAGTTCCTCGACGCGGTAGCGGTGGCCATGATCACGCCCGGACCCGTCGTCATCACCGTTGCCTTCATTGGCTACCTTGTGGCCGGCGTGCAGGGCGCCACCGTCGCGGCCATGGCCATCTTCCTTCCCGTCTACGTGCTGACTGTTGTCCCGGCCCCGTGGTTCGTTCGACACCGCACGAACGCGCAGCTCCGCGCGTTTTCGGACGGCGCCACGGCCGCCGCCAGCGGAGCCATCGCTGGCGCTGTAGTAGTCCTGGCGCATCGGGCCATCATCGACTTGCCGACCATCCTCATCGGTCTGGTGAGCCTTGATGTCCTGTGGCGCTACAAGCTCCCGGAGCCAATGTTGGTTCTGGCCGCCGGTGCCATTGGGTTGGCCCTCTGGCCACTGGTTCGGTAGACCCTGGTTTGTGTCCTGCGATACTGACGCCAGAACTGAAACGTGGGCGTAGCCAGCCCGCTCGATTGGGTGCCCGTCGCCGCTACGTGAGAGGGACCATGCACCGACACGACAGCGACCACGATCATGATCACCACCACGACGATCGTGGGGGTGGCCCGCTCGGCTGGCTTCGCCACACCTTTGCCCACTCACACGCGCCGCATGAGAAGGTAGACGCCGCCCTTGCCACGAACGACCGCGGCATCCGCGCGCTGAAGATCTCGCTGCTCGGTCTTGGCGCCACCGCCTTGGCTCAGGTCGCGGTGGTCGCCGTTTCGGGGTCGACGGCGCTGCTCGCCGATACGATCCATAACTTCGCCGATGCCGCTACCTCGCTCCCGCTCTGGGTGGCGTTCGCGCTGCAGAAGCGTGGCCGGTCCCGCCGCTTCCCCTACGGGCATGGGCGGACCGAAGACCTGGCCGGCGTCGTCATCGTCGGGGTAATTTTCCTCTCCGCCTGCCTCGCCGGGTACGAGTCGATCAAGAAGCTGGTCGATCCGCACCCCGTCAGCCACCTCTGGTGGGTCGTCGCCGCGGCCCTGATCGGCTTTGCCGGCAATGAGGCGGTCGCGGTCTTCCGCATCCGCACCGGCCAGCAGATCGGGTCGGCGGCGCTCATCGCCGACGGGCAGCACTCGCGGGTCGATGGCTTTACGTCGCTGGCCGTGCTGGTGGGCGCGATCGGTGTCGCTCTCGGCGTCCCGATCCTCGACCCGCTGATCGGCCTGGCGATCACGATCGCGATCCTCTTCATCGTCCGCGACGCGGCGACGGCGGTCTTCCGCCGCTTGCTTGATGGGATCGAACCGGAGATCCTCGCCCAGGTCGAGCAGGCGCCAGCAGAGGTGGCCGGGGTCATCGACGTCCATGAGGCCCGGGCCCGCTGGCTCGGACACCAGGTGCACGCCGATCTCCATATCACGGTCGATTCCGCGCTCTCCGTCGCCGAATCCCACACGATCGTGGAACTGGTCCGAGCGGCGCTGGAGGCACGCATCCCCGCCCTTGGTGGCGCCACGATCCATGTCTGCCCCGCGCCGCTCTCCACCCCGGCGCCACGGCGCCGGGTGGCGCCAGCGGCCTGAGCGCCAATCAAGACGCTCCCCATTCCTCAGCACCGCGACGTCTCACCCGCTGCGGCGCAGCGCAGAAAGGGCGCACAACCATGTTCCGTCAGGGATGAGGTCACTCGATTGCTGAACCTTCCAGGCACTCATTACCGACCGCATTAGTCCCGTCTGGGCCGCGTATTCAGTGGAGTTGTCGGGGCGCCATTGCCGCGGCATGTCTGGCAGGTGACTCGATGGATCATGCTGGCGAAGGCCACGCTCCGGAGCCCGGCGAGCCGCCGCCGTACCATTGGTCGTCGCCGAACTGCCCACCGGAGTCGTATCATTGCATCAGCGATCAATGATACGAAAGGCGCCGACCATGATCACCATCGCCGCTCCGTCCGCGCTCGCCCTCAAGTCGAAACTCTTTCGCGGCTTCGCTGACCCGTCCCGGCTCGCCATTCTCGATGCGTTGCGCAACGGTCCGCTGACCGTCGGTGAGATCGTCGACGCGACCGGACTCACACAGTCGAACACGTCAAACCATCTCGCCTGTCTCCACGGCTGTGGTCTCGTCGGGCGCGAGCAGCGCGGCAAGTTCGTCTCCTACGCGCTTACCGATGGGCGGGTCGGACTGCTGCTCGGTCTTGCTGAAGAGTTGCTCGCCGACGTGGCGCATGGCGTCTACTGCTGCACGCGGTACGACGCGCCGAGAGGGGCCGAGTGATGGCGCTTGAGACGACTGAACGCACCATCGACGTCCCCATCGCCGGGATGGACTGCGCGGGCTGCGTCCGCACCGTTCACAGCGCCATCGCGGCACTGCCCGGAGTTACCTCCGCCGAGGTGCTTCTGTCCGCCGAGAAGGCGATCGTGCGGCTCGATCCGTCCCGCGTTGATCTCTTGACCATCCGTCAGGCGGTCGAAGGTGTAGGGTACCGCGTGCCGGAACCATCCAGTGAGGTCGGTTCTTCGCGGGCGACCGAAGCCGGGTTGCAAGGCTTCACGCGCTCCATCTTGCTGCTGCTGGGCGTCGTTTTCGCCGCCGTGCTCTTCATCGTCGTCGCGGGCGAATGGCTTGGGCTGTTCGACGACATGACTGGCCGCGTGCCGTTCCCGGTCGGTGCGTTGATCGTGGTGGCATTCGGCTATCCCGTCCTCCGCAACGTGGTGCGCGCCGCGCTGCGGCGGCAGGTTATCTCGCACACCTTGATGACCGTGGGTGTGCTCGCGGCGCTCGCGGTCGGGCAATGGGCGACGGCCGCCGTCGTCATCTTCTTTATGCGGGTTGGCGACTTTGCCGAGCACTTCACGACCGAGCGCGGCAGGCGGGCAGTCCGCGACCTGACGGCGCTCGCGCCGCAGACTGCTCGCGTCGAACGCGACGGTACGGCGATCGACGTCCCCATCTCCGACGTGCGCATCGGCGAGACGGTGATCGTCCGACCCGGCGAGCAGATTCCCGTCGATGGCGATGTCATCGCTGGGCAGGCCACCGTCGATCAGGCGGCGCTCACCGGAGAATCGGTGCCCGTCGACGCGACACGTGGCACGCACGTCTACGCGGCGAGTATCGCGAGACTCGGCAGTCTGCGTATTCAGGCGACCGGGATCGGCGCCGACACGACCTTCGGGCGGGTGATTAAGCTGGTCGAGGAAGCGGAGGCGAACCGCGCCGACGTGCAGCGGATCGCGGATCGCTTCTCGGGGTACTTCCTGCCCGTCGTCGGAACCATCGCCGCGGCCACCTTCCTGCTCAGTCGCGATCCGATCGCGACCGCGGCAGTGCTCGTAGTGGCGTGCTCGTGCTCGCTCGCCCTCGCCACGCCGATTGCGATGCTGGCAACGGTCGGGGCAGCGGCAAAGCGCGGCATCTTGATCAAGGGTGGCAAGTATGTCGAGACGCTGGCCCGCGCGGATGTCCTGCTGATCGACAAGACGGGCACGCTGACACTCGGTCGCCCGCGGCTCACCGATATCGTGACGCTGAACGGTCTCGCCGAGAACGACCTGCTCGCCATCGCGGCATCCGTCGAGCGCTACTCGGAACACCCGCTCGCTGACGCCGTGCGACACGCCGCGACCGAACGTCGGCTCACCCTGACCGAGCCGGAGCAGTTCTCGGCCGTACCCGGACAGGGCGTTCGGGCGCGGCTGGATGGGCATGCGGTGGCAATCGGCAATCGACGGATGGTGCCCTTGGGCGCCGCGGCCGAACTCGAAGGGCAAGGAAAGACCACCCTCTTCGTCGAACGCGATGGCGCACTGGCCGGGGTGCTTGCCACGGCTGACACGCTGCGACCGGAAGTTCCCGCGGGATTCACCCAAATCCGGGCGCTCGGCGTAAAGCACATCGAATTGCTCACGGGCGACAACGAACAGGTCGCCGCCGCGCTCGCGGGCGAACTCGGCATCGCCTATCGGGCGAACCTGTTGCCAGAAGACAAGATCGCGATAGTGAAGGAGTATCAGGCACGAGGGCACACCGTCGTCATGGTCGGCGACGGCGTGAACGACGCGCCGGCGCTGGCGCAGGCCAACGTCGGTATCGCGATGGGCGCGGCTGGTGCCGACATTGCTATCGAAGCGGCGCACATCGCACTGATGCGCGACGACTGGCTCCTTGTGCCGGAGGTATTCGCAATCTCGCGGCGGACGATGCGCGTCGTGAAGACGAACATCGCCTTCACGGCGGTCTATAACGTCGTGGGGCTGTCGCTCGCGGCGTTCGGCATCCTGCCGCCGATGCTCGCGGCGGCTGCGCAGTCGCTGCCAGACCTGGGTATCCTGACCAACTCCGCCCGGCTCCTGCGCCAGCGAGCCAATCAATGAGCCAGCGTCGATCCGTCCTTCGGAGGGGAGAGCTTGACGCCATGCACAGTCACGCCGATCCTGGGCATGAGAGCGACAAGCAGCCAGCCGAACGGGTGAACCGCCGGCCTCTCGTCATCGCCCTGGTTATCACGGCAGCGTTCCTTGTCGCCGAGGTCGTGGGTGGCTTGCTGACCAACTCGCTCGCGTTGTTGGCGGACGCTGGACACATGGCGACGGACGTCGCGGCGCTGGCGCTGTCCCTCTTTGCCATCTGGCTGGCACGCCGCCCGTCCACGCCGGAGCGGTCCTTCGGCTTCTATCGCGCTGAAGTTCTCGCGGCTCTTGCCAACGCGGCAACGCTGGTAGCCATCTCCGTCTACATCTTCTGGGAGGCGATCAACCGCCTTGGCAATCCGCCAGAGATCAAGAGCGGACCGATGTTGGTCGTGGCGATCGGAGGGCTCGTCGCCAACGCGGCCAGCGCCTGGGTGTTGATGCGAGGCGGCGGCCACGAGGAGAACCTCAACACCCGTGGCGCGTTCCTCCATGGCGTTGGTGACCTGCTCGGCTCAGTTGGCGCCATCGTCGCCGCCGTGGTTATGCTCTCCACCGGCTGGTATCTGGCCGACCCGCTTCTATCGGCTGGGATCGGTCTCCTCATTCTTTGGGGGTCGTGGCGACTCCTGCGTGAATCGGTAGATGTCTTGCTGGAAGCCACCCCGAAGGGTATCGACATGGCGGAGCTGCGCGCGGCGATGGGCAGCGTTCCGGGCGTGGACGGGGTGCACGATCTGCACGTCTGGACGGTCACGTCCGGCCTGGTGGCAATGAGCAGCCATGTCGAAGTGGCGAGCCATCAGGATTGGCATCCGATACTCGTCCAGCTGTCGACCGTGGTGCGCGAGCGCTTCGGCATCGCGCATGCGACGCTCCAACCGGAGGAGCCACACGCCCACGGCGTGGTGTTTCGCGGGTGCTCGCTCGACTCCCCCGCTGGCCGGAGCGCCTGTCGTGTTCCCGCCCGGCACCAATTGGATGGCTATGCCCACGCGCATCGGGGACATGGGCATTAGCCGTCGCGCGGTTACGACAACTTGTTCGCGCTCGACTACACCGTCTGGGCCGCCAATGGCTGGATCCCGACCCGGCCACGACCTGGGAGGATGTGATCCTGGGGCGGCTGCTGGCGCCGAATGAGAAACGCGCCAGCCTACCAGCCCTTGTCCATCCTCACAGTGCGACCACCGCATGACGGTGCTGCCCAGCCTCCCATCACCGTCGACCCCGGCGATCGTCTGTGTTCACCCTCAGCCCCCGCAGCCCGTGGGTGGACAATCTCTGCAGGCGCCGAAGGAACAGTACTGGTTCGGTGAACACTGGTAGGAGCAAGTACCGTTGTTACAGCCATAGCAATAGGCCGTTGGACAACACTGGGAACCGCAGACATTCGTTTCCGCACAACACGATCCGTTGACGCAGACCGATCCCGATGAGCAACAGCTCCCGTTGCATGCAGCCGCTTCTGGACAGCAGGGACCGCCATTCGTGGTGACGCCCCCAACCGCCACCGTCCCCGCCGGACAGCACTCAGGGATATTGGCCGAGGTCAGGAAGGTGCGCTCGGGCGGACAGCAGGTGGTCGGTCCGGTGTCATCGCCGAACGTTGTGGCGCACGAACCCGGGGCGGCGCAGCACGAACCGGTGCCGTCGCCGGGGTTGCAGCATTGAGCATCGCTTGGACAGCAGATCTGATCCTGCGGGTTGCAGCAGAAATGGTCGCTGCCGCAGCAGAAGGTCTCGCACTGGCGCGTCGCCGGGCAGGAGCAATGCCCTCGCGTGTGCCCCTTCTTCTTCTTGCAGCGGCCGAGACAGCACTGGTCGCTGCTGTGACAGACCTCCCCTTCGGCGAGGCAGGTCTGGGCCGCGACCCCGGCGCGCCCAACCACGCCAAGCAGCGAGGCGACGATGCCGCCGCCGACGAGGCGGAGCATCTCCCGGCGTGAGACCGCGCGCCCGGACCACGCGCGCGTGAACTGATCGAAGCGTTGCCCGTCCATGCCGGCCCCTCTTCCTCCTTCTCGGATCCGCGACCGCCGCGGGACCCATCACGACGGACCCAGTGTGCCCGAGGCCGAGGGGGCGCACATCCGTCAAACGACGTAGTTTCACGAGGGGAGGGGGGCAGGGAGTAACCAAGGGGTGTGACGTCCGCGCGATCCGCCAGAACTGTCGCCCTTCCCTCTCGCGCTGCAACTGACGGTGACCCGGCAGACTCCACGTCCGGCGTCGTCCGCTCTCACCAAGAGGGAATGGATGACGGGCGAGACATCTTCCTGATCAAGGGGGCCGGCAAGGAGACCGCCCGGTCAAAGACGCCGCTCGCCGCGGCAGCGCGTCAGACAGGCGCGTCACCACCCTGGCCTCGCCGTGGTGGGGAATCGCAAACGCGGCATGGGATCGGGGTGGTCTACCGTGGCATGGAATCGGCATTGATGGTCTCGATACGGCGATGAACAGATCAATGCTGAGACACGATGGATGGTCCCGGATGTCGCCGCTCAGGAGCTCTTCGGTCATGAATGGACGCGGGCATGCTGACCTGATTGTCGACCTCACCCGGTTCGCGCTCGTCGCACCCGACGCTCCTCGCGCCGTGACGCCAATGCTGGAGCGCTTCGTCGAAGGCACGGAAGCCGATGGTGCGGCGTACTTTGAACTGGCCGACCGGTTCTTCATCGCCCGCGCCGCCGCTGGCGTCCTGCCCGAAGGACCGATCATGTCCGAGATTCTGGCTCTCGGCCTCCCCGGCGACACCCCGCTGATGCGCGCCCTTGAGGCGGCGCCAGCGCCCCGGTTCTTCGACGACACGGCTGCTGATGAGGCGACCGATGTCTTTGCGACGCTTGGTGTCGCCAGTCTCGCCGCCGCGCCCGTTCGCAACGTCCACGGCGATCTGGTCGGCGCCTTCCTGATGCACACCTTTACGAGCCACTCCTGGACGGACCGCGAGGCCGACCTGTTCGCGACGGTCGCGAGTACGATGGCCAGCCTGGCGGCGCGCCTGGTGGCGGAGGAGGCGACCATCGCTGCCCGCGAAGGCGCCTTGCGGGCGCTCGGCCTGGCGCTGGAGTACCGCGACGCCGAGACCATGGGGCATACCGACCCGGGTCGTCAACCTGGCCATGACCCTGGGTGGAGCGCTCGCGCTTGATGCGACGACGACCGAGGCGCTCCGCTGGTGAGCCTATCTGCACGATATCGGCAAGCTCGCCATTCCCGACCCAATCCTGCGCAAGGCGGGACCACTCGATCCGATGGAGTGGTCGATCATGCGGACCCATGCCGAGCGCGGCCAGGCCTTCGCCTCGGCGCTCGGCTTTCTGCCAGAGACTACCCTCAAGGTCATCCGCTCCCATCACGAGCGATGGGACGGCACGGGATATCCGGACGGTCAGCGCGGCGAGGAGATTCCGCTCGCGGCCCGCATCTTCGCCGTCTGCGATGTTTTCGATGCGCTGACGTACGAGCGACCCTACAAAGGGGCCTGGCCCGCCGAGAAAGCGATCGTCGAGATCCACGCTCAGGCCAGCTCCCAGTTCGATCCGTCCGTCGTGGCAACGTTCATCCAGGTTCGGGGCGCTGCCTGACCACACAACCACCGCCCCACCCGAGTTGCCAGCCCAGAGCGGAACTCATCACCTCAATTCCCTCCTGCCAGCTCCCATGCCACTGAGGCGGAAGCCGTCCGCGACAGCCCTGATCGGCAGCCGCCGGGCGTGTCGCAACCACATTCCGGCCCCGGCGCTGAGCACCAACACCAGACCAATCGCGTCCCCGAGCGAGCCACCGACCAGCAGCCCCAGCAGCGTGGCCAGGCCATCAACGTTGTCCTCGACCCCGAATCCGGGCCGCCGCATGTCGCCCTCGGCATGTTCATGGCCTTCACCGTCAGCTAACGGCTTCGGCGATAGAACTTGCAGGGGCCGGCGGAGCGTTCCGCCGGTCCCTGCTCGTAGCCACAGGAGCGCTCATGCCTCCTGGACGGCCACGTCGCCGTCAGCCGATACCGCCTGCTCCCAACCATGTGATTGACACGGACGCGATGATGTCCGGTCAGCGGTTCTAGTTCGAGCCGCCCAACCTCTTGACATCTCCCTCCGAAAGCGTCAAATTGTAAACAATTGACAGTCAACCAAATACGTGATGGGCACGTTGCCCATCGTCACGACCAGTCTGCTCCTCCAGACGAGGGTTTCCCGCTCAATGCCGACCGAGACGCTGCAAACAATGCTCGCGATGCCGGCCAACCAGGGCTTGGCAGTGGAGATCGCCTCTCGGCTTCGCGCTGCCATCCTGGGCGGGCACTTCGGTCCCGCCGAGCGGCTGCGCGAAGAGGCGCTGGCTTCGGCGATGAGCGTCAGTCGCGGACCGATCCGCGAGGCGCTGGTCCAGTTGGAGCGCGAGGGACTGATCGTGATCCGCCGCAATCGCGGGGCGTTCGTCGCCCAACTCTCGCTGGAGGACCTTGAGGAGGTCTATACCCTCCGCGTCGCCATCGAGCGACTGGCAATCCAACGCGCGGCGCGGCTCGCTGAGGCATCGACGCTGGACGCCATGCAAACCGTCGTCGACGCCATCGTCGCCGCCACGGCACGGGGAATCACCGAGCAAGAAGCCGCCGAGCTCGACGTGCGTTTCCACGACCTCACCTACGAGGCGGCCCACCATCGCCGTCTCTACGAGGCGTGGACCAACTTGCGCCCTCAGATCCACATCCTTCTCCTCAACCGCAACGTCGCCGACCAGGACTTCCGCGACTATGTCGTCAGCTCCCACCAGGCGATCCTCGGTGCGCTTCGGGACCACGACGAGTCGCGCGCGGTTGACCTGATCGAGGACCACCTCCGTGGCTCCTACGAACGGATCGTCGTCAGCCACGGAGCCCGCGCTCACGATGCGCACCACGACGACGGTCAGGTGGCACTCCGTCGGCCGCGGAGAACCGCGTCATGACGCCTAATCTATTCGATCTGACAGGCAAAGTCGCGGTGGTCACCGGAGCGGCGTCCGGCATCGGCAAAGCGATCGCCACCGGCTTCGCCCGCGCCGGGGCCGACCTCGCCATCTGCGACCTCGATGAGGCGGCGCTCGCCCCCGTCGTGGCCGAGATCGCCAGTCTGGGACGGCGGTCCGTCACCACCCGGACTGATCTTGGCGACCCAGCCGCGATCGCCACCCTTTTTCGACGGGTCGATGAGGCACTCGGGAAGGTCGACATCCTGGTCAACAACGTCGGCAACGGCGCCCGATCGCACCCGGAGGATCTCTCGCTGGCGGACTGGAACCGCGTTCTTGAGAATGGGGTGACCGGCTCGTTCCTGTGCGCGCAGGAAGCGGGCCGGCGGATGATCGCGGCGGGGTCCGGGGGCAGCATCATCAATATCAGCTCGATCGCCGGCGCCACCGCGCTCGGTCGGGGCAATCTCGTTCACAGCGTCAACAAGGGCGCGGTCAACCAACTCACGAAGGAGCTCGCCGTGGAGTGGGCCAAACATGGCATCCGGGTCAACGCGATCCTTCCCTGTCAGGTCCGGACCGAGGGGTTTCAGCGCTGGCTCGATTCGCCAACCTTTGACCCCGCGCTCGTCGATCGCTTGCTGACCGGAATCCCGATGGGTCACCTGGCCACCGCGGACGATATGGTCGGTCCGGCGATCTTTCTCGCTTCCGACGCGGCCGCGATGGTGACCGGCACGCTGCTCGGGGTCGACGGCGGCAACCTCGCCCTGAACGCGGGAGGCAGCCACACCTGGTAGCGATGGATCACGACGTTGATGGGGCAGACACTAGGCCCTGCCACGTGAGAGGAGGCCCAAAGACCGAATCGATCCTGATAACCCTGGGTCCCAGACGACATCGATGTCGCGAATGCCCACGTTGGGCAGCAGCTTAGCCAGGGAGGACTCCACATGGATCAGCAGAAGGACACCATGACGACAAGCAGCCAGAGTTCAATCAACCGGCGCACGGTGCTCAAGAGCGGAGTCGCCGCCGGGGTCGCCGCCGGTATGACATCCAAGGCAAGCCGCGTCTTCGCGGCGCCCACCGTGCTTCAGTCAAGCCCCGTCACGCTCAAGTACGTGACCTGGTTCTGGAACGAGCCGGGCCGGCAGGATGCCTGGCGTGCCCTCGTCGAGAAGTTCCACAGCGAGCAGAACGAGATCAAGATCGAGGAGGCCGGCTGGCCCTTCAACGACTTTACCAACAACATCATCATCCAGTTGCAGGCCGGCAAGCTGGAAGGCGACCTCATTCAGACGACGCCAGACCTCGTCCTGCGCCTCCTCAAGGCCGGGGTGCTGGAACCACTCGGCAGCGTCCTCACCGAGAATAAGATCACGACCCTGTCGTCGGCCCATGACTACATCACCGTCGACGGCCAGCCGATGGGTCTCGATGTCGTGACCGTCGTCTTCGGCCTGCTCTACAACAAGGAGATCTTCGACGCCAACGAGATCACCAAGCTGCCGTCCACCACTGACGAGTGGCTCTCGGTCAGCAAACAGCTGACCCAGCGACCGAATACCTTCGGCATGTTCTCACCGCACATCCTCTCGGAGCCCGAGAGCTTCTGGTTCACCTTGCAGGAATGGGCCTCCCCGTTTGACGGCGTCTGGGCGGAAGGGAAAAACCCGCTCCTGACTTCCGAGCCGATCATGAAGGCTGTCCAGCTCTTCAAAGACTTCTACGATGCCACCTTCCCGCAGGGCAGCGACGACGCCACCTCGATCCGGCAGTGGGGTTCCAAACAGATCGCCCAGCAGTTGATCGTCTCGGCCGCCGTCAACTCCTACAAGAAAGACGCGCCCGAGATCTATCCCAACATTCGCAGCATGTCGCTGCCGTGGGCCAGCAAGCGCTCGATCGCCCGCATCCACCCGATCACCGTCAACAACACCGGCAAGAACAAGGAAGCGGCGCTCACATTCGTGACCTGGCTCTACAAGCCGGAAAACTACCGGCTGCTGCTGCAAAAACAGCTCGACGTCATCCCCTCCTACGATGTCGGCGGGCTCGATGCCTACTTCAAAGAGCTCACCTGGCTCGAAGGCTACAAGGACATTAAGCCGATCACGCCGCCCGAGATGGTCGGCGACTTCATCTTCAACAACCAGGAGTTTGGGCAGATCGTGATCAACCGCGTCCAGGAGGTACTGACCTCTAACCGGCCGGTCGAGGACGCGATGAAAGACGCCCAGACCGAAGCCGAAGACCTGGCGGGCCGTCTGGAAAGCTAAGCCCGCTGTCTCCGTTACCGAACCTCCCGCTCCCCGGCCATCCAGGGAGCGGGAGGGAGGTGCCGACTCTGCACCTCGTCTCTGGTCCAGGTAAACCGCGGAATCGTGAGGATCTGCACGCGTGACGATCCGCGCTCAATCACTCGTCACTCCAACGATCGGTCACCGCGCCCGCTGGCGACGTCCGGGGCTGCTGCCCTATCTGCTGGCGCTGCCGATCCTTGCCTACGAGTTCGTCTTTATCCTCTATCCCATCTCCCAGGGGATTCACTCCAGCTTCACCAAGCAGACATCGATCGGCAAACCGGCGACCTGGGTGGGCTGGAAGAACTATGCGCGCATGCTGCAGGACGACGCGTTTTGGGGCGTGATGCGCCACACCGTCGTCTATATGGTGGCGGTCATTGTGGTGGCGATCGGCTTTGGACTTGGCTCCGCGCTGGTCCTCAACCGCCCATTTCGCGGTCGCACCGCCGCCCGCGGCTTGATGACGATCCCCTGGGCCTTTCCCGACGTGCCGACCGTGCTGATCTTTATCTGGATGCTCAATCCCAACTTCGGGGTGATGAATGTCTTCGCCCACCTGCTGCCCTGGGTCGATGAGAATCCGAAATGGCTCTTCGATCCGAATCTCGCGATGGCCTCCGTCGTCTTGATCACCGCCTGGAAGGGATTCCCGTTCTACAGCCTCGTCATCCTCGCCGCCCTCCAAACCGTCCCAAGTGATCTCACGGAAGCGGCCAGGGTCGACGGGGCGAACAAAGTGCAGGCGTTTTTCGCCGTGACGCTCCCCTGCATCTCGCCGACGCTCCTGCTGCTGACAGTGCTGGCGGCGATCTACTCCTTTAAACAGTTCACCATCATCTGGCTCCTGACCGGCGGCGGGCCCTCGGGTGCGACAGAGACAATCGTCGTCCGGGTCTACCAGACGGCATTTCGCTTTCACGACTTCACCTATGCGAGCACGCTCGGTGTGGCTGGTTTCCTCCTCGCCATGACCATTGCCCTCGTCTTTCTGGCCGTTCAACGCCGCCAGGATCTGGAGCACCTGTGATGGTCACCACTCCTTCCGCGATCCCGGGGGGGATCCCCAATCAGACCCGCACCACCATCCGCAAACGGACCGGTGCTGCTGCCTACTACCTGCTCGTCACCGTCGTCTGCGCGATCACCTTCTTCCCGATCTACTGGATGATCGTCAGCACGATCCAGCCGACCAGCTACAGCACCCACTACCCGCCACCGCTGCTGCCGAAGGGAATGCGCCTGCAGGCGTTTCGCGACCTCTTTGCGCAGGAGGCGATCGGCAGCTGGCTGGTTCACTCGACCATTCTGGCGCTGCTGGCGACGGCGATCTGTGTGCTGCTGGCGGTCCTCGGCGCCTATACCATCTCGGTCATGCGCTGGCGGGGCCGCGGCGCGTTCGCGATCTTCTTGCTGATGACACAGATGCTGCCCGAGGCGTTGATCATCGTACCGATCTTCAAGATCTACACGAACTTTCCCGTTATCCACGTCGATCTCCGGGACAACCTCGCCGGGCTCTCGCTCATCGACGCGGCCTTCATCCTCCCGATCGGGGTCTGGGTCTTGAAGAATCTCTTCGATACCGTGCCGCGGGAGGTCATCGAGGCGGCCCGCGTCGATGGCGCCGGTCCGATGCGCGTCCTGTTTGAGATCATCCTCCCGATCACGGTGCCGGGCCTGATCGCGGTCGGCGTGGTGGCCTTCTTCTACGCCTGGAACGAGTACCTGTTCGCGCAGTTGCTGGTCACGTCCAAGTCGCTCTATCCGGCATCGGTCGGGTTGGCCTCGATGAAGACGATGCTCGATACACCGATTGAGCAGTTGCTCGCCGCCGGGCTGATCTTTGCTATCCCGCCGGTCATCTTCTACGTCGTCATGCAGCGGTACATCGTCGCCGGGATCACCGCCGGTGCCGTCAAGGGCTAACCGGCCACCGCCGGAGGAAAGGCGCTCCATGAAGCCGAAGGTCCTGATCGCCTACGCCGGCCACAAGGAGGTGGGCATCGAAGCCGAGATCCTGCGCGCGGCCGGCGCCGAGGTGGTCGCGGCGGTCGATATCGATACCCCCGAGGCGATCGCGACCTATCCCGAGGCAGACGCGCTGATGGTGACGATCCAGGAGGTGCCGGCGACACTGCTCGACCGGATGCCAAAGTGCAAGATCGTCTGCCGGATCGGCACCGGCATGGACGCGATCGACATTCCGGCCGCGACCGCGCGCGGCATCTGGGCGACCAATGTGCCGGACTACTCGATCGACGAGGTCTCCACGCATGCGATGGCGCTGCTGCTGGCGCTCGCGCGCAACCTCTTCCGGCACCGCGGCACCGCCCGCGACGGGGTCTGGCGTTACCAATCGGAGCGCCCGATCCGTCGTTTTGCCGGCCAGACGCTGGGGATCATCGGTCTTGGCCGGATCGGCCGCGCCTCGGCCGCCAAGGGCCGGGGGCTGGGGCTCTCGGTGATCGGGTGCGACCCATACGTGCCGGATGAGACGTTCATCTCCCTCGGGGTCCGGCGCGTCGATCTCGAAACCCTCCTGCGCACGTCCGATTTCGTGACACTCCACGTCCCGTTGACCGATGAGACGCGCCGACTCATCGACGCCCAGGCTTTCTCCCTGATGCAGCCAACCGCGTTCCTGATCAACACCGCGCGCGGCGACATCGTCGATATCGACGCCCTGGTCGATGCGGTTCGAGCCGGAACGATCGCCGGAGCCGGCATCGACGTGCTCCCCTCCGAGCCTCCACCGCCGGACCATCCTGTCCTGCACGAGGAAGGCATTATCGTGACGCCGCACATCGGCTGGGCATCGATCGAATCGGGACACGATGTCCGGGAACGTGGCGCGCGCGATGTGGTCCGGGTCCTCGCCGGCGAACGCCCCAACTATCCCTGGAACGAGGTCTCGGGCCATCTCAGCGAGGTTCATGCCTGATGACCACCTGCCTCACCGGCCTATCACCTCGTTGTTCCGGGCCTCACCCCGGATGGCATCGATGACGCCCCCCACGGCGACAGGCACGGACGAGCGCGGCCGGGCGACGGCGGAACTGGCCCGCGCCGGTTGCGACGTTGCGGTCCTGGCGTCGCTCGCCAATGTCACCTATGTCAGCGGCATCGAAGTGCCCGTGCCAGTCGGCGCCGGGGCCGAGCTGACCTTTGCTCCGTGGCTGGCGATCATCGGTGTCCATGACCAGACAGCGCTTTTGATCGTGCCGGACGGGGCAGCCGCCACGGTCCAGGCGGACGTTTCAGCGATCGACGTCCTCGGCTTCGAGGGGTTCGATAGCTTTCACCCGACCGATCCTCGGGCCAGCTACCTGGCTCGGGTCGCCGAAGCGCTGCGTCGCGTCGGGCTGGGCGCCGGGCGCGCGACGGTCGGCGTCGAGACCCGAGCGCTTCCCTACCTCGTTGGGCAGCTCCTGACGACCGAGTTTCCCAACGCCACGGTCGTCGACGTGGAACCGGCGCTGCAGCAGGCCCGGTTGATCAAGACCGAACGGGAGATTGCCCGGCTTATACATGCCTCCCATCTGGCCGACGTAGCCCACCGCACGCTCGCCACTCTCTGTGCGACGGCTGGACTATCGGAGTTCGAGATGTGGTCGCGGATCGGCCGGGAGGTGTTCGACGCTGCCGGGCACGATGTCCCGCTCACGGGGGAACTGGTGACCGGCCCGCGCACGACGGTGGTCAACTACCCGAACGGTCCGCGCCACCGCACCACCGAGGCGGGCGATGCCGTCCTCATGGACTTGAGCGGCCGGGTCGATGGCTACTGGTTCGATTGCACGAACACCCACATCGCCGGTGGCGGCGCCCCGTCCGCAAACCCTCTGCGCTACGCCCGAGCCTCGCAGGATGCCTGCGAAGCGGCGATGTCGGCGCTCCGACCTGGTGCCCTCGCGCGCGAAGCCGCCGCCGCCGCCGAAGCCGCCTTCGCGCATCATGGCTTACCAATGGCGCACTACGCCGGGCACCAGATCGGGGTCACGGTGAACGAGCTGCCCCGTCTCGTCCCCTACGACGAGACACCGATTCAAGCGGGGATGGTCTTCTCCGTCGAACCCGGCGCCTACGAAGGACCGGGTGGATCGTTCGGCGCTCGCTCGGAGAAGATGGTCCTCGTCACCGACTCCGGACCGACCATCCTGTCGACCTTCGATTGGGGGATCTAGATGCAAACCGACACCACGGCGCTCGCCGGCATCACGAAGGAGGAGCTGCTCTCACTCTACCGGGTGATGCTTCGCATCCGCCGCACCGAGGAGCAGCTGGCGCGCTCCTATGCGACTGGCGCCATTCCCGGCGCCTGCCACACCTACGTCGGGCAGGAAGCGGTGGCGGCCGGTGTCTGCGCGCACCTCCGCTCCGACGATGTGGTCTTCAGTACCCACCGCGGGCATGGTCATGCGCTGGCCAAGGGCGTTCCGTCCCGCGAGGTGATGGCCGAGCTCTTCGGCAAGGTCACCGGCTGCTCGCGTGGTCGCGGTGGAAGCATGCACCTCTTCTCCCCGGAGACCGGGTTGATGGGCACGACGGGGATCGTCGGACCGAACATCCTGCAGGCTACCGGGGCCGGCTACAGCTTTCAGCTCCTCGAGACCGATCGGGTCAGCGTCGGCTTCTTCGGTGACGGCGCCATCAACAACGGCGCCTTCCACGAGGGGGTCAACATGGCCGCCATCTGGGGGCTACCAGTCGTCTACGTCTGCGAGAACAACCTCTACGCGACCGAGGTCCCGTTCGACTACGCGACCCGTAATACGGATGTCGCCGACCGGGCGCGGACCTACGGCATCCCCGGAATCGCCGTCGATGGCAACGATGTGCTCGCGGTCTACGAAGCTGCCGGCGAAGCGGTCGCCCACGCTCGGGCGGGACAGGGACCGACCTTGCTTGAATGCCGGACCTACCGGACCAGGCCCCACGCCGAAGGCATGCGCGACGGCGGCTATCGCACCGCGGAGGAGATCGAAGGTTGGAAAACCCGCGATCCGATCGCGACGCTCCGCGACGGCATCCTTGGCCGCGACGGCGCGACCGAGGCCGAGTTCGAGGCGATCGACGGAGAGATCAAACAGGAAGTCGCGGACGCCCTGGAGTTTGCGATCGCCAGCCCCTTTCCAGACCCTGAGACGGCGACGCGCTTCATCTACAGCGACCGCTAGCGAGCAAACACGCGCCGTCGCGCACGATCGATGTTCCATGGGCCGGCGATAGAGGAGGAAGTACCAGACCATGCGCGAGCTGACGTTCACAACCGCCGCCCGCGAGGGGCTGGCTGAGGAGATGGAGCGGGACCCAACCATCTTCGTCGTCGGCGAGGGTATCGGCGAGCGGGGCGGCAACTTCAATACGACCAGCGGGCTCTATGAGCAATACGGTCCGCGGCGGCTGCGCGATACCCCGATCGTCGAGCGCGGCTTCATCGGCATGTGCACCGGCGCGGCGATGACTGGAACGCGGCCGATTGTCGATTTCATGTTCTTCGACTTCATCCTGGACGCCCTTGGCGAGATGATCAACCAAACTGCCAAGATCCAGTACATGAGCAGCGGCCGCCTCAAAATGCCGATCGTTCTTCGCGGCTGCATCGGGGTCGGCGGCGCATCGGCCACCCACCATTCCGGCAACTACTATCCGATCTTCGCGCATCTGCCCGGGTTCCGGGTCGTCGTCCCGACCACCCCGCGAGATGCCAAGGGACTCCTCAAGACAGCGATCCGCAGTGACGATCCCGTGCTCTTCCTGGAGCACAAACTCCTCCTGAACGCCAGGGGACCGGTCCCCGACGCCGATGCCGAGGAGCTGATTCCATTTGGGGTGGCCGCAGTTCGGCGCCCAGGCGACGCTGTCACGGTCGTTGCGATCGGTGCGATGGTGAGCCGCACACTGACGGTCGCCGAGCAGCTCGCTGCCAACGGCATCGAGGTGGAGCTGATCGATCCCCGCTCCATTGCCCCGCTCGACATCGACACGATCCTGACATCGGTCCACAAGACTGGCCGCCTGTTGATCGTCGATGAGGATTTTGGACCGGCCGGCATGGGCGCCGAGATCTCCGCTCAGGTCGTCGAGCGTGCCTTTGACGATCTCGACGCTCCCGTTCGCCGCCTCAACGGTCTGTCGACGCCCGTGCCCTACAGTCCCCCGCTGGAGGCCGCCGTGGTGCCGAACGCCGAGAAGATCGAGAAGGCGATTCGTGACCTGCTCGCCGAATAACATGACCGGCAGGGGACCGAGCAAACAATCGCGAACGGCGTCGCCAGCGTTGGCGGCGGCGACGCATCCGCTCTGAGTCCTGGACGGCACCGACCGGAGGAATCGATGGCGCACGATGTGGTCATGCCCCGCCTGGGATGGACGATGGAGGTCGGGACAGTCGTCGAATGGCTGAAGCAGGACGGTGATCCTGTCGCGGCCGGAGAGCCAATCTTCTCCGTCGACAGTGACAAGGCGGTGACCGACGTCGAAGCGCTTGACAGCGGCATCTTGCATATTCCAGCCGACAGTCCGATCGGCGTTGAGGTGCCCGTCGGAGCGCGCCTCGCGTCGATCCTGCTGCCGGGCGAAGTCGCTCCCCGCGACGACGCGAACGCGCCATCGGTGCCATCGATCGCGGACTGGGTACCCCCGACTCCGCCCCTCGAAGCGGCGGCCATTGGTGTCCCCGCCGGTGCGCCGGGGAACGGGCGTGGCGCGCCTCCGGCGATCAGCCCGCGGGCCCGGCGAATCGCCCGCGACCTGGGCATCGACTGGCGCGATCTCGCCGGTTCGGGCGTCTCCGGTCGCATCCGCGAATGCGACATCCGTGCCGTCGCCCGCGTTGGATCGTCGACTGAGCGGCGACGGGCGATTCCAACGGTCCGCCGGCTGGCCGAGGAGACCGGCGTCCCGCTCGACCGGCTGACCACGACCGATCCAGGTGGTCGCGTGACGAGGGCCGACATTCTCGCCGCCGCCTCGGCGTCGTCGCCGGTCACGACGGAACCACGGGCGGTGAGTCCGCTGACACCGATCCGACGCGTGATCCTCGAACGCATGTCGGAAAGCATGCGGACGGTCGCGCCGGTCACGCTGACGACCGATGCCGATGCCACCGAGCTGGTCCGCATCCGCCAGCACCTCAAGGCAGAGCTGCACGGCACCACCGAGGCGGTCCCGTCCTATACCGATCTCGTCGTCCGCATCAGCGCGCTGGCGCTGCTCGACCATCGGGCACTCAACGCCACCCTCACGGATGTGGGTATCGTCCAGCACGATGCGGTCCATGTTGGCATCGCCATCGACACCGAGCGTGGCTTACTTGTTCCGGTCGTTCGCGATGCCGACCGAAAATCCGCACACGGTATCGCTACCGAAACGTCCCGGCTGATCGATCAGGTTCGTGCCGGAACCATCACCAGCGACGACCTGCGTGGCGGGACGTTCACGGTGACGAGCCTCGGCATGTTCGACATCGATGTCTTCACACCGATCATTAATCTTCCGGAGTGCGCGATCCTTGGATTGGGTCGGATCGTCGCTCGACCGGTGGTGATCGACGAGGAGGGCGAGACGATCACGGTCCGCAAAATGATGGCGCTCAGCCTGACGTTCGACCATCGAATCGTTGATGGCGCTCCGGCTGCGCGCTTTCTCCAGCGAATCAAACGGATGATCGAGCGTCCTTATACCTGGCTCACGCGCTGACCGTGCAGGCGCTCCGGCCCTGGAGAGTGTCGCACCAGCGTGCTCAGCCGCCACGACCTCGATCGATCACGCGACGCCCGCCCACTGTCAGTACATAATGAACGGCTGGATGTGGAGACGAGCGTCAGGGAGCCCTCTCGGCGAGCGCGCTGGCGACGACCTGGAGCACCTGATCCAGGTCGAACGGCTTGCGGATCACCGCGATTGCGCCCACGTCCGGTGGAAGCGCACCATCGACCGCGGTCATCAGCACGACGGGGATGGCGGCGAGGTCCGGCGCCGCCCGCAGCTGCTGAATCAGACCCGGACCGTCGAGCCGCGGCATCATCACGTCAGTCAGCACCAGGTCAGGTCGTTCTGCCGCCGCCACCTCCGCACCGCTCCATCCATTCGCGGCTTCCACAACCAGATACCCCTCCTCCCGAAGAAACGCCGCCAGGAGAAGCCGGATCGCGGGCTCGTCGTCAATAACCAGAATCTTTCGCACGGCGAATCGCTCCCGCTCAGCCGTCTTCGACAACGGGGGCCGCGCCAGGACTCGTGTTCGCTGTCGTGGGCGATGGTCCATCCGCGTTGGAGAGGATGGCCTCGGCGGTCTCCGTCGACGCATCCACCTCGATCCCGCGGTCGGTGATGATGAACTCGCGTACCCCGGCATCGAAGCCGCTTTCTCGCACCCGCAGCACGGAGACGAGTCGATGGAGCCGGGAGCGGGGCTCGACGTAGCGCAGCAAGATCACGTTATCAAGCGTCGCCGTCGTTTCCGGCAGCGGAACATCGAGCGCGGTCCCTTCGACGGTCGGCACCTCAGCGGTCAATAACGTCGTCACGCCATACGTTCCCAGGGCATGACTCAACGCGGCAAAGAACGCTGGAAGCCGGTCCAGAGCCGTACCAAGTCGCGCCACGTCGGTCAGCGCATCGATCAGCAGACACTCTGGCCGGTGCTCGGCGACCACCGCCAGCAGCTCGCCTGCCCAGGCATCGAGCGGGCGATCGGGCGATGGCTCCCACAGCATCTGGACGCGGTTCGCCTCGACCTGACCGCTCAACGCCAGCCCCAGACCGTCCGCTTTGGCGACGAGCCGCTCGGGCGGCTCCTGGAAGCCAGCGATCAGGGTGCGCGCGTTACGATGAGCGCCCTCCGAGATGAAGTGCAGGCCGATGGTCGTTTTGCCGATCCCCGGAGGGCCAACGATCAGCGTCGTCGAGCCGGTCAGAACACCCCCCGCCAGCATCGCGTCGAGTCCGCTGATGCCGAGTGGATGTCGCTTCTGTCGTCCACGGCGCGCCGTTCGCGATGGCACCAGGGCCGACTCAAGCCGCGGATAGACCTCGATACCGGCGTCGGTGATGGCGAACTCATGGTCGCCCCGCAGCGAGTCGGATCCGCGCAGCTTGAGGACACGCAGCATCCGAGCCGGGTGCCGGCCCACGATCCGGTCCTCTAACGAAACGATGCCATCGACATGGGTGCCAAGTGTGTGGAGCGCGTCGCCCTCGATACTCGGCTGGGCGAGCAACACCACCGTGCAGCCCATCACCGCCAGCTGGGCATGGAGCTCGGCGCTCAGGCGTCGGTACTCTGGCCGGGAAGTAGCGAAGTCCTCGAATCGACTCGCGCCATCCACGATCAGGAGCGAGGCGCCCTGATCGCGCACGAGCTGACGGAGTGCGGCCAGACCGCCACTCAGACCATGCTGGGTAAACTCATCGACCAGGGTGAAGTAGCGAACCCGCTGACCGACCTGCTCCGGCGCAAAGAAGCTGAATCCCCCGAGGTGGAGGAGCATCCGGTCGTGCGCCTCAGCCAGAAGCGTGACGATGAGCGTCGTCGCACCAGCAGCGGCAAAGTTGTAGGCCAGCTGGTTCCCCAGGGTGGTCTTCCCCGTTCCTGGCTCTCCAAGCACCAGTAACGAGCCACCGAGAATCAAGCCCCCCTGCAGCACCTCGTCGAGTCCCGTGATACCGGTTGCCCGGCGTTCAACGATGCGCCGATGGGCCGTATGCTCTCGTTCGCCCACGCCTCTCGTCCTACTCCCGGTCTGCCCGGCCAATCAGCTCACCACGCTCCAACGGGTTCTGTAACCTACCAAGATCGCAATCGCGATGCCGTCGGTCGCTGCAGCTGGTGGAAGAGGAGTGGAGGTGGGTGCGCCAGGGCTGACATCCCGCGAGAAACGACCAGTAAAAGGGGGGCAACATGCGTGTTGCCCCCCTCGGACCCAGCTAGATGATCAGGAAACGGTCGGTGACGGCGCTATCCGAGCGGCTGCCGCAACAGGTTGTTGAGCAGTCCGGCTCACGCATGCGGGTTGTCAAGCAATCCGGCCACCGCGCAGAGCAGGTTCCCGAGGAGATTCCCCGGACCCGGCTGCGCCGTAATCTGCAGGTTGATCTGGTCGAGATGCACCTGCAACCCAAGCAGATCGAGGTCCAACGGCCCAAGGGTAAGATCGAGGATCTCACATGAGCTCAGCGTTGGCGTCACGATGGCGGCGACAAAGTCGACGGCATCGCCTTCCGCGGTAAACGTTCCACTCGCCAGCAGGCTTCCGGTCGCCTGATCGACTGAGAAGACCAGATCGGAGACGACGCCGGTGACCGTGGTAACGGCATTGCTCGCCGTCGTACCGGTGCCGGTCGCGGTGATGGTCCCACCGGCCGCTTTCGGGGCGGCCGTGGCGGCAAGCGGCGCAACGATCGCGGCACCAACGAGTGCGGCGAGCAGCGCCAGCGAGACGAATCGTAACTTCATGGAATGAGTCCCTCCGTTGGGCACTGATCGATACCAGTACCCAGCCCCGCTTTTCTACGGCCTTAGGGGGCAGTACAAGCCGGGTCCGCCCTCCCCTTCGCAGACCATGTCCCACCTTGGCACGACGCGGGCGGAACACGCGCTCCGACGACGGAGCGAAACGTGGCGCGAGCCGGCGGCTGACCCGCGGGCCAGCTAGGCACTTCAGCCAGCTCCCCGCACCTCCGACACACGGGCGGTGGGATAACCACGATGAAACAGATTTCGACGAGTGAGCGTTCTTCTGACAGCGAGATCTCGACCCATGAACGGAAGGATCGTCACTGATGTGGATACGGGCGCTTGTGTTGCTGCCGCTCGTGGCTTTCATCGCACTGACCGGACAGGCCCACCGGAACGCGACCCTGGCCGGCAGCCTGCTCTGCGATGGCGATGCCGGGTTCCGCGTGCCACCGCCCGCATGGAAGGGAGACGCGGCCTTTGTCGTTCCCCCGCCGGTGTGGGACAACGATCCCGGCTTTTCACCCTGGCCAACAGGGACCCGCGATCGCCAACCGTGCCGCGACCAGGAGATCGTCCCGGCTCCGACCGTGACAGCCACGCCACCTCTGGCCAGCCCCATCGCGGCGCCACCTCCGCCGCCCCGGCCAACACCGCCTGCCACTCCAGGCCCGTAGCGCCCTCTTGCCTGTCCCGCCGACCGGTCGACGCCGCACGATAGCGCACTGGCACAAGGCAACCACCGGCTCGAACCAGGGGAACCGTCGCTCGCGCCGCTCCCAGCACGGACGCGTGTGCCTCCCAATGCGTCGCCGCGCGGAGCTGGGGTGCAGGACAGTCGCCTTGGATCGGGAGGCGGGCAACATGAGCGCCACGGAGGCAGCGGGACGCTATGCCGGAACGGTGACGTTCGGTGTCTTCCCCGCCAGCATGGACGACGACGAGAGCCGACTTGGGGCGCGCTCACATCCGGTCCCGGGCAGGCTCCCAGCCGTCCAGGCCGTCCCAGATGACGGCCCGGACCATTGCTACCCGTCTGGCGAGTTCGAGGCGGTGATCGGTGTATCGGGCGAACGCCCTCGATCCCCTCGTCAAGCTCGGCACCTCGCTTGCGTACTGGAATGCTGCGGTGCCGGAGCGGCGTTTCGGCGAGGAGTCGTCCGTGCAGCAGGATCCACGACCGCGATCGCGGTCGAGCAGACCCCGACCAGAGGAATCAATGCATCTCCTGCTGAATGCCCTGACCGTCGTTCGCGGGAATGCCCAGCTGATTGAGCGGCGGATCCGGCGCCCAGGCTCGTCTGATCCGGAGGTGCTCTCCGCCTCCATCGGCCGGATCATCGATGCGGCCGACCGGATGAGCCGCACCGTGGTCACCCTGCTCGCTGACTCCCCGCCAGCGACCGCCCCGAGACCCGCCAGCGACCGGGAAACCGGATCTCCAGACCTCCCGTCGCCTCCATCCTCTGCTCCGTAGAGGTCAACCGCCCACGTCGGCGTCCACCGGTCTTCCCCGGCGTTCCTCTCCGCAAGCGCTCTCAGTGAAACCGTAAGCGAAACCGTCTCCCATCGCCTAGGATGCGTCGCGAACCTCCGGGCGATGGAGCGTCCTCCCGGGGCACGATCGACTGGCGGCGTCGGCGGCGGCCCGGCGACGTGTCGTCGCGGTGGCCGCCGTCTCAGAGAGGAGCCACGATGAGCGAACTCTGGGGATCGACGTATGCGCGTCCCGATCTGCTGCGACGAATCGGGCGGATCGAGCAGGTGGCGGGGGTCCGCCTCGCCACGTTGGCGGACGGCACCGAGCGCGGCGTGCGCGTGCTTGAGTTTCGGACCGGCTCCGGGTTCGCCTTCGATGTCATCGTCGATCGCGCCCTCGACATTGGTCGCTGCGAGCACGGAGGCCGCGCGCTCGGGTGGCTCTCCGGCGCCGGGTTCGCCGGTCCGTGGTATGCCGAGCGGCGGGACCTCGGATGGCTGCGGAGTTTCGGCGGCGGGTTACTGACCACCTGCGGTCTCGACCACGCGCTCTTCATGGCCGACGATAGCGCGGCGCAGTATCACTACCCGCCCAAGGAGACCGAGCATTACGGCCTGCACGGTCGCGTCTCCTCGTTGCCGGCCCGTCTCACCGGCTATGGAGAGCGCTGGGAAGGGGACAGCTGCCTGCTGTGGGCCGAAGGGGAGGTGCGCCAGGCGGCTGTCTTCGGCGAGCAGCTGGTCCTGCGACGCCGAATCGAGGCCCGCGTCGGGGAGTCACGGGTGACCATCCATGACGTCGTCGAGAATGTCGGGTTCGATCCCACTCCCCACATGTTGCTCTATCACGTCAACGTCGGCTGGCCAACCCTCGACGACGGATCGGAGCTCCTCGTCCCGGCGGTCAACCCGATCGCGCGCGGCGAGCACGCGGTCGAGAGGTATCGCCGCTTCCACGACCCAACCGCTGGCTATATCGAAGAGGTGACCGAGCACCAGGTCGGGGCCGGCGCCGACAATCTGGTGCCCGTCGCGATCGTCAACCGCCGGCTGGACCTCGGCGTCTATGAGATCTTCAACCGGTCGCAGCTCCCGCACCATTTCGTCTGGCGGATGCTCGGCGAGGGCACCTACGCGGTCGGGATCGAGCCAAGCACCAACCGGCCAGCGGGTCGCCTCGACGCCCGCGAGCGGGGCGAGCTGATCATCCTGGAACCGGGAGAGACCCGCAGCTATGACCTCGAGCTCGGGGCGCTCAACGGGGAAGCGGAGATCGATGCCTTCGAGGCGCGCGTCGCCGCCGTCCCCCTTCCTGGTTGAGCGATCACCGGCATCATCATGACCCGGAACGATTACCGAGCGGCCGGCGGCATCACCGGTGGCTCCCTGCCCGCGCGATGACCCGTCCACCACGCGATCGCGAGCACAATGAGCGTCAACACCGCGCCGGCTCCCAGACGCAGCGCACTCGACGGTTCGACGAGTCGTCGGGCCACCTCGTCGTCGACGATCAGTCCCGCGGCGGTAAAGGTGAGGATCGCCGCCCCGACCCACGTGAGCCACGGCGCGCGTCCCAGGAGGGCGGCGATGAAGGCGCCGCCGAACATCACGACCGGGATCGAGATCGCCAGGCTGATCGCGAGCACCAGCGGGCCCGATGCACTCCGGTCCGCCACCGCCGCCACCGCCAGCACGTTGTCAAGACTCATCGTCGCGTCCGCGATCACGATCAGACGAACCGCCGCCGCCACACTGACGACGCCGGCGCCCTGACTCTCCTCTCCCGCTGGCATGAGCAGGCGATAGGCCACCCAGGCGAGGAGTAAACCCCCACCGGCCCGCAGGTATGGGACCTGGAGCAACAGCTCGGCCGGAACGGTCAGCGCCAGCCGCAGCGCTACCGCGGCCAGCCCACCAAGCATGATCGCCCGCCGCTGTTGGAGCCGGGGCAGATTGCGCGCGGCCAGACCAATCACGACCGCGTTATCGCCGGAAAGGACGATGTTGATCAGCGTCGCTTCCAGAAGCGATTCCAGGAGCGACGTTTCCACAAACCCTCCCTCATTCGTCGCCTCCAAGCATACCCGTCCAGCCGATCCGGTGGCAGGTCGATCGATTGCGGCGTCGGTGCCGGAGACTCGCGGCAATGACGCCACGTCTCCCTCTCGCCAGCAAGGGCGTTTGGCGGTAGGGTGCTGGCCATCGGAGTAGGTACGACCAACTGAAGGAGAATGACCCGATGGATGGTGAATGCCGGCGGCTGGCGGGACGGGGAGCGGTCGTCACCGGGGCGGGGAGCGGCATTGGCCGCGCGATCGCGCTCCGGCTCGGCGCCGAAGGGGCGGCGGTCACCGTCGCCGATCGCGCGGTGGAGGGCGGGGAAGCGACCGCCACCATGATCCAGGATGCCGGGGGGCACGCTCGGTTCGTCGCCTGCGACGTGGCCGACGAAGCGGCAGTCCGCGCACTGATGGAGTCCACCGCTGGGCCGATCGACGCCCTGGTCAGCAATGCCGGCATCCCCGGCTCGAATGTCCGCGCCGACGAGCTCGATGTCGCGGAGTGGGACCAGGTGCTTGCCGTCAACCTGCGCGGCGTCTTCCTCTGTGCCAAGCACGCGATTCCATCGATGCGCCAGCGTGGCCGCGGCGCGATCGTCAACATTGCCTCGACCTTTGGCATGGTTGGCGCCCATCACGCCGCGGCCTATGCCGCCTCCAAGGGGGGCGTGATCGCGCTGACGCGCCAGCTCGCGGTCGACTACGGCCCCGAGAACATCCGGGTCAATGCGGTCTGTCCCGGGTACGTCGATACCGACATGTCCGGTCGCCGCGCCCGCATGGATCCGGCCGCGGCGACAGCGGCGAAAGCGACTCGAGAAGCGGCGGCCGCCCTCCAACCACTCGGTCGCCAGGCCGAAACCTCGGAGATCGCCGGCGCGGTCGCGTTCCTGCTCTCCGATGACGCATCCTTCGCGACCGGCTCCATCCTCGCGATCGACGGTGGCTGCACCGCGCACTTCAATCTCGGCACACGCTAAGAAAGGGGGGAACGATGGGCGACGACACCGGGCGGCGGGTCGTCCTGGTCACCGGGGCGGCTCAGGGTATCGGGAAAGGGATCGCGGCGGCCTTCGCCGCTGGCGGTGACGCGGTCGTGGTCGCCGATCGCGAGGCGGCCGGAGCCGAGGCGGTGGCACGGCGGCTGGCAGCGTCAACGGGAGCTGAGACGCTCGGCGTCGCGGTCGATGTCCGCGACGCCGCCTCGATTCAGGCGATGGTCGAACGCTCCACGGGCCACTTCGGCGCGATCGATGTCGTCGTGAATAACGCCGGCGTCTATCCCAACACGCCGGTGCTGGAGATGGAGGAGCAGGAGTGGGATGACGTCTTCGACACCAACGTCAAGGGGCTCTTTCTCGTCAGCAAGCAGGTAGCCGCGGCGATGGTCGACGCGGGTCGCGGGGGCCGGATTATCAACCTGTCGTCGGGGGCGTCGATGTCGGGCAGGGCTGGCGCCGCACACTATTGCGCCTCCAAGGCGGCGGTCAACATGTTCACCAGGGTGCTCGCAATTGAGCTGGCGCCGCACCAGATCACGGTCAACGCCGTCGCCCCCGGCTTGATCGCCGTGCCGAACGCACCGCTCGCTCCCGCCTACGTCGAAGCGATGCTGGCGCTGACCCCGGTTCGCAAGATGGGCGACCCAAGCGATGTCGCGAACGCCGTCTGCTTTCTCGCCTCCCCGGCATCGTCGTTCATCACCGGCGAGGTCCTCTCAGTCGATGGCGGTGTGCTCGCCGGACGGGCGGTCCCCCTGAGCCGTCCCGACGCCGGCCGTTCGTAGGGGCTGGCGCCAGCAAAGGTCCCGACCCGGTCGGGACCTTTGCCATGGGCGGCACCGGCTGCTGTGGGCCACCCAATCACCGCCATACAGTCAGCGCATCACCCCTCCACCCGCGGTACGGATGCCCGCGCCTCGCCCGTGGATCCCCACGGATGACCGGCGGCCTCCCGGCCAGCAAGCCACCCCAATCGTCGAACATCGATCGCCCTGGCTACAGAAGCCGGGTCGCCGCCCGCAGCGCGTGTTCGACGCGGTTGCGCTCCCGCAGGAGACGGTTCAGCAAGAACCGGGCATCGTCTCCCCTCGGATCGAGGATGGAAAGCCGTGCCGCATCGCTCAGACCAGGCAGCGGTGACGTGGACGTGGCGAGGTCCTGTTCGAACGGCCCGTTCCGTGTGTAGTTAACCGGGATCAGCAACCGGCAAAGCGCCATCGACCGCGCATTCGCGCCCTCGTCGTCGGGCTCCGGCGCGGCGCGCAGCGCATCCGCCAGGTCGGTGGCCAGCGTCTGCGTGGAGGAGAGATCGAGCGTTTCTCCGGCCACTGACTGATGATGCCCAAGGGCCGCCGCCATCTCATCAGCGGCGGCGGCCGGGTCGATCGGAAGCCGGCTCATCGTGCAGAGGCGCCACATCGCCTCGGCATAGACACCCGCGTCGCGCCGCAGGTTGGCGGGGTCGATCTTGTCGAGGGTGTCCTCCGGGGTGTGCCACCACCAGCCAAGACCGCCGGCCCGGCCACCCGTCCCGAGCAGCGTCGCCAGCGCCGCGCCGGTCGGCGAGTCGTCCCGTGGCTGCTGGGAAAGAACGCCGAAAAGCGACGGGATGCCATGCCCCCAGAACGACTGGTCGCTGGACCGGCTGATCCGCGTGTAGGTCAGATCGGCGCCGGTGGTCTCGGCGAGCACCGTCCGCGCAAAGCCGTAGGTCTCGGCCATCGCCGGTGCTTCTTCCAGCACCGTAGCCCCGATCGCGCCGACCGAGTCGACATTGACATGGCAGACGCAGCGCTCGTGCAGATCGTGCCAGAAGGCATCGGCATACCAGGCCGAGCCCGCATAGCGCCCGTGCGAGTGACCTGACCAAAACGCGAGCCGGACACCACGGCGCAACTCCCGTCGCCGCGCGGCCAGCAGCCGGGCCACCTCGAGCTGCGTCGCATTCGCGGTACCGTTGTCCATCACCCCGAGGTGCCAGGAGTCGACGTGGCCGCTGAACAGGACGAACTGATCCTCGGCGTCGCCGGGAAGATCGGCCACCAGGGTCGGGATCGGGTCCCACGCGCGGTACGGCTGGGTCCTCAGGCGAACCTGGACCGCGCCTCGACCGAGCACGTCCCGCAATCGCTTTCCGTCCGCCGCGCTGATCCCCACCGCCGGCACCGAGGGCAGCAACGCCGCGGTCTCGGGAATTGGCATGCCCCAGACGGGGGAGATGCACATCTCGTGGATCTGCTCGTCGTTGATGTGGATGTGGCCGATCGCCCCGGCGCGCTGGACGGCAAGCGCCTTCTCTGGGGTCGCCAGACCATCGCTCAAGAGCAACGCCCCACACGCATCAAGATCGGCCGTCTCCGCATCGAGCCGGTCGCCAACATCGAGCAGCACCCCGGTGATCCCCGCCTCCGGAGTCGGCGGGCTCAGCGCATACCCATTCGCATGAATGGCAATCGCGTCATTACCAAGGATCTCCAGGGAGGCATCGCCGGGATAGCCGACGAGCGATTCATTGGCGAAGCGGGAGACCGTGTAGCCCAGCCCCGCGAGGTGCGCTTCGATGTGGTCGAAGGCGCGCGCCTCCTCCGGCGTGCCGGACAGGCGCACCTCACGGGAGATCGCCCGCAGGTGGCGATCGAGCTCATCCCCTGAGACCGCCCCAAACATTGCGGTCGCCATCACGTCATCCTTCCCGGTCAGCGATTCCTCACGCGGGACGACAACCGTCGTCACCGGTCGATGCGATCATCCACGGATCACGGCGTCCAGCCGGATCGATCGAGGACACCGGCCTCCGTTGCGAGCGTGCCGAGCTCTGCCCAGGTGCGCTCGGCAATCGGGACACCCTCGGCAAGACGCCGCTCACGCATGCGAAGCTCAAGCTCACCCGGCAACAGCACTTCGGCGACGCCTTCTGCCGGTGGCGACGCGGTAATCTCCGCGCACTGCGCTTCCACCATCGCGACGAACACCGCCGGTGTGACGAACGGCGAGATGTCAATCACGATGATGACCGGACCGTTGACGCCACGCTGGCTGATCAGGTCGCTCGGGTCGAGCCCGGCGAGTCCGCGCCCGAGCACCTGGGCGAGCAAGCTGAACCCATACCCCTTGTGACCGCCGAACGGAAGCAGCGCCCCACCGGCGTAGAAGTCGTTCGGGTCCTGCGAGGGATGTCCCTCCGTGTCGACGATCAGGCCAGGGGCCACCGGCTCGCCCTTGGCCCGAGCGACCCGCAGCTTCCCTTCCGCGACGGCAGCGGTGGCGATATCGAATGACAGGGGGTGACGTCCCTCGCCGCGGGGCACCGCCCAGGCGATCGGATTGGTCCCCATCACCCGCTGGCTCCCACCAAAGGGCGCGACCGCCGGGCCAGCGTTGCTGAGCGCGATCCCGACCATTCCGGCCCGGGCGACCGCCTCGACGTACGGCGCTACCCGGCCAATGTGGGAGCACCGCTGGACGACCGCCACCCCGGCGCCAAACTCTCGCCCCAGCGCGATCGCCTCGTCCCTCGCCAACAGCATCGCGGGTTGTCCCCAGCCCCAGCGGCCGTCGATGCGGGCGGTCGCCCGATCGCGGCCGAGCGGCGCCGGGGTTTCGGCCGGCACGACCTGCCCGATCTTGACCGCCTCGACATAGCCGCCGAGGCGAATCACCCCATGCGAGTCATGTCCGGCCAGATTCGCGTCGATCAGCGAGTCACCGACCACCCGGGCGGCGTCCGCGGGCGTGCCGACTCCCTCCAGGATCGCCTGGGCAAGCTGATGGAGCGTCTCAACAGGGACGTTCGGCATCGCCATCCCCGCCTTCCCGCCCGTCGGTTGTCCGTGGCTCCATCATCCGATCGCTCGCTCGATGTCGATCGTGCCCCGGCTGACCGCGCCCCGCACATGCTCGACCGTCTGCCGCACTCCGTCAGCCAGCGATCGCCAGCCCACCCCACCGATCGCCGCTTCCAGGGGCTGCCCATCGACATCCTCGGGCACCGGCATCGTCGCCGCGGCGTGGGTGATCTGGCCCGCCATCTCCGGAGCCGCCGCCTCGATCGCCGCGATCACCTCCTCCATCGACGCCGATGGCCCACCAAGGTTGAAGACGGGGGCGCCATCAACCTGCGTCCGGGCCGCCCGCAGAAAGACATCGGCGACATCCTCGGCATGCTGATAGACCGCGGTACCGCCGAAAGAGATCTCGTAGGGCCGCCCGATCGCGGCGGCGACCATCGCCTTGGTCGGGGTCGAGCTGACGCCCTGGTCTCGACCCGGGCCGTAGACGAACGCGGGTCGCAGACCGATGCTGCGAACACCGTCGTCCTGCCAGTAGATGCGAGCGGTCCCCTCGTTGGCCTGTTTCGTCACCCCGTAGAGCGTTGGCGGGTGGAGCGGAGCGTCATGAGCCAACGGACCGGGCGGGTACTCATCGGACGGACCATAGACACCGATCGAGCTGGCATAGGCGAGCCCGCGGACATGGTCGGCGTGCCGCTTGGCCGTCTCAAAGACGATCGTCGTCCCGACGACGTTGACGCGAGCACCCCGGATCGGATCGGCCCGGACGAACGGCACCTGAAGCGCCGCCAGGTGAACGATGTGGGTAATCCCCTGCTCGTCGACGGTCCGCTCGAAGGTCTCGGCGTCGGTAATGTCGCCGTCGACAAAATGCACCTGACCCAGCGCCGTCTCATCCATCACCAGGCGGAGCCGGAGCGGCTCACCGGGCAGATCGTAGACCCAGACCGGCACCCCATCATCGACCAGGCGCTTCACCGCCCAGGAGCCAATGCACCCGAGTGCGCCGGTCACGAGGAATCGCTCGGCCACCATCATTTCCCTCCGTCACGGTCGCGTCGCCACCGCCGCCCCGCCGGCGCCAAGCGATCTTCGCCCGGAGGCGCGCTCATGGCAAGTCCCGCTGTCGTCAGTCTCAGTGCGCATCCACGAACGAGACGCGGCGATGTACCGTTGGCGCTCTCAATCGAAGAGGGCTGGCAGACCGAGCGGCAAGCTGTCAGGGAAGGGGTCGGGGTGGCTCAGTGGAGTCGCGCGACAGCTGGAGACCATTGGCGCAGCGCGAGCGTGTAAAGCGCCATCAGCGGGAGCGCGCCGACGAGCGCGTGATCGAGCAGGTGATACCGGCTCTCGACATCCGCTCCCCACTCCGGGTTGATCTCGCAGATTCCGGGCAGATCCCGCCGCCCCAGCTCGTACGGGATGCTGCACGGGTTCAGGAGGTGCGGCAGCAATTCGATCCCGACGAAGACGAGCAAAGAACCGACGAACGGGAGAACCCGTTAAGCGCCTCCGAAGCGGCGATCGCGGACCAGGTCCCACACACCAGCGAGCAAACTCGGCAGGCTAAGGAGGATCGCTAGCCCATAACCCAGCGTCGAAAGGATCACGGGGATATCCTGCCGGCTTGGCGTTCCTCCGCCCCCAGTGTCATCTCCGCCGGATTGCAAGGTGGCAATCATCGCTCCGCCGACAATGGCAACGACCACTGACGCGAGCAAGGCAAGCCACCCGTACCGCGAGAGTTCATCCGCCGACCGCTGCCAGCCTCGGGACGGCCGCGCCTGTTCTGGGACCGTTCTCTGCGATGTCTCTGCCATGTCGTCCCCCGGTCATGGGCGGCGAGCAAGATCGCCTGCCATACGAACACCGCTACGTGCCCACGTTGCCTTACGGTCGACGATCGATCCATTTGAGTAGCAAGACCAACGCACCACTCCCCAGGCCGACGGCTGTCAGCCCCGAGATCACACCACCGGCGAGGGTGATCGCGCTCCTGATCGTGCTTAGTCTGAGTGCCTATCGCACCGCGACGAAAGCCGCGGCCAGGCGCCACACGACGATGATTGGCAGGAGAGCGACGGCAGCTGGCTTCAGCAGCAGAGAGAGTAAGGCCGCAACGAGAATGAGAAACCCGGTCGCGGTTGAAAAGGCGAGCGGGCCAGCACCTGCCGGTAGGTGGCGCTCGCGCCCAAGACGAATCGGCCCAACAGAAAGATCGTCAGCGACGCGATCACGAAAAAGGCGATTTCTCCTACCATCCCGAAAGCGGCCGCTTCCAGCGGACACCACCCGAACGCGAACCCCCGCATGACACCAGCAAGCGCATGCGCCACACCAAGGAATGTAACGAGCCAGATGGCCGACCAGGTCGCGTCCGGGTCATCGGCGAATTCCGCGTAGATTGCTTGGTCAAGACGGGCGGCACCTGCCAGGCGAGTGGCCGGACTGGAGGTCCATGCCACCGCGCTCTCGGAATGGTCTCCCTCCGTGGCTCGGGATGATGTGACAGCGCCGTGACGCATGGCGGTGCCTTCCTTCCCGACAGGTGGGGACCACCAGAGACCACGGAATCTCGGATCGGTCGGCATCTGGCTCCTCCCCGGAGAATGGGCCGGATCGGAGGGCTCCCGGTCGGAAAGCGCATGAAGCCTCGACGGTTCCCGGCCGCCACCCCAGGATCAGAGGAGCGCACGGGTGATGCGACGCTCGCCTCGGAGGAAGATCGACGATCCGAATGTCCCCGTACTCGTCTTACACGGACCTTCGCCCGGTGAGCAGGTTATAGATCAGGATCGCGAGCGCGACGATGAGGAGCAGATGAATCAGGTTTCCAAGCGCACCGGCGATCAGCCCGATCAGCCAGACGACCACCACCACCACGAGGATCGCCCAGAGAATATTGACCATCGGTCACCTTCCTTCGTTGCCCAAACGGGCACGCTGCGCCGTGCGCGGCGACCATCATGATGATCGCCGCCGTGCGCCGAGGTCGCGACGCCCCAGGGACCTCCACCAGCGGCGCCCAGGCGACACCCCCGCGTCCCATCTCAGCCTCGATAGCGCTGCCGGGACCGGTCGGTCCCGGCTCGCCACCAGAGCGATTCCGCAGGCGGTGTCGCTGAGCGATCGAGCTCAGCGGCGGGGGAGTCGCTCGCGGATCCAGGTCAATAGGCGGTTCAGCATGGTGATCTCCTCTCCTGATGATGCGCGCCATCACCGGCGGCGCCCAACACACTGACGCGTGCATAAGTGGTGATGGCTACATCACCATCATAGAGCCTGCGACCTGAAGAGGGAATACCCATCTGCCAGGAGATCGTCGCGGTCTCGTCGCGGGCGGCGGCCAGCCAGGCGCCCAATCCTCGGCACCTGCCCCCGTCACCCCGATCGCTGGTTCACCACTCACAGTCCCTCGACCGTCAGCGACCACTTGTTCATCAAGGAGGCCGCCGGAAACGTTCCACGACACATGCCGGCCCGTGTGCCTACCGGCGGCTTTTGCACAGGCCTGTTGACTCGTCGACGCAAAATGCGGGTCCCCAGATGCCGGCTCTTCTCGCGAGCTTGCCCGATGCTCAGCCCAGCCTCCCGCTTCTGCCGCTCACCGTCGTGACACCGCTTCCGTCAGCAAGGCCATTGACGCTGCGGTTTCGTGGCACTGACGCTGCAGAGATTGGGTGCGATGGAGTCTAATTGGCCGATGACCCCGTGGTGGTGAGTCAACCCGTCAGCGTGGACGGCGTGAACCCGACATGCGTGAGACGATCACATGCGGCTTGTCGAGAAACCAGGTCTGGTGGCCGGCCGGCGCAGCGGCGAGCAAGCGCCGGCGCTGTCGCATGCCGTCGATCAACTGCGCGGTCTCCTCTGGACGACCGACGCCGCCGGCCGCATCACCACGCTCCTCGGGACTGACGCGGTCGCGTTTGGGTTCGACCTCGAGGAGGCTATCGGTCAATCGCTGTTCGATCTGCTGCCGCCGGATGACGCCGAGCCGGCACTGACCACCGCCTATCAGCATGCGCTGCGTGGGGAACCGATCCAGACACATCACCGGGCTGGCGACCACCTCTACGACGTACAGATCACTCCGGTACGCGACACGAGCGGCATGGTGACGGGCACCGTGGCGCTGCCGGTCGATATCACCGAGCACGAACGAATCGAGGCCAATCTGGCCGGGCAGCGGCAGATCCTTGAGATGCTGGCGGCCGGCGCTTCCCTGGAGCAGGTGCTGAGCCAGCTCTGCCTCCACCTCGAAGCGATGATCGCCGGTGCCCGCTGCACGATCTTGCTGCTCGACGAAGACGGCTATCGTCTGCGGCATGGCGCCGCTCCGAGTCTCCTTCCGAGCTTTGCCGCGGCGGTCGACGGCATTGAGATCGGTCCCGCCGTCGGCTCCTGCGGGACCGCGGCCTACCGTCGAGAGTCGGTGGTGGTTGAGGAGATCGCGATCGACCCCCTCTGGATCGGGTATCGCGAGCTGGCACTGGCGCACGGTCTTCAGGCGAGCTGGTCGGTGCCGATCCGTGACATCGATCAAGACGCGATCCTCGGCACCTTTGCGGTCTATTACGGCGCCCCACGGCGACCTGACCCGAGCGATGTCGCGATCGTCGAGGAGGCGGTCCATCTTGCCAGCGTCGCGATTCGGGGCAAACGGGCGGAGACGGCCCTCCGCCAGAGCGAGCATCGCCTGCAAGAGCTTGCCTCGTCCGCCGAGCGCCAGGCCAGGGAACTGAGCCTGCTCCATCAGGTGCGCTCCGCGCTGACACGGGAGGTCGACCTGCCCTCCCTCTTCCGCACCGTGGTCGAAGCCGTGGCCGAGACCTTCGGCTACACCCAGGTCAGCCTCTATCTCCTTGAAGACGATGTGCTGACGCTTCAACACCAGGTGGGGTACGACCGGGTGATCGCGCGCGTCCCGATCACGACGGGCGTGGCCGGTCGCGTCGTGCGCTCCGGGGAGCCCGCGCTGATCGTCGATGGTCCAGCCGATCCGGACTTTCTCGCCGCCATCGAGGGTCTCGGCTCTGAGGTGTGCGTGCCCCTGCACGACCGCGGAGCGGTAGCCGGGGTTCTGATCCTGGAGACGCAGCAAGGCGTCGCTCTCAGTGAGGACGATCTCCAGCTCATGCTGGCGCTCGGTGAGCATGTCGATGTGGCGATCACTCGGGCACGGCTCGACGCCGAGGTACGGACCAGCGAGGCACGCTTCGCCGCCTTCATGAATAACACGCCGGCAATCGCCTGGATGAAAGCTGAATCCCTCCGATTCGCCTACATCAATCGCACCTACGAGCGTCGCTTCAATGTCTCCAGCGACCACCTCGTGCAGCGAACCGACATTCATATAGGGCCGGCAGAGGCGGCGGCCGTCCAGGCCAACGATCGCATCGTCCTGGAGACGAACGAGACGATCGAGGTCGTCGAGACCGCATCGACGCCCGACGGTCGCGCCCGGCAATGGCTGACGCTGAAGTTTCCGTTTCACGACCCGTCGGGGCAGCGATTCGTCGGCGGCGTGGCGGTCGATATTACCGAGCGGACGGAGACCGAGTCTCGTCTGCGCGCCAGTGAAGAGCTCCTCGCCGAAGCCCAGCGTCTCGCCCATCTCGGGAGCTGGGAGATCGATCTCGCCACCCGTGCCGTGTTCTGGTCCCCGGAAAGCTACCGGATCTTTGGCCTGCCTATTGGCACACCGCTGACCCAGGACCTTCTCGTGACGCGAATCCACCCCGATGACCGTGAGATTCTCTTTGAGGCCGCGGCTGCCGTCCTCGATGCGAACGAGGGCTATGACGCCGAGTACCGGATCTTTCGACCCGATGGCGAAGAGCGGATCGTTGCCACCCGAGGGATCGTCGTTCGCGACGACGATGGGCAACCGGTGCGGCTGCGCGGAACGAACCATGACGTCACCGAGCGGCGACGAGCGGAAGCCGCGCTGCGGGAGAGCGAGGCCCGCTATCGCGATGTCGTCGAGAGCCAGACCGAGCTGATCTGCCGGTATCTCCCCGACACGACGTTGACGTTCGTCAACGACGCCTACTGCCAGTTTTTCGAGCGATCGCGTTTCGAGCTCGTCGGATCCCGTTTTTTGCACCTCATTCCGGAGGCGGACCGCGAGGCCGCCCAGCGTCGTGTCGACGTGCAGGTGGCAAAGCCGCATCGAGTGACTCACGAACATGAGGTGCTCAAGTCCGACGGATCGGTGAGCTGGCAGCAGTGGACCGACCAGCCAATCCTCGACGCCAATGGTCACCTGGTCGAGATTCAGGGCACGGGTCGCGACCTCACCGAGCGCCGTACCCTGGAGCTGCGGCTGGAGCACCAGGCGTACTGGGATGCGCTGACCGACCTGCCGAACCGGCCGCTCTTCCTGGAACGGCTCCATGCGGCCCTCAGCGCGACACCGAAGCGATCGAGCGAGAGCGTGGCGGTGCTCTTCCTCGACCTCGACGGCTTCAAGCTGGTCAACGACGGTCTCGGGCACCTCGCGGGCGACGAGATCCTCGTCGCCGTCGGCAGGCGTCTCGCGGCGGCGGTTGCCGAGCCTGGACTCCTGGCACGACTCGGCGGCGATGAGTTCGCCATCCTCTTCGATAACGTCTCCGGACCGGAGGTCGCCATCGCGCAGGCCGAGGCGCTGCTCGACGCCCTGCGGGCGCCATTTGTGGTGAACGGTCGGGAGGTCTTCATTACCGCCTCGATCGGGATCGCCACCCGCCCCCCACGCCGGGCACGCCCCGACGACCTGCTCCGGGATGCCGATATCGCGCTCTATCAAGCGAAAGCCGCGGGCCGCGGGACCTACGCGGTCTTCGAAGGGCGTATGCGTGCCACCGTTATCGCCAAGCTGGAGCGGGAGACTGCCCTGCGCCGGGCGCTGGAGCGAGGGGAGTTCTGTCTGCTCTACCAACCAATCGTGAACCTCGCCACCGGTCAGGTGCTCGGGGTTGAGGCCTTGCTGCGCTGGGCGCATCCCGAGCAGGGTCTGCTGCTTCCCGCTGACTTCATCGCGCTGGCCGAGGAGACGGGGCTGATCGTGCCCCTCGGATCATGGGTGCTCCGTGAGGCATGTCGCCAGGGTCAGTCCTGGATAAAGCGACTCGGCACCGACGCCCCGAAGGTCGTCGCGGTCAACCTGTCCGCGCATCAGCTGCAGCGACCCGACATCGTCGCCGAGATCGCGGCGGTGCTGCACGAGACCGGATTGGAGCCACGGCGGCTCGAGCTGGAGATCACGGAGAGTGTGGCGATGGCCGACGCGCCGGAGACTCGGCGGGCGCTCCGGGCGCTGCGCCGGCTCGGCGTCCGCCTGGCCATCGACGATTTCGGCACCGGCTATTCGTCACTGAGCTACCTGCGCCACCTTCCGCTCGACACCCTGAAGGTCGATGGATCGTTTGTGACGGCAATGGGTCGGGATAGCAGCAGCCTCGCGATCGTTCGCGCCGTAACCACACTTGCTCATGATCTCGGCTTACAGGTCACCGCCGAATGGGTCGAGAACGCCGAGCAGCGACGCCGCCTCGTCGCGATCGGCATCGACCGCGCCCAGGGTTTCTTCTTCGCTCCGGCTCTTGACCCTGCCCAGGTGATCGATCTGTTGTCGCGGGGTGCGTCGCTCCCGATCCTCGATGACGCGATGTCGCCGCTGGGGTCCAATCTTGGCGACGTCGTCGCCAGCTAGGTTCCGTTGACGAGTTTACTTGAGCCAGATGACGGTGCTGGCGAAGTGGACGAAGGCGAGGTAGCGGCGGGCATACTTGTCGAAGCGCGAGAACACCCGCCGGAAGTATCGGTGGCGAACCTGGCCCACCGCGGCATCCCCGGTATGGGGCGGACACGCGCGGGGTTGCAGGCGGTGGGTGGTGATTCGGTGGCGGCTCGCCACCTACTATTAGTTGGGCAGATGCGAGCAGAAGGGGTGCTGGCTACGATCCTCCCGAAAGACCGCGACCCTCGTTTCGTAACGATCCGCCGCGGTGGGACCCTCACCGATGCGGATCACCAGCTCCTCGCCCTGTGGGCGGCATCGTGCGCGGAGCACGTCCTTGACCTCTTCGAGTCGGCTCAGCCGGAGGACCCGCGACCGCGTCAGGCGATCGAGCACGCCCGCGCCTGGGTGCGTGGCGAGATCCCGATGTCCCAGGCTCGCACGGCGGCCGGCTATGCGAACGCCGCGGCCAGAGACCTGCGTGGGGCAGCACGGCATGCCGCGTACGCTGCCGCCCAGGCCGCGGCCGTCGCACACGTCGCCGCGCACGAGCTCGGTGCGGCCGCCTACGCGATCAAGGCCGCACGTGCTGCCGCGCCGGAAGGAGAGGGCGAGAGCGCAGGGCGACTCGAGTGCCGGTGGCAGCGCGACCAGCTCCCGGAGGCGATTCGCGAGCTCGTACTCGACGACCAGCGGTTGCGGAACGACATCTGCTGGTCGGTGTTCGACTGCTGAGAGCGCGTCGGGGCGCCAGCACTGCCCAACAAGCGCATCGAGCGGACGCCGTGAGCCAGGTTCCGTTGACGAGTTTACTTGAGCCAGGTGGCGCTCCTTGTACGCGGCGTAGTCGCAGGGGCGCGGTTGGACGCGGCGCGATGTCGGCGGGATGGTCGCCGTGGCGTGGAGCTCCTGCTCGATGTACCGGATCGTCGCGTCAGCATCGTAGCTCCGGTCAGCGATGACTTCCCGCGCCCGCTGCCCCGCCAGCAGCGGGATCGCCTGCGGGTTGTCGCCGGCGGCACCGCTCGTCACGACGAACTTGAGCGGGTTGCCGAGCGCATCCACGAGGACGTGGAGCTTGGTGCTGAAGCCGCCCCGGGAGCGCCCGAGCCCTTCGGCCGCCTGATCCCCCTTTGGTTGGGCGCGCTGGCCGCGCAGGCGTGCGCCCACACCACCGTGGCGTCGACCATCACGCTCTGCAGGTCGGGCTCGTCCGCCACCGCCTGGAACAGCCGCTACCAGACGCCCAACTCGCACCAGCGGGCGAAGCGCTTGTAGACGCTGTTCCACCGGCCGTATTCCGCCGGCAGGAAGCGCCACTGCGCCCCGCTGCGGCCCATCCAGTAGACCGCTTCGAGGAACCGGCGCTCCCGCGCGCGGTCCTTGGTGTGGATCTTCGGCTCCTGCTGCAACAGGCCAGACAGCCGCTCGAACTGGTCCTCGCGCAAGAATGGCTCCACTCCCCCTCCCCCCGACCGCGTCGTGCTCGCACCCGAGGAGAGGCTACCTAATTTTCGTCAACGGAACCTTAGGCGGATCGCCAACATCCTGTCCCGTATCGCTTGGGCATCCCCCGGAGCGAGCGCGCTCCATGCGGCGGCGCCTCAGCGGTCCCTCGGGGCGCGCTTGAGCGCGGCTTTGGCGGCAAACCACCCGCCGAGCCCATGAACGCCGCCGCCGGGTGGGGTCGACGATGAGCAAAGGTAGAGGCGGGGATCGGGCGTGGTGTAGGGCGATGGGCGCGCGACCGGCCGGGTGAAGAGCTGACGGAGATCCTGCGCGCCGCCGTTGATGTCGCCCCCAACGTAGTTGGGGTTGTCTGCCTCGAGTGCCATCGGTCCCATCACGTGGCGGCGCAGGATGCGCTCGCGGAACCCGGGTGCAAAGCGCTCGATCTGGGCCTCGATCCGCGCGGTCATATCGACCGCCGAGCCGTTCGGCACATGGCAGTACGCCCACACCGTCTGCCGTCCAGCCGGCGCTCGGGTCGGGTCGAAGAGACTTTGCTGGGCCAGCAACACGAAGGGGCGCTCCGGATGACCGCCCTCGGCCACCGTCCGCTCGGCGGCGGCGATCTCGTCGAGCGTGCCGCCGAGGTGGACGGTTCCCGCCCGGCGGCACGCACCCGCCGTCCACGGAATCGGCCCATCGAGCGCCAGGTCGATCTTGAACACCCCCGGACCGTATCGGTAGCTCTCGAGCCGTCGCCGGTAGCTGGGCGGCAGGCGGTCCCCGGCGACCATCAGCAAGCCCCGCGGCGTCAGGTCGCAGAGTACCGCTGACGCCGCGGGAACATCCGCAATCGACCCTACCCGGACACCGGTCTGGATCTCACTCCCGAGACTTCGGAGATAGGAGGCAAGGGCGTCGGCGATCGCCTGCGAGCCACCGACCGCCACCGGCCAGCCAACGGCGTGCCCCGCCACCCCAAGGACCAAACCGAACGCCGCGGTCGGCGATTGCTCCAGCGGCAGGATAGCGTGCGCGGCCATCCCGCCAAAGAGCGCCCGCGCTCGTCCACCTGAGAAGTGAGCGCGGGCGAGCGACGCGGCCGGTCGCAGTGCCTGCCGCCCAAACCGGGCCAGCAGCAGTGGATGCCGGGGCACGCGTAGCGGTCCAAGCAGCCCGTCGAGCAGCCATTTCGCCCTGCTCACCAGTGGCGCCATTAAGTCGTAGTAGGCCGGACCGTCGGGTCCGAGACCGGCGGCAGTCGCCTCGACCGACCGCTCAAGCACCACCGCCGTGCCGTCGTCCAACGGGTGGGCAAGAGGTGCGTCCGGCTGAACCCAGCGAAGACCATGCGCGGCTAGCGGCAAGGTGCGAAAGAACGGCGAGGCGAGGGCCAGCGGGTGAACCGCCGAGCAGACATCATGGCGAAAACCCGGCAGCGTCAGCTCGGCCGTTCGCATGCCGCCGCCGATCGTCGGCGCCGCTTCCAGGACCAGGACCGAACGTTTCGCATGCGCCAGGGTGATCGCCGCCGCCAGACCGTTCGGCCCCGCCCCGATCACCACCGCATCGTACCGGTGCTCCACCCCATCTCCCGTACCGTGACAACCAGGTCGTATACCGGGGTCGACCAATTGTCTCGTCCCATGTTCACCACAACCGACATCGAGCGCCGTCCCTCGACTACCCGGCGCCAGCAAGATATTTGACATAACTGCGCTTATCGACAATAGAAACCGCCGCGCCGGGAGTAGAGGGGGTTAGCCCGTCATCACCGGCGCCGATTCACGAGGCGAGGGCGCTCGACCTGGCACGTAGAGCGGCTCCGTCGTGACCGTGGCGCCGGTGCGCTTGCCGAAGTACTCCACCGCGACCCGTGTCCCGGCCCGAGCCAGCTCCGAGGGCAGGTAGCCGTAGGCCAGACTCTTCCCGACGGTGTACCCGAAGTTCGCACTCGTCACGTACCCGACCACCGTCTCCTCCGAGAGGATCGGCTCCTTGCCGACGAGGACCACCTCCGGGCGGTCCAGCACCAGACAGCAGAGTCGCCGCGGTGCGGTCGTTCGGGCGAGGGCGTCCGCCCCGATATAATCCGTTCTTCCCGGGGAGACCGCGAAGCCGAGCCCCGCCTCGTACGGAGTGTATTCACCTCGGAGGTCGGTGCCGAGCGCCCGGAACCCCCGTTCCAGGCGAAGCGAGTCCATCGCGCCCGAGCCAGCCGCGACCAGGTCGTGCGCGCGGCCAGCGACCCAGACGGCGTCCCAGAGAGCCGCGCCATACTCCGCCGGCGCATGCAGCTCCCAGCCATCCTCACCAACATAGGACAGTCGCAGCGCGAGACAGGGAATGCCCGCCACGACCAGCTCTCGCGCCGCGAACGGCGGAAAGTCCCGGCGTGAGAGCGAATCGTCGATCAACGGCGTCACGATCGCCTCGGCGCGTGGCCCCCACAGTCCGAGCCCGCACCAGCCGGAGGTCACATCGCGGATCACGACCTCCGACTCGTCCCAATCGCGCGTCTGCCGCCGGATCCACGCTAGATCGCGGGGACCGCTGCCACTTCCAGCCAGGATCAGGAACCGGTCGGGGCCGAGCCGGGTAACCGTCAGGTCGCTCTCGATCCCGCCATGCTCGTTGAGTAACAGGGCATAGACGACGCGCCCAACCGGCCGGTCGAGATCGGTGCAGGAAAGCCGTTCCAGCGCCGCCAGCGCCGCCGGTCCCGACACCTCGATCCGCTCGAATGTCGCCAGGTCGAACAGCCCCGCTCCCTCCCGCGTGGCGCGATGCTCGGCGCCGCAGATCGGCGACCAGTGGGCCGCGCTCCACGGATCGCGCTCCCCGCCTATTGCCGGCATGGGGAGCTCGCGGTTCGCCTCGAACCATTGCGGCCGTTCCCAGCCGTTCGACTCAAAGAAGACCGCGCCGTGCAATCGCAGCCGGTCGAACCAGGGCGAGCGCCGCAGATTTCGAGGCGCGGTAAGCGGTTCACGCGGATGGACGATGTCGTAGACCTCCCGGTACTGCTGCGCGCCCCGCGTCCGCACGTACGACCGGGCCGCGACATGCGACGCAAAGCGGTTGGGGTCGACCTCGCGCAGGTCGATCGAACAGTCGCCAGAAAGCATCAGCTCGGCAACGGCCCGGCCCGTGCCGGCCCCATGCGTCACCCAGACCGCCTCCGCCAGCCAGAGGCCGCGCACACTCGCCACCTCGCCAACGAGCGACTGGCCATCCGGGGTAAAGGAGAACATCCCCAGCACGCGATCGGTCAACGCGGCGCCCCGCAGTGCCGGGACCAGTCGCTCCGCCTCCTGGCGCCCCGCCTCCATCAGCACCGGGTCGAACGGCAGGTCGGCCGGCGCCGGCACATCGTCCCGGATCGCCTCCGGGTCGACGATCACTGGCTCGTGGCGGTAGCTCCCATAGCCGTAGCGCTCCCCCTCCTGCCAGAAATACATCGACGCGTCCTGATGACGCCAGACCGGCTGCACGATGCCGGTCGTCCCGGCCAGCTCCGGCAGCGGCGCCGTCCGCACATAGGGATGCGCGCACGGCTGGATCGGGATCGACACGCCGGCCATCCGGCCCAGCAGCGGTCCCCAGATGCCGCCGCAGAGCAGCACCTCCTCGGCCTCGATCCGGCCCCGGCTCGTCTCGACGCCGAGCACCCGTCCCTCGCGAACATCGACCCCGAGCACCGCCGTATCGCCCGTAAACGCGACACCGGCGGCTTCGGCCCGGCGCGCCAGGCGTTCGGCGAGGGTCACGGACCGGGCCAGACCATCGCCCTCAATCCGGATTGCGCCCAGGACGTGGCGGGCATCGAGCTGTGGCAGCAGCGCGGCCACCTCCCCAGGCGTCAGGAGCTCGGCACTCAGACCCCAGGCCCTGGCCAACCCGTACTTGCGGCGAAGATCATCCAGGCGCGCCGTCGTGGTCGCCACCTCAAGGCTGCCGACCGGGAAGTAGCAGGGATCGCCATCAGCCGAGAGCTCGCGGTAGGTATCAACCGTCCACTGCGCCAGCGTCGAGACCGAGCGCGACCCGTTGTTCTGAAAGACCAACCCGGGCGCATGGGATGTCGATCCGCCGGTCCGGAAGAGCGGTCCCCGGTCGAGGACGACCACATCGGTCCGTCCCTCCGCGGCCAGGAACGCCGCCGCCGAGCAGCCAACGATGCCGGCCCCGACAATCACCGTCCGCGCCCGATCCCGCATAGTCTGATCTCCTCTCGGCGCGGCACAGAACCAGAACGGCGGCATGGGCCGGGTAGTGTAGCCCGAGCGGAGCGGGCTCGGAACAGATGGCTCGTCAGTCAGAGGTGGCGCGGCGAGGTCGCCTCGCCAGTTATGGCCGCGTGTTCGAGACCGCGTCGGCCGGAAGCTCGAAGTCACGTTGCTGTGGCGCGTTCTTGAAGATCTGGTAGAGGATGATCGCGCCGAAGGTCCCGATGGCGATCCCGCCCAGCTCGAAGTCGCCGAACCGGAGGGTGTAGTTCGCCGCGCCCACGATCAGCGTCACCGAGGCGACGAAGAGGTTGACCCCGCGAGTGAAATCGACCCGGTTGTCGACCCAGATCCGCGCGCCGGTCGCCGCGATCAACCCAAACAGGACGGTCGTCACCCCCCCAAGCACCCCAAGCGGGATCGATCCGATGAGCGCCCCAAACTTCGGCGACAGCCCGAGCACGATCGCGACAACCGCGGCCACGACGAAGATTAGGGTCGAGTAGACTCGCGTCACCGCCATGACCCCGATATTCTCGGCGTACGTCGTCACCCCGGTCCCCCCACCCAGTCCGGCGACGATCGTCGCCAGCCCGTCGCCCAGGAAACCCCGGCCCAGGTACGGCATCAGGTCGCGGTCGGTCATCGCCGACACCGCCTTGATATGCCCCGTGTTCTCGGCGACCAGCACCACCGCCACCGGAGCAATCAGCGAGATCGCGCTCCACGAGAACGAGGGACCAACGAAGTCCGGCATCCCGAACCAGGCCGCCTGCCGCACCGGCGCGAAATCGACGCCCCGGATATCGACGCCAAGCAGCGATCGCCCCCCAACCGAGGTCCCACCGAGCAGCAACGCGGCGAGATAGCCGACCACGGTCCCGAGCAGGATCGGCAGCCGGCCCAGCAAACCCCCGGCGAAGAGCGCCACGACGAAGATCGCCAGGATCGTGACGATGGCGATGAATGGGTCGTTGGCGGCGAGGTCGCGCGCCGCCCCGGCAAGATTGAGTCCAATGATCGCGACGACCGCGCCGGTCACCAGCGGCGGCATCAAGGCATCGATCCATCCCGATCCCGTCAGATGGACCAGCACGCCGATGGCGGCATAGACGACACCGGCGACGATGATGCCGCCGAGCGCCTCGGGGATCGCCGCGCTGTCGAAGGTCCCCGCCGCCGTCGAGCCGGCCACCGCCGCGACCGGCCCGATAAAGGCGAAGCTGGAGCCGAGATAACTGGGGACGCGCCCACCCACCGCGACGAAAAAGATCAACGTCCCGATCCCCGAGAAGAGGATCGCCAGGTTAGGGTCGAACCCCATGATCAGCGGCGCCACCACCGTCGCCCCGAACATGGCCAGCACATGTTGACTGCCGAGCGCAAGGGTGCCGCCCCATGGCAACCGCTCGTCCGGCGCGATGATTCCGGCTCGCTTCTCCCGCCACCTCGCGGTCGTCAGCATCCCGTTCCCTCTCTGCACCCGTCTGCCACAGTCGCTCGATTTGTCGGCCATCGCGCTCCTCACGGGTGCATCGTCGCGCCCACTCACGGAAGTCGACCGGCACCATGGACCGGCCCGTCACCGCGGCTGACGATCTCCCCGCTGGCGCCCTGCCCGTCGGAGCCAGACGGTCAGCGGAGGATCATCCTGACCGCGACCGCTCCCCGCGTGACAGCTCACTGATCCGGACTACCCGCCAGTCCACCGCGGACCGATTGGCAGCCTCCGCGAGGGCGCTGAGATCCGTGGCGATCGCCACGTTTTCGGGGGATCGGGTTCCGGTGGTGATATTCTCGACCCAGCGCGCGAACGGCATCGGACCGTCAGGCGGCAGATCGGGCTGCACGGTCCAGTCGTCCTCGCCGCCATGCCGGACCCGCAGCTGGGCATCAGGGACGCCATAGAGCAGGCTTCCCTCGGTGCCATGGATCTCGATGCTGAACGGAGAGCGCCCGACGAACCCGACCTCCGCCACCCCGAGCGCCCCGTCCGCGTAGCTCAAGGTCACCACCGCGTGGTCCTCGACCGCCCGCCCCGTCACAAAGCCATACCCCCCGCTCACCCCCTCCGGCATCCCCAGGAAGTGACGCAGTAAGTAGAGCGGGTGGGCGCCGAGATCGATCAATGCCCCACCGCCTGCCGCGACAGGGTCGTAGAAGCGACCGGGCAACCAGCCATCCGGGTCCTTCTCGGTACGAAGCGCCCCCTCGTGGGCGACACGCACGCGAGCATAAGTGAGACGACCGAGCACCCCGTCCGTCAGCACCTGGTCAATCGCCCGCGTATATCCCGCCGCCAGACGCGGCAGCGAGACGACGAACGCCACACCCGACGCATCGACCGCACGGACGATCTGGTCAGTCGCCTGGAGGGTCGGGGCAATCACCTTCTCCGTGAAGATATGCTTTCCCGCGCCCGCCGCGGCGGGGATCACCTCGGCATGGGCGGCGGTCGCGGTCGTCACCACCACCCCGTCCACCTCTGGCATCGCCAGCAGCTCATCGAGCCGCTCGATAAAGCGGACACCGCGACTCGCCGCTTCCGCCCTGCCTCGCTCCGGGTCCTCGTCCCAGACCGCGACGAGATCCGTCTCCGGGTGCGCCTCGGTCTCCCGCGCGTAGTCCTTCGCATGGACATGCCAGAACGAGAGAATCGCGATCTTCGGCACGCACATCCCTCCGTCAACTCTCCGGCTCAGCACCGCAGAAGCGTTCGATGCTCCCCACCACCCGCGCCCCACCGTCGCTGCTCCGCGAGGTCGTGAGCCGCTCCTCCTATCATGCACGGCCGAGCCGGAGCGGGCACTGGCCGATCACGTCACGACCGGCCGGTGCCCGCGGCGACTCGTTACCCTGTCATCGACGAGAGCATGCCCGCTCCCCGGTCACGATCCGCCAGTGGCAAATCCAAGCAATCCCACACCCTCGACTCCGATCGCCGGGGGCTGAAGCTGGACGCCGGTCACGTTGATCCCGGCGAAAGGGCGAATCCCGAAGGCCCGCGCCAGGTGCTCGTGCGGCCGGTTATAGCCCTTGATCAGCGGCGTCACCCAGGCGACCACGTCCACTCGCGCCGCGATCGGCCGCTCGTCACCCGTTGCCATGCGGTGCCGGTGCACGAAGTTGTCGATCGCCGCCCGGCCGACCGCGACGGCGCTCTCACCCACCGCGCGGCTCATCGTCGCCTTGTCGATGATGTCGTCGGCGCCCGCCGCCCGCAGCGACAACGTCGGGTGGGGTTCGCCGTATTGCGCCGTCAGCTGCGGCCCGACAATCCCATCGACGATGTCCTGCACGGCATCGAGGTCGGCGCTGATCACCACATCTCCCTCGCCGGTGTAGGAGGGGATCACAAACGCGCCCGGCGGGAAACTTGCAGCCGGAACACCCTCGGGCGGAACCCGCCCTTTCTTCAGCAACACCGCCGGCAACCCGGAGGCGAGCGCGTACATCGAACCGACCGGATATCCCGACATCCCCGGCACCAGGAGCAGATCGACTCGTGCCTCGGAGAGGTGAGCCGCTGCCTCGGCGATATGCGCGCCGATATACTCCGGACGCGCCGCCGTCTTCAGCAAGCTGCCATACTCGATCCCGATTCCGCCGCCGGGAAAGTTCTTCACCGCGCCGAGCCGGAGCAGCCCGCTCAGCAACGCCCGCGCCCCCGGCGAGAGCCGCGACGCCGCGATCGCCGCCGCGGCTTCCTGAAACGGGACATACGGACCGGTCGCGACCGGCGGCAGAACCTCCTCCCGGGGACGCTCGTAGCGTGGCAGCAACGCCGCCGGTGTCCCGTTCGCCCCGATCTGCATCCTGCCCGGCTCCCTCCGCGCGACGCGGTGACGATGTCCGTTCACCCCAGGTGGGCGTATTCTACGCGCATCCATCCGCCCGCGATACCATCCGTTGACGAGGGGGTCCCACGATGCCGTCGCTGCTGGTGCGTCACGCCGACCTCCTGGTCACCATGGACGATGCGGGAACCACCTGGTCCGACGCCGCGCTCTCCATCGAGGACGGCGTCATCCGCCAGGTCGGCCCCACCGCCGAGCTTCCCGCAACCGCCGACCGGGTCATCGACGCCAGCGGGATGGTGATCCTGCCGGGCCTCGTCAACACCCATCACCACTTTTTTCAGACACTGACCCGCAACCTCCCGGCGGCCCAGAACGCGGGGCTCTTCGACTGGCTGCGCGTCCATTACCCGATCTGGTCCCGAATGACACCGGAAGCGATCGCGGTCTCCACCAAAGTCGCCATCGCCGAGCTGATGCGCTCGGGCTGCACCACTGCCAGCGACCACTCCTATCTCTGGCCGAACGGCGCCCGGCTCGACGACCAGATCGAGGCCGCCGCCGAGCTGGGGATTCGTTTCCACGCCAGTCGCGGTTCGATGTCGGTCGGCGAGTCGAAGGGGGGGCTGCCTCCGGACAGCGTGGTCGAGGACGAGGCGTCGATCCTTCGCGACTCCCAGCGCGTGATCGAGACCTTCCACGATCCCGCGCGCTTGTCGATGCTCCGGATCGTCCTCGCCCCCTGCTCCCCCTTCTCGGTCTCGCCCGACCTGATGCGCGAGAGCGTCGCGCTCGCACGCGCTTCCGGCGTCCACAGCCATACGCACCTTGCCGAGACGCGCGACGAAGAAGCCTATTGCCAGGCCACCTTCAATCGCACGCCGGTCGAGCTCGCCGAAGAGCTCGGATGGACCGGACCGGACATCTGGCACGCCCACATGGTCCACGCCCACCCCCCCGAGGTGCGACGGCTCGGCGCCTCCCGCACCGGGATCGCGCATTGCCCGACGTCGAACATGCGCCTCGCCTCCGGGATCGCGCCCCTCCGCTCCTGGATCGACGCCGGCTGCCGGGTGGGGCTCGGCGTCGATGGCTCCGCCTCGAACGACGGTAGTCACCTGCTCTCCGAGGCTCGCCAGGCGATGCTGCTGCAACGGGTCGGCGGCGACCCGGCCGCGCTCGGCGCCCGCGAGGCGCTCTGGCTGGCAACCCGCGGTGGCGCCGAGACGCTCGGCCGCGACGATATCGGCGCCCTCGCCCCCGGCATGGCCGCCGACGCGATCGGCGTCCGGCTCGACGATCTCGGCTTCGCCGGCGGCGCGGTCCACGACCCGCTGGCGGCGCTCGTCTTCTGCCACTCCCCCAACGTCGACTTGAGCGTTATCAACGGCCGCGTCCGCATCGAGGACAGCGCCTTCGTCGACCTCGACCTCCCGCCTCTGATCGCCCGCCACAACGCCGTCGCCGTCGCCCTCGCCCGCGACGAGCTGCACTAGCCCGACCGATCCTCTCGGCGACCTCACGCCACGCAAGGAGGCGGAGAGAGATTCCTCGACAAGCTCGGAATGACAGTGGAGGAGGAGACGGTTCAGGGACCTCGTTGCTCCGGTCACTGAGCACCGGATCGGTTTCCCAACATGTCGTCATTCCAAGCCTGTCGCCCCGCGACGGCGTGCCTGGACTGCCTCCCCGTCCCTGTCATCCCGAGCCTGTCCCATTGCGACGGAGTGCCCGGACTGCCTCCTTGTTCCCTGTCATTCCGAGCTCGTCGAGGAATCTCTCTCCGCCTCCCACCGCCCAGTCCGTTCACCATCTGCCAGTGCTCCCCGCCACACCGCGGTTGGGCACCCGGGCGCAGGCGATGCGCCCCCAACTACGGGAGGCGGATGATCCGCTCGACGCCGTGCGGTGATCGCGCGACCCGCACCCACCACGGGTGTACGCCATGCGCCCCTACCGCCGAGCGTGGCGGTGTGGGGGATCCAGAGATCCACGATGTCCTTAGGTTCTCCCGAGACCCGTCCGGCGACCCTTCCCAGGACGAACCGGGCGGGACCGGGATGCCATCGGCCGAATCCACACTCCTGCGGCGCCACCGCCCCCCGATGCAGGGCACATGGCATGCGCACTGCACGGCAGTGAACGGTTCATCCTCCTCCGTGGTAGGCGCGGACGAGACGCGTCCATGAGGGTGGCTCCTGCGGTCCCAGCACCGCGGCGAGCCGATCATCCACGCCCTCCATGGTAGGGGCGCCGCTTGCTGCGCCCGCCGGTCCGGGTCGCTCAGTTCCCGTGGGCCATAACGCGAATCATCCACCGCCCTCCCGTGGTAGGGGCGCATGGCATGCGCCCCTGGTGTCCGACCACGACATGCCGTTTGCCACCCACAGGAAACGGGCCGTCGACGGCCCGCACCCCTGACACCCACCACCGGTGCTCGCTCCCCCTTGAACCATCCTCCGACCGCGCTTCAGCGCCCGTCTCGGTCGTCGGGACGGCCCGGCTACCAGCGAGAAAGGCCCCGCATCGCGACCGTCCGCCGGTCAACCTCACTCCTCGAACAAGGACCCGAGGTCGACCCGCACCCCCGGCAACGACCCGACCTCAACCACCCCGCCATCGTACCGCTGCTCCGCATAGGTCCCATCGGCACGACGCCGCCAGGCGATCAGCGTCCGCTCATACGGATGCAGCCGCCAGATCTCCAGATCGCCGCGCACCTGATACTCCGGAAACTTGGAGTCAACATCGTACTCACCGGTCGATGGCGACCAGACCTCGACCACCAACGGCAGCGGATCGACCAGGATCTCCGCTCGATCGGGTCGACCTCGAAGCGGTGCTCCCAAGGCGGTTGGGACCACCGCGATGTCCGGGATGTAATAGCTCTCACTTGACCGTCGCAGCCGGCTCCCGCCGATGTGGACGCGGAACTGGGCTGGATCGATTTGCCCACGCAGGATAAATCCCAGCTCAGCGATCACATCAGTGTGGCTCCAGCTCATGGCCGGCTTCTCCCGTGGCCGTCCTCGATGCAGCTCCCAGCGGCCCTCAGGATCCGCAAGGGCGATATGCTCATAGGTCCGCTCACCGATCGTCATGGTCGCCTCCTGGCGATGAGATGGTTTCGATTGGTGTACGGCCGACTGACACCGGGATGGCACTTCGAGGAAGTTATCGACCGCTGATCGCGATCGTCGGGCGGTGTTCGTCGGGCAACGTTCGATGCCATAAACATCACTGTTGCTTCGTTTATCCTCGCTCCTCGCGCAGATACGGCCGGCCCAGCGCCGCCGGCGCCCCGATCCGGCGGCGGGCGGTCTCCCGTGTCGCCAGCACCAGGACGATGATCGTGAAGAGGTAGGGGAGCATGCTCAAAAAGAACGGCGAGACCCCGACACCGGCGCCCTGCAGCCGGAACTGTCCCGCTTCCACCCCGCCGAAGAGATACGCTCCGACCGCGGCCCGCGCTGGGTTCCAGCCGGCGAAGATGACCAGCGCCACCGCGATCCAGCCGCGACCCGCCGTCATATTCTCCGACCAGCCGGGATTGGTCCCGAGCGAGATCGCCGCCCCCCCGAGTCCCGCCAGCGCGCCACCGGCGATCACGTAGCCGTACCGAAGCGCCGCCACACTGACACCCATCGCGTCGGCTGCCTCCGGCCGCTCGCCGAGCGCCCGCAGATGCAACCCCGGCCGCGTCCGAAAGACGAAGAGCCAGAGCAGCGGCACGACCAGGTACGATGCGTAGACGAGCGCATCCTGGCGAAAAAGGATCGTCCCCAGCCGCGGAATCTCGGCGAGTCCCGGCGCCGCCAGCTTGTGGAACGCATCCTTCGGCGTCTGCCCGACCAGATCCTGACCCAGGAACGCCGATAGCCCGCCGCCGAAGAGGGTCAGCGCCAGTCCACTGACCACCTGGTTGGCCCGCAGCGTCACCGTCAGCAGGGCATGGATCGTCGCCATCGCCCCGCCGACCACCAGGGCCGCCAGCGCCCCGATCCAGGCGCTCCCCGACCACTGCGAGGCGGCAAACCCGCCCAGCGCCCCCATCAGCATCATCCCCTCGACGCCGAGATTGAGCACCCCGGCCCGCTCGCTCAGCAGCTCGCCCAGGCAGGCATAGAGAATCGCCGTTCCGGCCGGGATCGCCGCGGCCAGGGTCGCGGTTAGAAAGGCGATCGAGGTGACGTCATCCACGGGTCTACCGAGCCCCGGCCGCGGGAACGCCCGGCGACTCCGCCCGCCCCCAGCGCAGGCGGTAGCGGGTCAGCACCTCTCCCCCAAGCAGGAAGAAGAGGATCGTTCCCTGCAACATCGGGGCGATCGCCGACGGCAGACCCATCGTCATCTGCAGCTGATCGCCCCCAACCAGCACCCCCGCCAGCAGAAAGGCCACCAGCACGATCCCAACGGGGTTAAGACGACCCAACCAGGCGACGATGATCGCCGTATAGCCGTACCCCGGCGAGAGGCTACTCTGCAGCTGATGACCGATCCCCGCCACCTCGCTCATCCCGGCCAGCCCCGCCAGCGCTCCACTCAGCGCCATCACCACGACGATTGTCCGACGCGTCGGCATCCCCGCATAGCGGGCCGCTCGCGGGTTCTCTCCCATCACTCCAACCTCGTAGCCCCAGCGCGTCCGCCGCAGCATCGCCCAGAGCATCGCCGCGGCGACGAGACCGAACAGGAGACCGAGATGGACCCGGGTCGTCCCCCAGCGCGGCAGCCAGGCCGCGTCGGGCAGGTTCTTGGTGCCGGGGAAGCCGAACGCCGCCGGATCGCGCCACGGGCCATGGACGAGGTACTCGGAGAAGAGGATCGCCACGTAGTTGAGCATCAGACTCGTGATGATCTCGTTGGCGCCGAGAAACGCGCGCAGCAGACCGGGCGCCAACGCCCAGAGCCCCCCGCCCAGCAGACCGGCAACGACCATCGCCGGGATCAGGACGACCGATGGCGCATCAGGGAGCAGGAAGATCCCCGTCCCGGTCGCCGCGATCGCCCCGAGGTAGAGCTGTCCCTCGGCCCCGATGTTCCAGAGCTGCATCCGGAAGGCGACCGCCACACCGAGCCCGGTCAGCAACAGCGGGATCGTCTTGACCAGCGTCTCGGCGACTCCGTTCTGATCACCCAGCGCACCACGCGCCATCGCCTGATAGACCTCGAACGGGTTCTCCCCGGAGAAGAGCAGGACGATCCCGCCGACCACCAGGGCCATCAGGATCGAGAGAAACGGGACGATCGCGGAAACGAGCCGGGACGGCGTCAGGGTCCGCTCCACCCGGAGCCGCCGGGGCGGCAACGCGACCGGCGCCACGGTCTCAGCCATCAGTCGCGACCGGCGCGGCCGCCGCGTCCTCGACGCCCGCCATCAGCAACCCCAGATGCTCGCGGTTCGCTCCCTCCGCCATCACGGTTTCCATCACCCTTCCCTCGAACAACACCGCGATGCGGTCGGCAAGTGCCAGCAGCTCGTCGAGGTCCTCCGAGATCAGCAGCGTCGCGGCGCCGCGACGGCGCTGCGCACGTAGCAGCTCATGGATCGTCTCCGTGGCGCCGATATCGACCCCGCGGGTCGGATGAACCGCCACCAGCAGTCGCGGCTCACCGGCCAGCTCCCGCGCCAGCAACAGCTTCTGCTGGTTCCCGCCCGAGAGCGTCCGCAGCTTCGCTCCCCGCCCGGGCGCCTTGACATCGTAGTCGCGCAGCAGACGATCGGCGAACGCCGAGATTGCCCGCCGCACCAGGAACGGCCCCCGCGCCAGGGGCGGTCGGCTGTAGTCGCGCAGAATCGCGTTGCCCGCCAGGTCCATCCCCGGCACCAGCCCGGTCGCCAGGCGATCCTCCGGCACATGCGCCACACCCGCCCGGGCAACCGTCGCCGGCGACCGGTTCGTCAGGTCATGCCCACCGATACGGACACGACCACCGGAGACCCGGCGCAGACCCGTTAGCGTCTCCGCAAGCTCCCGCTGTCCGTTCCCCGCCACCCCGGCGATCCCCAGGATCTCCCCGGCTCGCACCTCCAGCTCGACCCCGTCGAGCGCGGGCAGACCGTTATCACCCTCCGCCCGCAGCCCCTCAACCGCCAGCACGACCTCCCCCGGCGCCACCCGCTCTCGCGGCTCCGCGTCGGGATGCTCGACCAGCGACGCCAGATCGCGACCAACCATCGACCGCGCCAGCGCACGCCGATCGGTCGTAGCGGCCGCGGTCATCGCCACGACCCGGCCATGCCGCAAGACGGTGATCCGGTCGGCGACCGTCAGTACCTCGTCGAGCTTGTGGGAGATGAAGATGACACAGAAGCCATCGGCCGCCAGATCGCGGAGCGTGGAGAGCAGACCGGCCGCCTCCTGCGGCGTCAGCACCGCGGTCGGCTCGTCGAAGACCAGGATGCGGGCGCCCCGGTAGAGGAGTCTTAGAATCTCGACCCGCTGCTGCTCACCGACGGAGAGCTGCCAGATGCGCGTCCGGGGATCGACCGCCAGCCCGTATCGGGTGCCAAGCCGGGCCAGCTCCCGCTCGACCTCCGCCGGATCAAGCCAGGCGCTCCCCGAGAGGCCGAGCATCGCGTTCTCCGCGACGGTGAAGGGCTCGACCAGCATGAAGTGCTGGTAGACCATGCCGATGCCCTGGCGGATCGCGTCGCGGGGGGAGTGAAAGTCAACTGGCGAACCGTCGATGGTGACGCTGCCGCTGTCCGGCCGGTAGAGACCCGCGACGATGCTCATCAATGTCGACTTCCCGGCGCCGTTCTCCCCGACCAGGGCGTGAACCTCGCCGAAGCACGCCTCAAAGTCAACCGCGTCGTTCGCGACCACCCCGGCGAACCGCTTGCCGATGCCGCGCATCGCCACCGCGACCCCGCCGGTCGCGGCAGCGTCAGGTCGGGCGCTCGTTGGAGAGGCGTCGGTCAACATGATTGCCATGGTAGCGCAAAGAGTGGAGACCCCCTTTCCCGACGCCAGGAAAGGGGGTCTCGCGTTGGCCAATGCCCGCGCCTACGTCGGAATCTTGCCGTCGACGCCCTCGACGAACCAGTCCATGGCCAGCAGTTGCTCGCCCGTCATCGCCGTGCCTTCCGGGACCTGCTCCTTGCCGGTGTTGTCCTTCAAGGGACCTGTGAAGATCGTGAAAATGTCTTCCTCACCACCCTTGAACTTGGCGATCTCCCCCTCGGCCATCGTTTTAACCTCGGCGGGGACCATCGGGCCGATCGGCGCGAGGTCGACCAGCCCGTCCTTCCAGCCACCCCAGTACTGGCTGCTCGTCCAGGTCCCCGCCTGGACCTCGTTGACGACCTGGGTGTAGAAGACGCCCCAGTGCCAGATCGGGCTGGTCAGCACCGCCTTCGGGGCCTGGGGCGACATGTCGGCGTTGTAGCCGACGCTGTAGACGCCGCGGTCCTGGGCCGCCTGCTGCGGACCGGCGGTGTCCTGATGCTGGGCGATCACATCGGCGCCCCCGTCAAGCAGCGCCTCCGCCGCCGATCGCTCCTTCGGCGGGTCGTACCAGGTGTTGGTCCAGACGACTTTGACCGTCGCCCCCGGATTCGCCTTGCGGACCCCCAGCGTGAACGCGTTGATCCCCCGGATCACCTCCGGGATCGGGAACGCCGCGACGTAACCGAGCTGGTTGCTCTTGGTCATCTTCCCTGCGATCAACCCCGAGACATAGCGGGGCTCTTCGATCTTGCCGAAGCCGGTGCCGACATTCTCCGCGGTCTTGAAGCCGGAGATATGAATGAAAACCGTATCGGGAAAATCCTTGGCGACGTTGATCGTCGGGTCCATGTACCCGAACGACGTCGTGAAGATGATCTTGTTGCCCTTCTGAGCGAAATCCCGGATCACCCGCTCGGAGTCGGCCGCGTTCTCCGGCACATTCTCCTGGAAGGAGGTCTCGACATTGGGCAGGTTCTTCTCCAGCTCAAGCCGCCCCTGGTCGTGAGCGTGGGTCCAGCCAAGGTCGCCGATCGGTCCAACGTAGACAAACGCGACCTTGATCGGCTCACCACCGCCTGCCGCCGGAGTGCCCTCCTGGGCGGCAGCCCCGCGCGTCGCCAGCGACAACGCGACACCCGCCCCGACGGCCTGTCCCATCACCTGTCGTCGCGTCAACCGTCTCCGCGCCAGCTCCATCTCGTCCGACCCGTTCGCCATGCCCCGCTCCTTCACGCGTCAGTTGACATCCACCATCGATCGCTCGGTCCGGGTTATTTCGGAATGTCGCCCTCGACGCCGGCCACGAACCAGTCCATCGCCTGCAGCTCCTCATCGGTCAGGGCGGTGCCGGTCGGCACACGATCCTTGCCCGTCTGGTTCTTGATCGGCCCGGTAAAGACCGTCGTCAGCGTCTTCTTCCCACTCTCGAAGGTGGCGGCCTCGGCTTCGGCCGCCGCCTTAACCTCAGCCGGTACCATCGGGCCGATCGGGGCGAGCCCGACGATGCCGTCCTTCCAGCCGCCCCAGTACTGATTGCTTTTCCAGGTCCCGGCCTGCACCTTCTTGACGACGTCGACGTAGTAGACGCCCCAGTGCCAGACCGGGGTCGTCATCACCGCCTTGGGCGCCTGTGGGGCCATATCGAAGTCATTGCCGATCCCGTAGACGCCGCGCGCCTCGGCCGCCTGCTGCGGCGCCGCCGTGTCCTGATGCTGGGCGATGATATCGGCCCCACCGTCGAGCAGCGCCTCGGCCGCCGCCCGCTCCTTCTGCGGGTCGAACCAGGTGTTGGTCCAGACGACGCGCACCCTGACGTCCGGGTTCACCGATTGGGCGCCAAGGGTGAAGGCATTAATCCCCCGGATCACCTCGGGAATCGGGAAGGCCGCGACGTAGCCGATCTGGTTGCTCTTGGTCATCTCCCCGGAGATCAACCCGCAGACGTAGCGCGGCTCCTCCTGCTTGCCAAAGCCGGTGCTGACATTCTCGGCGGTCTTGTACCCGGAGATGTGCACGAAGGTCGTCTTTGGAAAATCCTTGGCGACGTTGATCGTCGCGTCCATAAAGCCAAACGATGTCGTGAAGATGACGTTGTAGCCCTTCTGGGCAAAGTCGCGGATCACCCGCTCCGAGTCAGCGGGGTTATCCGGCACGTTCTCCTGATAGGCGGTCTCAACGCCGGGAATCTGTTTCTCGACCTCCTGACGCCCTTGATCGTGCGCCTGGGTCCAGCCGCCGTCGTTGATCGAGCCGACGTAGACAAAGGCGACCTTGATCGGTTCACCCGCGGCTGGGGACCCATCCTGGGCCAGCACCTGACCGAAGGTCGTGAACGGCAACGCGGCGCCAGCCACGGCCGCTCCCCGCATCACGGTCCGGCGTGTCAGCCGTGCCGTCTCGAGGTCGAATGGTCTTCTCTCGCTCGTCATGCTCAGCGCTCCTCTATCTGCGGCGCACCGCCCGTACCGACGCGATGCGCGTCCGCTTGCTGATCCTCAAGCGCCCGGCCGGTCAGTCCATCGCCATCCATTGTGCCCTGTTTCGACCCGAACGGACAGGGCCGGTCCTGTCCGATGCGCTCGGTCCGGCAGCATCTCTTTAGGCGATACGACCAAGCTCCGGACAACACCGAGGTCAGGGACGCTCAAAGAGCACATCCTGCGCCCCTTCCCAGACGACGCGGCGGCCAATCTCCTTGAGTTGCTCGCCACCCTCGACAATCGTCAGAAAGTGGTTCCCCGCCAGCTGGCCAAGCTTGCTGGCAAAGCAGGTCGCGCCATACGGGAACAGGATCTCCGTCTCACTCAATCCACCGGGGTAGAGCAGAATCTCGCCCGGCGCGGGGTAGCTCGTCCCATTCTCGACCCCCAGCCCGACATCGAGGTCGCCCAGCGGAATCCAGCCCGACTCTCCGCTCCAGCGCGCCTGGATCAGCTTCTGCCGGAACGGCAACAGCCGCTCAAACGCGGCACACGTCTTCGGCGCCACGTCCCGCTCCATCCGCGCCACAAAGACCACATCGCCAACGCTGACCCGAAGCATCGAAGACTCCTGCTCGCTCATCTGCACCTTTCATCCGATCGTCACGACCTACGCTCGATGCCATGCCCTGTCGCCTCAACCACGCGACGACGATGCGGCTACGCCGATGACGCCCTGTCCGCCGTGACGTCAAGGCGATCTGAGACCACGAGCTCACCGCCACATCGGTCGAGAAACGCCAACATGTCGGCGGCAACGGCAAACTCGATCCCCAGCGCCTGCCCTTCGGCGTCAACGTCAAGAGCAACCATCTCCTCAAGGAGGATCGTATCGGCCACCACGCCATCCCGAATCTGCAGAGAGATCGCATCAGCGTCCGCGTCGTACCGGACCCGGAGCACCGAATCCACCATGCCATTCGTCGTCTTCATTGGCGTTTTCCCCGGCTTCGGACAGCGGTGATGACGTGCGGGTCCGTCCCTTGTTCAGTCCCCACGATGACGGAGACGACACGAAGTGTATTGCCCATCTCGCTCAAACGCTCGGCGATGGGCGGAGTGGTACCGGGATAGCGTCGGTGGGCGACGCTATCGCGCGCCCGACCTGATCCCGGGATGTCCGCCGTCGTGTCATCTGCTCCAGCGCGTGTCGAGCATAGGTGATCCGGAGCCCGTCATTGGCCACTGCTCGGGGTTACTCCACTGTCGTTGGTGATCGGCTCAAGCTCGCCATCTGGACCTCAGGAGACCCGCGGCTCCTAAGAAGGCGGCACAGCTATGCGCTTCATCTCCGGCTCCGCCCCAATACCCTCCGGTTGGGCAGCGAGCGCCGCCAGCACCCGCTCCGGGGTGAACGGCTGCTCGGTCAGCCAGACGCCGGTGGCATCATGGATCGCCGCCGCGATCGCCGGGAGTAACGGGACGAGGGGCATCTCGGCCACCCCGCGGGCGCCGAACGGCCCGTTCGGATCGGCCAGCTCCAGGATCACCGGCACGATCTCGGTCGGCATATCGAGCGCCGTCGGCAGCAGATAGGTGCTGAGATAGGGCGTCAGAACCCGTCCATCGTGGATCCGAAAATCCTCCATCAACGCGTAGCCGACCGCCTGAGCCAGACACCCCTCGATCTGTCCTTCGACCTGCTGCCGGTTGATCGCCCGCCCCACGTCATGGACGCTGATGATCGTGTCGACCCGAACCTGCCCCGTCAACAGGTTGACTTCGACCTCGACCGCCTGCGCCGCGTAGCCATAGCAGTAGTTCGGCCGGCCCGCGCCTGTGCCGCTCGCCAGCGCCGTGGTAGCAGGGGGACGGTACTGCACCGTCGCTTCGACGCGCTGGTCGTCGCTGTTGGCATACCGCTCCAGTGCCTCGATCGCCGCGTTCTCGACCGCCCGGCCCGCCATCAGCGTCAGGCGGGAAGCGGAAGCACTCCCAGCGTTCGGCGACAGGCTACTGTCGTCGGTCACCAGCTCGATCCGCTCTGGCGCCATCGCCAGCGTCGCCGCCGCGATCTGCCGCAGCGCCAGATGACTGCCCTGCCCGACATCGGCCGCCCCGACCCGCACCACCGCCCGCTCGACCTCGCCCCGCCCGTAGAGCTCAACCGTGGCGGTCGCCTGCTCAGGAAAGCCGAACGAGTAGCCGACATTCTTGATGCCGCAGGCGATCCCGATTCCCCGCCGCAGATGCGACCGGTCAGGCGGCACCCGGTGGTTCCCACCGGGCATCCGTTGATCCGCCTCGCCAGTCGCCACCGGCTCGACTCCATGCTCCTGTGAACGATCGCCGCCGAACCGGGACGCCGCCTCCTCGACGCAGCGATCCATGGTCTCCCGGATGCTGACGCCCGCCGGCAACGCCTGCTGCGTCGGCTCCAGACTCCCCTCGCGGTAGAGATTGCGCCGCCGCATCTCGACGGGATCGATCCCCAGCGCGTGCGCCAGCCGCGTGACCATGGTCTCGGCGGCGAACTGGGCCTGGGGCGCGCCGAACCCCCGAAACGCGCCGCTCGGGATATTGTTCGTGTAGACCGCGTAGCCGTCGGCGCTGATGTTCGGGACCTCGTAGCAACCGCTCGCGAAGAGGGTCGCGATCTTGACGACCTCGGCGCTGGTCGAGGCGTAGGCGCCGCCATCCGCCACGACCTCCGACTCCACCGCCGTGATCTGCCCATCTCGCAGCGCGCCCCACCGGCACCGCACCCGCATCGGGTGTCGCTTGTGGTGGGCGATCATCGACTCTTCTCGGCTCCAGACGATCGCGACCGACCGCCGCAGCGTCCAGGCCGCGAGGGCGAGCAGTCCCTGGACCGACAGATCCTCCCGCCCGCCAAAGGCGCCACCGATCGCCGCGTAGCGCACGACCACGCGATCTTCCGCCAGCCCCAGCAGCGCCGCGATCTGCCGCCGGTCCTCGTGCAGCCACTGACCCGCCGTCTCCACGACGACCCGTCCCTCATCATCCAGAAACGCGATCCCCGCTTCCGGTTGCAGAAAGGCATGCTCCTGCCAGGAGGTCGAGAACTCGCCGGTCAGCGTCACGTCCGCCTCAGCGAAGGCGCGCACGGTGTCCCCCTTCCGGATCGGAACGTGAAGCAGCAGGTTCGATCCTCGCTCGCGGTGCACCAGCGGCGCCCCCGGTTCGAGCGCCGCCCGCGGATCGGTCACCGCCGGCAGATCCTCATAGACGACGGTCACGGCCGCCGCCCCCGCCTGGGCCGCCTCGGGCGTTTCCCCGACGACGAGGGCGACCTTGTCACCGTCAAACCGCACCCGATCGCCGCAGAGAAGGGGTTGGTCGGCCTCGATCAACCCATAGGCGTTGACTGGCACATCGACCGCGGTCAGCACCGCGACAACGCCTGGTAGGTGCCGTGCCATCTCCGCGTCGATAGACACGATGCGCGCATGCGGCCGGCCGGCAAAGACGACCTGAAGGTGCAGCATGCCGGGCTGGACCAGGTCGCCCGGATAGCGCGCCGCACCAGTCACCTTGCAGACCGCATCAGGCCGCGGCAACGATGCGCCGATCAGCTCGGCCACGTCCGTCACCGATCGATCCGCGGCGTCTGACTTGCGACCTGGACCGCGTCGAGAATCTTTCGATAGCCAGTGCACCGGCAGAGGTTGCCGCTCAGCGCGACGCGAATGTCGTCGACCTCCGGCGCCGCTCGCTCCTGGAGCAGCTTGGCCCCCGCCATCAGCATCCCCGGGATGCAATAGCCGCACTGGACTGCGCCGCAATCGATGAACGCCTGCTGCAACGGGTGCAACACTCCCTCGTCATGCGCGCCAGCGACCCCGGCCAACCCCTCGATGGTGACGACTGTTGCGTTATGGGCCTGCGGTGCCGGCACCAGACACGACATCACCGCCTGACCGTTGAGCCAGACGGTGCAGGCGCCGCACTCCCCCTCGGCACACCCTTCCTTGGTTCCGGTCAGCCCCCCGTCCTCGCGCAGCGCATCGAGGAGCGTCTTCCGGAACGCATTCGGCAGCAGGCGCGACTCACCGTTGATCGTTGTCCGGATCGCGCCGTCGAACGCCGGACCGGTAGGGGCTGCGCTCGCGGTCTGGTTCGTGTCGAGCAACACCGGCGCCTCGGGGAACCCGTCGCGCTCCGTCCCCGCCGCCAGCCGCTCCAATGCGTGTCCAACGAGATGCTCGACGGTTGCCAGGCGATACGTCGCCGAGCCGCGAACATCGTCGATCGGTGCCGCCGCCGCCCGGGCCAACCGGCCCGCTTCCCGGCAGACATCGCGATCCAGCCGCCTCCCGCGCAGGAACGCCTCGGCCGCCGCCGCCCGCACGATCGTCGGCGCGACGCTGCCGAGGGCGATCCGCGCCCCGGTCACCACCTCTCCGTCGAAGTCGAGCACGATCGCCGCGTCGATCACCGAGATCGCCTGCGCCCGTCGCAACCCGAGTTTGACGAACAGCCCCCGCTTCCCGCCGCTGAGCGCCGGGAAGCGAATCTCGCGGAGCAGCTCGTCTGGCCGCAGCACGGTTCGGCGGACCCCGGTGTAGAACTCGCCCAGCGCCACAACCCGCTCGCCCCGCGCGCCAGTGAGGACCACCTCGGCCCCGAGCGCGATCAGCGGGGTGATCGTGTCATTGGCCGGCGATCCGGTGACCAGGTTGCCCGCCACGGTTGCCCGGGTCCGCAGCTGCGGCGCGCCCACCTCCCAGCAGGCCTGGGCCAGCGGCAGGGCGTGGCGCTGGCAGACCTCGGAGCGCACGACATCATTGTGCGTCGCCAGCGCCCCCAACGAGACGACCCCATCCGCGAACCGGATGCCGCGCAGCTCCACGATGGTCGAGATATCGATCACCGTCTCGGTAGGCCGAATGCCGCGCGACAACTCGACGAGCAGGTCGGTCCCACCCGCGACGACCCGGGCGCTCGCCCCATGCTCGGCCAGCAACGCCAGCGCGTCATCAAGACTCACTGGCTGCAAATAGGTCTTCCAGAGTGATCCGCTCATGATCGCCAATCATACCCCGGTTCCCGACCCGGCTCGCCGCCCCGACCCATCCGCGATCGGTGCCCACGACCACAGAGTCAACCGCCAACACGATCTTCCCGCTCGGATTGGCAATGATCGACGTCACTGGCATGATGACCAGCTGGCCGCACGCCAACCCGGTTGGACGGGAACGCCAATGATGACCGGCACGATCTCTGGCAGCACGACCATGCGACCAAACCCCAACCCGGTAGGGGCGCACGGCGCGCGCCCTTAGGCGTGGCCCGCCGGGAACAGCACGCCATTGGCGGAACGGCAGACACCCCACCGTAGGGGCGCTGCTTGCTGCGCGCGCCGTGCCCGACGTCCGGGCCCCGGCGCGGATCACCACACCCATGCGGTAGACTGGCGCAGCACGTGCTCCCGTGGGTATGGGTGCGGCACACCCAATCCCGGCCAGCCCCATCACGCCGATTCGGTCGGCCGACACGCCATGCGACCATCGCGCCGGGCCACCCGGTCCCGGGAAGGCCCGGCGAAGGTCATCACGCCTCTGCGGTAGGGGCGCATGGCATGAGCCCTGGTGCCCGACCGCGTCCTCGCCGTTGGCATACCCGCGGATCCCACCAGCCACAGCAAGAGAGATCGGTCGAAACGCCCACCAGGGTGCACACCATCTGCCCCGATCGGTGATACGCACCGCCTCCCCGGCAGGGATAGACTCGCATCATCATTCCAGCCCGATCACCGGGCACCTGCTACCGGCACACTCCGCGGTAGAGGCGCACGGCGTGCGCCCTGGTGCCCGATCTGACCGGTCCCTGTTGCCACGACTGGTCGGGTCTCACCGGTCTCCCAACCGCCACGACGCGGTCAGGCACGAAGGGCGCACGCCGTGCGCCCTGATTCGACACCCCGGCATCGCCCCTTAGGCACACCGCGTCGACATCAGCTCGCTCCGGATTCAGGTCGCACCAGCCGTCCCACCGACCCCGCCACCACCTCGCCCTCAAGGTAGGTCGTCGTCCCTCGCAGCAGGGTCCGCACCACACGCCCCTGGAACCGGCGGCCGACATACGGGCTCAACCGGTGCCGGTCGCGTAGGTCGTCGACCGTCAGCGTCCACGCCGCCCCGAGGTCGACCAGCGCCAGGTCCGCGTCCGCCCCGACCGCGAGCCGGCCCTTCCCCGGAAGCCGGAAGCGGCGTGCCACCGCCCCGGACAGGACCTCCGCGATCGCCGGCAGCGACATCCCGCGCCGGTGGGTGAGCAACAGCGGAAGCGTGGACTGAACGCCGGCGATCCCGCCCCAGATGCTGAAAAAGTCGTCGCCGGTCTTGAGCTCCGCCGGAGCCGGGGAGTGGTCGGACGCCACCAGCGCGATCTCCCCCGCCATCAGTGCTCGCCAGAGCGCCTCCCTTTCGGCGGCTGGTCGCAACGGCGGCGCACACTTCGCCGCCGCGCCGATCGTCTCCAGGTCGTCCTCCGTCAGCACCAGGTAGTGGGGACAGGTCTCGCAGGTCACATCAAGACCTCGTGCCCGCGCCGCCACCACGCGCGCCACCCCGCGACCGGTGCTGACATGGACCACGTGCAGCCCGCACCCGGTCTCCTCGGCAAAGAGAATCGCCCGGTCGATCGCCTCGACCTCCGCGATCACCGGCCGCGACGCGAGATAGTCCCGGGCCGTCGTCTTTCCCGCCGCCACGGCCCGCGCGGCCAGCCCGGCCGTGATCGTGTCGTTCTCGGCATGGACAGCGACCGGCAGGCCCAGACGCGCCGCCTCGGTCATCCCCTCCAGCAACGTCAGATCGTCAGCGGCCGGGAAATCGTCGGTGCCACTCCGTGACATAAACGCCTTGAACCCGACCACCCCCCGCGCCGCCAGGTCGGCCATCTCCCCCCTGTTGCCCGGCACCAGCCCGCCCCAGAGGGCAAAATCGACGACCGAACACGCCTCGGCCGCCGCCCGCTTCGCGTCAAAACTCGCTCCGTCGACGGTTGGCGGATGGGCGTTGAGCGGCATCTCGATACAGCTGGTCGCGCCGCCCGCCGCCAGCGCCGCCGAGCCGGTCGTCCACCCTTCCCAATCAGTACGTCCCGGCTCGTTGAGGTGAACATGGGCATCGATCACCCCCGGAAAGAGATGCAGCCCCCTCGCATCGATGATCACACCAGCATCGCCCGCGAGCTCCGGCGCAACGACCGCGATCCGCCCATCCACGACACCGACATCACTCGTCGCCACCCCGGCGTCGGTGACCAGCGTTCCATCGCGGACGATCAGGTCGTAGCGCGGCATCGGCGCCTCCCAGGGTGCAACTATGGCTCGACGCGGCGCAACCCCGGGACACGGTCGAAATGGCGATCGAAGCTCACAATCGTTCCGCCGCTAAGTCGCTCGGCCAGCGCGGCATGAAACGCGTCGGCAAAGCAAAGTGGTGTCGTGACGTAGAGATCAAAGACGCGGCTCAAGTGACGCTTGCCCGAAAGGACGACCCCCTCCAGAGCAATGAGTGACAGCATGACATCGCGAATGGCCGCCCGCGACTCACCATAGAACGACTCCAGGGTAAACACCGTCTCGAAGACCACCGTATCAGGGATGCGGACGCGCAGCTCTCCGCGCTCAAGACGATGAAAAAAGGCGGTTGCGCTCGGCGAGTGGTCGGGATGGTCCTGCCGGAGATGCCGCAGAATCACGTTGGTGTCCAGAATCGGGGGCGACTCCACCTACCCCCCCATCTCTCGGACAACCTCCTCGGCCACCCCTCGCTCGAAGTACCTCTCCTCGAACGCAGACCGCGGCTCTCCCTCAGGGACAGCTGGTCCCGCCCCCGCGAAGATCCCAGCGGTCCGCGCCGTGACACTCCCGTACGGCACAAGCCGCGCGTGCCCGTTCTCCAGCGACACCGCCACCTTGTCGCCTTCCTTCAGCCCGAGCGCACGCCGGATCTCGACGGGAACGGTAATCTGCCCTTTGCGCGTCATCACGGTGAGATGCTGAGTCATGGAAATTGCTCCCGGAAGTTAAACCGATGATCGCAGGTAATACCTCTATGTCTATGGTAGGACATAGCGTCAAGCGCCCGTGCTCCTGCGGCCGCATCATCGCTGTCCCCCTGGCTCAGCCGCGTGCCGAGAGTTCGTCGACAAATCGATCGAGCACATCTACCGCGACCGCGACATCCGCCACCGCGACCGACTCGGCCGGGTTGTGACTGATCCCGCCGGCACAGCGGACGAAGAGCATCGCCGTCGGCGCGATCGCCGCCAGTGCCGCCGCGTCGTGCCCCGCCCCACTCGGCAACCGGTGCACCGGCAGACCGGCCGCCATCACCGCTCGCTCCAACGCCCCGGTCAACCCCGCGTCGGACGGCATCGCCGGATGATCGTGGAGCGTCTCCCACCTCAGCGCGACGCCCCGTTCCGCGGCAATTGCCTCGGCCCGCTCCTGCATCGCCCGGCAGCCCTCGGCCAGCATCTCGTTGTCGGGATGGCGAACGTCGAGACTAAGCTGAACCAACCCCGGCACGACGTTCCCCGCACCCGGCAAGACCGCCACCTGCCCGATGGTCGCGACCAAGCCGTCCGTCGTCCGGGCGATCGCCTCACAGACCAGCGCAACTTCCGCCGCGGCACAGAACGCATCGTGCCGCCGACCCATCGGCAGCGTCCCGGCATGCCCCGCCTCACCCGTGATATGCAGCGAGATCTTGCTCTGGGCGACGATCCCTGTCACCACGCCGACCGGCAGATCGAGCCCCTCCAGGACCGGCCCTTGCTCGATATGGACCTCGGCCCAGCCAAGCAACGCTCCGCCCGTCCACCGCGCCGAGTCGATGTCCGCCGGGTCGCCCTCCATCTCGCGCATCGCGGTCGCCAGCGTCACCCCGTCGTCGTCGGTCCAGTCAAGCCAGGCCGCGTCGAACGACCCGGCCACCGCGCTGCTCCCCAGGTACATCGTGTGGAAGCGGAGACCTTCCTCGTCAGCGAAGGCGACAACCTCGATCGCGAAGGGTAGCGGCTCCGCTCGTCGCGCCAGCGCTTCGGCACAGGCCAGCGCCGTCAGCACACCGAGTGGCCCGTCGTAGTTGCCGGCATCACGCACCGAGTCGAGATGGCTCCCCAGGAGCAGCGTCGGCGCCCCGGCGGCGGCTCCCTCGCGCCGGCCAAAGAGATTGCCGGCCGCGTCCCGCCGCACGGCGAGACCCGCCTCCTCCATCCAGCCCGCCACCTGCTCCCGGGCCGCCAGCAGCGCGGACGATCCGTAACGGCGGGTCAGCCGGCCAGGCTCCTCACTGAAGGCCGCCAGCACCGCGCATCGCTCCATCACCAGCCGCGCCCGATCGCGCACGTCCACCCCAACGTCGACCACTCCGTCAACTCCCACGGTAGGTGCTATAGGCCCACGGCGACACGAGCAGCGGCACATGATAGTGCGCGGCCGGATCGGCCACACCGAAGCGAACCGGCACCCGGTCGAGAAAGGGCGGATCGGCCCCGCCACCAGCCGCCGCGAAATAGCTCCCAACCTCGAAGACGAGCTCGTAGGGCCCCGCCACGAACGCATCCCCCGCCAGCAGCGGCTCATCCGTCCGCCCGTCCCCGTTCGTCACGACCTCGGCGAGGAGCCGCCGGCGCTCACCATCGATCCGCCAGAGCGACACGGGCACCCCGACCGCTGGCCGTCCTCGCGCCGTATCCAGGACATGAGTCGTCAACCGCCCACTCATCTCCACCCCTGGTGCTTCTGGTTCATGCCTCGACTCCCGCTCGCCGCATCGTCAGCGAGATCACGCCGTACGCCGGGAAAGGATCGCTGTAGACCTTGACCCGCGGGTCGGTCTCCGACTCCGCGACGGGATCACGCGTCCGGTTCTCGGCCGAGAAGCTCACCGCCGCGAGTGGCGGGAATCGCTCCAGGAGGCGGGTTCCCATCTCGTGGACTAGATGCTGGATCGACTCGCTGACGAACTGGTGAAAGACGCTCCGCACCACGTCGGCGACCTGCTCGGCCGGTACATAGCGACTCGGGTCGTCCCCGAGCGCATCTAGCGGGTCCGCATACCGCCAGTGGACATCCATGAAGACAAAGAGGGGGCGATCGCGGCGGTCCGGCAAGGTCGTGTAGCCGTCCCGGACAAAGCTGGTAAACGAGCTGCCAGTCGTCTTCAACAACCGCAGCCCGACCCGCCCGCATTGATGCGCCACCACCCTCACCGCCGCGCCGTCCGCATCAGCAGCCAGCTCCAGCGTTGCCGTCGCATAGTCACCATTGCTCCGGGCGAAGAGCACATCGCTCGGCGCGAAGCTCCCGCCACTGGAGGGGACAGAGGCGGCGGAGAAGGGCAGTTCCCGCCCAGTCAATCGCAGATGCCGCAGCTGCTCGTAGGTCGCCGCGAAGCGCGTCCCGAGAAGATGCAGCAACCCTTCGAGGGTGGCCCCATCGTAGTTGAGCGATTCCCGCAGCACGAAGTTCTTCATGCTATCAGTCGCCACGACCATCCCGTTGTCGCCCTCGGTATACGCTGGCAAGAAGTCGTCGCCGATCACATCGACATCGATCTCCAGCGCCAGCAGGGTGTTCTCCCGCCCGGTGAACGCGGACTCCGGGATCGGGCGAATGCCTCGCAACGGTCGCGCATGCGTCCGATAGACGGGGACACGATGCTTGCCGTAGCCGATCTCGTAACGATAGGTCATCATCGTCGTCTGCTCCCTCACCGGCCGCCGCGCAAACGTCCCGCTCCACTCATCGCTGGTGGAGGGTGACACCGGCGCCATCCTCGGCACACCTCACAAGTCACCCCCGCTCGCGCCTGCCGCGCTCGTTCCGGGAAGCTCCCTTTTTGGCCGGGCTCGCCCCGATGCCGGGGCCACCCAGCGGCTCCTTGCCGCGACCGTCCCATGAAGCCACGCTCGGCTGGTCGTTCCCTCCCCGCCCGCACCACGCGGCTCTGCTGATCCGGTGTCAGCGATCCCTCGGCCACCCCGCCAGTGCGGGGTGCGCGCACCCCTCAGCATCACCGGCTCGCGCTTCCCGTCCCACGGCTCCTCACTCCTCGACCAGATCCACCAACCGATAGTGACAGATGCGAGCGACCTCGCCGATCGCGGTGGCGATCTCCTGCTCCCGGCTGTTCTTCAGCCGCGTCTCGAACCCATCCAGAATCCGCTCCTTGCGATGCTCGCGCGCGCAGATCACGAACGGGAACCCAAACCGCTCCCGGTAGGCGCGATTGAGACCGTCGAATCGCGCGATCTCGTCACAACCCAGCCGCTCCGGGTCGAGACCGGCCGCCACCTGCTCCCCCGTCGATTCCGGTGTCAACGTCCCGGCCAGCGCCGCCCGCCCGACGAGATCAGGATGCGCCCGCAGCAACGTCACGCGCCGCTCCTCCGATGCCCCCTCGACGGCCGCAACCAGCGCCCCCTCCAGCACCTCCCGAGCGGCGAACGGCCGCGCCGCCCACGCCTCCGCCACCATCCATGGCTCCCCCTCGAACAACCCACCCAGCCGCTCGACAAAGTCGCCCCGATCCAGCCGGTTGATCTCCGCGATGGTCAACCGCATTGTCACCATGGCAAGTTCCTTGAGTCCAGCCAAGCATCGGCAGCGTCCGAGCCAAACCAGCCCATACCCGGCGCGCAACGCAATCCTTCGTCGCTGGATGATTCCACGCTCTGACCTACGTCATCGAGGAGGGACGTATTCGCCCGGTCAGTACCCGCTCAGCTCCCGTGCTCCGGCGACAGTGAACTCGGGGCCCTTCACGAAGTCCATCATCTGCCGCTCACGGGTCCGAATTCGCTCGACGACCTCCGGCAGCCCGTCCAGCGTCTCTGGCGGCACGATCACGATGCCGTTGGCGTCGCCGTGAAGGATGTCGCCGGTCCGAATCTCCTGGCCGTCAATGACGACCGGCGCCCCGATCTCCTCGATCGAGAAGTTGCCGTGCGAGACGACGGCGAATGGCGCGAAGTAGCGAAAGCCGAGCGCCCGCACCTCATCCAGATCCCGCACACCCCCGTCGGTGACCATCCCCACCGCCCCCAGCCGCGTCGCCAGCGTCGCCATCACCTCGCCGCAATAGGCGCAGCGGGTCGGCTCGCCGCTCGCGTCCGCCACCACCAGCACCGACGGACGCGGCATCCGCTCCAACGCCTCCCACATCTGCCAGAATCCCTCGCGCCCGGCGATCTCCCCGGGTCGATTGGTCATCGTCACGGTGAGGGCCTGTCCCACCATCACTCCCAGCTCGGGAAAGAGACAGCGCACCGCACCGCCGATAAAACCCTCGCACCGGTCACGCACTTTGAACGGCTCGATCGCGTTGGCGAGCGTAGGACTGTCGGTCTGTCGGAGGAACTGCAGCTGCTCCTCGGTCAGTCGTATCTCGGGCGCCTTAATGTCCTCTGGTGCCATGAATCTCCCTCCACATACGATGATCGACGGCATCCTCACCGCCAGTCCCAACCGCCACGCCACGATCAGGGACCAGCAAGCGGCGCCCCGACGGATTGTCTCGCGGCACCGCCCCAACATCCTTACCGCGACTGCCACGTCTGTCTCTCGCCGAACTCACGCGATGGTCCATGTCGTAGGGGCGCCGCTTGCTGCGCCCTGTTCGCTGGGCCCTTGCTGCTTGCTGCAACCATGGGGACCACTCGGCCCCCTGATCGCTTGCTGCTCCGCGAGCAGAGCCTCCTCAACCTGCCGTCGCGCCTTCCATGGAGTTGCCTTCGATGATGATCGCATCATGTCGAGCGGCAGCCGTGACACGGAGTCATGGCAAACCCGAGAGCTTGCCCCCAGCGCTCAAGCTCATCGCGGTCCCGCGAACAGGCTTTGGGTCTGGGCACCGTGTTGGACCAGGCAACATTCACAGGGTAGAGATGCCCACACCGCGCCGTATGAAGCATCGCCTTATGTGTCTCACCGGTCGTCAGGTTGAGGACAAAACCCATTGGATGACGTTCCAGCCAGGAGATGTACTCCTGATCGTCATTCCGGAATTAGACCATTGTTCACCTACCCCGCTCACTCCCCGCTCGAAAGTGGCACGTGAACCCATACGGCCTTACTCCAGATACGCATAGGCGGGCAGCGTCAGGAAGGGCACGAAGTCGTCGCTCAGCACCAACCCATCCAGAATCTCGGTCGCCTCGTGGTACCGCCCCTCACCGGCGCCGCCGAGCCGGTCAAGCTCCTCGCCCCGGACCTCGGCATATCGTTCCCGCGTAATCGCCGCTCCGTCGTCGGTCTTCGCCCCATGCTGGATCCACTGCCAGAGCTGCGCCCGCGAGATCTCGGCCGTCGCCGCATCTTCCATCAGGTTATTGATCGCCGCGGCGCCCGTGCCAAGGAGCCAGGCATTGAGATACTGCAGCGCCACACTGACGTTGCCCCGCAGCCCCGCTTCCGTGATCGTCCCGTCCGGAACCTGCAGCATCGTCATCGCCTCCCCGGCGCTGACGCGCTCCCCGAGCCGTCGATCCTTCTGGTGCGGACAGTCACCCAGCACCCGATCGAAGATCTCCATCGCGATCGGCACCAGACCCGGATGCGCCACCCAGGTGCCATCGAAGCCGTCGCCCGCTTCGCGCTCCTTGTCCTCCCGCACCTTCGCCATCGCCATCTCATTGGCGACCGGGTCTTTGCGAGTGGGGATGAAGGCGGCCATGCCGCCGATGGCATGTGCCCCACGCCTGTGGCAGGTCTGAACCAGCAGCCGGGTGTAGGCGCGCATGAAGGGGACGGTCATCGTGACCTGGACGCGATCGGGCAGGACCAGGTCGTCACGGTTGCGGAAGGTCTTGATGGCGCTAAAGATGTAGTCCCAGCGACCGGCGTTGAGTCCCGCCGCGTGGGGCCGCAGCTCATGGAGGATCTCCTCCATCTCGAACGCCGCTGGCAGCGTCTCGATCAGCACCGTCGCCCGGATCGTGCCCCGCGGGATCCCCAGCGCATCCTGCGCCGCGTCGAAGACATCATTCCAGAGCCGCGCCTCGCGATGGCTTTCCAGCTTCGGCAGATAGAAATAAGGCCCGCTCCCGCGCGCGATCAGCTCCGCCGCGTTGTGGAAAAAGTGGAGACCGAAGTCGACCAGGCTGCCGGAGGCGGGCTGACCATCGACCTCGATGTGCCGCTCGCCGAGGTGCCAGCCGCGGGGCCGGACCACGATCGTCGCGCTCTGCTCGTTCAACCGATACTCCCGGCCGTCCGGGTTCTGAAAGGTGATCGTCCGCCGCACGGCGTCCATCAAATTGCATTGTCCCTCGACCACGTTGGTCCAGGTCGGCGACGACGCATCCTCCAGGTCCGCCATGAAGACCTTCGCGCCAGAGTTGAGCGCGTTGATGACCATCTTGCGATCGCATGGACCGGTGATCTCGACCCGGCGGTCATTCAGGTCGGCCGGCGCCAGCGCCACCGACCACTCGCCGTCCCGCATCGCCCGCGTCTCGTCGAGCAGACCGAGCGTGGCGCCGCCCAGGACCTCCGCCTGCCGCTTCTCACGCCGCTGCAGCAACGCTTCCCGCGTCGGGTTGAAGCGGCGGTGCAGATCCGCCACGAAGGCGAGCGCCTCCGGCGTCAGCACCCCCTCGCCACCCGCGGGAACCTGCGCCAGCACCCGGATACCGCCGTCCATGCCGCCACCCCCTCTCATCAGCCCCGTTTTCGACAAGGGGGCAATCGTAGCGCACTCGTCGCACGGCGCGGCACGGCACTGCTCGCTCCGCTGTCCCGCCCCATCGTCCCACCGGACCGGGACATCAATCGGGACACCTGCCTCGCGCCGCCGGGACACCACGTTGTCTACCCTCGGAGTTGCCACAGGGGACCGCGGGAGCAGGTCGCTCCCACCGCGGCGGCCGAAGGTCGAAAGGATGATGGGACATGATCGCGACGGACCCGACGAAGGGCGCCGAATCAACGCTGACCTCCAGGAGACTCTTCGAGCTGAGCGCGCTGGCGTTGCTGATCGCCTTACCGCTCCAGATCGCCGGCTCCGCCATTCACCCCGCTGGCGAAGAGGTCAAGCACGTGCTCCAGGCAACCTACGGACCGGCCCACCTGATCCTCTTCGTTTCCTGGGTGTTTGCCCTGCTCGGGCTCCCTGGACTCTACGCCTGGCAGGCGAGCCGGGCAGGCACCCTGGGTCTCATCAGCTTTGTCCTCCTCATAGTCACCGCCGCCTACCATCTTTACCTGCTGCTCTACGAGGCGTTCGCCACGACCGAGCTTGCAAGCAACCCGGCGACCCAGGGGCTGATCGCGGACGGACCGATGGCCCACGGCGTCAAAACCCTGGCCCAATATGCGACACCGCTCATCCTCGCCTTCCCCCTCTTCGGGATCGCCACCCTCCGGGCCGGCATTCTCCCCCGCTGGTGCGGCTGGTTGCAGATCGCCAGTGTCCCTATCCTGGTGCTGAGTGCGGTCCTGTTATCGGTGATCGCCTCCGGGGCGGCGGAGGTCGTTTCGATCCGGTTGCTCTACATCCTCGAATTCCTGGGCTGGGCGTGGGGCGCCTACGCGATCCGGGCGGCGACCGCGCCCACCCGACTCGCCGCGCCGCGCCTGTCCACCCCGCGTCCCGCCTCCTGAGTTCTCGGGCACGATGGCGGCCGGGTGGGGCCACATGGCGGCAGGTCAGCCCGTGGCCCCACCCGGCCCCAGGGTGGAAAATAGAAGCTGGCGGATGCCCGCCGGGGCACCACCGCCGCTGGGACGCATCGCGGCCCATGAAGCGAGAGAGCAGCCATGGAGCCATCGACCGTCAAGGGGCTATCAACGTCAGGGCGCATCGTGACCGGGGCGCCAGCCGAACGGCGCCATCCCGGCCGGGGGCGACACCTGCTCACCTGGCGGCTGGAGTGGATCATCCTCGCTCCGCTCCTCACGGTGCTCACCGCCATTGCCCTCCATGCGGTCTATCTCCGCCGCCAGACACCCGCCCCCGCGGTGCGGGCGGGACTCACCGACCTTGGCATCTCCTCAAGCGCGTACGCCGCCTACATCACGGCGCTGCTCGCCATTTTCACGTTGGTCTGCTTCACCGTCGCCGCGGTGGTCGCTCGCCGCCGGTCTGACGATGGGATGGCACTCTTCGTCTCGATCCTGTTGCTTGGCCTGGGAACGATCAACGCGCCAATGATCGATGCCGTGATCGCCCGCTACCCAACCCTCGGGACCGCCGGACGCATCGCCAACGGTCTACTCTGGACCGCGCTGGTTCTCTTCTTCCTGCTCTTTCCCGATGGACGGTTCCATCCGCGCTGGATGCGCGGCCTGGCGCTGGCCTGGATCGCCGGCGACGCGGTCGCGCTCCTGTTCGACCCTTCCCCAACATCACCGGAGTCGGCGGCGGTGGGTCTGCTCATCCTCACCGGGTTCGGCACCGGCGCGGTGGTCCAGGTCTATCGCTACCTCCGCGTCTCGAACGCGGTGCAGCGGCAGCAAACAAAGTGGATCGTTTCCGGGGTCGTCGCCGCGATCGTCATTCAGCTGGCGTTTATCTTCTCCGAGGGGATCTCCCCGTCGTTCACCCGTCCCGGCACCGGAGCGCTCCTCTACGACCTCGCCAGCTTCACTGGCGTGACGGTCTCCTCTGCCCTCATCCCCCTCTCGCTCGGCCTCGCCGTGTTGCGCTACCGCCTCTGGGACATCGACCTGGTGCTGAACCGCGCGCTCGTCTACGGCGCGCTGACGGCCAGCGTCATCCTCACCTACATCCTGGTGGTCGGCGGCGCCGGCACGCTCCTCCAGGCGCGAGGCAACCCGATCCTCGCCATCAGCGCCACGGGTCTGATCGCCGTGCTGTTCCAGCCCCTGCGCGACCGCCTCCAACGCGGCGCCAACCATCTCCTCTACGGGGAGCGGGACGAGCCCTACGCCGCGCTCTCCCGCCTTGGCCGCGAGCTCGCCACCGCGGGGGCGGCCGAGAAAATGCTTCCCGCCGTCGTCACCGGTGTCGCCGAGGCCTTGAAGCTTCCCTACGCCGCAATCGATCTCGGCGAAGGTCACCCGACCGTCGCCGTTGGCAGCCCAGTTTCCGATGTGCTCCGATTGCCACTCAGCCACGGAGGCGAGCCAGTCGGAGCGTTGATCGTCGGTCCTCGTGCCCCGGGCGAAACCTTCGGCGCCGCCGACCGCCGTCTCCTCGACGATCTCGCCCGCCAGGCGGGCGCCGCTGCCCACGCCGTTCGTCTGACCGCCGACCTGCGTCGCTCCCGGGAGCGCCTCGTCACCGCCCGTGAGGAGGAACGCCGCCGCCTGCGCCGCGACCTGCACGATGGCCTCGGCCCTACCCTGGCCGCCCAGACACTCAACGTCGGCTCGGCCCGCATCTTGCTCCAAACCGATCCCGCGGCCGCCGACGCGATCCTGGCCCGACTCGAAGGGGAGCTGGAGACGGCACTCGCCGGCATTCGCCGCCTGGTCTACCAGCTACGACCACCCGCCCTCGACGACCTCGGTCTCGTCGCCGCCATCCGCGAGACCGCCACCAACCTGACCCCGACCTCCGCCACCGTGTCAGACCGGGCGCCGCGCATTGTCGTCAGAGCGCCCGATACCCTGCCAACCCTCCCGGCGGCCGTCGAGGTGGCCGCCTTCCGGATCGTCCAGGAGGCGCTGACCAATGTCGTCCGTCACGCCCAGGCACGTACCTGTACGGTGCACCTCGCGCTCGATGGGGAGACGCTTCGTATCGAGGTTGACGACGACGGGCGGGGCATCCCGCCGACACGCCGCGCTGGTGTCGGTCTCGCCTCGATGCGGGAGCGAGCGGCGGAGCTGGATGGCGACTGCGTCGTCGACGCAGCGCCCGGTGGGGGCACCCGTGTCGTCGCCCACCTGCCGCTGCCACCCCCCGCCGTCGAGGAGGATCCGGTGCCCTCCCGTGGCCCGGCGGCCCCCCGTCGCCCACCAACCACCCCGACCACGCCCTCGCGACCGATGTCGTGAACGACCGAAGCGCTCAACGCTGACGAGGACCACATGACGGAGACGAGCCAGCGGTCATCCCCGCCGATCCGGGTGCTAATCGCCGACGACCACCTCCTCTTCCGGGATGGCCTGCGGGCGCTCCTCGCCGCCGCGCCCGATACCGAGCTCGCCGGCGAGGCGATCGACGGTGACGAGGCGGTTCGTCTCGCGACGGAGACTCAACCCGATCTGGTGCTGATGGACATCCAGATGCCGGGCCTGAACGGCATCGAGGCAACCCGTCGCATCGTCGCCGCCAGCCCGCACATCCGGGTGCTGGTCCTGACGATGTTCGAGGACGACAGCTCCGTCTTCGCCGCGATGCGGGCCGGGGCGCGGGGATATCTCCTGAAGGGGGCCAAATACGATGAGGTCCTGCGCGCGGTGCGGGCGGTCGCCGGCGGCGAAGCCATCTTCAGCCCGGTCATTGCCACCCGCCTCATCGACTACTTCGCCGCGATCCGCCCAGCCACCCCCTCACCCGTCTTTCCCGAGCTGAGCGACCGGGAACGAGACGTCCTCGCCCTGATCGCCCAGGGTCGTCGCAACACCGATATCGCGGACGCGCTCTACCTCAGCCCCAAAACGGTCCGCAACCACGTCAGCAATATCCTCGGCAAGCTCCAGGTCGCCGATCGCGCCGAGGCGATCGTCCGCGCCCGCGAAGCCGGTCTCGGCTGAGCGATCGCAGTACGGGGTAGCCAGACTGGCGACGAGGGGCTTTAGCCCAAGCCGCGGCACGTTGGCCCATCGCCGTCGGGAGGCATCCGCTTCACCCTCTCACGCGGCCCAGGCATCTCCGTCGAGCGGCGAGATCGCGGAGGCGCATAGCTAACGCTCCGCGATCACACCGCATGCGCTCCTACCATGCGACACGGCGTCCTCCCTCAAATCCCCGAACACCATGGGCACGACCACCACCCATCGACAGGACCAACCTCCTCCTCTCCCAGCGGTTGCGAGAAGGGGGCAGGGGGTGAGGGCGTTCACCGGCGCACGCCCCTCACCCCTCCTAGGCCGCCTCTTACGGCGCGCGCCGTGCGACCGGTGACGCCTCGGATGTCGGCTCCGGCGCCTCACTGGTCGGAGCGACCGTCTCGGCCGGCTCCGGCGTCTCCGCTGGCGCGGCGGTCTCGACTGGCACGGCCGTCTCCACGGGCACTACCGTCTCAGCCGGCACAGCGGTCGGCTCCGAGGCGACGGTCGCGCCTGCCGTTGAGACGGCCGCCTCCGGTGTTGCCGCCTCCAGCGTGGTTTGACGCAGCAGCAGGAGCTGTCCACCCTCGTCGACATCACCGAACTGGTTCACCTCGAGGGTATGGGCCTGGACATCGACCAGCCACGAGCCCGCACCAAACAGGTCCGAGACATCGATGATTCCCGACGATTCCCACGAGCCCGCCTCGTCGCCCGGTTCGACCACTAGGCTCGGGTCGTCCGATTGATCGATCTTGGCAATCGAGGTCAGGGCGCCACTCGCGATGTCGTAGGAGAGTATCCGACCTGTGGCATCGGAGTCGGCGGCCCGGTTGTAGCCGTTGAGATCCTCCTGCAGCATGATCGTGGTCGCGTTCGCGTCGAGATTGTCCGGATTGCGAAGGTCGTCGCCCGCGTCGCCATCAAGCAGCACCTGCAACGACGTTACCTGCGTCGGGTCGACCGGATCGAGCGCCAGACGGTAGAGTCGTCCGTTCGCATTGACCGGATCACCGGTCGGCGTCGCCAGGTTTGGATCTTCGTTGTCGCCGGTATCGGTGAAGTAAATGGTGGTGGTCGTCGTCCGGTCGTAGGTGACATCTTCGAGACGGACGAACTTGAACGCCCCGGCCGCATCGACGGCCTCCTGCAGCGAATCGGGGTCGGCGTTGTCCGCCTCGTCGACCGGCACGAACGCACCCGTCAACTCGTCCCCCTTGGCGATGTCGGCCGTGCCAGCGGCGTCATCTGCCGTGAAGACGTAGAGCTGACCGTTGCCGCTGAGGACATCCGCCGGGCTGTCGGCCACGAAAAGGTACAGCTCCGAGGAAGCCGCATCATCGTCGGTCGTGACAACCACCGTCTTGCCGGAAAATCCGGGGACGACGACCTGATTCTCATGCCGGATGTGCCCCAACCATGGCAGCTCCGTGACCTCGCTGGTGGCTCCATCGACCGCCAGGGAAAGACCCCCATGCTCGCCGCCGGTCGACTCCTCCCCGGTCAGGAAGACCGGCGAGTCAAATCCGACCTCCGGTCCGGCGAGGAAGGCCGAACAGAAGCTCCAGTAGCCTTCACTCCCGTCGATCGGGTAGCTGCCGGAGCGGACCGCTCCTGTCGCCGGATCGAGCGTCAACCGGGAGACCCGCGCATCCGAGATGTGCTCGCCCTCATCGGTGCGCCACTCGTGGTTCATAAAGACCACCACGTCATCGCCGTCCCGGTAGGCCCCGAGGCCATCGGGGGTGCCGGCCATCTGGTAGTCGCCAACCGACTCACCGCTGGTCAGCAAGGGCGTAATCGCGAGCTGACTCGGATCCTCGGCGAGGAGATACGGACGGGCCTGGGTCAGCTCGCCGGGCTGGACGACGACTGATCCGCTGGCCCCTCCAGGGGTCGCGTCCTGAGCGAGCGTGGGCATCAGGCTGATGCTGAAGGCGGTCACGACACCGATCGTGACACTCCTCCAGACACGAAGGGTCCGACCGAGGCAAGACCGCTGCTGGCTGGCCATGGCTCCTCCTCTCGACTCAGCTGCCGCACCGCGTCTGCGGCAGCGCGATACTGCAGCACGCGGCGTGCCAGTACCGCGTGGGGCCCGCCTGGCGCAACGCGGCGGTGGGCGGTGTGACGTAGCGATCGAGCCGGTCGAGTCGCTACACCACTCCACGCATCGCGATGCAAACGCCCCTGAGATGGAAGGAACGGGGTCGCGGTCGCAGCGCTTCTTCGACGAATCACTCTTCGTGAACATTCCCCGTTAGCTGATGTCGTCTTTCATTCATTCTGCGGCGAACCACATGGTCGGTAACAAGATCGCCCTGCCCGCCGATCCGAAACCTTCGCTCGGACCCGCTCTCTGTGTAATTGACAGAGCGGACTCACTTCGTCACGCTTGGGATCCAGAGCTTTCGTGCGACCATGAACGCCAGGTCTCTCATGCCTGCGGTCGAGCCTCAGGAGTTCCGCGCCCCTTCCCGGTCGTTCATGCTGTTGGCCCGCTCGCGGCTGGCACCGGCGCGCAACTCCCGATCCCGCCGACACTCTTGATGGGTCGCGACCAGAAGCTGCCGTCATTGGAGGAGGCGGTGGCGGTGCCGCCGTTGGCCGAGGCTGTCACTCTGGTCGATGTCTGGACGTTGGAGCTGATGTGGGCTGGCCTAGTGATCGATTGATCGATCGCTCGGTGCTCTCACCAACCAGTCGCCGGGCCATCTTCGCGCTGCAATGCCGTGAGGCCAGCGTTGCCCCACGGCCTGAGCGTTCGCGCCGGTTGATCGGCTTGGCTGCCCCCACGGGTCGGTAGGTGGTGAGAGCACTCCGGGGAAGCGACGACCCGATACGGCAGCCTATTCACAGAGAAGGGGGAACAGCAGTCGCCCGCTCCCCCTTCTCTTCGCCGGCAAGAGGCACCGAAGACCTGCACGAGCCAATGACAGTCAGCGGCACCGAAACGTCACCATTCGCAACGATAGCAAGCCGTCAGTCAAGGTCCGACGATGGCCGGGTGCAGCGCCAGGGGATGCTATGACACTTGGACCCCACAACGGGGGTCGATCGCGTCACAGGGACACACAATGCGTTAGAGGGGCAACCGGCCAAAATCTACGCATTACGAGTCCCGGGGCTTCCCAAACGGTAGGACCGATAATCTGCATTATCCGAGAATGCGACCTTGTCTCGGGTTCATGCCGGCGCGCGAGCTCACTCCCTATCAATCTGACGCGCTACGATGGCCCACAAAGGAGTGCAGTTGTCGATGGACTGCTGCCGCCGTTGAGAAGGAGCACCACGATGGTCACGCTGCGGATCGAACATTCCATCAGCGACTTCACCACCTGGAAGGGGGCATTCGATCGGTTTTCCGCCATCCGGAAGCGAGCGGGCGTGCGTCGCTACCGAATCTTCTGCCCGGTGGACGACCCGCCCTATGTCATGCTCGACCTCGATTTCGACCAGGTGAGCGCGGCGGAGGCGTTCCTTGCCGTCCTGCGACGCGACGTCTGGGGATCGTCACAAGCATCACCCGCGCTGGTTGGCACCCCACAGGTGCGCATCATCGAGACGATGGAGAGTCAGGAAGCCTGAGAAGCTCAATCACCACCGTGATGATCACTCGCGCCTGAGGTGGGTGGGTGTCACTTAGAACCGCCCTAAGTGACGACCACACCATACGAACGCGCCCACGCCCACAATCGCCCCTCACCGGTCCGCACATTGAACCACACCCGCCAGTCGTGGCTATGATTAGGGTCGGCCATCACCCTGATCTCGGCCCAACCATCGGCGCCGACATGCGCCAGCACATGATCGAGGGCATTCGGCATCAGCGTCAGGCGCTGCGGTCGGGAGCGATCAGCCCGGAGCCGGGTGATGGCGCGCTCCATGGTCGCGGTGATCTGCTCGTCCGAGAGGGTCGCGACGACAGGCAACGCTGCGAGATTCGGGTCAGACACCGCCGATCTTACGTTGCGTCATCGTGGGGAGTTCCCCAAAGCCGCCCGCCGTGTCGCTATCCAGCGCGCAGCTTCCCCTGCTGGGCGAATTGGTCGAGCTGCTGGAGCAATCGCCGCGCTGCCTGCTCGTCCTGCTGCCGCAACTCCTGCCAGATCGGATCGTTGGCCTGCCCGTCCTGCTGGTACTTGTCGTAGGCGGCCAGCCCCTGCAGTTTGGTCGTCAGTGTCGTGAGCAGGTTGTAGACCTCGTTATCGACTATCGTGGTTTCCCGTCCTGAGCTCATGTCTCCCGGTGCCATCTCGTGTGGTCCTCCCGTCGTCTTTGATCATGCCGGGACGCCCTCGTCCCATGCTGATCTCCAGTGCCGCACAGGTCATGCCATCTCGGCATCGGTGTCGGCGGCGTGGCTTATGCCACCCAGCGAAACCACAACCAGACACTCGTCTCGACGAGCAGACCGATGACCACTGCCCAGCCGGTGCTCTCTGTGAGGAACCACCCGATCAGCCCGGCCAACACTCCCACGGTAACACCCACCCCAATACTCACCTGCTCCTGGTCACGGTGCAGACGGTCGACCTCGGCACGGAGCTGGCCGCGTTCCTCGCGCGCGGCATCCCGCTCGGGACCGAGGCGCCCAACATCCCGTGACAACTCCTCGATCCGCTCCACGAGCGGGGCGATGCACGCACCCCGCATGTCAGTCAGCCGCGCTCGGGCGTAGATCGAGCCAGCCGGCCGCCTCCGCACTCGGGAGATGCTCACCTCTTGGTCGGGCAACGTGATCCGCCAGATGCCGTCGACCTTGACGGCGAAGAGGGTGTAGTCTCTGATCCGCTGGAGGACCTCCTGCTCCGAGACACCAAGCCGTCTGGCCGCATCCGCAACCGAAAGATTGGTTGTCTCCCGATCATCAACGCTCATAGGGACACCAGTCGTCGCAGGACCAGGGAGGCACACCCGCCGACGCGAACAACGCCTCAGCGCTCCCACAACCGACGCCACCACGGCCGCGAGGCATCCCTACCTCTCGGCTCGTTCCGCTTCACCAGCGCCCGCTCCAGCGCCCGCTGAGGACTCAGCAGGGGCATCCTCGCCGGCGGTCAGTCGCTTCAAGCGCTCTTTCGGCTTGCAGCGCGCGGAACTGACACGCGGTCGAGGACTCGGTCAGCCGTTAGACGCGGCGTTCCAGGTCCGCGATGTGCTCGACCAGGGGGGTACCGCCGAGTGCCGCTGGCTGGGCCGCAAATGGTACCGCCTCGGTGCCGTCTGGTGCCGCCGTCCAGAGATCAAACGCGTCCTGCGACGCACCGAACTGCCCAAGCGCACGAGTGAAGTCGGGGCTCTCCATGTAGACCACGAGCTGATCGCCCCCCGGCACCGAGGCAACGAACCAGTACTCCTTGGTGATGCCGATGCGCCGCTCGGAGCGGTCGTAGTCGCTCTTGCGTGTCGTGTCGAGCTCGCGCTGGAAGGCGCGGGCCTCCTCGGTCTTGCCGGGCAAGAGTGGGAAGACGACGCACACATGGTCCATCGGGCATGCTCCTCCACGTCTGGGGACCACCACGGTAGCGGTCACACCATCGCATCCTACCGCACCCTCGATCAGTCACAGCGAACGGCCCCGAGCGTGCTGCCCAGGGCCGTTGCCATCTGCGACTATCGCGGACGGAGCCGACTAGACGTAGGGCGCGGTCAGCTCAAGCTGGATGTTGTCGGGATCTCTGAACGCCAGGATAAAAAGCCCGAAAGCCGCACCCAGGTCGGTGATCTCGCCATGGCGCACGCCCCGAGCTGCGAGTTCGCGGGCCGCATCCTCCAGCTCGATGCGGCTGCTGACGCCGAAACTAAGGTGATCAAGGCCAATCCGATTCTCGTCAAACCGGTCGGTGTGTCCCGCGCGGCTCGGGTCCGGTGCCGGTCCCAGTCCCAAGCCGATGCTGCCGTTGCTCAGGAAGACGCCTGGGTTCAGCTCCATGACGACGGCAAAGCCAAGCACCTCGGTGTAGAACGCTCGGCTGCGATCAACATCAGCGACCGTGAGCCGGAGGTGGTGCACGGGGCCGGTAGCGATAGAGCCTGGCATGGTAAGAAGCCTTCTGTGTAGCGTCTGATACCGGGCGGGGCCAGCATCATCGCGCAGCTCCGCCTCGTCGGCCATCGACGTGCGCGACCTCTGTCCTCCCCGTCGGCGCGGAAGGAAACGACCCCGAGCCGGAGCCCAGGACCGTCGTCTCCAGCGCTCTCGCGAGGCCAAGGGTATGCCAAGCGTAGACCGTCCGCGCGGGTTGCCTGTCCCGATCTCCTTAGAAGATCTCCGCCAGCGCCTGGAAATCCTTCGCTCCCCCGACGATGACAGCGGCGGCGAGCATGGCGTAACCCCCAACAGCCAAGAAGCGGTTGCGTGGTGAGGCACCACCACCCCGGTCCAGGCGTTCGTCGACCCAGACTGCGACCAGCCCGTAAACGACCAAGACCAGGGCGAACAGAAGCACACTGATGATCGACGGCACGAACCGGCGAATGTCCGGGTTGTCGCCCTCAATGACGAGGCTTCCGAACAGGGCCAGGACCAATCCCCCGAACGCCAAGCCCTTCCAAATCCCCGCACCGGGTACCCAGCGTCGCACGATGACATAAAGGAGCCCACCAGGAACCCCGACGACCGTCCCAGCCGCTACCAGGAAGCCGGTGCCATCCAGCGTGATTTGGCCGACGACCTCTTCGGCGTCGGTGATCTCACCGTAGTGGCCGTGCCCGGCGAGCAGGGCGACGATCCGCATCGCGACTCGAGACCCCACGCCGAGGCCGAGGAAGCCCGCGATGAGGCCAGCAAGGAGGCCGATCCCGACCAGGAAGACGACATGCCGGAGGAAGCGCCAGACGGCCACCCGCCCGATCACGGGCGCCGACGGGGAAGACGGAAGATGTGGGTCCACCATGGGAAGTTGTCCTCAACAGCCAGAGGATCGGACCACCGCCGTGCCCGACTTGCGGCGCTGGTCGTGTGCGGTGCGCATCGGGCCCTAGGTCTCGAGGTAGAGGCAGAACGGGTGCCCGTCGGGGTCGAGGTGAACCCGGACATCCGCCTGCGGCTGAAACGCGGCCAGCGTCGCCCCGCACGCCCGCGCGTGAGCGCACCCCGCCTCCAGGTCTGCAACGCGGATCTCCAGGTGCGCCATCATTAGCTGCTCCCCGGACCGGGACGGCCACACCGGCGGCGCATACACCTCCTCGATATGGAAGCCGAGCCGAACACCACCGGCGGGGTTCCGCAGGGTGACCCACCCAGGCTCCTCGGTCCCGACCTCCCACCCGAGCAGCCGGGCATAGAAGCGCGCCAGCGCCGGCGGGTCCGGCGAGCTGAGCGTGGTCATCGTGAGCGTCGCCTCATGGGGAATCACCACTGCCGTACCTCCTCGCCTGTCAGGTATCGATGCGGCCCGCATGATACCCGGAGGACCGGCACCGGCCCAGACCACCGTCCCGCCAGCCGTCCGACCAATCCCAGGTACCGTCACGGGTCATGGTGCCCCGCGAGGCATGGCGGGTAACCAGGAGAGTTACGCGCGTTCCCGCGCAAGGACCGCGTAGATCAGCGAGTCCATCCACTCCCCGTTGATCCGCGCGTTCTCCCGCGGGTGTCCTTCCCGTCGCATCCCGAGCCGCTCCAACAGGCGCCATGAGGGGACGTTCGCGGGGTCACAGTCGGCCCAGACCCGATGCAGCCACAGGTCGCGGAACCCGAAGTCCAGCAGTTCCCGTGCCGCCTCGGTCGCGTAGCCCTGACCCCAGAACGCGGGGTGCAAGGTGTACCAGAGCATCCCTTCGCCAACCGCCGGGTCAGTAATGCCCAGGCCGCACCGGCCAATCAGCCGCCCCGCAGCCACGAGGACCACTGCCAGGTCGTAGGTGCCGCGAGGATCCTCCGCGGCACCTGCACAGGCGCCCATCACGTAGGCGCGGCTCTCCTCGGCGGTCCGCGGCTCGAACGACTGGTATCGCGCGACCTCGGATCGCGACTCGATGGCGTGGAGCGCCGCCCAGTCACCTTCCTCGAACTCGCGCAGGATCAGCCGTGTCGTCCTCAGCAGCACCATAAGGCCGGTATCCTACCGCGGATCACGTCCGCTGCCACGGTCGGCACCGCCCTGCTCGACGCTTCAGGTGCTGCCGAACGCGCCGGTCATGGGTATGGTTGGGATCGATGCTTTCCCCCTCATGCTGACACCACCAAACAGGACCAGGCCCCCCCTCGCGAGCCGCCCCCCTCCGCCTCCTCTGATCCCGCCCGTCTCGATCTCAACCAGACCGGCGCGATCTGGGCGCATGGTTGCCCCAAACAGCACGACAGAGCTCACCGGCCAGCCGTCCACGCGCCGCCAGCGCAATGGACTTGACCTCGATGGGGCAACAACGCTGGACGGCCCATCATCGTTGCGATCCACCAGAGACGGCCGGCGCCACGATCAACGCCTCACCGACGACCGGCCACCCTACTCCGCCCGCTCAACCTCCCGCTTCATCGTGACCGGCAGCCCCCCGAACAGATCCGTCTCCCCCGCCGGCTGCCAGAGCGGGACGGTCGACGCGGAGAGGGGAACGGGCCAGGGGTCGATCGGCATCGACCGCCCCTCCTCGGCCGATTGAAGACCCCGCAGGACAATCTCCATGTTGCGGTAGCTCTGCGCCACCGTGCCGACCACCGGCGCTCCGTCGACCACCGCCTCGTAGAAATTCAGGAACTCGTTGTAGTACCCCCCGTCGGACCCCTCGACGCGATAGACCTCGATGGTTCCATCCGGGTCGTGGACGCGAACCGCTTTCTCGCCGACGGTCATCAGAGCCTCGGTCCCGTAGAGGCGCAGGTCGTTCGCCTCCTTCGGGACGGCCACCTCCGGGTACGACGCCGCGTAGTGGCCGGCGGCGTCGCTGGCGAAGCGCAGCGTCAGGGCCAGATCGGACGGGCCGGCAAAGATCGCGTTGACGTCCTGAATCTCACCCGCCACCCGATCGACATCACCGCAGAGCAGCCGCAGCAGGGCGATATGGTGGACCCCGCCATCCAGGTGCGCGCCGCCCTCGTACTCGGCGTGGTGCCGCCACGGCGTACCCGAGAACTCTCCCTCCCGTGGGACGAGCTGGGAAACGTAGCGCCAGGCGGCCAGGTGGATGCGGCCAATCCGCCCCTCGTCGAGGAGCGACCGCGCGAGCCGCAGGTCGTCGCGGTAGAACCAGTTCTCGGCGATCAGCAGCGTTTGCTCCGGATGCGCCGCCGCCAGCTCGACAAAGGCCCGCCCCTGGGCGTCGTTCGCCCCGGATGGCTTCTCGCAGATCACCGCTTTGCCCGCTTCCACCGCCGCCCGGGTCACGGGGTAGCTGAGCGGGATCGGCAGCGAGATGAGCACGGCATCGACATCGTCGCGCCGCAGCAGGTCGCCATACTCCGCCGTGTACGCATCCATCGACGCGCCGCTAAACCCCGCGAACCGCTCGGCGGTGGCGCGGTCCACGTCGCAGAAAGCGACAATCTCGAACCGGTCCCGCATCCGCTTCAACGCCGGCCAGTGCAGCTGCTCGACCGCCAGACCGGTCCCGATCACCCCCAGCCGGATCGGCGCTCGCCGTGATCCCTCTACCATCCTGTCATCCCCCTCTCACATGACCGTTCGTGTGCGCTCCAAGGCGTGAGGGCCAGCATCCTGACGAACGACGATCATCGTCCGCTGCCGCCGGCCCATCTCCATGCGATCACGGTCTCGATGGTTGCACCGATCGTGCCAGTGCGCACGTTGCCTGTTCAAGCTCAGGTCGCGGCACCAAGGTCGCGGCACCAAGGTCGCGGCACCAAGGTCGCGGCACCAAGGTCGCGGCACCAAGGTCGCGGCACCAAGGT
>JAABUN010000579.1_pt1 | contig 92330 bp, 91 predicted proteins | sample 5559311 | NCBI WGS metagenome assembly JAABUN01 (sample SAMN10711877, study PRJNA513370) | rock metagenome | isolation source: Antarctica rocks | place: Antarctica: Victoria Land, Siegfried Peak sud | reverse complement strand
TCAGGTTTGACTCCACAATATCGTTTGAATAGTTCGGGCGAAAGCGATTTAATTTGTTCAAAGCTCATCAAACTATTGATGAGCAAAAATACTTTCGTTGTCAAATAACTTATGCAAGAGGTCTAATATAATTAGTAAGGAGAAAAAAATGGAAAATAAATCAGGCACGCAAAAAGCGGCGGAAAACAAACCCCGGGATTCGGAAAAAAAGTCGCGCGAAAATGACAGAAATCGCGCCGCCGATGAGGAAATAAAAGGAAATTCGGAAAAGGGAAGTCATTCGGGTAAGGGAAATTTTTCAAGCGGGCGAGGGGCAAGAGGAATAATGTAAATTATTCACTTCTAAAGGCAAAAGAGGGCGTAACTTTCGGGCAGAAGTTACGCCTTTTTTTCAAAATAATGAACGCGGTAAAATCAAAATCAAATAAAAATAATTTAAGCTACATTTTTTGGATTGGGCTGCTGGTTGCCGGTATACTCTCATTTTTAATTTACGGCTTATCTTTTTTCGTTTCCAAACCCACGGTTGAAACCATCACGACCCGCGCCCCGCAATTCGATTCAAATAATCAGCTGATGCGGGACGTAAAATTTCAACCGGACAAAAAGCGTTAGTCCAAAACTATCCCAAACCGTTCCACCATTCGGTAAAGCGTCCGGCGGTCAATTTCTAAAATCTCCGCCGCGCGCGTGCGGTTGCCGCCGGTTTTTTCCAAAACATATTGCAGATACCGCTTTTCGAGCTCGTCCAGACTCGGCAAATCGCCGTAGAGATTCGCCAGCGAAAAACGTCCGGCGGCGTGTTTGAATTCATCTGAGAGAAGTTTGACGGGCAAATCTTCGGCTAGAATTTCGCTGCCGCGAGCGCGTAATGCAGCATATTCGACTGCCGCTTCGAGTTCGCGGACGTTGCCTTTCCATTCATAAACCTGCAAAGTTTTTAACGCTTCCCCGGACAAATGCAAATTTTCCTTGTTCGTATTTTGTCGCGCTTTTTGCAAAAATCGGTCGGCGAGAAGCGGAACGTCGGCGGCGCGTTCCCGAAGCGGCGGCACGCGCAAAGTAACGACGCTCAGACGATAAAACAAATCTTCACGGAAACTTCCCGATTTTACTTCCTCATCTAAATTGCGATTCGTCGCGGCGACAATGCGCGTGTCAACTTTGCGCGTATTGGTCGAACCGACGCGGCGGATTTCGCCTTCCTGTAAAGCGCGCAGCAGTTTGACCTGCATTGCCGGAGAAGTTTCGCCGATTTCGTCTAAGAATAAAGTTCCGCCGTCGGCTTCTTCCCACAGCCCGCGCCGGTCGCCGGTCGCGCCGGTGAACGACCCCTTAGCGTGTCCAAAAAGCTCGGCTTCAAGCAAACTTTCGGTTAACGCGCCGCAGTTGACGGCGACGAAAGATTTATCTTTGCGCGGGCTGTTTTGGTGAATTGCGCGGGCGACGAGTTCTTTTCCCGTGCCGGATTCGCCCAAAACTAAAACCGTGGAAAGAGTCGGCGCGGCGCGGGCGATTTCCTTGTAAAGCTCAATCATTTGCGGCGAACTGCCGACCATCGCGCCCGAAATGATTTTTTCAATTTGAACGTCTTCCTTTTCTTTTGTTTGTTCGAGCGCGCGTTTTGCCGTCGCCAGAATCTCGTCAATCTTGAACGGCTTCGAGATAAAATCCCACGCGCCTTCGCGGGTCGCCTCGACCGCCGATTCGAGCGAGCCGAAACCCGTTACCAAAATGACCGGAGATTTTTCGCGCAGACGCTGCAATAAGTCCAAGCCCGACAAGCCGGCTTCGAGATTGATGTCGCTAATCACGAGGTCGAATTTGTGCTGGTTCGACAAAATCAAAGCCTTTTCCGGCGAACTCGCCGTCAAAACTTCCCAGTCTTGCGTCGCTAAAATTTCGTTCAGAAGCTCGCACGAAGCATTGTCGTCGTCAACTACCAGAATCTTTTTCATAATCGTTTTTGAATCATACCGCAAGAATTTGCGAGAGGCGACCCGAAAATTTTTGACAGAATAAAAAAGCGAATTGCACCGTGAACAAATAAGAATTGACGCGGATTTTAGAAATTTTGTCCGCGTCAATTCTTATCAATCAATGAATCAATTCTTTCGCCGTTCAAGCCGCCATTCTCATAGCGAAAGGCTGCGGTGAAACGGCTGCAAAACTCTTTGCAGCCGCGTTTGTCCGGCAAACGCGCGCCAGAATCAAAGTGATATTATCGCTGCCGTCGAGTTCGTTCGCCGTTTCCACCAATCGCTGAACCGCGACCGAAACATCGGCGTTTTCATCAATCGTGCGGGCGATCTCCGCCGCGTCCGTGTTGTTTGAAAAACCGTCGCTGCAAAGCAGCAGGTAATCGTCCGGCAAAAGTTCCGTTTGAACGAGCATCGGAGCTAACTTGCAATCAACGCCGACTGCCTGAAGCAAAGTTTTTCGCGCCGCCGCGCCCGGCTCGACACCGGAATCGGCGAGAACTTGCGCGAAAGTGTGGTCGGTCGTCAGTTGTTTGACCGCACCGCCGCGCGCCAGATACGCCCGCGAATTGCCGACGTGCGCGACATACGCCGTGTTGCTTGCGACATAAATCGCCGTTAAAGTCGTGCGGACCGATTTTGAATGATGAATTTTGTCAAAGTGCGTTTCGATTTTTTGACTCGCCATTTCAATCGCTTTTTGCAGCCGTTCCGACACGCTCCAATTTGAAGAAAGCCGTAGTGTTTCGCGCAGTTCGTTGACGGCTAAACGGCTGGCTTCGTTGCCAAATAGCAGACTGAAACCGTCCGCCCCCCGCCAGTAATTTATGTTCGGCATTGATGTCGGCTATCAAAAAAGCGTCCTCATTACTCGTTTTGTGTCGCCCGACTTCGCTCATTCCGAAAGTTTCCAGCCGCAGTTCGCTCCGCCGTGTTTGATTGAAAAAATTATTAAACCTTATCATTGCCTTTTTCTCCTTTGGATTTGCAATCCTGAAGATGTATATCGCAAGGCTCGTTCCATCAGTTCATACAGTTAAACCCATTTATTTCAATAAATACAATTTCAAGCGAATTCGTCGAATGTGGCTGAAAGGAAATCTTTACTAAAACGCCACGCCGAAGTAAATACAAAAGAATGATGCTCGTGGTCGCAAAACAATCGAGCGGTACATTTTACTGCCGTTAAATTATTAATTTGAGAGAAAGTAAGGTAGAGAGAGAGAAAAAAAGAGTTCGTCTGAAACGATGTCGAAACAACTGTTAAATTGGCAGTAAATTAACAGTCACGGTCGCGGCGTTTTTCGCCGCTTGGTTAATAAAACCTTTGTCAAAAGTCAGCAATTCCGTCGGGCGAGTCTTCGACAACTCTTCCGCCAGCGCAATATAAAAACCGTCCGACGAGCGACTGCAACCGTAGCCCGCGCGGATTTCTTCGGCTTTTTTTATCAGGGAAAAGTCTCCGCCGTCGGGCGGCGCGACGGCGTTCATATAATTGATGAAGAGTTTGACCGCCTGTTCGTGTTCAGTTTCGGTTAAAATTCCCTGCGCTAGCTTCTGACATAAGACATACAAGACTTCAGCCGCGATGATGTTTGGCGCAAAAAATTCCCAACCGTCCCGCACATATTTTTCAAAAGCCGCTTCAGCGACGGCGCAGGTCAATTGTTCATTCGAGCAGAGAGCAATCAGGATGTTGGCATCGGGAACGACCGCCGGGGCGGGAAGATTTTGGCTCATCCGCCGAATATTCCTCCGTCGCGCCCTTCACGCAGGATTTTCTGTGTTTGCGAGTTGCCCGTCAATCGCATATCTTTCCGTGCGGCTTGAGCTTTGCTCAATGCCGCCCGCATCCGCTCGTTCGGCTCGCGCTTAATCGCGTCTTCGCCCGCAGATTCTTCATCTAAAATCGAAACACGCAGGCGATGCCCGCGCAAAAGCGAGCTATGCTGCTGGAGTTCTTCCCAAGTGCCTTCTAAAACGGTAGTTGCCATAATCGTAATTTTATCATAATTTTGGATGGAATTTCAGACGAAAATACATGAAACGATTTAATTATTTTTTGACAACCGCGTTCTAAATTTTACAATCTGATTATGTGAAACGCCCGCCCAAGATGCGAAACAAACGGACAAATTGCCGATTCGTTTCGCAATCCTTGGCGGGCGTTATTTCTTATTCCGAAGCCGCGGTATAAAACTCTTACATCGCCGCCGTCACGAAGAGAGTTTGACCGCTGCGGTTAATCAACAGCAAGACCGAGTTGTTTTTCGTCTTCTCCATTGCCGCTTTCACTTCGGCGATTGTTTTAACCGGCTGCCGGTTGATTTCCAAAATCACGTCGCCCTGAGCAATTCCGGCTTCGTCCGCCAGACTTCCCGCCTGCACGTCGCCGACGACCAGACCGCTCGAAACATTTTTCAGGTTAAGTTGTTGAGCGATTTGCGGCGTAATCGGTTCGAGCGACAAACCCAATTTGCCCTGCGTCGGTTCGGCGTTCACCTGATTATTGTTCGACGCATCCGTTTTCGCCTGAAATTCGCCGAGCGTGAGTTTCGCCGTCTGCTCGCCGCCGCCGCGAAGATAACCGATTGAAACTTCCGTTCCCGGCGCGGTTTGGGCGATTTTGTTGCGAAGCTCGTTGCCGTCCTTGACCGCGCCTCCGTTCAAACTCGTAATCACGTCGCCTTGCTTCAAACCGGCTTTTTCCGCCGGACCGTTCAGCGTTACCGAATTGACAATCACGCCGCGAATCTCCTTCAAACCGAAGTTTTCCGCCAGAGCCGAAGTAACATCCTGAATGCCGATGCCGAGCATTCCGCGATGCACTTTACCGTCTTTCAAAAGCTGCGCCGTCACCGACTTTGCCATATTCGACGGAATCGCAAACCCGATGCCGATGCTGCCGCCCGACAGCGAGAGAATTTGCGAATTGATGCCGACGAGTTCACCGCTCAAATTAACCAGCGCGCCGCCGGAATTTCCCTGATTGATCGGTGCGTCGGTTTGCAGAAAATCTTCAAAACTGCCGTCCGACAAACCCGTCTGCCGACCTTTGGCGGAGATGATGCCGCTCGTTACCGTTTGGCGCAGACCCAATGGATTGCCGATTGCCAGCACGACATCGCCGACACGCACTTTGTCCGAATCGCCGAGCGGAAGCGTCGGCAAATCTTTTGCGTCAATCTTCAAAACCGCTAAATCGCTTGCCGCGTCCGTGCCGATGACTTTCGCGTCGAATGTCCGTTTGTCGGGCAAATCAACTTTGACTTGACTCGCGCCGTCGACGACGTGATTGTTCGTCAAAATCGTGCCGTTTGCTTCGACAATAACGCCCGAACCAAGCCCGCGCTCAATTTGCGGTTTTTGCTTCATCTGCGGCATTTGTCCGCCGAAAAACTGCCGCATCATTTCATTGTCCGGCATATTTTGCGCCTGCGCCGTGATTTTTTTTTCCGAGCGCACGGTAACAACCGCCGGCGCGACTTTTTCAACCAAATCGGCGTATGACGCGCTCGCCGCAAACGGCTGATGCGCGTCCGATTCAATCGCCGGATTATTTTGAGCGAGTTGATTCTGCGGCGAATTTTGTAAAACCTGCCCGTGCGCCCGGTGCGGCAAAAGTACGCCCGCCGTCAAGACGAATAAAAACAAAAATGTTACAAATCCCGCGCCAAAAACCTGCAAAGGATATTCGCGCACGGCGTAAATAAATTTTCTTCCCGCTTTTTTAATGTATAAATTGCTGTTCATAAAATTTCTCCTGATTTTTGACGACAAAAGCGACGCGGTTTGATTTCGCTCTTTTTAACATTTATTCCGACTTCACAACGAATTGACCGCGCCGCCTTTCCGTTTGGAAAACCTTTCAAAAGTTCCGAAAGTTTTCTTCGCCGCTTTACATTTCAAACGATGTGCCGGAACAAAAGTCAATAAACATCGGCATTTTGATGATTGATTGAACAAACTTCGCTGTGGCAATTGTGCTTCTGTCGGCAAAATTGTCACGAACATCAAATAAAATTTCGGGAAGCCGTTTGTTGAGCAGCTTCCCGAATTACTCAAACGAGTTTTTGCAGAATCGTCGACAAAAAACCGTCCGGCAAGATCGCGTGAGCGAAACTGTTCGCCACGCGCGGCGCGGCGAACAATCCTTTCGGCAGCAAAACATATTCGCTTTCCCAGCAATCCGGCACGAATTTAGATTTAAAATGCCGCAAGCCGTTAAAATTATAAACTGACTCAAGATGTTCGCGTGAAAAGTTCAGAATCTTTTTCGTTAGAGCGTGTTTACCGTCCAAAAGCAAATCCGCGCCTTCGCCTGCCAGCGGAACAGTGCCGAGCGTGGCGAGTTTCGCGCCTTCGGCGGCGAGAGTTTTCAATGCTTCATAAACGAGCAAATCGGTCGTGCCGTTCGGCGAATCGGCGTAGCGCAGAACGTCTTCGAGATACCAGCCTTCGCGGGCGGGAATCGGACTGGCGGCGAGCAAGCCGACGAGTTTTCCTTTAGCGTTGCGAGCCGTGAAAAACTTTTTATACTCGGCGTGTTGAAACGGCGCAAGCTCGAACAGCCAGCCGAATTTGACCGCCGCCGGTCTGGTTTTTGACCAGCTTTCGCATAAATCGAAAACTTCCTGACAAAAAGCCAAATCGCGCCGGAAAATCTGCTCGACGGAAACGCCCGCCCGCTTTGCCTGATTGATTCCCGCCCGCATTTTCTTCGCACGGTTTCCGCGCGGATTCCACGTCGGCAAATCGAAATACGGCGACGCGCCGATTTTGACGGCTTCAAATCCGAGCGGCAGAACGGCGCGGGCAAATTTTTCGGTTGTCGGCAGAAAAGCGACGAGTTTTTTGTCCGCCCGCGCTTCTTCAATAAACCGGCTGACGGCGGATTGAATGTCATCGTCCGCGCCGAGCATTTCACCGGCGACGAGCCGAATTTTTCCGTGTTCGGTGTAGGTCAAACCGCTCTGCGTTCTGAAATCGAACCACGCCTTCGCGTTTTCCGAAATACTGACCAGCGAGTGCGCGTTATAACCGTAGCGAGTTTGCAGACGCAAAAGATTTTGCTCCTGATGATTCGGGAAAAACTCTTGCGATTCCGGCGGCGCGGCATTTCGCAAACGCAAATACAAAGTCGTCATTGCCGCGCCCGCACAAACCATAAATTCCGAAATTAAAATTAAATTAGACATATAAAATTTAAGTCTGCCGCGCACAGTGGTTGTCGAAAAACACCTGCGCGTCTTGAAAATTTCAAATCGCTTCCTCGACCGTCGCTTTGCGCTCGACGCTGTTCCAGCCGACGAGAATGCCTTTGAAAGCGGTTTTCACCGATTTAACCATCACGAAATACATCACCTGCCGATAACCGAAACGCTGGACGGGCAAGTAAGCGAGCAGCTTCCAATCTTCGCGCCGCTCGAAAGTAAAGCCGATTGCCGCCGCCAGCACGTCAACGACGAGAAAGAAAACGTAGTAAAACGCGACTTCCGAAAAATGCGCGGCGAGAAATTCGTGCGGATGTTCGAGCCTTTGCAGAACGTAGCCGATTAAAGTCCAGACGAACAGCAAATCCATCAGCGGCGCGACGAGCGGAAACAGAATCTGAAAAATCCAGACGTTCGGCATCGCCACCAAACCTAATGCTCCGAATTTTCTATTGAACAATGCGCGACGGTGTTTCCACATACATTGCAAAGTTCCGAACGACCAGCGGAAACGCTGTTTCGCCAAACCTTTGAAGGTGTCCGGTGCTTCCGTATAAGCGACGGCGTTTTCGGCATACGCGATTTTCCAGCCGAGCATACGGACGCGCAAAGTCAAATCCTGGTCTTCGGCAAGCGTGTTCGATTCAAAACCGCCCGCTTTCTCCAACGCTTCGCGCCGCCACGCGCCGACCGCGCCGGGAACGACCGTGATGGCGTTGAGCGAAGCAAATGCGCGGCGGTCGAGATTTTGCGACGTGATGTATTCGAGTGCCTGCCAGCGCGTTATCATATTCAGGCGGTTGCCGACTTTGGCGTTTCCGGCGACCGCGCCGACCGATTTATCATCGAAGTTTTTCGCCATTTCGCCGATTGTTTGCGTGGTGAAAACCGTGTCGGCGTCAAGCCCGATGATGATTTCGCCCTTCGCCTTTTTCAGTCCGAAACTCAAAGCGTTCGCCTTGCCGCCGTTCGATAACGTGAACAGTTGAACGCGATTTTCGTCGGCAAAATTTTCACGAATCGTTTGACTTGTTCCGTCGCTCGAACCGTCGTCAACGACTAAAATTTCAAAATTAGAGTAATCGGATTTGAGCAGACTTCGGACGGTTTTCGCAATAACTTTTTCTTCATTAAAAGCGGGAACGATGATTGAAACGAACGGCTGAAACCCTCCGCCCGAATTTTCCCATTTTTTCGACCAACGGGTTCGCAAGGCTAAAACTGCGACAAACAAAAGCCGCGCCGTTCCGAGAACGATGCCGAGCAGGAACAGCCATCGCATCGTTTTATCGAAAAACCAGAACATTCCGAATGTAACGTCGTCGGCATCGGTAATAACGCGCTGATTTTCGGCGACGAACGGCATCGTTTTGTCCTGCGAAATTCCGGCAAGCTGTGAAACGGTCACGAATTTATAACCTTTCGCTTTCAAAGTTTCGATGATTTTCGGCAGCGCTTCGACGGTTTGCGAGCGGTCGCCGCCGCCGTCGTGGAGCAGCACGATTTGCCCGCGAATATCTTCATCGCCCGATTGATTGGTGATGCCGTCGGCGACGCGCTGAAAAATCGCATTTGCGCCGGGCGTTTCCCAATCGTCCGGGTCAATATGCAAGCCGACGGTGATGTAGCCGAGATGTTTAGCTTCGACAATCGGCTCGACTTCATCGGGCGTCTGCGGTTCAGCGTCGCCGAAATACGGAGCGCGGAAAAGCGTCGTCGAGCGTCCCGTCAGAGATTCGATGAGTCGCTGCGTCGCGTTCAGTTCGACTTTTGTTACGCTCGTCGGAATCTCGCCCATATTCGGATGCGTGAATGAATGATTGCCGATGTCGTTGCCGTCAGCCACAATTCTTTTTATCAAATCGGGATTTTCCTGCCCGTTGCTGCCGACGACGAAAAATGTCGCGCGGATATTTTCGCGTTTCAAAACGTCCAAAACCTGCGGCGTCCATTGCGAATCGGGTCCGTCGTCGAAAGTGAGCGCGACAAGTCCGGGTTTATCGCCGGTTCTCTGAATGACATAACTCGACGGCGTAGCGGTAAAAGTCTCAGTGTTAATCGCGCCGTTTGGGTCAAAGCCGAAAACGCGGCTGCCGTCGTGCGGCTCGGAGGAAACCTGCAAGATTTCGCCCGTGCCTTCAAAGTCAATATCATAGCCGTAGCGAATCGTTTTTAAGTTTTCAACTTTCGGATTCGCCGTTTCGCCGCCGCCGAAAACGTCCCACAACGACGGGTCTTCCGAACCCAAACGCCACAGCGCGAAACCGAACGGCTGATATTTTTCCGACGTTTTTATTTCGTTAAATACCGTCGTCGCGTCGAGAAACCAAATCGCGTGATGCGAGCCGTCCTCTTCGTCGTAAGCGAAATTCGGATTTTTCGCCGCGTTGTCAAAATTGATTTTCGCCTCGGAATCGCGGGCGGACAAAACGGCTTCCTGAAAAGAAACTTCCTTGGCTTCCTTTTCCTTATTCGACCAGTCGTAGCCGTAATTTCCGATGCAGACGACGGTTTTCGCCGGATTTAAATCCTTCATCCGCTTTGCCAGATTTTTTTCAAACCAATCCTGCGAAGCGACCGCGCCCGCCTGTCCGGTTGACCAGTGTTCGTCGTAAGCCATCAACATCAGATAGTCGGAAAAATCGGCGTAAGCCTTGTAATTCCAATCCGGGTTGTCGAACGGAACGGCTTGCGCGACCAGCCAGCCGCGAGCGTGAAACGCCGCGTAGAGCAATTTCATAAACTCGAACAGATTCGCCTGCGACGCTTTCGGCACTTCTTCCAAATCAATCGTCAAACCGGCAAATTTATTGTCTTCGACAACTTTCGAGAGCACATCAATCAATTTTTGGCGCGATTCTTTGGTTGCCACCGCTTTTCCCAAAATCTGCGAATCCCAAACTTCATTTTTGTAATTCTGCACGAGCGGCAGAATCGGCATCGCCGGTTTTTCCTTATGAATCAAATCCAGAGCCTTCGGGTCAAAATCCGTCACGAGCGAGTTGTTCGCATCGTCCGAAAGGCGAATCCATTCGGGCGCCAGCCAGTCAATTTTTTCGATGTTGCGTTTCAGCGAAGCGTAACTCGTGTCGTCGTAATTGACGTAAAAAGCAATCGTCGTCGGACGCGCTGAATCGTTTTTATCGAAGGCGTTGGCGGGAATTTGCACGTCAGCCGCGTTCGTTTGAATCTGCGGCGGCTCGTTTCCCTGCGGCAAAATCGTTTTGGCGCGGATGTTAAAATCAGGCAGAAACGGCGTGATAAAAAGACTCGCTAAAAATACGGCGAGAAAGGCAGACAGAATAAAACCGACGATGAAACCGGCGATTCTGATTCGTTTCCAACGTCTGCCTTTCGGTTCAAAAAAAACTGGACTTTGCGTTTGATTCATAAATTCATTCTCGAAATTTTCCGTACGCGGCGAAAACATTCAGCCTCGCTAATTGCAACGGTTGTGCCAACTCAGAAGTATTCGGCGCGAGCAAGCAAATGCTATCGTTTCTACTTTTTAGCAAAGCAACGAATGAAATTTTATTGAAACGACGGTGAGGCGTAGTTGTTTTAAAAAGCAAAATCGCCACGCGCCTTCGGCAATGGAAAATATAATGAAAAGCCTGTCACGATTCGGTAAAACAACGATTTCGAGCGCATACTCCGTTTGGCACAAGCGTTGCCGAGTTTGATACCGGACGAGGAGCTGAAAAGATGATTAACAGGTTGGAAAAACTGGCGAAGAAATTATTGCGGCGCGATTGGGACAAACTCAACGAGCGCGAACAAAAGATTCTCGAATCAATCGAAAGCCGTTCGAGCGTGGCGCGGAATATCAATCGGGATATGGAAGACAAGCGAACTTTCGGCGAGCAGGTTGCCGATAAAGTCGCGGCGTTCGGCGGCTCGTGGAAATTTATGGGTTTGTTCGCCGGAATCTTGATTTTCTAGGTGATTTTAAATTCCTATATTCTGGCAAACCGCAACGAAACATTCGACCCGTATCCGTATATTCTGCTCAATCTTTTCCTCTCGATGCTGGCGGCGATTCAAGCTCCGGTGATTATGATGTCGCAAAACCGGCAGGCGGCGCGAGATAGAATTGACGCGGCGCACGACTACGAAATCAATCTCAAAGCCGAACTCGAAATCGGCAATCTGCACGAAAAATTCGACGAGTTGCGCGAGCAGAAATGGACGGAACTCGTCGAAATGCAGCAGCAGCAAATCAGACTGCTGGAAAAACTCGTGCGCGAACAAATCGGCTGCAAAATGCAGGTTAGCAGGTAGAAAAAGGAGGCGTAAAGTGATGGACTTTTATTTTTTATTATTTTCGCTGTTTTTTCCGCAAATTGTGCTGCTCGTGTATTTTTTCTTGATCGGGCGTTTCCCACACAGCACAATTCCGTTTTTGGGCGACGTGCTGATGGGCATTTTCGTTCCGCGCGTTTTGATTTTGATTTTTATCTACCAAAATCTGGGAATAAATAACATCTGGTTCGCGGCGCATCTAATCGCCCTTGTGCTGACGTATTTCGGCGGCACGACGCGCACCGTTCGCTGGCATCGGCGGCGATATGCCAACGGTGATTTTTAAGTTGGCTTAATTCCCGCCGTTTGTTCCGGCGCGAGCGGCGACGGACAATAAATTTACATTATCCCGGCTGGCAAAATCCGGCAGTTTGACAGATTTACGATACTCTAAACTTGCGGGAATTTTGAGGAAATTTGACACTAACGAAAATTAAAAAGGCTATTTTGCGTTGTTGTCCCGATTGGACGATTGATTCGATACGCTATCTCGATGAAGGAGATTTTTGCGCTACTTACGTCGTCAATGACGAATGGATTTTTCGCTTTGCCAAATACGACGAAGCGCGGAAAAGTTTGAAACGCGAAAATTGTCTGTTGCCGAAACTTGCCAATCAAATTACGCTCCGCATACCCGCGCCGCAAATTGCCTGTCTTGAAGACGACGCGAAACTGTCATTTATCGCTTACCCGCTTTTGCGCGGTCAGTTTCTTTCGCAAGAACGTTATTTTGCCCTAGACGGCGCAAGCAAAACCCGCTGTGCAGAACAGGCAGCGCGTTTTCTGAACGAAATGCACTCGGCGGATGTTGAATTAGCGAAAAACTGCGGTGTGTCAGCCAATGACTACATCGCTCAATATTCTGATTTATTAAAGCAGGCGCGGGAAAATTTGTTCGCCGTTCTGGACGAGCCGGAGCGTCTGTTTATCGAGCGCGTAATTGGTAATTATCTCGAATCAGGCGCGGCTTCAGATTTTTGCCCGACGCTTTTGCACGGCGATTTATCACCCGACCATTTTATTTTCGACGAACAAACGGAGCGAATTTACGCCGTTATTGATTTCGGCGACACGATGATTGGGGACGCGGCGTGGGATTTCGTTTGGATTTACGAAGATTATGGTTTGGATTTTTTGTCGCGGATGCTTCCGGTATATTGTGAATTCGACAAACCCGCATTGCTCAGGCGCGTCTTTCAATTTTCATTGCTCGAAGCTATCGAATGGACGGTCGGCTGTCAGGCAAAAGGCGTGGATGATTTCGCCGAAGCTCTGACAAAACTGCAAACGATGAGCATTCAGGAAGAAGCGCGGTTCGCGGAATTAACGGCGGTGTGTCGTGCCGCTTGTTGAGCTTTGTTTAATAAAACTATGACCGTGATTTTATTTTCGTTGTATTACGTCAAACTACGATTGAGCGTTTTTTCGGCGTTCACCGAACGTCGAATCCGCTCGATGTAAGCTGGCGTTGGAAGCATTGGCAATATCGTCAAGCCTTGAAAAGCGGGAAGCTGTTTTAGAACAATTAATCTTGTTTGAAATTACATCGTTTGAAAAAGCAGTCTGAATTTCGTTCCTTTTTGCGGTTTGCTTTCGACCGAGATTTCCGCCTCGTGTTCCTGCAAGATTTGATTGACGACGAACAAACCCAAACCTGTTCCGCGCCCGCGTTCTTTAGTCGTAAAAAGCGGCTGGAAAATTTTCGCGCTAGTGCCTTCGTCCATTCCCGCGCCGTTGTCGGCGAATTCAACTATAATTTTGTTCGCTTCATACGCAGTCGAGATTTCAAGTTTTCCGCCCGCCGGCATCGCGTCGAGGGCGTTGTTGACGAGGTTTAAGAAAACCTGCTGCAAGCGGTCGGCATCGCCGGAGACGAGCGGCAGATTTTCGGCTAAATCGATTTTCAATTCGACACGGTTTTCTTCGAGCGTCGGCTCAACCGCGTCGAAAGTCTTTTGCAGCAGCTCGTTGAGATTAATCGGCGAATGCTCGCTTGCGCCGAAGCGCGTGCGGTCGAGCATTTCGCGGACGATACGCTCGATGCGCTCGATTTGCGCGGTAATAGTTTGCAGCCTTGCCGCGTCTTTGGATTCTTTCGGCGAACTCGTCTGGAGAAGTTGCACGTGACCGCTGATTAAATTGAGCGGCGTGCCGACTTCGTGCGCGAACTCGGCGGCGGTTTGACCGGCAGCGGCGAGGCGTTCCATTTCCGACATTTTGCGCGTCGTGCGGAAAAGTTCGAGATTAGCGTTTTCAAGCTGCTCGTTTTTCTGCACGAGTTCGGCGGTCGCTTCGCCGACTTTTCCCTGCAAAATTTCGTTTTGCCGTGTCCGTTCGTCGGTCATTTCGCGGATTTGCCGCATCATCGAATTAAAACCGTTTGAAAGTCGCCCGAATTCATCTTTTTTTTCCGAAACGACGACTGTTAAATTTCCCGTTTTCGCTTCGTCCATCGCCCCGAGTAATCGTCCGAGCGGCTGATAAACCAATCTTTGAAACAAAAGGTAAAACGCCATCGCCATAAACGCGACGGTCAGAAGCGTAATCCACGAAAGTCTGGCGATGTAGCGAAAGGCGATTGACGAAATCGTATCGAGTTTTTCAACCGCTTCGACCGCGCCGGTTACTTGTCCGTCGCGGACAATCGGCGAAAACGCGCGGAAAAGCGAGTCGTCCTTGTCCGGCAAAACATTGCTGGCTGATGAGCCGACGCCTTTCAGCAAAGCATCGCTGATGCTTTCATCCAAATCTTCAACCGGCAGACTGTCGTCGGACGCGACCGTTTCGACAAACTTTCCGTTTTTAAAATTCCAAACGCGCACCGTCACGAGATTCGGGCGCGAGCCGCTCAAAACATTCGCCAGATTTTGCAAGCCTTCCGCGTCAAATCGGTTTCGCGCCGCCGATAATTGTTCGGCTAGATTTTCCGCTTGGAGCGCGGCGAGTTCTTTTTGCTCCGTCTGAATCTGCGCGGCAATGCTGGCGCTGACGACAATCAACCCGACAATCAGAACGACGAACGAGACGAGCGATGCGAGCAGCGCGGTTTTAATGTGCAGCGGAAAATATCTCATTTCAAATTATTTTTACACGAAGTCAAGGAAAACGGCACAAGCACGTTCGGTAAGAAGTTTGAAAACCCGCATCGTTTTATTTGCGTTTTTTATAAGTGTTTCCCGCCCGGAAAGTTTCGCCCGCTGAAAAACCGACCTCAAAACTTTTTTTGGATTCGGCTGATACGTCAAAACGCCTACCGCGAAAAGTTTCGGTGAAAATTACGCGGGTTTTGCGCGGGCTGCCGGATAAAATTCGATTCGGTTTGTCCGTTCAACCGGGCGACCTGACGCTGGATTTTTTCACGAATCATCGCCCAGAAATTCGTGCGGGCGCGCAGGTAATCGGGCGGCGAAGTTTGCTTCAATTCATCCGGCGTTTTATCGAGCGCGTTATGCCGCGCGATAACCTCCTGCCAGAGCGAATCGTCGCCGAAAACAATTTCCTTAATTTGCTTTAAGCGAACGTCGGTTATCTTTTTCGGGCGAAAACTTCGGTGAGATTCGTCCGTAAAATGATTCCAATATTCGTATTTCTTTTCTTCGTTAATCATAATAATCAACTTCTTTTTCCCTAATTGACTGACAAAGCCGATATAAATTCGCGGCAAACTAATGAACGACTCCGATGTGCCTGTAACTGGATTTCGGGTGATTTATAAACCTGCCCGAAGTTATCTTTTTCGTTCGCAATTGGAGTCGGTAACTTTCCGCCGTTTGACGGCGAACAAAATTTCCGATTGCCGAAACGATAAAGAACGCGCCAGCAAGCAAAAAACCGGCTTGAACGAATGCCATCGTGAGCCGCGCGAAACCGTCGCCTCCGGCAGAGGCGTTAAATTCGACGACGCTTGCCGCCAGCAAAACTGCCGTCGTGATTTTCAAATAGATTGACATTGCTTTTTCTCCTTATTTTCAAATTTCGAGTTCGTAAATTTCAAAAAAATGAACTCTAAGAAAAAGATAGCAACGGTTAAATGAACGCAGGATTAACGCGGCAATTAGTTTTAAAATAGGGAATAAATTTAATCTTTGACAGTGCCGCCGGAATTTTGCCGCTGCATATTTTCAAGCAGCTTCTCGATTCGATTAAGCCGTCCGGTAATTTCATCGTGTTGGCGTTCGGATTCGCGCGGTTCTTTGCCTTCGATGACGAAAGTTCCGCCCGGTTCGATGGCGCAGGTTTTTATATCTTCGAGCTTTCTGAATCCCTGCCGGTGTGCGACCGCAACAAGTTCCGACCGGCTTAACATTTCTTTGGTTAAAGCCTTTGGCTGTATTTTCCCGTCGGCAATTAAAACGGTCGGCTTTCCTTCGAGAATTTCATCAAGCCGCCGGTGTTTGAGAACATAACGCACGACCAGATAATTTGTTGCCAACAAAGCGACTGCGCCGATGATGCCGCCTATCAAGGTGTTGTCGTTGCCGATGATGGCGTTCTGCACGGTGTTGGAAAGCATCAGCAAAACAACGAGGTCAAACGGATTTAATTGGGCGAGTTCGCGCTTGCCGAAAACGCGTAGCGCGATTATCAGGAACGCATAGATGATTAAGGGGCGTAAAACTTTTTCCGCAATTGACAAGTCCAAGCCGAACATATCGCCGAACATTGCCGAATCCCAAAGCACTTTAACAAAATTCATATCGCTTAATCCTTCTTTAATTTTCAATTAATGCGGCAGCAGCCAGCCGACGAAAAACGCGATTGCCGCCGAGAATTTACAAAACGGAGAATAAAAAGCGCGAAGATAACGATTTGAGCGAGCGGTTCAGCAAAGTGAATTTCTCCAAAGTCATTTGTCCGTTCGACAATTTGCCGACTCGCTGCTCAAGTGCCGGAATTTGTTTCCGCCTTTTCAGTTACTAATCCACTTTTTCCATCCAGTAATTTAAAGGAGATAACTCGACGGCGTAGTCCCAGCCTAAATCTGCCCGGCGTTCACCGGCAAACTCAATGGTTAGACGGTAACTGCCTTTAGTAAATTCCAGTAACTGCTCGCCGCGAATGCGTCCTCTGTCTTTCACTTCGCGGTCTTCGAGAAACTGCCAACCTGCCGGAGCAAGCTGTTGGACATAGAATTGTTGAACGGCGGCGAGATTGGCATCCGATTTGTATGTTTTGGCAATTACGAGCGGCGAGCCTTCCGGGATGCTGCCTGCGCCCGTTTCCGTCATTCCGGAGTAAATCGGAATGGTTTGCCAGATTCGTTTCGTTTCTTCAATTTTCAATTCGTCTGGCTTCGGCGCAAGACCGCAGCAAATGTTTAAGCTGATTACTATCAGGAGGCATATTTGCTGCCGGTAAATTTTTAAGCCGCGCGTATTATTCATTTGTGCGTCTCTACTTTTTAAAGTAAAGGTTATTCTAACTCACATCGTCAGAAACATTCCGACAGCTGCGGCGGTCATTATCGCCGCCGTCGCCCAGCCTAAATAACGCAGCGGGCGCGAACTGACGCGCGTTCCCATTATTTTTGGGTTGCTCGTCAGCAGGACGACGAGGACGACCAGCGGCAGAGCGAGGATTCCGTTCAGCACCGCCGAGTAAACGAGCATTTTGACGGCGTTAAAGCCGACGAAATCGAGGATTAAACCCAGCACCATTGAAACCGCGACGACTGCATAAAATTTGGGTGATAACCGCGGGCGGTCTTCCAAAGTTCCGCGCCAGCCTTTAGTACGGCATACGCAGCTGAACCGGCAAGTACCGGAACAGCCAGCATTCCCGTCCCGACCAAGCCGAGCGTGAATAAAAGATAAGCTCCGTTTCCGGCTAGAGGGCGCAGGGCTTCAGCCGCTTGCTGCGCGGTTTCGATACTGGTTTGTCCGTTCGCGTTGAGCGTTGCGGCAGTCGTCAGGATAATGAAATACATCACTGTATTGGCGAAAAACATCCCCGTGAAAACATCCGTCCGCGCCGCTCGCAACTCATCATCAGTCGCTCCTTCGCGCTCTTCGACGGTGCTTCTGCCGTGCGCCCGTTCGTCTTCGACTTCCTGCGAGGCTTGCCAGAAAAAAAGATACGGCGAAATAGTCGTGCCTAAGATTGCAACAAATGTTGCCAGAAACTGGCTTGACCAGACGACGCGCGGCACAAAAGTCGCTTTCAGCACGGCATACCAATCCGGATGAGCCAGAAACGCCGTTATCACATAAGCGAATAAAACAAGCGTCAACCACTTGAAGACGCGGGCGATATGGCGATATGAAGAGAAAAAAAGCAGGGAAATAATCAATCCCGCAAAAATCGGCGTCCAGTAATACGATTTGATTCCCGTCATCATTTCGGTCGCTTCCGCCATTCGGCCCAAATCCGCGCCGATATTGAAAACATTAGCTACAATCAGAAGTGCGCACACGCCCCACAACACCGAGCGCGGATAATAAAGCCGCACGACTCCCGCCAGTCCGCGCCCCGTGACAAGACCTAACCTGGCACACATCAATTGCACGGCAGCCATTAGCGGGAAGGAAAGGGTGCCATCCAGAGCGGCAGATAGCTGAAGGACGCACCCGCGACCGAATAAGTCGAGATGCCCGACGGGTCGTCGTCCGCCGCGCCGGTAATCAAACCCGGACCGAGTTCGGAAAAAAATCTTCTCACCCGACTTTTCGCGGGAGGCTTCAGTTCTACCTGCTTTTCGGTATCGGAGTTAATTTCATCCATTCTTTTAATTTTCCTTCTAGCTTCCTTCCAGCCGCGTTACTAACGCTTTTTATAGAGATTTTTCACACCGAAAGTTACGCCCGCCGAGAAACCGACACGCGGCGAATCGGGCGTTAAGCCGAACCGCAAACCGACATCAAAACTTGTTTTAGGATTTAATTGATAAGTCAAAATACTCGCCGCGAAAAGTCCCTGCGGCTCGTTCGCGTCTTTTGATTCGCCGTAGAGTTCGCCCTGCAAATTAAACTGCTTGTTCAAATCTCGCGCAACGCCGAGCGCGAACGCTCCGCCCGTCACAAAACCTTTCTCAGACTGCTTGCCGTTGATCAAATACGTTGCGTTAAAATCAACGTCCGCCGCGCCGATTTTTTTACTGAATAAAGCGGTCAGCGCGTGGTCAACTCTGCCCGTGCCGAGGTTTTTATTGACGTTTGCCGTCGGCAATTTGGCGAAATACGAAACGGCGAATGACGGCGCGGTTTTCGTCTCACCGGTTAAATCGAATTGGATTCCAATTCGCGCGTCGCCGATGCCGGTTGCGCGGCTGCGCGAGCGGTCAAGCTGCGATGAAACCGTGTCGAGGTCGAATTCAAAACCGATGCGCTCGGTCGCCGCGAAACTTGCCACGAGCGTTCCGGCGTGCTGCGCGAGAAAATCCCTGCCGCGATAATAACCGCCGTAGCCGTATTCGATTTGAAAAACACCCGGCGTATTAAAATCCGCAGGATTCGACACCGACGAGCGGCGCGAATTGATGCGGAAAACGTCTTTAAGGTCTTTCTCAATCTCCTTCGCTTCACTTTCCTTTTTCGGTGTTGGCGAAGCGGTTGGAGTCGGCGTTTGTTGGGCAAAACCGGATATGCCGAAAACCGCGAGCCAAACTAAAATCAGCGTCGAATAAGATATTTTAGACATAATTCAATTCGGAGTTTTTTGTAGTTCAAAAATTTCATCGCCATATTACTAAATCTAAGTTTTTCCGTATTTTCGTTTTTCACAAAAGTTCATAAGCGACCAGAAAACAAACGATTGCCATTAAACATAAACCGCCGATAAAAATTAAGTCGGCAATTCTTTCTATGCGGTAACGGCGTTTTTGCGTTCTGGTTCGCAGAGCAATATAGGAAAGAATGCACGAAGCAAGGAACGCTACCGCGTCAATCGCCAGCAAATTATCGCTGATTGAACCGATGTTTTTCAATTTTCCGATTTGAAAAATTCCGATGACCGTCAGGCACACGCCGACCATCGCCGCTGATGCCGAGAAAATATGAATCGAAATATCTTCTTCCAGATTCACCGCGTCGCTCGATTTACCGAATTCGTTTTCCTCTTCCCGCATGATTTAATCTTTCCTTGATTTTCTACAAATGCGTTTGGGCAATCAATAAATACGCCGCCATTACGAGCGATAAAACCACGACCAGTACGGTTACTAAAATAATCAACCCGCGGTCGGCTTTGACTTCGCCGCGCTCGATTTGACGATTGACGACGTGGTAACGCCATGCGGCTAAAATGACGAGCAGACCGCCGAACAGCATCATCCCGATGCCGACCGGAATTGACGTGCCCGTGCGGATTCGCCCGAATTGCGGCGAAGTCAACGCGAATTCACTCAGCCAAAGACCGAACTTGGCGACGACGAATCCGAGAGTAATCACGGCGATGCTCGTTCTCACCCACGCCAAAAACGTGCGTTCATTGGCGAGAAATTCGGTCGCCAGTTGTTTCGGCGGCACGGCGGCTTTTATTTCTTCCGCTTCGGGCGGCTGTTCCGTTTGTTCGTCTTTCATTTTTTTACAAATCGGCTTCGCTTTCGTCGTGAACTCCGGCGTCAACGTAGCCCGTTTCGCGGATAATTGCCCAAGCCCAAGCGATTTGGTCTTGCGGGCCGTGCGCGACGAGCAGATATTTTTCCGCGTGAAAATGTTTTTCGTAAGCCGCAAAAACGGGGGAGCGATAAAATCCAAGCAAAACGCTTGGAATACCAATCTTTCAAACTGCCTGTTCGGTTCGCCGTCCGATTCGATTTCGATAACATTTAGTCCGTATCTTCAAAATCTTTGGCGACGATTGAAGCGCGCGCGACTGGAAAGCCGTGTTTGCCCAGTTCCGCAACCGCTTTCTCCGCCTCTCGCAGCGTGTGATAAACTCCGACGATAAGTTTTTCCGACATTTATTTTTACACCTCCGAATTTCACATTTTTTAGTTTAATCATTGATGTCGAGGCTGTAACTGCCCGTCGGCAGCATCTCACGCCAATCGCCAATTAATTTACGATAGGCTTCGCCGACCGGTCGAATCTTTCGGTCAAGGTCATAGAGTCCGAGCGGATTAATGCTTCCAGCGTCCTCGCGCAAAGCCGAATCCCAATCAATCTGGTCGGTTAAGCTATACCACGTAAATCCGATTATCGGCACGCCGTCCTGCCGCAGGCGAAACAGGTTCGCCCATTCTTTGCCCAGCCATTCGGGAGCGCGTTCGGCATCCGGCAAATTCGTTTCCGTGTGCATCACGGGCAGGCGATAACGCTGGAAATACTGATGCGTGATGACGTAGTAGCCGAATATCTCACCGGCGGGTAGAACAGCTCCGTCCTCGCGGACGAGATGCTCGTTAGTGATGTAATAATCGTTGCCCATCACGCATCGCGCCTTGACGTGATTGTCGAAAAACCAGTGATACTCGTCGCGCGTCATTCCGTTGTCGAGCAAATATTCATACATTACGACGTTGACCGGATGACCATATGTTAAATCGAGCGACAAGAATCTTTTTTCGTTGAGGACGTTTGCCTGATAAAGGCAGCACGGGTGCGCGGCGTGGAAATATTCGCTCGATTCGCTCTGAATAAAAATCGCTTCGGGCTGAACTTCCAAAATCGCCTGCATCGCCAGCACGTTCGCCCTGCACAAATGCTTGAGCGCGGTAACAAAGTCGCGGTCGGAGGTGAGCCGCTCGTTCCACCAGCCGTATTGCGCGGAAAATGTGGCGGTGATATAAATTTCGTTAATCGGCGTAAAATATTTGACCCACGCGAATCTGTCGGCGAACGCCCGCGCGTATTCCGCAAAAAGACGCGGGAAATCGGGGTTTTGAAAATTGCCGATCCAGTCCGGGACTCCGAAATGACACAAATCGGTGATTGGCGTGATGTCCAACCCCTTCAAATCATTGAAAGTCTCGTCAGCGAAACTCCAATCGTGACGCCCCGCTCCGGCGTGTGTCCGGTAGTATGGCGCGCCGTAACGCAGATATTCGATGCCCAAATCTTTGACCAGCCGAAAGTCTTCGCGCCAACGCTCGTAGTGTCCGCATTTTTCCATCTCATCAACGCGCTTTTCAGCGCCGGAAGGCAGAGCGATCACAGGATAACTGTTTTCGATTCCGGTTGCGAACATAAAATTTCTCATAAATTTTTCCCTTTTCGCGGCGCCTTTTTAAGCCTTTGAAATACATTTTATTTTGTTTCAAGCTTTTAATCTTTAGGGCTTATAAATATTTAAGAATACGATTCAAAGCCGTTGCCGCGAATCGTATTCTTCCCGCCCTTGTTCGATTTTTCGACGGTCAACCGGCTTAATCGTTTTCGCCGTCATTTTCGCCGTCGTTTTCCTCGCCGCTTTCCGTGTGCAGAACCTGACCGTTGCCCGCGTCAACCTTGACATCGCGCTCGCCGCCGTTCGCCGTTTTAATGGCGACGCCGTAGACGACATTGCCATCTTCGTTTTCGAGTTCGACTTTTCGCACCGTTCCCGCGACTTGCGCGAGCGCGGCTGATTTTGCTTGTTCCGGCGTGATTCGCGCTGATTTTTCAAGATTCGCGCTTTCCGCCGTTTCCGCTTTATTTTCTGTCTCAGCCGAATTTTCAACGGCTTCGTCCGCTTCGTTTTGCTCGCCCTGCTCATTCGCTTCGGCGGATTCATTTTCGTCGAAATTTTCTTTCGCTTCGCCGGCTTCTTCCTGTTCGTTTTTATCGTCGGCAACTTGAACGCTCGAACCATAAACGGTTTTTTCATCCTTTTTATCATTTTCGCGCCCGGTTTGCGCCGAGATTGCGAACGCCGCGCCGCCGGCAATCGCCACTCCTAAGAATCCGGCTAACACTGCTTTTATTTTTTTAGTCATTTTTTTTACTTCCTTATTTATTTTTATCGGTTTCGGAAATACTATCCAAACCCGATATTCAACACTTTACGAAAGCGAAGATGAACGGCGGATTAACGCGGGGAAAAATATTTATTCTTTCAACTCTTGATTTCTATAACAGTTGATTTCAGTCCGCGCGAATTCCTTTTTTGACGGTCGCGGCAAATTGGTATTTTTCGTAGACATTCCTGAAAACCTTTTCCCACGAATAAGATAAAGCGGCATTTCGGGCGGCGATTTTTAATGCCGAAAGCCGTTGCGGTTCGGCGCAAGCGCGCTCGACGATTTCGCAAAAGTCCCGGTCATCGCGGGCGACAAAGCCGTTTTTCCCGTGTTCGATTAAAAATTTCGGACCGCCTTCCGGCATTACGACCGACGGAACGCCCGCCGCCATCGCTTCCAGAACGACATTGCCAAAAGCGTCCGTGCGCGACGGAAACGCGAACAAATCCATATCGGCAAAGGCGCGCGCCAATCGCTCGCCGCGCAGAACGCCGGTAAATTTCGCGTTTTTCAAATTCTTTCGCAGCCAATCTTCCTCGCCGCCGTCGCCGACAATCAAAAATCGGTAATCGCGTAAATCGGCTTTTTGCAGCACTGCGTCGAGTTCGGCGAGAAACCGCACGTTTTTCTCCGCCTGCAATCTGCCGACGTAGCCGATTGTAAAAACGTCGTCAGTTCTTTGTCGTTTTAAGGGATTAAGAAATTCGGTATCCACGCCGCGACTCATCAAAAACGACGGGCGGTTGGTCATTTCTCGCATTTGCGCGACGAGTTCTTCGTTCGGCGCGAGCTGCACCTGAGCGAGAAAATACATTTTCATCGAGCCGCGCAAAACGGTTTTTTCAATCAGATTGCCCAGTTTTCGTTTGGTTACGGCGGGTAGCCAGGCGAGTTTGCTCAACGCTCGCCGCGCCGCGTATTCGTGACCGTTCGTGTGCCACGACGCGACGGCGGGAATGCGCCAGAAATGCGCGAAATAAAAACCGAGCTGGCTGACATCGCTGAAGCCGGTTAAATGCAAAACCTCCGGCGAGAAATCACGCAAAGTTTTCCGCACTAATTTTTTGTGCCGCCACAAAAGCGGGTCGTATGCGAGTTCGGTGTCGAGTTTTATCGCTAAACCGCCGCGCTCAAGTTCGAGAATTTTCAGATTTCCTTCCGTCCATACGCGAGTTTCTTTTCCCGCGCGGACGCATAAAAACGGATAATCGTTTTCTCGTGCGTAATCGGTCAAACGGCGAAGCACATTCGCCGCGCCGTTCGTTTCGTGAAATGTTTCGGCAAACAAAGCAACGCGCGGAATTTCTTTCATAGTTGATTACAGTCGTTTTGAGATTTAGAAAATAATGTCGAAACCGCCCGTAAAATAACGCCGGTAACTGTTGATAAACGTGCCGAACGCGGGGTCGCCCGTATTGTTTCGCACGTTTCGCGGGTTAAAATGGTCGGTTAAATTAAAGCCTTTGAGGGAAAGCCGAACGGCGTATTTCTTTGTCACCTGAAAGTCTTTGGAAATTTCCGCGTCGAGCGAGAAAAAATTCGGAAATCTTTGACCGACTGCATTGCGCGTGCCAACAAAATTTTGATTCTGGTCGAGAATCGAATAGGGAAAACCGCTGCGCCATTCGAGAATCGGCGAGAAGGTGAATTTTTTCGGCAATGATATGTTGCCCCACGTGAGCAGGCGATTCGGCACGTCGGTCGCAAGACGCGAGAATTGATTCTGCCGGATAATCGGATTGCCGAAGTCTCCGAAATAACTGGCGAAATCGTTGAGATTGCCAAGCGTTTTCGAGCGCACATATGACACATAAAACGGCTGGTTTTTCGGCAATGTGAATTTCGCCGTCAATTCCAGCGCATCGTAGGACACGCGCCCCGTCGGACTCAGAACAATCGCGCCGCGCCCGAAAAAATCGGTTTCCGGGTTGACCGCGTAAAGCCTGCTCGTGCGGCTGTGCGTGTAATTTGCCCGCAGGGAAAAGCGCGAATTGATGATTTGGTCTACTTGCAGATTCCACGTCAGATTTTCCGGCACGAATCCGGTTTCGGATTTCGCCCTGCTGAAATCGAGCGGAAACAGCGAAGGACTGTTGACCAGAATATTTTCGTAACGAATTTGGCTGATTACCGTTTGACTGTCCAAGCCGTAATTCGTTACCGTCCGCGCCGGATATTGATTAAAAGCGCGGATGTTGAGCGGAACTTTGTCGTAGAAAAAACCGAATCCGCCGCGCACGATGGTTTTATCGCCTGCAAACGGCGACCACGCGAAACCGGCGCGCGGCGAAAAATTCCGCTCCGAAGCAATCCGCTGGTCTTCGAGGCGAACGCCGAAATCGAGGCTGAAATTCGGGCGGACAATCAGACGGTCTTGAACAAATCCGGTATAAGTGCGGTTGGTAACTTTGATTTGCGGCGCGGCTTCAAAAGTCGTCCGCTCGGCAAGCGTTCCGTCCGTCCGGCGAATGTTGACGGGACGCGCCGCGTAATTCATCCAATTCGAGACGCTCGTAAAATTAAAACCGATTTTGACGTTGTGCGTGCCGCCGAAAAATGCGCGCGCCGGAAAATCGTAAGTTTCAAAAAATTCCGCGCGCGTCGAACGCCTGTCCTGATTGGAAAAATAATTGCCGCTCTCGCCCGTCGGCGTTATCGTCTGGTCGCCTCTTCCTTGTCCCCAGACATTCGCAAAAAACCGTTTGTAAGAAACGGAAGATTGCAGCAATCCGCCGTTTTCAAAAGCGAGACTGTCGCGGAAAGTTGTGACAAAATCTTTTTGCTTGTAATTCGGCGTAACGGGACGCGGGCGAAAAAAATCCAAACCGACGAAAGATTGGCGTTCGGGAAAATAACCGGCGGTAAAAGTCTGCGAATGCGTCGGGCTGACAACGTAATCAAACTGCGTAAAATAACTCTGAGCTTCCGAGATGGTTTCGTTATTCGGAAACGTCAGCCCGCGCACCGGAACTTTCGAGATGCTGTAACCGAGCGATTGCGAAATGAAAAGTTTGTCTTTGACAATCGGACCGTTAAAATTAACGTGCGGCGCGTCGTCCTGCACGCCGTAAAATTTGCCGTTGTGAAAACGAAAATCCGGCAAAAAATCGTTAAGTTCAAAATGCCATTTATCGCCGCCGCGCCGTGTTTCGATATTCGTCAAACCGCCGCTAAACTGCCCGAACTCCGCCGAATACGGATGACGAAAAACCTGAACGGATTCGACGGCATCAACCGGCAGATTCAGCCGAAAATTTCCGCTCGCCGGGTCTGCGACGTTTAAGCCATTGACTCGAAACGCGCTCTGCTGCTCGCTCGCGCCGTTAATGCTGATTTCGCCGTTTGAAGAACGAATCACGCCCGGAACTAACGGAATCGCTTCGTCAACTCTTTTGGTCGCAAGCGGCAGCCGCTCGATTGTTTTGCGCTGAATGTTTCCGGCAGGCGGCGACGAACCGGCTTCGACATTTTGCGCGTTGTCTCCCGAATTTTCGATTGTTACTTCCGCCGAAACCGCGCCGACTTTCAGCGCGACATTGATTTCGAGCAGCGCGTTTGCCGCGATTTCAATCGGTTTTTTTTCGTATTTCTCGAATCCTTCTTTTTCGATTTTCAATTCATAAACGCCGCTCGAAAGATTGGCAAAAACCGCTGTGCCGGTCGCGTCCGTTTGAGTTTCGGTGATTATTTTTTTATTTTGCGACAAAACGCATTTCGCGCCCGCGACAACCTCGTTCTGAGCGTCGGCAACGATTAGACGCAGTTTGTTCGGTTGGGCGTTTTGCGCGTTTGCGGCAATGTTCAAAGCCAGCAAAATTCCGATAATCGCGTTAACAATTGCTAATCTTGTTAATCTATCGCCCATAAAATTTTCTCGCTGGAATGTCCGTTTCCGTTTGCGGAAACGGCTTCCGGTTTCTTGACAGTCGCCGTTTTCGCCGCCGATTTTTCATCAACCGGCGGCGCGGCGAGCGCGACGAGCCGTTTTAATTTGCGCGCCGTCCGCAAGTTTCCGCGCTCAACCGTAAGAACGCGAAAGTCATAAAGTTTCATTTCCAGATTTTTTTGAAAATCGGGAAAACGCTCGCGCAGATTTTGTTTGATATTTTGGACGACGGCTTCGCGGATGTGCGATTCGTTCGCGTAAGCCGTTTCGACGCGCAATTCGACGACATCGCGGCAGTCTTCGTGCCAGACCCGCGCCTGCCATTCGTCGGATACGAGCGGCACTTCGCGCAGAATTTCGGCGAAAACCCAAGGGCTGATGTTGCCCATTCCGCAGACAATCATTTCGTCCACGCGCCCTTTGATTTTGGCAATTCTTTTGGCAAAAAGTCCGCACTCGCAAGGCTCGTCAACAAGGTGCGTAACATCCGTCGAGCGGTAACGAACGAGCGGCATCACCTCGCGCGTCAAAGTCGTGTAAACAAGCTCGCCAAAGCCTTCAGAATCAACGTACGGCGTTTCAAAAAAGAAATTCAAATCGTTGCGATGATAGCCGTCGCGCATCGCACATTCCACGCCGATTGCGCCGAACGATTCGGTTTGCCCGTAGTTTAAATAAAACGGCGCGTCCCAAACTTTTTCGACTTTTGCTCTGGTTTCTTCGGCGATATTTTCGCCGCCCGCAAACAGGAATTTCATCTTCCACGCGCCGCGCTCGGCGGCAATTTCCGAAAGCCGGACAAGCCATGAAGGTTCGCCGAAAATGACGTTCGGTTTATACTTGACGGCGCGTTCGTAAAATTCTTCGGGCGCGATTTTTCCGGCTTCTGCGTGAAAACAGCCGAGGTATTGAAACGCCGTGCGGACAACCGCCGGAGAAACCCAGAAAGAAACGTCGAACGCGCTTAAAACCAAATCTTCGCGGCGTAAGCCCAGTTGATAAAGCCCGATTGCGCTGGCGCGTCCCATTTCATTTAATTCCTTATTTGAGAAAAAAACGCGCTTGGTTTCCGCGCCGGTCGTACCAGTAGTTTCAAAAGCGGTGTCCGCGCGCCCGACCATAAACGCTTCCGCGCCGTAATTTTGCAAATCTGCGCCGGTCGTAAAAAAATCGCCTAAATCAGACGGATGTTTGATTTTACTGACAACAATTTTTCGCTTTGCAAATTCTTCCGCGTAAAACGGAGCATTTAACGCAAGCCACAAAGTTTGGCGGAATTTCATCAACTGAATTTGCGTCAGCAGCGCGGGCGGCATCCGGTTTAGAAATTTAATCGCATACGCCGGATTTGTCCGCAGAGCGAATTTTTCAAATTGTTCGGTTAGTTTTGAAAGCATATTTTTTACACTCTGTCGGGCGCGCAACGCTTGATAAGCATCTCAAGCATTTCCACCGACAAATCAATTTCTTCCAAAGTCATTTCAAACGACGGCGCGAGCGTAAAGACGTTTTTGTAATAACCGCCGACATCTAAGACCAAACCCATTTTCTTGCCGCGCACGTCCAAATCGCCTTTCATTCCTTCGGCGAAAATTTTATCGGTCAATTCGCGGTCGGGTTCAAAACCGTCTGACTGGCAAATCTCGATTCTGAGAGCCATTCCCATTCCGTCCGTGTCGCCGATAACGCGCGGATATTTTCTTTGCAGTTCCTTGATTTGCGCCAGAAAATACGCGCCTTTTTCTCTGGTGATTTTTTCGTAATCAATCTCTTCGGTCATTCGCATCAACTCAAGCGCGACCGCCGTTCCGAGCGTGTTTGAAGAAAAAGTCGAATGCGTCGAGCCGGGCGGAAATTTATCGGGCGAAATCAAATCTTCTTTTGCCCAGATGCCCGAAAGCGGATTCAAACCGTTGGTCAGAGCTTTTCCGAAAACGATAATGTCGGGCGAAACTCCAAAATTTTCCATCGCCCAGAATTTTCCGGCGCGGTAAAATCCCATCTGAATTTCATCGTCAACCATTAAAATTTTCCGTTCTTCCAAAACTTTCTTGAGTTCCTTAAAATAATTCGGCGGCGGAATTATATAACCGCCCGTGCCTTGAATCGCTTCGACGTAAAATGCCGCAAACTCGGCTTCGCCTGCTTTCGCATCCCAGAAAGAGTTGTATTCGGTGTCGAAATTTTTGGCGAATTGCTGAACGCAATACGACTCGCACGATTCGCGCTCTTTGCCATACGGACAGCGGAAACAATAAGGATACGGAACGAAATGAGCGCGGTCTGAAAAATGTCCGAAACGGCGGCGATAGCGAAAGCTCGAAGTAATCGCCGACGCGCCCAAAGTTCGTCCGTGATAGCCGCCCATAAAAGCGAACATCAGACTTTTGCCCGTTTCGTTGCGAACTAATTTCAAAGAATCTTCAATCGCCTGCGCTCCGCCGACGTTGAAATGCACGCGCCCGCTCATTCCGAATTTCGATTCGTTGAGCTTACCGATTGCCGCCGCCAGTTCGACTTTCTCAGAGTGCAAATACTGCGAAGCAAGCTGCGGCAATTTATCAATCTGATTTTTGAGCGCGTTGTTCAGACGCTCGTTGCCGTAACCGAAGCTCGCCGCCGAATACCACATTTGTAAATCGAGAAAAGGCACTCCCTCGCGGTCAAACAGGTAATTTCCCTCGGCGCGTTCAAAAAATTTCGGCGGCTCTAAGTAGTGAACCGTGTCGCCGTGCGAGCAGTATTTCTGTTCGAGTTCGAGCAGTTCGGCTTCGCTCGGACGATTGGCGTGATAGCCGTTTCCATTCCCGTTGCCGTTATGGTTACGGCTTTCGATTTGGTATAACTCGGCGTTTGAAATTGTGTTTGTAGTCATATTTTTTGTTAATAGTTTCTGCAATTTTTTCCTAAATTCAGGCGGCTTCCAGCCACGAACGGCGTTCGCCCATCGAAGTCAAAACGAAAGACTCGAAGGCTTGGTCGAGGCTGTCCGCTACTTGTTTGAGGCTCGAATAAGCGGTTTGCGGAATGCGGTTTTCGAGGCAAAATTTGCTCAATTTATTTTTGGCAAAAACCACGTCCGCGGCTTTTGCGGCAAAGCGGTCTGAAAGTCCGTCGCCGACGAAAATGCTCGGCGCGGCGTATCGGTTCTGCTCGCTCATCACGCGCGGCTTGCAGGTGGCGCAGCCATCGGCGCAAATCGTTTCAAAATGGGGAAATTCGGCGCGCCATAAATTTTTTCCGCGCGGAATCAGGCGATTTGCCCAGATGTTGATGCCGTCTAACAATTGACGATTTTTGACGGCTTTTCCGAGCATCCGGCGGATGTAATATTCAAAGCCGTCGCTGACGATATGCACTTGCAAATCAGCTTCGCGGCAAACATCGAGCAGCGGCGCAAAACCTTCGTCGAGTTCGAGCGCGTCGAGAAATTCATTCAACTCGCCTGTGGTCGCTTTGACAAACGAAAACTGCTTTTGCAGACACTCGCGTGAGCCGATTTCGCCCGCGACCCATTTTTCTTCAACTTCTAGCCAGCGTTCGTCGGCGAATTCTTCCAAAATCTGGTCAATCACGTCGCGTTTTGAAATCGTGCCGTCAAAATCTACGAACAAAATCGGTGACTGCGATTCGGCGAAAACTTCCGTCAGGTAATAATTGGGATTCATCTTTGTTTTTCTCCTTTGATTGATTGGCTGATAAAATTTGAACTCGGTTGATTTTCATAAATTTCGGGACACATCCGGTCAAGCGGCGCGACGCGCAAACCTTTTTCCTTCAAGCCTTGCAGGATAAGCGGAAGTGCTTTGACAGTTGCCTGACGATTGGATTTTCCAGAACTGTCGCCGTCGTGCAGCAAAACGATTGAATTGCCCTGCACGGTTTCCAAAACATTCCGCGCGATTCGTTCCGCCGTGATTTTCTTCCAGTCAAAACCCGCGTCGCTCCATTGAACGGTTTGCAAACCGAGTTCTTCGGCGGCGGCAAAATAGGCGGGAGAACGAACGCCGCACGGCGGACGCGCGAGCTTCGGCGTGATGCCCGTCGCTTCCTTTATAATCTCCTGCGTTTTTTCAAGCTCGCGGCTTGTCTTGTCTGCGCCGCAAAAAAGAAAAATCGAATGCGAATACGAATGATTGCCGATTTGGTGATTCTCGTCGGTGATTCGTTTAGCAATTTCAGGGTATTTTTCAACCTGTTTTCCAATCAGAAAAAACGTTGCCTTCACATTTTCATCGCGCAAAATGTCCAAAATTTCCAAAGTATCGGGCGCGGGTCCGTCGTCAAAAGTCAGGGCAACCGAGTTGTTTCTCGCGTTTCCGCTCCAAATTGTTTTCCCCAAAACTTGCGAGCGAACGGCGTAAGTCAAGTAATAAAGAACCGCCCACGCGACGCTCAAACAAACCGCGAGTGCCGCGCCGAGCAACGTCAGAAGTTCAGAATTTTGTTTGAAAAACTCAATCATTGATTTTTCCCCGCAGCCAACCGGCTAATTTATCGGCGGTTTGCGCGTTACCTAAACTTGCGGTTTTCGCCCGCATTTTCCGCAATAAATCTTTATCGCCGAGCAGTTCGCCAACAGTTTTCGATATTTCCTCCAGCGAGCGCAGAGCGCGTCCGACGCCGTAATTTTCGAGCAGATTATATTGAATTCTTTCCGCGCCCGGCGGCGGCTCAAGCGCGATTATCGGCAGTCCGCAAGTCATCGCTTCGTCAAAAGTGTTGCCGAGTTTTGAAATCAAGATGTCTGCCGCCCGAAAAAGCTGCGGAACGCGATTCGTCCAACCCAGCACTCGCAAACGCTTTTCAGCGGCTGGCGTTTTTCTTAACGTCTCGCAATTTTCTTTAAGTTTTTTGTTGTTTCCCGCCAGCACGACAATCGCGGCGGAGGATTCAGATTCGAGCAGTTTTCGGGCGATCTCTTCGATTTTGCCCAAGCCTTCGCCGCCGCCCGCCACTAAAATTAAAGGCGCGTCAAACGGTAAATCGAGCCATTCGCCGACTATGCGGCGTTCTGTTTTCCTTTCGTCTTCGCTTGGGGCGGCAAATCCCGTCTGCATCGGCACACCCCACGCGGCGATTTTTTCCGGACTTGCGCCGAGTTTGACAAAATCTTCGCGCACTTTGTCATTTACCAGACAATAAAAATCGGTTTCCGTTTGAATCCACGCGCGGTCGGCATCGTAATTGACATTGACGGCGACAAACGGAATATCCAGGCTCAAATCCCGCTTGATAAGCGCGGCAATTTCGCCGCAGCCGACTTCGGTGGCGACAATTGCCGACGGCTCGATTTCACGCGCCAAATCGAATAATTTTCGACACTCACGACGATAAAACCAGGTCGGGCTGGTTTGCATTTGACGTTTCTGGTAAGAATCAATTTTTTCCCAAACCGCCGGAGCATTTTTAACCAGCCATAAATAAGCCGTAACGTGCGTGAACCGGGCAAACGGCGACATATATTCGGAAACGTCAACGACTCGCGCCGGAATATTCGGTTGAAGGTTTTGCCACGCCGAAGCAATCGCTTTCGCCGCCTGCGTATGACCCGCGCCATTGGCAATCGTCAAAATCAGAACCGGATGCGCCGCTTTGCCCGACACGCTCCGCGCTTGCGTTTTTTCTACAATTTTGGCGACGGCTGGGTTCATTTAATTTCTATTCCCGCGCATTGATTCTTTGAAATTTACGCCGATTTCTTTTCCTATTACGCCCGACGGTTTTTGTTTTGAGTAAATTTTTCGCGCCTCCATCTTGCGCCACGCGGCATACATTTTTCGGTAAACCGAAAGTCTTTTCGAGGGCGAGAAAATCTTTTCAACGGCTTCCGCGCGGTCGAGCGTTTCTAAAACCGCATTGACGATTTTTTCGCTCGCATCAATTCGCGCCAATTTACCGGCGCGTTCCGACATTTGACATCGCTGGTGCGGATTTTCGAGCAGCCGCAAAATCTCAAAGGCGGTTTCCTCCGAGCCGCGCGTTTTGATGCCCGCGCCTTGTTCGACAAACCAACGGGCGTTTTCTTCTTCCGGTCCCGGAATCGCGTCGAAAAGAACCACCGGCAAATTGCACGCGGCGGCTTCGGATAAAGTCAGCCCGCCGGGTTTTGTCGCTAAAACGTCCGCCGCCTGCATCAGTTCGGAAACAAGGCTCGTCCAACTGACAACGTGCAGCGAAACGGTCGGCGAATTACGCAGCTTTTCTAGTTCCGTTTTTGCTTTCTCGTCTTTGGCGGGCAAAGCGACGATTTGAAAATTCGCGCCCGTTTGCAAAAGCCGCGCGGCGACTTCGCTCATTCTGGTCGGACCCATTCCGCCGCCCATCAGCAAAACAATCGGTCGCGTGTCGAGGTTGAAACGCGACCGTGTTTTTTCCGCGTCGTGTTCTTCGCCGAAACTCGCGTGGAGCGGAATGCCGCAGACTTTGATTTTTTCAGCGTCCGCGCCCCAAATTTTTAATTGTTTTTTGACCGCCTCATTAGCGACGGCGTAAGCGGAAATTTCTGGCTTGACCCAAATCGGCTCGGCTTCAAAATCAGTGATAACGTTGACAATCGAAGCGTTCGTCAAACGGGCGCGCCGCGCAATCACCGCGATTTCCGACGCGCCGACTTCGCAGGCGATAATCGCGTCCGGCTGGAATTTACGGATTTCATCGAAAACTTTCGCGCAGCCCTTTTTCCAAGCCCAAACCGGCGCGGTTTGCTCGTCGTGTCTTTCGAGACGCGACTCGAAAAACATTTGCCAGATTTTCGGCGCGTAACGAATCATCAACCAGTAAGTCCAGACATAAAATGCGCGGAAAAATAAGCTGCATTCTTCCAGAGCATCAAGCATCCTCAAATCAACTACCGGCATTTGATTCTGCAATTCGGCGACAACACTCTGCGCGGCGCGAATGTGTCCCGAACCGAAGGAAAGCGTCAAAACCATAATTCGTTTTTCGGTCATTCTTCCCTCCAATTCATCGTCCAAAATCCGCCCGCGAGCGTTACCGCCGCCATTAAAGACAAAATCGAAAGTTCGCTTCCGACAAACAAATTTCCCGCCAGAATTTTATTGACCGCGCCCGCGATATATGTCGTCGGCAAAACATAACCCAGCCAGCGCATAAAATCGGGCAAAGTTTCCGCTCCGTAATAAACCGGCGCGAGCAGAACCAGTCCCGTGCCGAGCGCGTCGGTGTAGAGCGAACCTTCCGAAAACGAACGGACACGCGCCGCGACGATGACGCTGATGCCGCACAACGAAAGCAGCGCGACGAAAACCGTCAGCGCGAGAATCAGAACACCGGAGATTCCGTCAATATTGGTTTGCACACCCAAAACACGCGCCGCGACAAGCATCGAAATCGTTCCCAAAGTTCCTTGCAAAAGCGCGAAAATCAATACGCCGAAAATATACGACGAAGCGGCGAGCGGCAAAGTCGCAAACAGTTTCAAGCGTCCGGTAAAACGATTTTCGAGCAGCAAGTAGCCGAGCCAGCTAATCGCCGTCAAACTTAGGGAAAACACAATCGAAGCGGCGAGAAAATGCAGCTTCGCGTCGTTGGAAACAATTTCCGAAGATTGATGCGCGATGCCGCTGGCAAAAAGATACATTCCAATCGGAAAGACGATTGCCGCCAGCAAAAACGGTCCGGCTTCGCGCCGCAGACGCGCCAGATGAATTTGAAAAACGCAAAAAATGTCGGACAATCGTTTTCTCATTTTTTATGCGGGCTGCCTCCGTTTCCGTTTTGACTCAACGGCTCGCCGATGAGCGCGAAATAAACGTCTTCGAGCGACGATGCGGCAATTTGATATTCGTCGAGATTAGACTCTTTGATAAAATCCTGCGCTTCGTCGAAGGTTTCAAAAAATACGGTCTGCGCCGTTTCGCACTCGAAAAAATTCATCCGGTAGCGGCGCGGGAAACGGGCGCGAAGCTCCGCCAGATTGCCGTCGGCAATGATTCGCCCGTCGCTGATAAACGCGATGCGCCTCGACAAATGCTCGGCTTCTTCCATATAATGCGTCGAAAAAATCACGGTCGCGCCGTCCGCGATAACCCGTTTCAAAAGATTCCAGACGGCGCGGCGCGAAGCCGGGTCGAGTCCGGTAGTCGGCTCGTCCAAAATTAAAAGCGGCGGTTTTCCCAAAAGCGCGAGACCGATTAAAATTCTTCGCCGTTGACCGCCCGAAAGCTCGCCGACCCGTTTTTTCAATTCGCTTTCGAGTTCGAGATTTTTGAGAATTTCGGCGGTTTGCGCCCGCGCTTCGGTTTTGCTCAAGCCTTTTAATTTCCCAAAAAGTTCGAGATGCTCGCGCACCGTCAAAGTCTCGAAAACTCCGGCTTCCTGCGGCGTTACGCCCATCAAAAGTTTTGCTCCGTTCGCATTTTTCACCGCGTCAATTCCGAAAATCTCAATCGCGCCCGAAGTCGGTTTGAGTTCGGTCGTCAGTTGCCGCAAAAATGTCGTTTTGCCCGCGCCGTTCGGTCCCAAAATGGCGATTGATTCGCCGCGCCTTGCGTTAAAATCAATGCCGCGCGTCGCTTCCGTGTCGTTTTTGTAACTTTTAAAAAGCTCTCGGACGCGCACGGCTAAATTTTTTTCAAGCGACAAATTCATAAAAATTAAACCAACTGCAAAAACTCCATCGCGCTCCACACGGCTGTCCACGGATTGTTGCGATACGCCGAAACTTCATACGGGCAGCCGATTTTACAGCCTTTACAGAAATCCCACATATCGGGCGATTGTTTGATAATCTCAACGACCTCCGGGGACGCGTAAATGTCTTTCAAGCTCATCTCCGGCGCGCCTTTATGTTTCGAGACAAACGCGCACGGAAATTGAATCGAGCCGTCGGGACGCATATTTATCAAGTGCGATGCCGAGCGGCACGGAAACTTTTTCGTAAAACCGTCTTCGCGGTAAAATTTGTAATAATCGGTGTAGAAGCGAACGCATTTAAATCGCTTTTTCAAATTCAAAACGTAAGCCGCGATTCTATCCAAACCTTCACGTTCAATTTCGACGTTTTCAGTTTCAAAAGTAGTTCGCACGACGTTGTGAACGGCTTCGGTGTGCAATAAAAAACCGCGTTCGGTGCAAAATTCGGCAAGCGCGGGTAAGTCTTCGAGATTGCTTTCGTCAACCGCCGCGTTGATTTGAACCAAGTTATGTTTGAGTTTATTTTCCGCAATATAATCGAGCGCGGCGAGAATCGTCGGCAGCCCGTCAATGCCGCGTCTTTGCTTGAATTTTTCGCGGTCGAGCGTATCAATCGAAACTTCGAGTTGGTCGAGTTTAACGCACGATTCAGCATATTTTTTCAAAGCCAAACCGTTGGTCGGCATCGAAGTAAAAAATCCTTTCTTTGAAGCATATTCGATATAATCCGGCACGTTTCCGTTCATCAGCGGTTCGCCGCCCGACATACTCCACGCGAAAACGCCCATCTCGGCGGCTTCATCCATTCGCTTAAAAACTCGCTCTCTGACGGCGCGGTCTTCCGGCTGCTGGTTCTGCCAAATCGCGCAGTAGCCGCATTTCATATTGCAGTGCAGAGTGGTTTCAAACATCACCATAAACGGGCGATTAAAACCGTGCCGCAACTGCCGAAGCGCATTTTTGAACATCAATCGTTTTTGCATAAACCTTAACCGTTACAATTTTCGTTCCGACATTTAACGCTGTAAATTCAGCGATTTGCCGTAATTTCAACATATTTCGATTGAGGCGTTTGTGCTTTTTTCACGTTTTCGCCACAAATTAGAAATCAATCTCGAATTTCGCTTTCACTGAAGTTCCCAGACTGTTGTAAAACTTTCCGTAGTTCGGACTGCCGAGATTATTCTGCACGTCGCGCGGGTTGAAATGATTCGTCAGATTAAACAGCGCAACGCCGACGCGGGCGCGTTTGTTGTCGAAAAACGGTAATTTGAAACCTTTTGTAACCTGCAAATCGAGCGAGATATACATTGGCAATCGTCCCGCTTCGTTTCGTTTTCCGACAAAATCGAGCCGCTCGTTGACCGCCGAAAAAGGAAAGCCGGAGCGAATTTCAAACAGCGGCGCGATGCGGATGTCGTATTTTTTGGAAACGTCAAATTGCCCGTAAGCCAGAAAACGATGCGGCGCGTCAAACGGAAGTCGCCCGTATTCGTTCGGGCGCACGACGAAAGCGGGCGTGTCGCCGAAAAATCTGTCCGCCGTGTTCAAGTCGCCGCGCGAACGCGAAAAGACGTAGGAAGCGTTAAACTGCGCGAATCCGGGTTTGTTATAGACGAGCAGAAACTGCGCCTCGTCGTAGCGCGAACGCCCGCGACTGTTTAGCTGAATCGCGCCCGTGCCGACGCTTCCCAAGATGGGTTCAACCAGCAAATCGTTTTTTGTAAATCTTTCGAGAAAACCGACGCGCACGGTTAAATCTTTGGTGATTCCGCGGTCAACCGAGATGCTGTAACGCACCGAGCGCGGCGTGCGAAGCTGTCCGTCAGTTTGATTGCTGAAGAAACGCGGCGGGGCAATTACGGTCGCGCCGTCGGCGGCGAAATTCGTAACGACGCGCTGCGGAATCTGCTCGATTGCGCCGTCTCGCTGGCGGTCGAAATAACCGGCGTTCGATAAAGAACGGTCGTAGAAAATTCCGATTCCGCCGCGAATGATTGTTCGCTGATTTTTCGACGGCGAAAACAAAAACGAAAATCGCGGCGCGAGATTGTTTCGGCGCGTTACGCCGTCGCGGTCAAAGCGCAAGCCGTAATCGAGAGTCAATTTCGGATTCAAAATCCAGCGGTCTTGAGCGAAGGCGGCGGCTTCCGTGTATTTGTAATCAATCGGCGCGGCGTTTGTAAAATCAATTCTTTGCGCCAAAGTCTGATTGAAACGGCGAATAAAAATCGAGTTGAAACGCAGTTGCCCGCCGATGCTCGTGCGGTCGAATTCAAAGCCGGTTTTAACCGAATGCGTGCCGTAAAATTTGAGCGGGCGCGTGTAATAAGTTTCCTGCCACTGAATTCGCTTTGTGCGGCGGCGCGTGTCGGCGAAATAACCGCCGCCGTTTGTTTCGGGCGCGATAGTAAAAGGCTGATTTGATTTGGCGAAAACGTCAACGTCAAATGTTTTATAGCTGACTTCGGACGAGAGAAACGAAGCGTCTTTAAACACCGATTGCTCGGAGACGGAAAAAAGCGTTCCGCGCTGCTTATAATTGGGCGTGGTCGCCGCCGGATTAAAAGTATCGAGACCCAGATTGCGGAACTTTTGCGGAAAAATCGCCGCGTTGAATTTCAGGACGTTGTTTTTATTGATGTTCCAATCAATTTGCGTGAACGAGTTGAAGCCTTCCTGAATAATATTATCGTCGGGTTTGGGCAGATTCGGCACGAAGTTTCGGGAAAAACGATACTCGAACGATTGCAGGAAAAACAGCTTTTTCGGGATAATCGCGCCGCTTAACGTGATGCGCGGGCGAAACGAATCGATTTTCGTCGAAAAGACGTTGTGAAAAGTCGGGAAAAATCTGGCGATGGCGACTTTGAATTTGTCGCCGCCGCCTTTGGTTTGCAGGTTTGTCACGCCGCCGGTAAATCTGCCGAACTCCGCCGAATACGGGTTTTCCTCAATTTGAACCGTTTCGGCGGCTTCGAGCGGAATATCAAAAGCGAGTTTGCCCGTTACAGGGTCGGTAACGTCCGCGCCGTTGACCGTGTAACTGCTTTGTCCGGCGCGCGTGCCTTTCAAATAATCGTTGCCGTTGCCGTCGCGCACCACGCCCGGAGTAAGGGAAATCGCATTTTGATAATTGTCCGTTCGGAGCGGCTGCGTCTTTAATGTCTCAGAGCGGACGACGTTGGCAGTCGTCGTCTCCGACGTGCTTAATAAACCTTCTTCGACGCGAATAGTTACCGATTCGCTGACCGTCGCCGTCAAATCAATTTCGAGCGACAAAATCGCGCCGGAAACTAATTTAATTTCTTTCGTAACGCTCGGTAATCCGTCGGCTTCAATCGTCAAAGTGTAATCGCCCGAAGGCAGATTATCGAAGATAAAATCGCCCGAAGCATTTGAGACGGCTTTGAGTGGCTTATCGGGCGTGGCTTTGTTGATTAAAGTCAATCTCCCGCCCGCGATAACGGTTGACTGCGCGTTTGCGGCATTGCTCGCCGCCGCAGCCGCCGACACCGCCAGCACCGTGCCTTTAATAGTTCCGGCATCGCCGCCGGCTGCGGCAAAAATTGTTTGCCCGCAACTGATAATCAGTAATGCCGCAAGCGAGCGGATAAAGAGATTAAAGTAAAATGTTTGAAGCGTTATTTTTCGCCGCCCGTCTTCTGCATAACGCTTTTTGGCTTTCATACGAAGGCGTCTAGGGCAATCATCGTGCCTGCCGTAAAAGCCTTATTTTTCGGGCGTCTTGAGTGTTTTCAGAGGTCGAGTGCCGTGGCACCGCGCCGCCTTTCGCCAATTGACAGGCGGCAAATTGTCGCCGCTTCTTTTCACGGTCGAAAGTAAAATTGAAAAGATAAAGCAGATTGACTGTAAATTAACCTGCTTTTTGCCTGCTAAAATTCGATGAGATTTATCGCTTACGGAATTTGTTTCAACACTTTTTGAGCGAATGTTTTACTCATATTCATCAGCAACCGCGACCGGAGGTTATCGTCGAAAGCGTGCAGGCAAATGATGAAGAAAAAATAAATCGCCCTGTTAATGTTCTATTAATGTTTTTTCTGTAAAATTAACCCGCGCAAAATTCTTAGAAACACAATCGGCAATTTCGGAGGGCAAATGAAAAAAATATCAGTTTTATGTGTTCTGTTTTTGGCGGCAATTTTTAGTGTTTCCGCCCAAACCAATAATCAAAACAAACAATTTACCGAAGATTTGATGCAGAAAGACTGCACGTTTGAAACTTCGGGGCGCAATCAGTATTTTATTCTCGAACCCGGCTACCAATTGACTTTGGAAAATAAAAACGGCGGAAAACTCGTGATAACAGTTTTGAGCGAAACGAGAAAAATCGGCACGGTCGAAACGCGCATCGTCGAAGAAAACGAATCGGAAAACGGCAAGCCCGTCGAGATTTCGAGAAACTTTTTCGCTTTTTGCAAACAGACCGGCAGCGTTTATTATTTCGGCGAGGAAGTTGACCTTTATAAAAACGGCAAAATGACCAAAGGCGAAGACGCTTGGACGGCGGAAGGCAAAAACAAAGCGGGCGTGGCAATGCCGGGACTCGTCCTCCTCGGCGCGGGATATTATCAGGAAATCGCGCCGAATGTAGCGATGGACCGAGCCGAAATCATCAGCCTGAGCGAAACCAAACAGACACCGGCGGGCGCGTTTACGAATTGTCTGAAGACGGAAGAAACAACGCCGCTCGAACCGAAGGAAAAGGAATATAAGCTCTACGCGCCCGGCATGGGATTGATTCAGGATGAAGATTTGCTGCTGACCAAATACGGTTTCGTGAAATAATCCTTTCCGGTAATTTGCCTATATTCAACCTGTCCGTAATCGGCGGTTAAGATACCTATTCATAATTTAATGCTTCAACCGCGTCGAGCCGCGCCGCCCGCAGAGCCGGATAAAGCGCGCCCGTTGCGCCGCCGATGATTCCGACAATAAAGACTACCAGCAAAACAAACGGTTTTATTTCAATGTCGAGCGTGATAAATCTCGTTAGAGCAGACCGCAGAAAAAAAGTTAAAATCACGCCGGTTAAAATTCCGAGCAGACTGATTAGCAAGGCTTCCTGCGTAATAATCCACGCAATCTGAGCGTTCGGCATTCCAAGCGATTTCAAGATGCCGATTTGACGGGTTCGTTCGGTAACGGTCGTATACATCGTCAGCAAAATCACAAGCGTGCTGATGGCGGTCGCCACGCCGATAATTACGTTCAAGAAAATGCCGAGAGCAGGAACGCTCGACATATAAAGTTCTTCTAAATCTTTGGTGAAAATCACTTGATTATCGGGAAATCGCTCGTGGATTTTTGCGCCGACCTGCTCCGCCGTAAAGCCTTCTTTGACCAACACGAGAATCGCCGAGCAGCGTTTTTCACTGCCGAGCTGCGCCTGCATCGTGGACAGCGGAATTTTTACGCGCGCTCCCGCCGCCGGTTCGTAACTGCCGACGACCACGAAATCGCGCTCGTAGAATTTCATCGTATCGCCGATTTTAAATTTTAATTGTTTTTGCCAGCCGGTATCAATAATCGCTTCGTCGCCCGCCGAGCCGAGTCCGCGCCCTTCAACGATTTGCAGTCCCGCCATCAGCGCGTATTCGTTGAAATTTACGCCGTCAACGAGGCGCGTTCCTTGTTTGCTGTCGGGTGCGGAAACGGTGTTTTGATCCGATGGGAACGGCGGCTTTCACGCCTTCGATTTTCGCTAACTCCAGCGCCCTCGTAACCGGCAGACGAAACGATTCCGAACCGCTCATACCGATTGAACCCGAAGCGCGAAACATAATTTCCGCGCCGACGTTCGCCTCGCGCTGCGCCTGTTTGCGAATCGTGCCGTTGGTCAGACCGATGGTAAAAGCGATTAAAAGAACGCCGACGGCAATGCCCAAAATGATGACCACGGTTCGCGCCGGACGATGCAGCATATTTGAGAAAACTAAATTTTCCATAAAAATAGTAAGCCGGACGCGGGCGACCTATTTACGTTTGAAATCAAAAGTGTAACGAAGCAGAAAAGTATGGCGCGGCGATGTTTGCCCGTAATCGGTCGTCAAAATGTATTGGAAAATAAAGTTCGGTTTGAATCGCCAGCCGACTCCGTAATTGGAATAAAAGTCGGTGTAAAAATCACTCGTGCGTCCCGACGGAACGAAAATGCCGTCGGTATTTAAAATGCGACCGAAGCGGTCGGGGAAAAACGCGGAATCGGTGGTGCGCGACTGCGTGATTGAAAGCAGGGAAGCACTGACGAAAAGATTGCGCCAAACATCGGTTTGCACGGCGGCGTGCAGGGATAAAAAGCGGGAATTCTGACGCTCGTTTTCCAACTGATTTCCAGTGAAGATTTCGCGGCGCGTCTGGCTGGAACGAATCAATCCGCCCGCTGCGTCGAAGCTGAAAATCGTGCGCTGGCGCAAAACGTAGCCCAAGCCGAAACCGAGCGTCACGCGGGTCGTGCGGTCACGCTCGCTCGAATCAACAATCGCCGCCCGCCGATAATTTTCGCGCGTGTCGCCGAACAGCAAAGTGCCTTCCGCGCCATAAAAAAGTCTGCGCGAAAACGCTCCGCGCAGGCGAAAGCCGAGTTCGGAAGTTTTGCCTTTCGTCTGAATAAAATCATTCGGCTGCGCCGCGCCGCCCGCGAAGCGAAAACGGTCAACGTCCGTTCCCGCGCTCGCGCCGTAACGATAAAACGCGCCGAATCTCGCGCTCCCGAAATCGTGTTTGACGCCGAAAGTTAAGCGTGTGCGGTTGACTGACGAACGCGAGGCGACTTGCTCGGTGAAGGACAAACCGTTCGGTATGCTTTGCGTGGTTGTTTCGTTCAAATTGCCGCGCGAGTAAAGACGCTCTATGCTGAATCCGACGCTCGTCTGGTCGCGGCTTCCGAACCTTCGGGCAACAATCAGCGAGCCGCTGAAAAGATTCCCGCTCGTTGCGCCGGTGATAGTGCGAAGTCCGTTTGTGCCGACGGGAAACGGCGGCGAATTGAGTTGAAAATTGTCGTTGGCGACGAGTGATTGAAGCCCGTTGCGGACGTAGCCGAAACTGCCGCCAACCACGCTGCGAAAACGGTTGACGGGAACGAAAATCGTTCCTTCCGGCAAGAACGAGTAATCAACCGGGCGCGGACTGCTCAAGCCGAATTGGTCGCGTAAATCATCGTCGGCATTGCTCGCGCCGTTAATCGACGGCAGGAAATTAATTCGCGCTTCGGCGCTGGTGAACGCATCGGCGTAAGCCGGATTTTCGAGACTGTCGAGATGCGCGTCCGGGAAAGCGGTAAAACGCGACGGCAAAGCGGTTTCGCCCGTTTCGATGATGCTCTCGATGGTTCGTTCATAGACGTTCGTCGCGCTGCGGGCATTGCCGTTATCGTCGTCATTTTTTTGATTCGCCGCGTTCGATTGTTTCTGCCGGTCGCGCTCTCCGGCTTCTTTGGTCAGCGCGTCGGAAGTGAAAAAATCAATTGTCGAATCAGGACGCACGACGACGCCGTGTTTGGGTTCGGCAACGAGTTTTTTTGTCGGGTCTCGAAGGCTGGCGACTTCAACCGCGCCGTCTATCACAATCACTCGCGTTTCGCCCAAGGGAGCGACGGTAACGAGAAATTCCGTGCCGCGCACGGCAATCGAAGCGGTCGGGCTTTTGATGCGATACGGATTCGGTTTGCCCTTAAAATGATTGATGCGAACACGAATGCGCCCGAGCGTGATTTGCAGCAGTTCACGTAAAGAAGAGGCGTTGCGGTAATCAAGGACTGTGACGCGCGAACCGGGCAAAACGACGACCTGACTGCCGTCGGTCAAATCAATTACGACGCGCCCGCCGCCCGTCGTGTCAATTTCGTCGCCGGGCGCGAGCGTCGCGCCGCGCGTCAATCGCGCATTGTTTCGCCCGTTGCCGGAAATCAACGCTCTGCCGCCGACGCTCGTCACCCGCGCTTCGACCGCCGCGTTTTGCGCGTAAACCGCAAACGGCGTTTTCGGAGATACAAAAACGAAAGCGATACCGGACAGCCACAGCAAAATATAAAATTGAATTTTTTTTGAATTATTTAACATTCACCATTGATAGAAAATAACTGAAAAAACCTTATCTTTTCACCACGCCTTTTTCGCATCATTTTGATTTGTGATTATTTGTAATTTTCGTTATTTAATTTTGTCGTAAATTCAATTTGCCTCGCCACAAACAATTATTCGTTCTAAATCGTGAGTAATTCCCGAATATGATGAACAGCTAAAGCGATAACCAATCAGTGTGCCGTTCGTAAAAAAAATCGGTATCGCGTCGGCTTTAATTTTCTCTGTAATTTTGTTAATTCCGCGGATTGTTTCAATCCAGCAACCTTCCTTCATAATTATCGTTTTCGTTTCAGTAGAATCTGTTCCGGTCTTATCCATAATTTACTTCCTGCTCAAAGCTATTAACTCGTCTGAGCAGATTTTCCTTAATCTAAAATCCGCATCGTTTAATCGTCCGTTTCGTCTTCATCGCCGGGAACGAAAAAGTTATACCGGGCAATCAGGCGTTGAATCGTCCGGCGGTCGAGTCCCAATTTTTCCGCCGCCCGCCGCCGGTTGCCGCCGACTTCCGTTAAAATCAAACTTAAATATCGCCGCTGGAGTTCTTCCATATTTGGTCGGTCGCCGGCGAGTTCGCGCAAAGTTTTCACGTCCGACGGCGAATCATTTCCGTTTGGATTCGCTTCACCGATAGCCGACGGCAGGCAATCGAGCGTGATGATATTTCCGGTCGAAAGCGCGACGGCGCGAACAAGAGCGTTTTCCAGCTCGCGGACGTTGCCGGGAAAATCGTAAACCGCGAGCGCGTCCCGGACTTCCTGCGACAAATGCAGATTCGGCGCGCCCGTCTTCGTTATCTTTTTTAAAAAATGCTGCGCCAGAAGCGGAACGTCCGCCATTCGCTCACGAAGCGGCGGGAGTTCGACGGTCAAAACGCTCAGGCGATAATAAAGGTCGGCGCGGAATTTTCCGGCTTCGACAAACTCCAGCAAGTTTTCGTTGCTCGCACCGATGACGCGGACATCAACTTCTCTGGTTTCGGTCGCGCCGACGCGCCGGATTTCGCCCGACTGCAAAACGCGCAAAAGGCTCGCCTGAAAATTCGCGCTCGTCGAAGCCAGTTCGTCGAGAAAAATTGTGCCGCCCGTGGCGGCTTCAAAAAGTCCGGCGCGTGTCTTTTCAGCACCTGTGAACGCTCCCTTCTCATAGCCGAAAAGCTCGGCTTCGAGCAACGTATCGGTTAAGCCCGAACAATTGACAGATACGAATTTCTTAGCGGCGCGGTCGCTCAAATCGTGAACGGCACGGGCAACAAGTTCTTTGCCCGTGCCGGATGCGCCCGTAACTAAAACCGTGGCAATCGTCCGGGCAGCAAAGGCGATGAGTTTATAAACGGCGACCATTTTCGGACTGCGACCGATAAGACCGGATTTGGAAAACTCGTCCGGTAAATTCAGTTCGCTCTCCGACGTTTGATTCGCCTTTTCGCGCCGCGCGTCGAGATGGCGACGGAGAATGGCGGCGACTTCAGCAACCGCAAACGGCTTGGCGATAAAATCGCTCGCTCCCTCGCCGATGGACGCGAACGCCGTTTCGACCGAGCCTTGCGCCGTCATCAAAATTATCGGTAAATTTTTGTCGAATTCGCGTAAATTTCGCACGACCGATAAACCGTCGCCGTCTGCCATCACCAAATCGCAAATCACCGCGTCGAACTTTTCTTTTTTAAGCAATGAGGCGGCTTCGCGCCCGCACGACGCGCTGGAAATGCGAAAGCCTTTGAGCGACAAACCCGTCTCCAATGTCAGCCGAATCGCTGGTTCGTCGTCAACTATCAAAATGTGCGGATTTTCCGTCATTATTCAGGAAACGAAGTTGCTACACAAGCAAAAATCTCGATTAACTAAGCCGTTTGCAGGCTGTTTGTTCGATACTCTTTTACGGACGTGTAAATAATCAAGGCAGCCAGAATCAAGCCGAGAACCAGCGAAGAGCCGATTGTGCCGAGGTCGAATCCGCCCTGCCCATTTGTCTTTGTCATTAAATCGCCGAACGTCGCGCCGAACGGGCGGGTCAAGACGAAGGCAATCCAAAACAATATAACCTTTGAAATGTTAGTAAAATAATGAGCCAGAATTATTAATACCAGCAGAGTCGTAATTAAAGCCGCGCCGCCGCCGAAGCCGAGACCGGAGCTGTCCGCCAGAAAATCGCCTAATGCCGTTCCTAAAGTGTTGGAAAAAAGAATCGCCGTCCAGTAAAACAGTTCAGCCCGTCTTGATTTGATATGCTCGACCGATAAAGTGCCTTCGACGAGTCGCCAAATTGCCAGAATCGTAATCAAAATGCCGACCAGAATCAGCGAGCCGGTCATATAACCAAGCCCCAAAGTTCTGTCCATATAATCGGACATCGTTGTTCCGGCGGTGCTGGTCGCCACGATGACCAACCAGTAAATTATTGGGTGATACTTTTTGGAAAAAAGCTGCATTGCGAGCGTTACGAAAAAAAAGCCGATTAAAATCATCGAGCTGACGCCGTAACCGACGTTCATCGTCATAGATAACAAATCGCCGCCGGTCTCGCCCAAAGTGGTCGCGCAAATTTTCATTATCCAAAACAAAAGCGTGATTTCCGGAATTTTGCTTAAAATTGCATCTTTCATATTTGATTCATTCATAATTGATTCCTTCCAAGTTTTCGGATTTCGGCGGCGGATGTTCCGCACGAAACCGCTTAGTTTCACCAATTTAAACTAGCGAAGATTAACGCAAGATTAATTCGCGCGATTTTTTTCACGATTTTCCGCCAAGCGGTAAATGAATCGTAAAAGTCGAACCCTTACCCGGCTCGCTTTCCGCCGAAATGCGCCCGCCGTGCAGTTCGGCAATTTCCTGCGCGAGCGCCAAACCCAAACCCGTGCCGGGAGTTTCCACCGTTTGCCGGTGGGAAACGCGATAGAATTTATCAAAAATGCGCGGCAGTTGTTCGGGACTGATGCCGAAACCTTCATCTGCGACGATAATTTCCAGCATTCCGTTTGCCGAGCGCGTTTCAATCGTAATCGAAGTGTTGGGCGGACTGTATTTAATGGCGTTGCCGACAATGTTCGTCAGCATTTGCGCGAGTCTTTCAGCATCGGCGGAAACGGTCATATGGTTGAGCAGATAGCAATGCACGATTTTTATTTCGCGTTTTGCCGCGAGCGGTTCGAGCATCAGCAGAGTTCTGTCAATCAAAGATTCGACCGCGACGGGCGCGAAATTAATCGTCTGCGCTCCAGCTTCAAGGCGCGTGATGTCGAGATATTCGTTTATCATCTGCGCCAACCGTTTTGCTTCGGTGTTGATGGTCAGAAGCATTTTGCGCTGCGGTTCTGGTTCGACCCGGTGTTCGGTCAAAAGCTCGCTCATTCCCTGTATCGCGGTCAGCGGCGTGCGAAGCTCGTGCGTTACGAGCGCGATAACGTCGTTTTTTGTTTTTTGCAGCTCGCGGTGATGCGTGATGTCGGAAAGCGTGGCGATGATGCCGAGCGTTTCGCCTTCGTCGTTTTCATTACGACCGACGACCGCCGCCATTCGCAAAACGTAGTGGCGCGCGTCCGTTTTGCCGACAATGATTTCTCGCTCGATTGAATTTTGGTCAACTGTTAATTGCGTGAACATTTCTTCCGCATCTCGCGGCGAACCCGAAATCTTTTTTTCCGCTTCAAAAATTTGCTCGAAAATGTTTCCGCCGAGCAGCTTTCGTTCGGGCAAATTAAAAATCCGCCGCGCGCTCTGGTTGGCGAAAATAATCTGACCTTCGCGGTCCGCAATCAGCAAACCGTCTTCGATTGAACGCAAAGCGGAATCAACGAAAGCCGCGCGATTTATCAAATCGCGCGATAAAAATCCGAGCGCGTCGGATTTCCATTCGAGTCCGCGCGGCAGATAAAATTTTTCGACAGGGAAGTTATCTTTAGTTTCAATTTCCTCGCCTGTTTCAAGGCGCAGACGATTTGAATCGGGCGACAATCGTTTTCGTCCGTTGGTAAAAAGTCGCTTTTCTGCGGTGAGTAATTCGGCAATGCGTTCGTCCAAAAACGCGCTTGCCGACAACGAGCGGCGAAGAAGCGCGAGCGGCGTTGCGACAACAAAGGAAGTCAGCACAGGCACGAGCGGCGGAACGACGAAGCCATAGACGAACGTCAAATAAGAACCGAAAAGAATCAAGCCGAGCAGTCCCGCAAGCACGCCGATTTGCTTTAACGCTTCGTGTTTTCCCTGCGCCAGATTGAGCAGAGTTATGACGGCGACCGCCGTTAACGCGGCTGCAAGCGCGGCTATCCAATCGGAAACCGGCTGGTAAAAACGATTTCGTAAAATCGTGTTGATTTCATTCGCCAGAATTTCCACGCCCGGCATTAAATCGCCGTGCTGGTCGCCTTCGGTGTTGTCGGTGTGAACGAACGGCGTTGCGATTCTGTCGCCCAAAGTCGCGGCAGTCGCGCCGATTAAGACATATTTGCCGCGAAACTTTTCGGGCGAGATTTTTCCGTCCAGAACGTCCGCGAAACTGTAAGTCTGCGCGGCGAATGAACCCGTCGGACCGATATAATCAATCGTCATCCGCAGCGGCTGAACGGTGGTCCGGCGGCTTTTCTCGTCCTTATTTTTAATCAGTAAATTATGCTCGGCGGCGATAAAAGGAATTTTGCGCGTCCCGATTCGCACGAAACGGCTGGTTTCATTTACCGCGTCAGCGTTGAGATTGTCGCCGACGCGGATGGTTTCGACTGCCAAAGCCCAGCGCGGTTCGCCCTCGTCGTCGGCGAGCCGCAGAAGCAGTTCACGCGCCGCGCCGTCCGATTCGGTTTCGACGTTGACGTGACCAAATCCTGCCGCCGCCGATTCGATGTCGGGAAGCGATTTCAGCCATTCGGCGTGGGCGAGTTCCGGCGCGTAACGGTCTTCGATAAGCTGCTCTGAGGCGACGACGTTTCCGGCTTTTTTTATTGCTTCAGAAAGTGATTTATCGGCGGTTTCGTCGGTCGGCTCGGAATATAAAACATCGAGCGCAATCGCTTTCGGCGCGGCGGCGGAAATTTTATCGAGAATCTGCGCGGTGTAAGTTCTCGACCAGGGAAATCGTCCCAACCTGGCAACGCTCGCGTCGTCAATCGCTACGATGACAATATCGTCCGGCTCGCTCAAACTGCCCCGGAAACGCATCAACCTGTCTTGCGCGTAAAGATTCAAACCGGGCGCGCGCCACGCTGCAAACATTCCCGCCGCCGTCGCCGCGACGACAATCAGTGCGAACCACGCCGCTTTTGAGCGGCGGCGCGTATCCGATTTAGATTTACCCGTTTTCATTAATTCTCAGATTAGCTCGAATCGTTCATCTTTGCTGATTGAAGGATATTTCCCCGGCAAAATCAATTCTTTCCGCTTCTGATTCGTAAACGTGAAGCTCGCGGCGGCGCGAAAAATCCGCATACATTTTATCGTAAAGAGCGAAAAGTTTATCGGTCGAGTTTTCCCACGTCAGGATTCGCGCCGTTTCAATCGCGTTGCGGATTTTGGTTTCGCGTTTTTCGTCGTCGTTAAAAACGTCGCGGACGGCGGCAAAATAACTTAAAGTATCGGCTTCGGTAAGCCACGCATTTTCTTCGGTCGCGTAAGAGAGAACGCCGCCCGAATCGGGCGCGACGACGGGAAGCCCGGAAGCCATCGCTTCTAAGGGACCGATGCCGAACGGCTCGCGCGGGTTCGGATGCAGAAAAACGTCGCTGTTGGCGTAGATGTCCGCCAGTTTTTCTTTGTCGGAAATGTGTCCGAAAAATTTGAATTTGCCCGGCGCGACTTTTTCCAATTCATTTTTCAGCCAATCGGCTTGCGGACCGCTCCCGACAATCAGCAATCGGTATTCGTGCCGCTGCGCGTCGTAATTGCGAAATCCGAGTAACGATTTTAAAACCTGCGGCAGAAGTTTGACGTTTTTCTCCGGCGAGACGCGCCCGGCGTAAAGCAGCACGGTAGCATTTTCGGGAAATCCGGCTTTCTTCAAAATCGCATTCCGGGTTTCCAGATTCTTTCTTTTTGCGTCGAAAAGATGATTGTCCGCGCCGCAGTTATTAACAAACACTCGTTCGGCGAGCGGAATATTTGAAGCCTGAAAAAAATGCCAGCAGAAATTAAAAAACATTTCCGAACGCCGCCTGTTTTTCTCTGGCGCAACCGCGTCAATCATTTCCTGCGCCGTATAATCGGAATTGGCGAGATGATAATCGAACATCGGAAAAATATAATTGCTTATCAAACGCCGCGAAAACCACCGAAACGGCTTTGCGCCGGAGACGTACGCCCGCAGATTGTCGTCCATCCGCTCGCACGAAAAATGGACGAGCATCGGGCGATTCAAAGCCTTGAAATAACCTTTGCGAATCACTCCGGCGAGCAAGGATAAAGTATATTTTTCGCCGATTTCGATGATGTCCGGCAGTTCGGCTTCGAGAATTTTGCGAACGGGCGTTTCGCCTTGCAGATAATGAAACGGCAACAAGAGACGGTAACGCTTATCGAAAACCGGCGCGGGCTTTGCTTTGACATAATAAATTCGCCCGTACTCGCCGATTTCTTCCCGCGCGTCTTCCGCGCCCGGCACTATCAATCTGACATAACGCCGATGACGATTGGCAGCTTCAAGCAATCTATCGTATGCCGTGCTGATACCGCCCGAATTCTTGTGATAGTAATTGGTAATGTGAACCGATTTTAAGATTTTGCCCGTCATCTTTTTATTTGTTATAAAACGCGAATTTGCCGATTGGATTCCCTTTGTTAAAGTGAAACTCAATCGGCAGAAGGGCAATTATCATTCCTTTCAGTAAAGTCCTGATTTTCGTTTCAATTAGCTATATTGCCGCTGGTTTTGCCGCGGCAACGCGCCGCCGCCAACCGAATAAGAGGCGGCAAAATGTCGCTATTTTTTCTTGAATTTTCGGATTAGATATAGGCTGCCGACCGCGACGGCTAATAAAATAAGGACGATAATTCCGGCTTGCCCCAACCAATGCTGCAATAAATTCCAACTGTGTCCGAAAAAGAAACCGAGAAGTGTTATTACGACCGTCCAAAGCACCGCGCCCGCCATATTATAAAGCGCGAAGGTTTGCCATTTCATTCGCGCCGCGCCAGCGAATAATGCCGCAAAAACTCTTACGCCCATTATAAATCGCGCGAAAAGAATTGTTTTATTGCCGTGTTCGGCAAAAAAATTATCCATCCTCGACAACCGCTCCGGCGATAACCAAACTCGCCGACCATAGCTTTCAAGCGTTGCCCGCCCGACTTTGCGTCCGATGAAATAACCTGCATTATTGCCGATTATCGCGCCCGCTGCCGCTACTATCATCACCGAAAACAAATTAAAATGTCCCTAAGCGGCAAAAAACCCGGCGGCAAGCAAAACTGTTTCGCCCGGCACGGGAACTCCCGCGTTTTCCAGCATTACGCCGAAAAACACGACCCAATAGCCGTAAGTTGTAAAGTATTCGATGAGCTTTGTCAACATTTCCTTATCCTCAGAACTCGAAGTCAATCGAAAATCGAACTTGGCGCGGCGCGGCAAACGCGACGGGCGCGCCGAAACTCGCAAGCGATGATGCGTTTGAGCCGTAAAACGGATTGATTGCGGCGACAGTGGGACGATTGAACAAGTTAAAAATTTCGACAACCAAATCGAGCCTGCGCCGTTCGCCAAAAGGAATATATTTGAGCGCGCGCAAATCGAAATTGATGAATCCGGGCGAGTGCAAATTGTTGCGGGTGAAACCCTGCGGTCGGGCGGCGAGCGGAAACGCCAAACCCCGGTTTTCGTCCGCACCGGTTAAAGCGTTGACCGGTCTGCCGCCGGTGAAAGTCGCAATCGGCGCAATCTCGATATGACTTAAAAACAAATCTAATAAATCAGTTTTTGAGCCGCTCTTTTTATCTTCCTCGTCGCCGAACGGCAAATCGAAAAGCGCACTCAAGACAAATCTTTGCCGCACGTCCTGCCGCGAAAGCGCGCGTTCGTCGCGCAGATTATATGGATTGGCGGGCTGCTCGTCGAAGTCCGAAGCGTCGTCCGTCGTCTTTGAAAGCGTGTAGGAGGCGAGCAATTCCCATTCGTTGCTCAAGCGTTTATTGAGCGCGAAGGTTACGCCGTTATAAGTCGAACTCGCGGAATTTTCGAGTTGATAAATTGCGTCGTAACGCGAATCGAGCCGTGCCGGACTGAAAACCGAACGCCCGATTTGCTACGCGGTTGGCGCGGGAAAACCGAGCGCGGCGGCGTTTGCCGCGGTCAGCACGACGGGCGGAAGCAAGTTAATGTTGCGCGTGCGCGGCAAATGGATGCCGCGCGTGAAAAGATAATCGGTGCGAAAAGTTACATCTTTCGTCAGCAGACGCTCGAATCCGGCGTGAACCTGCAAACTGTAAGGCGTGGAAAATTTTCGGTCGGCGCGGAAAATTGACGGAGCGATTCCAGCAAGCGGCAAAGAAGCGCGTCCGCCGCCGTTTAATCTGAAAGCCTGCGCTGCATTTTCGTCAACTGCCACTTGTTCAAAAGCCTGCGAGCCGTTTTTCTGGATGGCGCGATTCAGATACGCGAGCGGCAGACGGTCATAGAAAATACCGAATCCAGCGCGGACAACCCATTTATTTGTCGGACTCCACGCCGCGCCGATGCGTGGGCTGAAATTGTTTTTATCCGTGCGAAACGGCGGGGGCAGACGCTCCAAATCGTAGCGCAAACCGAGGTCGAATGTTAATTTCGGAAAAATGCGCCAGCGGTCTTGCGCGAATGTGCCGAAACTCGTCACGCTGAAACGAGTCGGCGAATCGCCGAACGATTGTCGCCAGACGGACGGGCGACCGGCGGCGAAATCTTCGACGGTGCGAAAAATATACAGCCCGTTAAAGCCTTCGCGGGCGTTATTGCTAAGCCCGACGTGATTAGCGGCTACGCCGGTTTTCCATTCGTGATTGCCCCGAAAAAGCGTCAGCGTATCCAGAAATTGTTCGCGCGTTTCGCTCCTTGTCGCATCCGCTTCGTATGAAGAGTTAAATCGCGCCGCGCCGACGATTTCAATACCGGGAAAGTTGCCGCCGCCGCTGCGGGTAATGGCGCGGCGCGTGCTGATTTGAGCGCGAAAATCGTTGATAAACTGCGGCGACAACACGGAGACCACCGCGCCGGTTAACAGATAATCTTTGGTGTAGCTGCTGCCGCGCGCCGTCGGGTCGCTCAAAATGTCGGTGTTGAAAGCGTTGCCGCGCGAGCGCAGATTTGTAAAGGCGAAACGAAAGTCGAAAGTATTCGTCGGGTTCGCCAGATACGTTAGTTTGCCCGCCGCTTCGGTTTCATCCGTGCCGACGGCGAATAAATTATTATTGACGGCGCGAAAGCCGAGCGTGTTTGCCAGCGTCGGCGTAAGAGCAAGGTCAATCCGCCCGCGCACAACGGGTGAAATTTCGGCGTGTTCCTGAGCGGTCAAATTTTCCTGTTCCAGCGCGGCGTAGAAAAATAATTTATCGCGCAATATTTGTCCGCCGAGCGAGCCGCCCGGTTGATAGCGACGAAAGCGCGGATGTGCCAGTCCTTCGCCGCCCGCCGACGGGTCGCGGGCATTAAATCGTTCATTTTGAAAAAAAGTGAACAGGTCACCGTGAAATTCGTTCGTGCCGGTTTTCGTCACGACGTTTATCGCGCCGCCCGCCGCGCCCCCGAATTCCGCCGACAAACCGTTGTTGACGACTTGAAACTCGCGGACGATTTCAGGCGACAGCGCGACGCGAGCCGCGCCCGTCGTTTCGTCCGTGTTATCGAGTCCGTCAATCGAAATCGAATTACTGCGCGGGCGCAAGCCGCCGAAAGTAAAACCGCTGTCGGCGAGCGGCGCGCCGGATGAGTTTCCCGCGCTGCTCGCCCCGCCGGACGTTTGCCCGTTAGAAGGCGCAACGCCGGGCGCGAGCAGCGTGAACTCCAAATAATTGCGGCTGTTGACGGGCAGTTCTTCGATGCGCTCCGGGTCAATCGAAGTCGTCGAAGCGGTTTGCGAAGTGTCGAGCGCGGGCGGTTCGTCTTTGACAACAACGGATTCGCTGATGCCTGCCGCCTGTAAAGTTATGTCGAGCGTCGTTCGCCCGATCGCAAGCGTTACATTTGGATTGACATATGGGGCAAAGTTCGTCGCCTCGACCCATATCTCGTAATCGCCGACCGGCAGGACGGGAAAGCGGAAACCGCCCTCATTGTCGCTTGTTGTACTCCTTTCCTGGTTGGTCGCTATATTCCGCAGCCGAACGGCAGAACCGGGTACGGATGCGCCAGCCGCGTCGCGTATCGTGCCGGTAAAAGCGGCGGAAACGGCGGAATTTTGTGCCGATAATAAAGAAGGAACAAGCACGGTAATACAAAATACTATAAATGCAAAGCGCGGCAATCGCAGAAAAGTTTGAAATCTGTGATTGACGCGCGTAAAAGTTGAAAAGTTGAATTTCTTTAGATTGCGGACGTTCATAGATAGTTTTATACGCCCGCAACATTGCTCAAACCTTTCCCAAACATTACATCTGTGAAAGGTTGAGGCGCGAAAGGATTAGAAAACCGGGAAGTAATTTTATTGTAAATCAGTAGGAAGGATCGGAAAACGAAGTATAAAAGCAGACCCTTCACCGGAAACGCTCTCGACCTCGACCATACCTCGATGAGCGGAAACGACAGCGCGAACCAGATTCAAGCCGAGTCCCAAGCCTCTCTGCGAGCGGCTTTCATCGGCGCGGTAAAGCCGCTCCCAAATCTTCAGTATTTCTTCGGAAGAGATGCCGATGCCCGTATCTTTAACAATAATTATAATTGTCTCAGCTTGTGCCGAAGCCGTTATTTCCACGTTGCCACCCGGCGGCGTGTATTTGATGGCGTTATCGAGCAGATTGGCTAAAATTTGGCGCATCCGGTTGCGGTCGGCATTTAGAGATAAATCAACCTGAACATTTGTGCGAATGGCAATATCTTTTTCTTCGGCGACATCGCGGTAAAGTTCAATGGTGTCTTCTACGAGGGTCGAAATGTTCACTTTTTCAAGACGGAGTTTCATCGTGCCGGTTTCAGCTTCCGAGATGTCCATCAACGTATCGAGCATCGTCAAAATGCGCTCCGATTCTTCGACGCAATCGGCGAGAGCTTCGCGGTAAACTTCTGCATCCGCAACGTCGGAGCGCAAAGCCGTTTCCGCTGTGCCGCGCAGCCTCGTCAGCGGCGTGCGTAAATCGTGCGCGACGTTATCGAGCGAGCCGCGCATACCGGCAATCAGCGTTTCGATTCTCTCCAGCATCGAGTTGAACAGCACGACCAGTTCATTTAATTCATCATCCGTTTGACTGGAGGGAACGCGTGCGTTCATCCTGCCAATCGAAACCGAACGAACGGTTTGGGCAAGATACCGCACGGGACGAAGGGCGCGAAAAGCGAGAAACGCGCCGCCGCCGATGCCGAGCAGAATTACCGGAATCGTGACGCTAAAGAAGATTTCGCGGAAACTCTCCAGCAAATCATCGCGCTCAACAGTGCTTTTGCCAACCTGTAAGATATTGCCGTCCGGTAGAGCGATAGAATCAATTTCCAGGTTCGTATTACCGCCGTCGGGCGCGTCAACAAACAGCGTTTCATCTGAGGGTGAGGCGACACGAACGTAAAACGATTTTTCTTTTTCCGACTTTTTTTCCAACTCAATTTCGCGCCGCAGCTTATCGAGACCGTCCGCGCGATATTGTTCCGCATATTCGCCGAGTTTCTGATGAACGTCCTCGCGGTCTTTGCGCTCGATTGACGAAGAGAGCAGAAAATAAGCCAGAGCGAAGAGAAACGACGTGCTGAGAATAAAGATTCCGGCATACCAGATTATAAGTTTGAACGTGAGCGTGCGTCGGGCGCGGCTAAGATTCTCTAAGAACATAGCCGACTCCCCGGATGGTATGAATTAATTTCTCTGAAAATTGTTTGTCCACTTTGTTTCGCACACGGCAGATCAGCACGTCAACGACGTTCGTCTGCGGGTCGAAACTGTAATCCCATATATGCTCCAAAATCATTGTTTTTGAAACTACGCGCCCGGCATTTCGCATCAGATATTCGAGCAGAGCGAACTCGCGCGCCTGCAAATCCAACTTTACGTCGCCGCGAAAAATTTCGCGCGACAACAAATCCATGGAGAGATTGCCGAATGTCAGTTGTGTAGGTTTAGCAATTGCGTTGCCGGAAGCTCTCCTGAGCAGAGCCTGAAGACGCGCCAGAAGTTCTGAGAAGGCAAATGGCTTGACCATATAATCGTCGCCGCCCGCCTGCAAACCCCTAATGCGGTCGTCAACCGAACGCTTGGCACTCAAGATTATCACCGGCACATTAACCGCCTGCCGCCTTAATTCTTCAATCAAGCCGAGTCCGTTGAGTTTGGGCAGCATCAAATCAACAACGGCTGCGTCGAAAGATTCGGTCAATGCCAGATGTATTCCTTCTTCCCCGTTAGCGGCGCGGCTGACGGTAAAACTCTCCTGCCTTAAACCGCCCGCAATGAACGAGGCGATTTTGTTATCGTCTTCCACCACCAAAATTCGCATAGCTTAGTTATCTGCATACAAACACTTCTTTACCATTATTTATTAGACATTATCGGAAATAAGATAATTCCTTATCATCAGTAATATCAATGGTTTGCATTGGTTGTCGAAATGTAACCCGAAGATTGTGCAAACCACAGGCAATCTCCATCACCACATCCGATATGTTCTCTTTGGTCAATCTCAATTTGTCTTTGACAATCCGACATCGCTTGACCCCACTGATGACATTTTCCACCACTATTCGCACTCTTGATATAATTTTATTGAAGAATTTATCAATTGCCGTTAGTTGCTCTCCTCTCACCTTTTTTTGGGTTGCTGCACCACTACGCCGTTTGGCTGATAGCCTTGAAAACCAGTATCTTGCGCCCATACTCGCATTTTCGGGATAGCTGATGTGACTCTCGTCCGCCAATTTCTTATCGTGCTTTTTGCCTTCGACGGTCGCACTCAAATACACCACTTTTTTCGTGTTCTCATTGATCAACAAAAGATTTTTGTCAGTATGCGTTTTCTTCTTGCCGCTATAGTTTGCCGTTTGTTTCTCACTATTGACAGGTCTTTGTAACTCTCTTTCGGTGGCATCCAGACTCAAATTCGCACCGCCTTCTCGGGCTTCAATTGTTTGGCTTACTTTTTGTCCGTCGCGCTCCGGTTTCATTCCCAAATCGCGTAGAGTTTGCTGCAATGCAGGCAATAGCCGATGAATCCAATAATTGGTTTGCGGTTGGCTCAATCCGAATTGTAAGCCGTGCAGGGTTTGTAGCTGAGCTGTTTTTTGATAAATCAGAACGAACAATAATTTATCGCTCACCTCCGGCAACTTTGCTTTTCTGCCGCCTCCTTTTGCCCGTTGTTTTTTCTTTTTAGCAACTTTCGGTTTCGGTTTGGTAGAAAGTTGATAACACTTTTCAAAGGTTGGCAACAAGATTTGAAACTCTTCATCGGTCAATCCGGTAGCTGCCAAAAACTCTTTCGGTTTTCCTTTTAATTCAACATATCTTAACATTTACACAGTTTAATTGGTTTTACTTATTTCCGATAATGTCTATTATACTGCTGTTGAAACATTTTTTGTGAAATCGCAGCCAACGCATTTATTAAAACCAAATTAAGTTGTTACCAATTTGAACGAATATAGATAAAATCTCCAGCAGAAAACAGCATTAGCGATGCTGCATCCGATGCTGTATAAAAAAAATTGCAAGAAACATTTTCATTGATGATTTGTTTCTCGCAATTGCAAAATAAATAGCAGAATGATTTATTCAAAAACTTTCTCCAAGTTGTCCACTTCGTCTAAAATCGGCGTGGCGACTTTCGAGAAATCCGCGATTGTCGAGGCTTTTTCCGTCTGCGCGACAAGCGACTCAAATTTCGCGGCGACTTTGTCCGCGCCTTTGGCTTCGATTTTCGGTTTGACCGCGTTCCACGTTTGGCGAATCGCCTGCGCCGTCATTTTCAGTTTGGCTTCGTCTTTGGTAATTGCCAGAATTTCGATTTCACGTCCATAATAATCGAGTTTGACGACTTCGACCGGAACTTTCGGATTGTATTTGGCGGTCAAATCGGCGACTAAAAACGTCGCTTGATTAGATTGGCGCATCGCGTCAATCTCGTTTTTAGCTTTCACCGCTTTGCCGATTGAATCGGTCGCTGCGAGAATCTGCGGCGTGGCAAGATTGGCTGTTTTCAGTTCATTGACCGATTTTTCAAGCGAAACGAGCCGGGCATCGGCTTTCGTCCAATCTTTGGCTTTGGCGAAGTCATAAATATTCTCGGCGAATTCGCCCGCGTCCGTGACCGCCGCCGGCATTTTGCCGCTGTTCGTATCAACGGCGACGGCTTTTTCCGGCACGGCGTTGTTCGTTTGTTTATTGACGACGACCGCTGCCGGCTTTGTGTTTGTCTGCGTTGGCGATGACGCGCAAGCTCCAAAAGCGATTGTTCCGATTAAAACCGTCGCGCCGAGCGCCGCCAACACCTTTCCGTTTTTTGTTGTGTTTTTCATTTTGTTCTCCATATTTTTTCCTCGCCGGTATTCGCCGGACAATTTGAAATTCGCCCGGAAATTCGGGCTTTCTTCCAATCTGAGTTCAATTTAACAAACGGAAAATGAATACAGGATTAACGAGTGAAAAATTTTTAACGGCGGGAAAAATAGTTTGGGCGCGGGCGGTCAATGAATAATATAAAATGCGAGAAGCTCTCAATTATTGATTGCTAGAGGTGGTTGGCAAATTAATTTCTTGTAAACACGACGGCAAAAGTGCTGCCCGCATCGCTCGAAGAAACAAGCTCGATTCTGCCCGTGTGAAGTCCGGCAATCCACTGCGCGATGGAAAGTCCGAGTCCCGCGCCGCTCGTCACGGTTTCCGCAGCGCGGCTGCGCGCTTTATCGGCGCGGTAAAAACGCCCGAAAATTTTCGCGCTCTCTTCTTTGGAGATGCCCGCGCCGGTGTCGGTAATTGTGATTCGATAAAATTCGGCGGTTTTCTCCCCGCGCACCGATACCTGTCCGCCCTCGCGGTTATACTTGATGGCGTTGTCGAGCAGATTCATAAACAGGCGGCGAAGGAGCTGCTCGTCGCCGCGCATCGGCATTTCATCAAAGGTTGAAAGATTGAGGGAAACACGGCGTTTTTCAGCCAGAACGCGAACTTTGTGAACGCAGTCGGCGAGCAGCTCGTCCAGATACATTTCCGTCTTTCTTGCCAGATATTGCCCCGAATCGGCGCGCGCCAGGGTGAACAAATCCTCGACAATGCGCGTCAGACGCTTGCTTTCGTCGTGAACAATCGCCAAAGATTCCTGGTATTCGACGGGCGTTCGATTGTCTCTCGAGAGCGCGACTTCCGATTCGCCGCGCACAATCGCCAGAGGCGTGCGAAGCTCGTGCGAAGCGTCCGCCATAAAACGGCGTTGATTTTCAAATGAATTTTCGAGCCGTTCGAGCAGCGAATTAAAAATCATCGCCAAACCGCCCAATTCATCCTTTTCATTCTTGACCGGAAGACGCTCATTCAGATTCGTCGCGCTGATAGTTGCCGCCGCATCGCTCATTTCGGCAACCGGCGACAAGGTTTTTCGCGCCAGAAAATAACCGCCGAAACCGGCTAAAACTAAAACGAGCGGCACAAAAATCAACAAAATATCACGAAATCTGCCGAGAACCATTTCTTCGTCGTCGAGCGCGTGGGCGATGAAGATATTAAATTGCTTCCCATCAACCGCGTTTTTGCGGGCAAGCACCAGGAAATCGGTTTCGCCCGCCGCCGATTGAACGAGCGCGGACTCTTTCGCCGATTTAGAAAAATCGCGGGCTAATTTTGTCATTTGTTCGATTGAAAGACTTGATTCGTCCGAAATTTTATCGTCCGTCGAGATAATATCGCCCTGCGCGTCGGACACAAAAATCGCGTAGTTTCGGAAGCGCAAATCGCCCATCGCTTCCCGGAGCGTTTCGAGATGTTGGGCGTTTTGCGGCACGTCGCTCTCGCCGCCGTCGGCTTGCTCGTTATTGATGGCGGCGGTCAGCGATCCCGCTATTTGCTGCAAAGTATTGTCGGTCTGACGGCGAATCGTGTAATCCAAAAAAAGATAAGTCGAGACGGCAAAGGCGATCAAAATTACGGCGAGAACGCCCGTATACCAAAATGTCAGCCGGGTGCGAATAGAGTTAAACATCAGAATTTTCTCCTTCTTAAATTGGTAATAATCTGCAAGGAACCGGCTGAAATGAGGAGCGCGACGTTTTCCGGTCGAACACTTTCAAATCGTGCAAATTACAGTTGCGGCGGGAGCCGGAAATTTTTATAAAATTTCTTTCTGGTCGTCTAAAACGTAACCCGCGCCGCGCTTTGTGTGAATCAGTTGAACGGCGAAGCCTTCGTCCATTTTCGAGCGCAGGCGTTTGATATAAACGTCAATCAAGTTAGAAAAAGCGTCGAAGTTTTCGTCCCAGACGTGTTCGGCGATTTCGGCGCGTCCGATGACCTTTCCCTTTTCCCGCGCCAGATATTCAAGCAGAGCGTATTCTTTAGTCGTCAAAGAAATTTCGCGTTCCATTCGCCAAACTCTCTGCCCGACCGTATCCATTTCCAAATCGGCAATCACGATTTTCGGCGGACGTATCTCGCCGCTTCGCCGTAGCAGCGCCCGCAGCCGCGCCAGCAGTTCGCCGAACTCGAAAGGTTTGGTCAAATAATCATCCGCGCCCGTGTCGAGTCCCGAAATTTTATCTTCAGTCGCGTCGCGCGCCGTCAGCATTAAAACCGGGGTTTTATTTCCGCCTTTTCGCAGTTCGCGGCAGACCTCAAAACCGTTTTTGAGCGGCATCATTACATCCAAAACGATTATGTCGTAAGAGTTGATAGCGGTTTGATAAAGCGCGTCCTCGCCGTCCGGCGAGACATCGACGGCGTAAGCATTTTCACGCAAGCCTTTGGTAATAAAGTTGGCAATCCGCACGTCGTCTTCAGCCAGTAGAATTCGCATAACAATAAAAAATCTAATTGATTCAAGATTAACAGAAGATTAATTTGCGCGAATAAATCAAATTATTACTCGAATACGGCAATCGCACTGTGCATAAAATTCGAGCGTGATTAATTTGTTAAGTGAAGCAAAATTTTTGTCCCGCAAAAGAATCTCTAAAAAAACTGGCGCATAAAACGCTCCGCGAAGAAAACAGAGTTTGATATAAAACAGCCTGTGATTACTGTCGCCGCGTTCTCGGTCCCGTTGCGATTGTGCCGGTGAACAGGTCATTTAACGAATTTCGTTTGGAGTTGAGATTCAGTGTCACGCGCTACACGCGACACTAAACTATGTAGAGGAAGTATGAATTTAAGAATTATTATCATTCGCCGTTTTTGTTTTTGGCTGATGCTTCTTGCTCCTCCAAAACTCGACGAAGCAGCGCCAGGCGGCTTTTCTAGCAAAAGCCAAAGCGCTCGTCCCGAAATACCGCACGGAGCTTCTCCAGTCTTAGCCCGTTCGCAACCGTCATTCGAGTGTTTGCAGTTGCCGCTTTGATGCACGCGCCGCTCATTAACTATTGGTGATAAGCGGCGCGTGTAGGATAGCATTGGTTTAAGAATCGAAACTCGCCGGGGAAATTTTTGGATTGCGGCAGACAAATTAAATTGCAAAGAAGAAATTAAACAACAAAAGCGGCAACTCATAAAATTATACGGCTCAATCAAAGCAACATATAAATTATTTCAGATAAAAAAGGAAAATCGTTCTTCGCGCACCGAATGCAAAAACTGAAATATAAAAACAGTTGAGTAAAAAGTATCTTAAATATAGCGAATGAATTTTGGGTAAGAATGATTACACATTCAAGCAAAATGTGTAATCTTGATTTATGAAAAAATCTACGCTAAAATTCGTTTGTGGCAACTTCCGAAGAACTTCAAATTTTAGAGGTCGACAATTTTACGCTCGCGCTCGACGTAAACGCGGTCGTCGAAAGCTGGCTGACCAGAACCGTTAATCCGTCTTTGAAAAGAAGCAACGATATTCGCAACGATAAATCGAAAGCCGTTTTCGATTTTTTTGATTTTTGCGGAAAATCGGCTGAAGCGGTTTTGCCGTCTGATGTCGAAAAATGGCGATGGAGTTTGAAAACTCAAAGATTAGCCGACGGCACTATTTATAATCGGATCTCGGCACTCGCGCAATTTTACGAATATTTACGAAATGAAGTCGAGATGATGAAATTTATTCCGATTAATCCCGCGCGCGTTTCTTTGCCAAAGGCGAGCAAACCTTTTCAATCGGAGAGCGTCAAGGCGTTATCGCGCGAAGAGCTGGGAAGATTGCTCGACGTTGCTGCAAATCACACAATTGATCAGCGACCCGTTCATCTGAGAGATTATGCCATCCTGCAGTTTTACGTCGCAACGGGAAGACGGCGCGCGGAGATTATAAGCTTGCGCGGAAACAGTATCGAAATTAAAGACGGCAGATTTTTTATCAAAGCGCGGGTTAAGGGCGGATTTTTCATAAACTTTGAACTCGATGACGAAACAACCAAAAACGCTTTGTTTGAATACTTGGCGGCGACAGGTCGAGCTGATATTTTCGGTAAGGACGAACCGCTTTGGCTGCGCCACGACAAAGGTTCTAATTCAAAAATAAGCTCAAATAAAAAGAAAGGCTTAACTTCGCACGGATTTGTCCGCCGGATGGAAATCTATGCACTCGAAGCCGGCATTTCTCATTTTCATATTCATCGCCTGCGGCATACATTCGCCAAAATCGTCTCGGAATATTCGGAATCGATGGCGGAAACGCAAGAGGCTCTCGGACACAGCAACATCAAAACCACCCAAATATATGTGCAAAGACTTGCCGTCAAAAAAGATAAACACTCGAAATCTATTCGCGACGCCCTGAAAAAATAATACTGTTTTTGATAGTTTTTCCTGAAATAATTTAAAATCAAAGAGTGAAATGGTAAGGGTCGTCTTGAAAAAAGCGCTTACAGGGCAAATATGAAGGTTGTTTTTTGATGGTTTCAAAATGAAAATCATCTTTCCGGAGCTGATTGGGGCAATAACCGTTCTTTTAAGTTCTCCGGCTGATTGGCAAAAAGCGGGCTGTCAGTACAAAATATCAAAATGAGTGCGAGCAAACATATAACTCCGGGCTGTTCAGTTTAACCCCCGATGCCGAAGCCTGATTTTACTCTTAAAATTATTAAAGATGCGGGTGAACTGCATCGTTTGAGCGATGTGATCGCTGCGCTCCCGGCGTTCGCTCTCGACATCGAAACGACCGATTGGTGGAACCGGCACCGCGAGCGGATTGCCCTGATTCAAATCGCTTTCCGCGTAGATGAGAGGGTAAAAGTTTTCATCATCGACGCGCTTGCTCGATTTGACCCGGAGCCGCTGCGCCTGCCGCTCGAAAAATCCGCTGTCGTTAAAATCATCCATAACGCCGCATTCGATGCGACGCGTCTTCACAAACATTACAATTTCAACCCTGATCCGGTTTTCGACACGATGCTCGCCGCCCGCCGCGCAGGTGAGCGGAAATATTCGCTCAAAGCACAGGCAGAAACGCATCTCGGGTTTCAGCTCGACAAATCCGCGAGGACGAGCGATTGGAGTCGTCGCCCGCTCGATAACCGGCAATTATATTACGCCGCGCTCGATCCGTTTGCGACCTTGCTCCTGTATGAAAATCAGTTGGAGCGAGGGATCAGCGGCAACTATCGTTTGAAGCCTCCTGTTGTTTCAACTCAGACTTTGCTGCCGCTCGATGATTTACCGGCTGATAACTTACCGGCAGAGGGCGAAATTTTTACTGCCGCCAATCCGTTACCGGCTGAAAATTCTTCTGCAAAATCCAATTTGTCGGAAACGGCAATCGCCCTTCTCGGCATCATTACCGAACTGCCGACGCGTTACAGCCCTGACGCTCTGGCGGCATCGACGGGCAGTGAACGCGTCGGGCTGGCGGGCTGGATCATTGACCGCAGGCTTGGCGAAGACGCCGAACCGGATGAGGAGACAGTCAAAATGGCGATTAACAGTTTATGCGAGGAGAAGCTTGTCAGAATTACGGAAACAAGGCGATTGGAATCGACCGTCACCGGCGAGCGGCTCTGGCAGCAAATGAAGTAGTAAAGCAGATAGAAAAACCTCTCTTTTATCAATCTGTAATTAAAGCAATTGGGGATTATGTTTAGTTTTTCGCCGACTAAATAATTGCTTCCGTCGTTGCCGGTTTCTCTAACACTTTTTAAATATCGGGGTTTTAGTGGCTGTTTATTTTTGCTCATACAACCGGTGCCGTAAAAAAGTATGTATTGGCGGAACCGAGACTTCTTTCCTGAAAAATCCAGCCCGCGGCTTCAAGCCGGTTAAGCGATTTGACTATCGTGTGACGGGATAAACCGCTTCTTTCGATAATCGCGCTGTGAGTTACCGTGACTGATGTCGCAGTAGCGGTGGAAGAAGGAGAAGAGGGCGAATCGGCTTTGACTTTATTCGTCGGAAACGTTTTAAGCACCGCGTAAACGATTTTAGCATTGGCAAAGATACGAACATCGAGAATCAAGTCCGCCGGCAAAGTTATGTTTTGCCTTTTCCTGCTCATATTATAATATTAGCAAAAATGTCCGGCACTTTTCTTTTTCTGTATCAGTTAATTTATTCTTCGGAAATTGTTCAAATTAATCATCATTTCTGGTCAATTTTATACACTATTTTATCGCAGAAAATAAAAAAAGACCGGCAGAATAACCGATCTTTACCATCATCAATATCAATTATATTTTTATAAAAATTTACTGGAAACTATCTTTGAAACGCTTGCCGCCCGAGAATTTAACCGTTTTGCTCGCCTTAATGGTAATCGCTTCTCCGGTTGATGGATTGCGTCCCTGTCGCTCTGCCCTTTGCCCGAGTTTAAGTTTTCCGATTCCGGCGAGTTGAACACTTCCTTTTCTTTTGCATACCTGTTGATATTCGTTGGATAAGAAAATTGAGACAAGAGTTTCCATTGGTCATCTCTCGGATTATCGCTTTGTATTCTGGTAATTTTCATACAAAGATTTCTTCACATTCTAAAGCTCTCCGCGAAAGGCGCGATGGAGCAGGGTTTGAAAAAGATGTTCGGCTTGGCGTGTGGCTTCGCGCTGCTGGCGGCGGACGCGCTCAAAATTCTTGACGATTTCGGCGAATTTTTCTTGTAATGAAAGCGGCACGTTTGGAACAGGAACAGATTCGATCATTGGAAGAGTTAAACCTTCCGTATTTGCGCCGCGAGCTAATTGAAGAAGTTTTCTTTCGTTATATTTCAAAACGTAAAGTAAAAATAAGGAATTAACTTCTTTTGAACATTGGATTGATTTTATATCTTGACCGTGACAAAGGGGTGTCTCCGAGATGGCAAGCGGAAGACGATTCATCAAAACTTTGCTTTTTACGACCATCAAAATCGAGCCTTTTGAAACAAGTTTCGTTGCGCTGTCTTTGATGGCTTTTTCGGTGATGTGTTCTTCGGTGTCGAAAATATAATCGCCTCGCATATCTTTTGAAGTCAGCCAAGCGATTTTTCCCGTAAAATATTCCGGCACATCACGCGAAGGCGTTCCGCCGCCTGTGATTGTTACTAAATCAATGAGTTCGGTAGTCGGAAAATCCTTGCTCAAATGCTCGTCGAACATTTTGATAAAGACGGATTGGAGAAAAGAATCCGAAAGAGTTTGGGCAAAACGGCGTTGGCGGCGCAGACGGTCAGCCTTGTCTAAAATCGCGGCAATCCGCTTTTGTTCGTCGAGTTTAAATAATGGAATAGAACATTCTTTTAGAATCGTAGTGTTCAATCCATCCATTATCGCGCCTCGCGCCATTTGTTTAAGTTGACGTTTTAATCCTTGATAGCCATTTATGGCATAACACAAGTAAGGCGGAAACACGCGATTTTTATCAAGCCGCATTCTGAACAAATGGGAATCAATAATTGCAGTTTCAATATTCGGCGGAGCAATAGCGGCGCGTCCAATTGTTCCCATTGTTGAAATGAGAATATCGTCAGGCTCGATTTTATAATCAGAAAGCTCCGCAAATTTTTTTTCAGAAACAAATCTGCGGAATTTAGAAACAAATTGATTCGGAAGAACATTCTCAATTCCCGCAACCGGAATTCCTTCATTTGATAAGTCTTCCTTTTTTAAGGAACTTCCAAAGGGACCAATTTTGAAAGCTCCTTTGGAAGAATGCGCTAATTCACCAATTTTTATTTCTGAATTCATCTAGTTTCATTCTTCTAAACGCGCCGAAAATGTGGCGACGATTTTATTGATTGAGCCTGTTTAGTAAATCGAAGAAATGTTTGAATAAGCGCGATAAATCGGCTTGGTCGGCTTTTCGGCTGAAACGAACTCCGCGCCGAGTTGGTCGGCGGCGCAGATGTGAAGCGCGTCGAGCGCGCCGAGTCCGTGTTGCGAAGCCAAAGAGAGCGCCGGAGCAATCAAAGCCGCGTCGTCCGCCCAATGCACCACGTTATCGAAAAACTTTTCGTAAAATTTGATTTCGCGCCCCTTTCGGAAATAATTAGCAATCGGCAAAACTTCCAGGCGCAGAAATTCGCTGGCGACAAATTCACGGTCTGGGTCGCCGAGAATCTGTAAAGCGAGCAGATGCGCGGCAAATGTCGCCGCGTTCGGTTTAAGCGCGGCGCGAATCAAAACGGACGCATCAGCGAAAGTTAAAACTTTACCGCTCGTCATAATCATAGCCGCCGCGTCGTCTTTTTAATTCGCGTTCAATCGCATCATCGTCAAAAGCCGGCTCGTCGGATTCTTCGATTTCTTTTGCAATCTCGAACAGTTCCCTGCCGAGCGGCGACATCAGCTCCGGCGTGAGCCAGGTTTTGACGTTTGTCCGACGGACTTCAAACTTCAGTTGACGGTTTAAGTTAGATGCCGGCATTGGTTACTTTCTCCTTCGATTCGATATTCCGCATTAAATCGGCGGTTTCGTCCATTATAACACTTTCCAGCAAGCTCAATCTTTCGAGCGTTACGCCCGGCTCTTCGTAAAATGTTTCGTCCGCTTCAATTTGACGGTAACGGCTGGCGGATAAGTCATATTTATTTGACTGAACATCTTCTTTTCTTACCCAGAATTGATTGCCGAGCCGGTCAATCTCTTTTTGCACGGGAGAGATTTGCTCCGCTAATCGGGCTAAAATTTGCTCTTCGGTTTCAAGCGTCGTTCGCGCCATCTCGTCGTCTGCCGGAGCAATTACGCTTTCAAACATTAAACGGTTGATGTCGCGCTGCAAATTTAATCTTTCGGTTTTCATCGGCGCAACCATCGCTTTTAATTCGGCGAGCCGCCGGGCGCGATTTTGGTAAAACTCTTCGTTTTTGCGGTTGCGCCAGCATTCCAAAATGTTTGGAATGTCGTTGTCGGCTTGCTTCTGACGCTTATCGTTAAGGGAAAAGCCGTCGTTCGCCATATCGTAAAACCAAATCCTGTCAGTTGTGCCGCCTTTGGTGAAAATCAAAATGGCGGTCGAAACTCCGGCGTAAGGTTTGAAAACTCCGCTCGGCATCGAAACGACGGCTTCGAGCCGGTTTTCGTCAATCAGCTTTTTGCGAACCGCAACGTGCGCGTTCGACGAGCCGAACAAAACGCCGTCCGGCACGGACTTCTCCAACAATTAACCAAAGCACTCGTCGAACGCGCTTTGAATGGTGAGATGACCCATCATCTCGGCTATGAAAAGAACAGTCCGGCGGGCAACAATTCGGGCAATTCCAGAAACGGCACGACGCTGAAAACGATTAAGGGCAAACGCGGGCAAATGGAAATTGAAGTGCCGCGCGACCGAAATGCCGAGTTTGAACCGCAGATTGTTAAAAAGAATCAAAAGCGTTTCGACGGTCTGGACGAGAGGATTATTTCTCTGTATGCCAGAGGAATGACCACGCGCGAGATTCAAGGTCATCTCGAAGAGATTTACGGCGTCGACGTTTCGCCTTCATTGATTTCTAACGTAACGGATGCCGTCCTTGATGAAGTTCGAGCCTGGCAATCGCGCCCGCTCGATGCAATTTACCCGATTCTTTACCTGGACGCTCTTCAGGTGAAAGTCAAAAGCGGCGGCAGCGTCCGAAACAAAGCTATTTATCTGGCATTTGGAGTCAACCTGCAAGGCTTGAAAGAAGTTTTGGGCATCTGGGCGTCAGACAATGAAGGCTCAAAGTTCTGGATGCAGGTCATCACGGAACTAAAGACGCGAGGAGTGCAGGACATCTTCATCGCCTGTGTGGACGGCTTGAAAGGTTTCCCGGAAGCCATCGAAGCCATTTATCCGAACACGCAGGTGCAGCTCTGCATCGTTCATCTTGTCCGCCATTCCTTATTCTACGTCTCGCACAAAGACCGCAAAGAAATAGCCGCCGATTTGAAAATGATTTATCAGGCGCCGACGCTCGAAGAAGCCAATTATCAGCTCGAAGAGTTCGCAGAAAAGTGGAATGCCATCTACCCGGTCGTCGTTAAAAGCTGGAGAACCAACTGGACGAGGGTGATTCCGATGTTCTCGTTCGCGCCCGAGATTCGCAAAGCCATCTATACGACAAATACGATTGAATCGCTCAATATGACCTTGCGGAAAATCATCAAAAACCGGGCAATGTTCCCATCGGACGAAGCGGTTTACAAAATTCTCTATTTAGCCTTGAGAAATATCAGCAAACGGTGGACAATGCCGATAGCTAACTGGAGCGGAGCGATGAACCAATTCGCCATCATATTTGAAAACCGGCTGCCCAACAGCGGTTTCCAAAATAACTCATTTACACAAATTATTTAACACGCTCTAAACCACAGAAAAGCTTGCTCAAAAGTTAGAGTGAACTAGAATTGATTTTGTCCAAAGTCTAATACCGTATTGAGCCTCGTGTTAAAAATCGTTACCAGAACCGGTATTGTTTGTTTATTGGCGTCTTCGGCTTTTTTGTCGAAATCGTTTTCCCAGAAATCAATTATCTTAAATTCGGTCTTTTCACCTTCGGGCAGGCGGTCTTTGTATTTACATGCTTCATTGCTGCGCGTGCCGCGTCCGATCATCTGTTCAAGTTTGATGCGCGAGCGAACCGGCTTCATAAAAACCAGATTGACGATTTCGGGAACGTCAATGCCGGTGTCGAGCATATCGACCGAGATAGCGATGCGCGGCATATCGCGTTTTTTGAATTGAGTAATTAACCCGTCGCCCCACGAGCCGTTACGAACCCGTTCGGTGTCGTGCGTCATCACGCGCACTAAATCGGGAAACTGCGGATACATCTCCTCAAAGGCAATCATCAATCTTTCGGCGTGCGCCTGCGTCATCGCAAACACAATCGTTTTGCCCGGCAGTTGCCCGGACTCGTCCTTCAAAGAGACATCCCAGATTTCCGCCCACTGCCGCCGGAGCGTGTCTTTATCGCTTACCGTTTTCTCGATGTCCGTTCCCGAATAATCAATTTCGTCCGGGTCAATTCCCTGCTCGATAAGAAGGTTTTGTTCTTCCTCGGTTAAATCGATGCCTTTGATACCGCTTTTCTGAAAATTGGTTTGAGCCTTGTAGAGGCTGTAATCAACCAATACCTTTTCTTCAATCGCCTGGCTGTACGGGTAACAAAAAGTTGGAACCAAATCTGGACAGTCGAAAAGCAGAAACGTATCGCGGTCAACGAAACCGGCGGGCGTCGCCGTCAAGCCAATCATTCGAGCATCGAAATATTGAATTACTTCGCCCAGTTTATTAAAAATCGAGCGGTGGGCTTCGTCGAAGATTATTAAATCGAAAAATGCCGGGCTGAATTCTTCAAAGCAGCGCCCGATGGTATGCAGAGTGGCGACATAAAGCCGCTTGGTTTTGTCTATACTGTTGGTGAAGATTCGGTCGTTCGGCTCATTCGGGAGATGCTGTCTGATTCCGTCGGTTAAAGCTTGGTCAACGAGCGCGTCGCGGTCGGCGAGAAATAAAACACGGCGAGCTTGATTGGTTTTGAGAAACAAGTCGATCAATCCCATCGAGGTTCTGGTCTTCCCTGTTCCGGTTGCCATCACGAGCAAAGCCCGCCGTTTTTTATCCGCATCAAAAGCGGTTGATACGCGGCGAATTGCTTCCTGCTGGTATAGTCGCCCTGAAATGTCGGCGTTTATCGGAGCATCGGCAAGCGGCGTTTTGTTCTTCTTAATGAAAAGCAGGCGTTCCAAATCTTCTCTCGAAAAGAACCCGGTAACTTCTCTGGGTGTCTCACCAGTCGTATCCCAAAACCAAATCTCAATTCCGTTAGCCAGGAAAACCAGCGGTCTGAAACTTTGATTCTGTTCAATTTTTCGGGCATAAATCAACGCCTGTTCGCGGGCAGTATGCGGGCTGCGGCTTTGCCTTTTGGCTTCAACGACGGCGATTACCTCACCATTTGGCAGGTAGAGACTGTAATCGGTTATTCCATCCGTCCAATCATCGTCGTCACCGCTTACCGAGACTTCAAATTTGACTTCGCTCCGGTCGAGCAGATTCCATCCGGCTTTTGCAATTTGTCGGTCGATAAGTTGTTTTCTTGTCTGGGCTTCGTTTGAAGACATAAGTCGCAGGTATTGCCGGCAATATTGCTATGTGAATTTAATCAGCTTATTGATAGATTGGTGAATAATAGAAACACTTATAAATAATGAGTTTAATGTGCGAAAATTTTACTATAATTCTTTTAAACAGAATATAGAGCTCTTTAATCGGGTTCGATAAATTTAATAAAAGAGTATACTCATAAAAAATTCTCGAACATTTTAATTCGTAACCAAACTTTCTATTTCAATAGTTTTGATTTCCTTTACTAACTTTCCAAATGCGCGGATGGTCAAATTGTTAGAAATCCAAATTTTTACATTGTCAGACATTTGAATTTTTGCATTTCTGAAAATTTACCTGTCTTTTGTCCATTTAAGCAGTAATTCCTCAACAAGCTCGCTCAATTCCCTTCCCTTCGCTTCCTGAAGCAAAGCGATTTTAACTTTCAGGTGAGTATCTTTTCTGATATATGTAGTAAAACCTATGAAATTAGGATCAGATCTTTTAGCGGGCGGTCTTCCACGGCGTGGAACATCTTGTAAATTAGAGAGAGAGGGCGAAAGTTCAGCAATGGGTGGATTTGCCGGTCCGATTTTTTTTTCGCGGGCGCTTTTGGTCCTTGGTTTATTGACGGCTTTTGTTTCTGTTTTGATATTATCGGCTTCGCGCGCCTCAAATATTTTATCGAATTTACTCAATTTATAATATCTCCTTGCCAACGGCTTCATAATCCGCCCATGCAATTTGCGCGCGAGGATCCGCTACTTGATTTACCGGAACTCCGGCTAAAGAGGCTTTCTGAAAAGCGATCAAACGTTTGATTTCGTTATTAAATAGAGGAAGTCCCCGAGCCTTTAGCATTAACCTCGCTTCCTCACCGTCTCTATTCGGGCGGGGAGGAACGGCAGTTAAAAGAATCCGGTAGTTTTTCGCGCCGGTTTTGTCCAAAGCCTGAACAGTTAAAAGCAGTGCATCAATCGACATAGCGTCGGCGGTGGTTGGTATAACAAGCAGATCACAGCCGGCAGCTAAAGATCGAAGATCGTCCTCTTCGGGTCGCGCTTCGGTATCAATAACAACATGTTCATATTCACGGGCGTACTTTGCCGCCCCGCGCTCGTCGATTACCGTAAAGGGAAGTTCGCCCCGACGTTTATAAGCGGTCGCCGAACGATTAGGGTCTCCATCAATCAACAGGGTCGGTTTTTTACTTTGTAGATAAGTTGAAAGATGAATAGCGGTAGTGGTTTTGCCGACTCCACCTTTAAATGAAGCAACTGTGACTATCATAAATGGTTCTACTATACAGCAATTTTACCTTTTCAGCAATCCGTATTTTTAAATGGTCGTAAATTCGGACATATGAAAATTTAGATTTTCAAATATTCAGACATCCAAATTTTTGCGTTTTCAAAAATTTGGATGTCTGAATATTCATAAATATAATTCCATGTGAATTTATATATCCTTTAATATACTCAAGTTTATATAACACACATTTTAGCAAAGGAATGTTAAACACTTTATTTATGTTTATAACATTGCAAAAGGGAATTTAGATGAGTTATACTTTTACCAGGTTAAGAAATATTCTCGATCTGTTCATGTTAAAGGATGGCTAAAGCAGTTTTTGCTGGCGAAGACTTTAGTTATCCGGGAAGCTCTATATGAGCTTCGCCTCAAGCGATACTAAATAGCTGCAAAAACCACATCTTCTTTATTATGAAAGAAATTGAGGGTTTTTATGGCTTACCCGCCGTTAACCGATACCGAAAAGAAATTTCAGAATCTGTTTGTTTATCCATACCGCTCAAATTTTGGCGTTGAAGAAAAAGTTGCCGGTGCCACTGAGGACTGGCAGTGGCGAACTATAACCAACCGGTCATGCGGCGACGCCGATATCAAGCGTCACCTGTCTGGGAATGCTTCGATGGCGCTCGGACCGCGTTGGTACCCAACTTTTTGGGCGCTCGACATTGATCATCCGCAAGATGAATTGGAGCAAGCATACAACCAGTTTGATAGACTTGGTATCTCAGAGAGTCAAACGCTTCAGGTTACCTCCCCAAAGTATCGAAAAAACGGCAACAAGTGGATTTTCTTTAGACCCGAATACAACGGTCGCCCCTGCACATACAAAATGTTAGACAATTATTTTCAGCCCCGATTTTCCCCGATAGAAAATTACCCACGCCAGAATAAACTCGGTCGGATTCCCCTCGGACGCCTCAGCAACATAATTATAGATGATAGAGTACTATCCCATCTGAGCTTATCAGAGCAACTTAATCTATTTGAAAAAATAGACCCGTTTGAACTCGACTACTCCAAATTTTATGAAGGGAAAAAGGTTTCTGACAAAAAAGCGAATGGTAATTCGGTCGAACACGCAGAGGATGAGGAAACGGGGCAATCAGCAGTTCAATCATCAAAACTAAGCAAAACAGATATTAAACAACTCATAAATATGGGTTTACAATCGGTCGGCACGCGCTACGAAGCCCAATTTCAAATTCTGTTATATAAATTTGACGAAAATTTTATGGAAGAGGAGGCGGTTGCCTTCACCCAGGATTGGATGCGTAGAAAAAGTAATGGGTTTAGTGAACGGGTACGACGGCATGACTGGAAGATCATCGACAAGGAAATTGCCCGCCAGGCAAAGCGAATTTGGAGCTCATATACAAAATGGTTACCTGATGTAACGACGAAAGTTTCATTTGTGGTAACAGATGAAGACCTTGTCCTTGGAGCAAACCTTTTTTATGGAAAAACAGCGCTCCAGAAACAGTTTTTTAATCTGGTCGCGTATTACCGAGCGCGTTCTGCCAATGAATTTGTAGTTATCAGTAAAAAAAACTGGTGCAAAAACATCGCTTCATCCCGTTCTTATAAAAAGCTTCAGAATTTTTTAGAAGAGAAGGGGATTCTTCATGCCGACAGGCGCTATCAAATTGGCGTTGCGTCACAGAAATTTAAATTGGTCTTGCCTTCAAACGGCAGAACCATCGAACAGGACGGGGTCAACGTTGGTAATTTTTATCAGGCGTTAAAAACGGTTTATAATAACGATTTGCGAGTCATTCGCGGAGTAACCGGAATGCCTGATACCACTTTGTTTGATAATTTTGGAGGACTCAATAACTTTTAACATTGTTTAAAAAACATTCGGAATGAGTCCTCTATTATATAACGTTTACCTATCAGACTCGATGATTTTTAATGCTTTCTTCGATTAATAATATTTCGATGGAGGGCGTTATCAGCGGATAACTGACCCGCTCGACTTTCATCTCCGGTCTGGTGAAACACGCGAAATCGCCCCAAACTCTGATGTTTATTATATTTTCCTTCATTTCTTACTCCAAAATTCTTTGAGTTTCATAATTGAATCGAAGCTGAATTTATCTAAGCTACTCTGGGACAAATTTTAATTTGCAGAATTCTTTGTTTTTTAACTTTTTTATATTTGCTTTCAAGACTGACGGCAGTAAGCCACTCTTGATTTTCCTCATAAAATAGTTTGCGAAGAATCATTGCGTTGATGCCACTGAATTCAAGCGTCTTGCCGGTATTTTCAAAATCTAAAACTAATTTTTCCTCATTCGTTTTTTCGCGCTTTTTCATTCTCTGCTCCCAAACCACAATTTTCATTAATTGAGCCTGAGAATAAAACAAAAAAAACATAGCTGTCAATGCGGAAAATTCAATTTTACTTTTTCCGGACCTTGCTTCTAACACAATACTTTTATAGACAGACAAATAGTTTGTATTTCTAGTTTATAAATGATAAAAATAATTGTTCTGTTTAACTAAAACAGAAATTACAATCACCCGCTGGGTGTGGATTGAAACTGTCTATAAATTGTATAGGTGTTTAGAAGTGGGAGAAGACTTACAATTCTCCCTCTTATTTTTAAACTCCTCCTTCCAATTCGTTTATCGGTCTTTCATTGATTAAATTCATTTGTCGGTCTTTCATTCGTTAGAACTCCTAGATTATCGTCGTATGAGTATTCGCTTATAACGTAAAATTCAAGTTCCTTATTAGGAATTAAAGATTCCACATATCCGAATTTTTGCAAAATTTCAAAATCCTTTGGATAAAGATTAACCATAAATCTTTGCAGACTCCGCAAATCGTCTTTGCCGAAAACGACTTTTTCCGTATGCAGATTTTTCATTCGGATTTTATGGACGATTTCTTCGGCGTTTTTATACGGCACGACGACGGCGACGCCTTCGTTTTCAATCACTTTCGCTTTCGCCGAAACTTCGCGGAAATTCAGTTTTTTGCGCTCGTCGTCGATTTCTTTGCCGGTGTCGGTCATTTGATAAACGCGCTTGAAGTAATTGCCGAAAATTTCGTATTTGGTCGCCAAATCTTCCTTTTCGATGTTTCCTAAAATCGAACAGGCAATGTCGGTTGCGGCTTTATAAATGCCCGGCGGAAGTTTATTGTCGGCGGGCGTGAAAATTACAACGCGTCCTTTGGTTAATTTGCCTTCGCGGTTGCAGCGTCCGGCGGCTTGGACGATTGAATCGAGCGGCGCGGCGGCGCGGAACAAAACGGGAAAATCGAGGTCGACGCCCGCTTCAATGAGCTGCGTGGAGACGACCAGGCATTCGTTACCGTTTTTTAATTTTCGCTTGATAGTTTCGATCATCTCCAGACGATGCTCGGCGCACATCGCCGACGATAAATGAAATGTCTCGGAATCATCGAAACCGGAAAAATTATTCTCGTTTTTTTGCCGATTTAATTCGTTCCACAACTCGAAAGCGTGTCTGCGCGTGTTGACGACGCATAGAATCTGCCGTTCGCCGAGCATTTCCGAGGCGATTTCCGACCACAAGCGCGGTTTTTGAAAATGCTCGAAATCGTATTCGACGCGGTTCAGGCTTTTGAAAATCTCGTCCGTATCGTCGGTAATTTCGCGCATTTCATTCGCGCCGAAACCGTTTTTGAAATTCGTTTCGTTTTTCCTGAAGGCGGGCTGCGTGGCCGTCGAGAAAACAAATGAGACGCCGTAATTGTCGCGGAGTTCGCGCCAGATGCTGAAAAGGGGTTCGAGAAGTTTGGCGGGCAAGGTTTGCACTTCGTCGAAGATGACGACCGAGCGGGCGATGTTGTGCAGCTTGCGGCAGCGCGAAGGCTTGTGGGAGAAAAGCGATTCGATAAACTGCACGCTCGTCGTCACAATAACGGGCGCGTCCCAGTTCTCAGCCGCGAGCGCGAGCGGATTGCGCTTTTCGTCAAAATCGCTCGATTTGTCTTCTTCCCTAATGACGACCGACGAATGATTTTCGATGACGACATCCGCGCCGAAAATTTCGCGGTAATCTTTGGCGTTCTGCTCGATAATCGAAAGATACGGAATGACGACGATGACGCGCCGCAAATCGTGCGCGAGCGCGTGACGGAGCGCGAACGCCATCGCCGCCAGAGTTTTTGCGCCGCCTGTCGGCACGGTCAAACTGAAAAAACCCGGCGATCCGGCGGCTTTTCGCAGACAGTTTTCGTAAATCGAATTGCGAATTTCGATGAGTTTTTCGTCAGCCTTTTTCGCCCGTGCTTCTTCGACTTTTTTCAGTCGCGCCGCTTCCAGTTTCTCCAGCAAACTTTGAAGAAGTTTCTCGTCTAATTTCAGCGGCGCGCGTTCCTGACCGTTTTGATAATGTTTCTCGGTGTCGAGAAAATCTGCGTCAACCAGGCTCGAAAAAATCATTCTGGTTGCCATTTCCATTTTTAATTTGTCGGCACCGAGGAATTCGACGTTCGACAAACTTTCGGGGATTTTGACGCCTTCGTTTTCCGTCTCAAATTTAGAGCGTAAGTTTTCGAGAATCGACGCATCTTCAAATATTTTATAGTTCGGATTTTTTACGAGTCCGTTCAAACTACCGTCGCCCTGCGAGTTATGCAGCCCGGCGTGATGTGCGGCAATCGCAAAAGCGACCGCAATCCAGCTCTGGCTCTTGGATTTTTGGGCGAGCAGGTAAGCCAGCGCCGCGCCGTAAACCGCATGATGCGTTTCGTAGCTGCTTTCGCGTTTTCCGCGCAGATATTCCTGAAACTCAATTCGGTATTTGCCCAAGTCGTGCAGCAGTCCCGCCCAGCGCGTCGCGTCGCCAAGCTGCGGGTTGGCTTCGCGGATAAATTTTTCGGCTAGTTCAGCAACGCACGAAAGATGCTCGCGCAAAATATGCGGCTGTTTCAACTCGCTGTTTTCCAGATGCGCTAGATATTCTGTTTCGTTTTTCATTAGTGTAGATTCAATCCTTTCAGCAATTTCTTTCTGACAATTTCCTTGAGTTTTTCCGGCTTTTCGGCGCGGCAATGTCCGGCGTAAGTCAAACAGAAGCGAGCGACGGCTTCGAGTCCCATTTCGCCGATACTGAATGACAGTCGCAAACTGCCGTCGGGCAAGTCTTCGCGCCGCTCGTCCGGGTGAAAGGACTGCCGTTCCCGAATCCACTGCGCCTGAAACTCGTCAAAATGTATCTCCACGGTGATAAGGCGTCCGCCGCGCATCATATAAAATCCCGTTTTCAAATACTCTTCGGCGTTCCAGCCGGCGGGCGCCTCGAAGGTTTCACCGGTCAATTTGACGTTCGACATCCGCCCGGCGTGGAAATCTCTGGTGTCGGATTTGTTTTTGTCGAAACAGACGGCGAACCAGTCGCCGATAAAGTTGTGGAGCAGCAGAACACCGGCTCTGCGGCTCGTATGCTCGCGGTTATGGGGCGAGTAATAATCGAATGTGATTGTCCGCCCGTTAACCGCCGATTCGGTTAAAAGACGGAGCGTGTCGGGCGGCGCGGCGGCAAACGGCAGATTCTGGAAGCTGACGCCTGAGGCGAGCGCCGTTAAATTAATTGAAACAGCGTTTGGCAGAAACGATGCCAGACGACTTAACGACTTGCGAAGCTGCACGGCTTCGGCAGTTTGCCCGGCGGATTTTAAGGCTTGTTCGGCAACGAAGAATGCCAGTAAGTCGCCTTCGGAGAGCTGCATCGGCGGCAATTGCCAGAACGGGTCGGCGAAATAGTAACCGCCCTTTTTTCGGTCGTTTTCGAGCGGCGCGCCGCACTCGCGCAAGTTATCGAGGTAACGCTTGACGGTGCGAACGCTGACCTCCATTCGCTCCGATATGCGCCCGGCGGTCAGGTAATCGCCGGAAGCAATTATTTCGCGCAGGTGATTCAGTTTCTGGTAAACGTGGTACAGTGCGCGCGGTTCGGCGCTTATGGCCGCAGCCATTGCAGCAGCGCCGCTTTTTGTCAGCTTCTGATTTTTCATTGAAAATCAGTTTAGCAGAGAATAAGTGTCAAACAGCGGCACTTTTCTTCTAACAATATAAAAAAAGATTTTGACCTGTCGGCATAAAATTCCTGTTAAATCAGAAGTATAAACATTACAAATTAAGTAGTTGCTCACAATTAATTTAATCCCTTTTGAAGTTTGAAAACTTTATTCTCAAACTCTTTCCAAATGCCGATAATGCCTGCTGACGGCATATTGCAGATGCTTTTTAGAAGTGTAGTCTTCCGCGCCGACCCATTCGTATTTCAACTTTCGCCACACCGTGCGCGGCAATGTTCAAATGGGGCGAATACGTCGGCAAATAAAAAATATATAAGCCTCGCCTCTGCCACGCTCCGATTGTCTCGCGCATCTGCTTGTCGTGATGAATTCGTGCATTATCTAAAGCGGACGCATAAAGCCGACGGACGCCCTAAATACAACGGGTTGCTGCCAGCTCTCCGGCGAGATTTTGAATGCGGCGGCGAGGCTTATTCGCTGACGCTTGAGCCAGCGATTCTTGTCGGGCGGGACGGCGTGTCGACTTCGTATTATCCGAGTGCGGACGAGGATATATTGGAAACGATTTTGGGAAAAATCTACCTCGATGACAATCCGAAATCTTTCGACCGTCACCTGAGAATGACCTTTACGGACGGTTGAGACAAGATTAAATTCTTTTAAAGCTTAAAAAAAAGAATAAGAAGAATAGAGCGAAAAAAAACTCTTTAACTTGTTTCAATTCACTATTTAAAGACACCAATCTCATAGTCAGAGCTACCTATTTTGATAAAGTCGAAGTTATGCTCATAGTCAGAACTACCTATTTTGGTCTCATCTCATAGTCAAAGCTACCTATTTATTGACTTCGCGCGAGTCAGAACTACCTATTCTCATAGTCAGAACTACCTATTTGCCTGTGGAAAACCCGGTTTTTGGCGTAAATAATTTCGGGTTTTAAGTTTGCGCGAGTCAAAACTACCGGTTTCGCATAGTCAGAACTACCTGTTTTGAGTCTAACCTCATAGTCAGAACTACCTATTTTGAATTAATTCATCTGCTTGATTTTCGTGAAGGATTTACATCTTTAGTTCGGCTATGAGTCGATGCTTTTAATTGTCGCTTGTTGTTTATTTGCTCGTATGATTTCACTCGTGAATGAAGGATCAGGGAGGAGAACAAATTTGGCATCGAGTAATTTAGCGCGTTTCGTGTTCTCGAGCGTTTTCTCGACTTTATAGGAGAGCAGAATTTTTTTCTCCAACATTTCGTCGAGCGCGATTTGAACGTCCCGCAGATTGTCGCGCAGCTGCGCGTATTGCGTTAGTCCGAAATCGCGGATAAGAGTTGAAAGCAGGATATGGTAAGGGTTGGCGATGCCGGCTTGGACATAGTGGTGGCTCATCCGTTTATGGAGCTGCCGCGCCACTACGTTTTTATAGCTCATCACCTTTTCGTAATTTAACTGCCGAAATGTTCGGCTGCTGATGCTTTTGGTAACGAGCGAATTAAAACGAACAAACGCGCGCGACTTCTGCTCCTTTTCTTTCCAATCGTTGCGGGTTTGCAGTCCCAAAGTCTCAAATAAATTGGAAACGAAAACGGAAGTGCCGGTCTCGCTTGTGACGGTGATATTGGTTCTGGCGCAGATGAGCAGCGCGTCCTTGATTTGGTCTTTGCTGTAACTGTGTCCGTTGCGCCTTAGTTCTTCCTGTAATTGATACAGGCTGAAGGTAACGCCGGCTTGTTCATCTAAAAAGACGCCTTGCCCTTCGGCGACGAATTTTCTTAAGGCGTCCTCGACTAGTTCTTCGCGCTTTGACGGATAGTAATACCGTTCGACGCCGTCGCTGTCCTCGACACTCGCGGGTCGTATTTTTACTTTGTAGCGAACGCCCCGGCACTCGAATTCTCTTTCCAGTGAGTCCAGAAATTTGTCGTTGATGCGCTGGACCTTTCCCCAATGATATTTGGGAATGAAATCATAAAGCTCGACCGTGTTGGAAAATTCTCTTTCACTCGGCAGGAGCATCTCGAACAAAGTCAGTTGCAGCGGTTTGCTTTGGTCATACTCTTCGAGCCTTTTGGCTTTGGCGGGAACAAGAATTTCTTGTAGTTCCGATGCGCCCTTTGCTTTCGGTTTCTTTGCTGTTGTTCTGGGTTTTGTCGGACTTTTCATAATGAAGTTTACCATCGAAAATACATTTTACTTGATATTGTGATGACTCGAATAATTTGTCAATTACAAGCATAAAAGTATGGATTTATGCTTCTTAAATTACAATACTATGTTTTCGTATTGGGGTTAGCGTCCGATAATGCTTAGTGAGATTCTCCCCTCGCTTTATTTTATAAAAAATAAGAATACCCCTAACTTTTCTGCAAATATTTACCGAATATGAATAATTTGTATTCCTAATTTTTGAAACCAATTATACAAGCACAACCGAAAAAGTGATTGAGGTTTATGATAAAATTTTCCGAATATGATGACTACTTACGAGCGTTCGGACATTATCCATATCATGAAAATGAATCGCCTGACGTTGAGCGATTCGGACACGGCCCAGTTGGAATTCAGCGGACAGGTCAAAGGCAAGAATTACCGAATGACAATTCTGGTCGTAGAAGATTTGCCGCGGGTTTCTATTCAGCAAGATGGAGAATTGATTTACAATGAGACGGTAAAAAGCATTGACGATTTGAAGATATTTCTTGAAGAACGACTTTATAAACGTCTGGAAGCGTAATCCGCTATCGTCGGCAAAGTTGAAATCGGGCGGTGAAGTTTCCGGGCTCGCCAATGTCTTTCATAATTCGGATAGTTGGCGAGTTTTCCGTTGAAACTCGAAAAAGTGGGTGAATCAAAATTCCGCATCGACCGTCAGGTAAAGACAACTCGCTTTTTTATTGAGCCTGACTAATTCTTCTAAATAAACATCTGTAATCCTTTCAAATAATTTAAATCTGCTGTCCCTTCGAGCGAATTCCTGACTGGGTTGTTGTCTTTAATCGCAGAAAAGTCGAAGATGATAACGATCCCCTCAAATTATAAGCCAGCCTTTTATCACGCCTATGACCGATTACCAGGAAATTCACTCGAACGTTGAGACTGAGTTACGAACCCTGAGAGCGAAAAAAGAACAACTCGAGCAGCAGCGACAAAACATTGAGCAACGGCTTGATTCAATTAACCGGCATGAAGACAAACTGCGCCGTGTCGCCGATTCGCTTGCCGATTTGCTCGCTGTCGGCGTTTCGGCTCAGGCGAAGGAAGTTGATTCAGCGCCGTTGGCGGCAGATGCTGTTGAACCTTTCGTTATTGAGCAAACGGAACCGCAGCAGGGAACGGACCGGTCAACGGAGCAGAAGAAAACGGCTGCGCCAACTGAGACGGACGCGTTATCCGGCACAGAGCTGCAAGCGCCCCTTGCGCCAACAGAAGCGAGCGAATCTTCGGCTCCTTTGGCTCCTTCGGCTCCTTCAGCTCAAGGACTCGAAGACAGGCAGAGCAGCCCGAGTGCGACAACCATTTTTCATAATGATGCCGCTGTTTCGGCTGATATCGGTGCGAAAGAGGAAGCGGTTTTGCGACAGGTAGCTGATTTCGATCCGCAGGATTTTTTAGCCAGTTTTCCGTACATCACCGCAACCCATCCGGTGCATTTTCTAGCCGGCAAGCTGCTCGAATACTTTGGCTACGGGTTAAAGCTGGTTGAAATCGCCCGCCTGATCGAACTGCTCGGCTATCGGCATAATTCGCGCAACTTCACCGATTCGGTTCACAGCGCGCTCAAAAACAAGCGCAAGACGACGGGCGAGTTTCTCTTTAACGCTCGAAAGTCGGTCTGGGAATTGTCGCATTGGGCGGGGAATAGACCGGTTTCGGTTGATTCGGTAACGGATAAAGCTGATAAAACCGCCGGAGATAAAACCGCCGGAGATAAAACACCGGTTGTCGGTCAACCGCGGCAGACGGAAGGTGAAAGCAGTGGAACGTCTCCGAATTCACGAGAAACGGCAAAGCCGTTACCTAAAAAGGCTGCTGGTAATAAGAGCGGCAAAAAGGGAACCGACCGCCCGATTAAGGTATTAAAGTCTCAAAGGTAATTTTATTAAATTCAATATGTCTTTCTCTCGACCGACCTTTGATGAAAAGGGAAGACTATTAGGGAAGACTGTTAGGGAAGACTGTTGCGGTATTTTGGCGCGCGGGCAGCGTCTGTCCAGAAGCGAAGGCATTTGTAAACTAATGAAAATAAACGCTCAAATACCTTCAAGCGGTGCCTGACCTTTTGTCCCTCTCTCAAAATTCCAATATCAATAGCGAAAAGATTCAGTAACCTCAATGTAATCGTCACCTCTTTTACCGCTTCTCACCAGTTGTCAGGCAATCCCTCAAGGGGCAATTTCCGGTAAAAAGTTACGAGTTGCCGCTCCCCCGCTCGACTCCGGTTGCGGTAATTTGCCGGTTAAAATCTCGGTCGTCGTTAATCTTGGCGTTCAAATCCGCCGCCTCGCTTAAAGAGCGATATTGGTCGTAAGTCATTGATTTGCTGAAGGCTTTGTTCAGCGCATTGAATTCTTCGGCGTAGACTACGGTGAGATAATCGCCCGCCGCTTTGCCCGCCGCCTGATCGGGAAACCGCGCGACCCGGTAGCCGGTTTGAAGATGAGTCAGCACACCGGCATCCGACAACCCGAAGAGCCCGTTGGAGATGCCGGTCACCGACTCTTGATCGCCGTTCTCGAGCTGAACTTTGTATTTCTTTCTGCTCCAATTCATTTCGTCAGTTTAGTGAGTGGAATTCGCTTTCGAGCCGCTGTCGACGGGTTCTCACGATAGCCGTTCGCCAGCGGCAACCGGCTGGCTGATCATAGGTGCGATTTTTATCATAAGCGCAATTTTAACCTGCCGGCCTTCCAACCGGAACTGCCCGGTTGAATTCTTCTGAAGGCAATCGAAATTACTCTCTATTGCTTTTTCATTAGATTACCTCAAAAGAGGGAAGCGGTGCCGGAATTGAAGTTGTGATAAAATCGGGTGATTATGATTTCTGCTCACGAACGCGTCGACCTGATTCATATTATGAAGATCAATCGCTTAACCCTGATTGAAGCGGACACGGCGCACCTGACTTTCAACGAACAACCGACCGGCGGCGATTACGAAGTCAGCGTGCTGGTGATCGAAGAAGCGCCGTCGGTTGTTATTAGAAAAAGCGGATTGCCGGTTTACTCGGAGACGGTCAAAAGCGTAGATGATCTGAAGATATTTCTCGAAGAACGCCTTTATAAATATCTGGAAGTGTAGCTTTTGTGTAGCCAAAACCATCACCTTTTAAGAATCATTGTCCTTTTAGAATCTTAAAGATCGCGCTACCATCTGCCGTTAACCCGCCTTCGCCGATTAAACCGAGTCCTTCGGTAATCCTCCCCTGATAAATACAAAGAAGAGCGATAGAAAAAACGCCTACCGAACAGATAGTAAGAATCCACATCTTCAGAACTACAAGGCGCGACCCGGTTTCCATCTGTGTTTTCTGAAATCGTTGTTGATGTTCCTGCTCTTTTTCCATCACCCGCGAAAATTCGTTCGTCGGCACCGGGCATGAATCCCTGGTATTTTTCTGCCTTTTCCGGGTTAACTAAGCACCTAGCCAAAAGTAATGCGGTATTTAGAACCGATTCCTTTTAATACTTCAAATAATCCGTCGCACATTGTTTGGTAACTGCCGTAAATGTCCAACGGCAACCATTCGTATTTGATTTTTTGCCATAACAGTTCTATCAAATTCAACTCCGGCGAATACGACGGCAGAAACTTCACAAAAATTCCCATTTTCTCCAATTCTTCCAACTCTTCTTCAAACTCCTCGCCGCGATGCGCCGGAGCATTGTCGAGAATAATTAACTTCGGCTTGCCGCCTTTTTTGCTTTCGGCAAACGCCCGAAAACAACCGCTCACCACGTGATTGTTGATACTGCCTTCAAAGGCGGCGGCATAAAAATCACCGCCGTCCCACCGCATAAATCCCAACACATTTTGCCGCTTGCCTTGATTGCCCCGACTTTCCATCTCGATTCGCTCGCCGACCGGCTGCCACGCATACGGCAAACAAGCAGTCAGCGAAAATCCCGATTCATCAAAATACCACACTTCATACCGGCAGATGCCGGAGCGCAACTGCTCGCGCAAGTCTTTCAATTCCGCCTGCGCCAGCCGAAACTCGGCTTCATTGCGCTGCTTTTTCAAACCGCGCCGCACCCGCTTCCACTTCTGCCGTGCCGTGTGCAGCAATCGTTTGAGCGTCCGCCGACTTACTTTTTTTTTAGCCGCCGCCCGGTTTCCGCCACTGCCCGCCGCACACTGCGCGGTTCTTCGCGGACAATTTCCAAGACTTTTGTTTGTTCTGCGGGCGACAACTTCGGCGGACGACCCGAACGCGCATCGTCGGCAAGTCCGCCCGTGCCGAACTGCTGCCACCATTGGAGCCACTGGCTAACGCGATCCCGGTCAGCTTCATAAATGGCGGCGATTTGGTCAACCGAAAAACGCCGCGCACTCAGCAGAACAGCGTGCGCGCGCATCCGTGTGCGTTGCGGCGCGTCCGATTTCATAATCGCTTGTAGCTGGTTTTTCTGCGCGTCGGTTAATGCTTGGACAAATTTTGAAGGCGTTCTCATACAAGAACTTATTTTACCTCATTACTTTTGTCCTAGTGTAGATTCAACAGGTATTGTTGGATAGTCGCGGTAGTTCCGCTGATTTGAAATAATTGCAAACTCGTTTCTCAATCATTTCCACAGTTAGTTGACCATCAGGTTCGCAAATCGCTCTTTTACCATCTCCCCAATGCGGCTCAATCGGGTTTAACCACGGGCTTTTACTTGGCAGCTGACACCGAAGGATTCGCACTCCTCCCGATTTCCCGGCTTCCCGATTGTGTTCGCGCAGCCAGCTTTTGACCATTCTGCTGATGTGCCAACCGGCATTATCCCAAACCAGCAACAACGCCTTCTTGCCTTCCTTTTTCAACTCTTCGAGAATCCACTTCAAAAACTCAATGGTGATTGCCGAGATTGGGCGGTCCGCCAAAAATCTGACCTTCACCTCTCCCCTATCTTTTCTCAATAATCCGTAACAGGCAATCGCTTTCGGCTCGGTATCTTCGCGCAGCGCCTCGCGCTCCACCATTTTGAGCCGTTTCTCTGCTGTCCACGAACTTACTCTCGGTTGAGCAAACCGCGACCACCAGACCTCGTCCAAATACCCCAACACCCAATCGGGCTTTTTTGATGCGAGCCGAATCATTCGCTCCCGCTGCTTTTTTTTAACTCATATTGCGGGTCAGGTGAACAAACCCAAGTTTTGGCGCGTTTCCAATTGATTCCCGTCTTTTTGACTGCCAGACGAATTGCCTCCGCCGATACCTGGTGCGGAGTTAATTGCTTTTCAAACATTACTTGAGCCACTAACTTCATCGTCCATACCGAGCTTTCCTTTCCCTGCTCGCGCGGCGAACTGTGCAGCAGCTCTCTGACTTGCTCGCATTTGGCTGCGTCAAACAACTTCTTTGGAGAACTGGCAACTCGCCTGCTTCGCGCAATACAAGCGACTCCCTGCTCATTGAAGCGGTTGATAATTAGTCGGGCATATTCGGCAGAGAGTCCTAAAAGTTTGGCAATCTCAAAAGTCGTCAAACGGCGACTGCTGGCGAGCAAAATCTGACTGCGCTTCATCTCACACGCATCTTTTGAGCGCAGATATTTTTCTATCCCGCGTTTTTCCTCGTAGGTGATTTCTCTGACAAAAACAGGTTTTTTTCGCATTTGTTAATTCTACAAAATTTGCCGCTATCCAACAATCTTTCTTGTTTCTGCACTAGTGCTTAATTCATCGTTGGAACTTGAAAACGTCTTTAATTCGTAATTTGTCCGCCTTTTTGGTTGGCAAAAAATGCTTGGTGATTTAGCCAAATACACAGTTATGACCTTGATTTGTAGGCTGTTAAGAATTAATTAACAAAGGACTTTCTTAACCTTTTATTTAGCCTAATTTAGCCTAATAAGATTTATCCTTTATATTAATTATCGGACGCCCAGAAAATAAATACAGAAAATAAACCGGAACTTTGTAAAGCAAAGTTTTTAAATTGCGAACGCATAAAATTTTTTCTGACCTTAAAATTTTTATAAATTATTTCATTTTCGAGCCGGTTTTCGGATTTTGCAGAAGAGCATAAACCGTTGGCGTAACGACCAGAGACAGCACGAGAGCGAAAACCAAGCCGCCGATAACGGCAATCGCCAGCGGCTGCAAAAGCTCCGAACCCGCGCCGATGGCGAGCGCGAGCGGCAACATTCCTAAAATTGCGGCAAGCGATGTCATCAGCACAGGACGAAAACGGCGGCGACCGGAAGTAATCAACGCTTCGGTCAGATTGTCGCCTTCAGCCAGATGTTCCTCCACCGCATCGAGCATCAGAATTCCGTTTTTCGCCACGATTCCGACGACCATAATCATTCCCATAAAACTGACCACGTTAAGCGTTGTTTTGGTAATGAACAGCGCGAGCAAAACACCAGCCAATGCCAAAATCGCGCCGGTAACAATCGCTACCGGATGAGCGAATGAGCGAAATTCTATCAGCAGAACGAGGAAAACAAGCACGATGGCGAGCGCGAGACTGATTGCCAATTCGCGGAAAGATGATTGCTGTTCAGCGTAAAGTCCGCCGTATTCGATTGTCATTCCGGCGGGAAGTTTTACGTCTTTGGCGAGCTGCGCTTTGATTTTGTTAATCGCCGTTCCCAAATCGCTGCCCGAAAGTCGCGCCGTAACCGCTACCGCTTGCCGCAGACCGTCGCGTTCGATTTCGGTTTGCCCGTTATCAACAGCCACCGTCGCCACCTGGTCGAGCCGCAGAAGCGCGCCCGTTGCGGAACGAATCGGCAGAGCTTTGAGCGTGTCGAGCCTCTGCGATTGCGCGTCTGATGAAATCACGCGGACGGCGACGAGTCTGCCTTTTTGCAAAATCGCCGTCGAAGCGTCGCCGCTCAAAGCAATCGTTACGGAATTGGCGATTTCCTGCGGCGTGATGCCGAAACGCGCCGCCTGTTCCGGGTTGACGTTGAAAGTAATCGCCGCGCCGCTGACAATAACGCCATTGTTGGTGTCAACCACGCCCGCGACTTTCTGAATTGATTCCTCGACCTTCGCCGCCGTTTCGTGCAGAACTTTTTTATCTTCGCCGAACAGACGAATTTCAATCGGCGACGGCGAACTCGTCAAATCGCCGATTAAATCGCCTAAAATTCCGACAAACTCGATTTGCAGAGCCGGCTCGCTTCCTTCGATTTTCCCGCGCAGCTCGTCAATTACCTCGTCGGTCGGACGCGCTTTGTCGGCTTTGAGTTTTATCATATAATCGCCGCGATTTGGTTCGGTGATGGACAATCCGATTTGCAAGCCCGTTCGCCGGACGTAAGATTCAACTTCTGGCGTGTCCTGCAAAATTTGTTCGACGTGGCGCAGCAGCCGGTCAGTCTCCGATAGAGAAGTTCCGGGCGGCGAATTGTAATCGAGAACGAACGCGCCTTCGTCGAACGCGGGCAGAAATTCCGAGCCGAGTTGGTTATAAAGCAGATACGAGCCGAATAAAATCGCCGCGCTCGCCGCGACGACGAGCCATTTATTTTTCAGCGAAAACCGCAAAACCGATTCATACGGGCGGACGATAAAGCTCATCACTTTGCCGAGTTCGTGTTCGTTGCGGACTTTTCCTTTTTTGATTTTGACGAATTTCTCCGCCAGAACCGGCGTAAAAGTTAAAGCCAGAACGAGCGATGTCAGGAGCGCAACCGCCATCGTCAGCGCGAGCGAGCGAAAGAAAACGCCGGTCACGCCGGTCAATAAAGTGAGCGGCAGAAAAACGACGACCGGCGTAACGGTCGAACCGATAATCGGCACGGTGATTTCGGAAATCGCCTGGTGAATCGCTTCCATTTTCGATTGACCGCGCGAGAGATGCGTGTAAATGTTTTCGACAACGACAATCGCGTCGTCGATGACCAGTCCGATTGCCGCCGCCACGCCGCCCAGAGTCATTAAATTAAACGACAAGCCGACGAGATACATCGCCAAAAACGTCGCTAAGATTGTGACAGGAATCACCAGAATCGCAACAAAAGTCGTGCCGACGTTTCGCAAAAAGGCGTAAAGAATGATGACCGATAAAATCAAACCGATGAGAATCGCGTCTCTGACCGAGTTTATCGAGTCGCGCACGAGCAGCGATTGGTCGTAATAAAGCGCGATTTTGACATCTTTGGGAAGCTCATTTTGAATGGCGGCGAGTTCGGTTTTTATTTCATCCGTCACCGTCACGGTATTAGCTTCGGGCTGCCGCAGAACGTCGAGCGCGACGGCGTTTTGCCCGTTGGAATTGACAATTGTGTAATTCGGCTCGGTGCCGTTGCCGACATCGGCGACATCAGCGATTTTCACCGGAGCATTATTGACGACGGCGACGACGATTGAATTAAGCTGTTCGGGCGCGGTCGCCTGACCGCTGACGAGCGTCAGTTCGAGCTGGTGGTTTTCTTCGACGAGTCCGGGCGAAGACAAAATATTGGAATTTTTGACCGCATCGGCGACTTGCTGAAGCGAAACATTGTGCGCGTTTAACCGCTCCGGCGAAACTTTAATGTGATATTCGCGCACTTTGCCGCCGGAAATCTGCACGTCGGAAACGCCGGCGAGTCGCGCCAGACGCGGCTTTATCGTGTAAGTCGCAATGTCGTTGAGTTCCGCCGGACTGCGTTTATCGCTCGTCAAACTGTAACTCGTCACGGGGAAAACCGCGAACGTCAAACGAGCGACGTGACGAATTTGCGCGGTCGGCGGCAAATTAATCTGCGCGAGTCTGGTTTGGACGAGTTGCAGCGCTTCTTTCGGATTCGTATTCCAATCGAAAAAAAGATTGATTTCCGCCGAGCCGCGGGCAGTCGCTGATTTTATGCGGGCGATGCCGGGAATACCGTTCATCGCCTGTTCAACCGGCTGCGTCACGGTCACGAGCATTTGTTCGGCGGGAATCACGCCGTTATCAACGACGACGACGACGCGCGGAAAATCGGTATTCGGAAAAATCGCCGTTGGCAATTGCCACGCCGCGTAAATTCCCAACAGGCAAAGCAGGGCAACGACGACCATTACGGCGCGTTTCTGGGTTGAAATTATACTTGCCAGATTCATAAAAACTTTTTTTCAGTCAAAATGATAGGGAGAAATTAGCCGCGAGAAAACACGCTCATTTCACGAAAAACTATTCGATTTCCTTTCGTGCCTTTTCGTTTTTTCTCGCGGTTAAATCTTTCCATTAATTTGCTTCCTGCGGCGCGTCTTTGGCGATTTCGACTTTTGTTCCGTCGGGCAGCGCGTAATTGCCTTCGATGACAACCGTCTCGCCGCCCGTTAAACCTTCGGTGATTTGAATTTTGTCGCCGGTCTTGATGCCGACTTTGACCTTTGTTTCGTGCGCGATGTTGTCTTTATCAACCGTCATTACCGTTCCCGCATCGGCGTTCGAGGCATCCAAAGTAACGGCGACGGCAGGGACGACCACCGCGTCATTTGTCGGATTTGCAGACACGACGAACTGCACGGCATCGCCGGTGCGAAGCAGCCCGCGACCGTTGGCGAAATTCGCCCAGATTTCGACGGTTCGATTCAGCGCATCTGCCGAACGGCTTATCAAAGTAACTTTGCCGCCCATTCTTTCGTTCGGAGCGCCCGGCGGATAAATCGTTACGCTGTCGCCGGTTTGCAAATTGGCGACGACCGTATCGGCGAAGTTAGCTTTGACGATAATTTCGCCCGCCGAGGCAATCGTCAAAAGTTTTGCGCCCGCCGTCGCATATTCACCTTCAAACTGGAATTGGTCGGTAACGATGCCGGAAATCGGCGCGCGCACCTGCGCCAGATTCGCCTGCGTGTCAATCGTGTTTATCCGCTGCTGCGCCTGTTTGATTTTGGTCTGCGCGATGGCTTGCGAGTTTGGATTGACCGCCGACGTGTTTAATCGGACGTTATTCTGCGCGAGCCGCAAAGCGTTTTCGGCATTTTTGAGCGCGAGACCGGAGGCTTCGAGTTCTTTTAATGAGAGTCCGCCTTTGGCGTATAAATCCTTACGCCGCTCGTAAAGAGCGCGGGCGTTGTCGGCGACGGCTTGCGCGTCTGACAAATCTTTTTCCGTCTGCGCTCTCGATTGCGGAATGGTTACTTTTTGCAGAGTCTGCTCGTTTAATCGCGCCTCGTCGAGCGCGGCGTTTGCTTCGTTGCGCTGCGCCTGCAAATCCTGCGAGGCAAGCACGGCGAGAACTTCGCCCTGTTGGACGTATTGATTTTTGAGCAGCCGCATCTGCTTGATTTGCGCCGAGAGCGAAGCCGAGACGGTTGAAGTTTGGGCGGGCGCGACGTTTCCGATTGCCGTAAATTCTTGCGCTATCGGCTGCTTTTCCGCCGTCCCCACTTTGACGCTGACGACGGTCTCGGTTTTCGCCGCGTCGATTGCTGCCGAAACGTCCGTTGTCTTGCTTCGCTCGTAATAAAGATAAACGAAAATTAAAAGCAGAGACGCCGCGGCGATGCCGCCGATGATGAAAAATTTCCTGCGCGGCGAACTCTTTTCGTCGTCCTCGTCTTCGCGCGTTTCGACTTCGGTTTCGCCCGTCGCGTCCGTCTGCAAAATTTCGACGTCCGCCTCGGCGAGTTCTTCCCGATGCGTTTTGATTTTCGTGATATTTTCTTTCGTGTCTTCGCTCATCTCGAAATTTTCCTAAATCGTTAATCCAAAGTCCAAAATCTAAAATCGCTTTATTGTCCGATTGCCCGCAGCAGCCGCGCCCGCGCCGTCTGGTAATCGAAAATCGCCTGATACAACGCCAAACGCTGAACAATTAAAGTGTTCTGCGCGTCGGTAACTTCGACAATCGAGGCTTCGCCCGCTTGATAACGCGCCAGCGACGCTCGCAAATTTTGCTCGGCTAAGGTGATGCCGTCGCCGATTTGCCGGATTCTGAGCGCGGCGGATTGGGCTTGCGTTCTGGCTGAAAAAAAGGCTTGCGCGAATTGTCTGGTTGCCAGTTGACGATTATTTTTCGCCTGCTGAAGCCGCAACTGCGCTTGAGCTTGCCGGGCGCGGCTCGCGCCACGGTCAAAAAGCGGAATCGAAACGCCGATTGTCGGCTGAATGCCGAGCGAATTGTAAATCGGTCGAGGTCTCAAAGAATCCGAGATAAAACCGCCGTTTATCGAATAAGTAATCTGCGGCTTGCGTTCCGATTTGGCGATTCTCACGTCCTGCTCCGCCGCCAATCGTTCGGCTTCAAACTGCGCGAATTCTGGGCGCGTCGTGACTAGCGTTTGCGTGTAATTATCAATTTCGCCTGCCTGCGGCAACTGCACAAGTAAATCTTCGGCGGCAACCGGAGCGGAAAAATCGTAACCGATAAAAACGCGCAAGGAATCGGCATTGACCGCTTCGTTCGCCCGCGCCTGTTCCAGTTCGTCTCGCCGGAGCGAAGTTTGCAGACGCGCCCGGATTAAATCAACCGGCGCGACTTCGCCCGCGTCGAGTTGCAGCTTGAGATTGTTTTCAAATTCCTGCGCCGTTTGCAAATTCATTTCCGCGCCGCGCCGTCTTAAAGTAGAGAGCGCGAGATTGTAATAAGCGTCGGTTACGGCGACCGCCAAATCACGTCTGGCGACTTCGGTTCCGGCGCGAGCCGCTTCGACTAAAAACCTATTTCTTTTAATCGTCGCCCGCAATCTTCCCGACGTATCAATCTCGCCCGCCGCGTTGATTACGGCTTGATATTCGGTAATCGCGTTCGCGCCCAAAAACGAGGGCGGGCGCGTCGTGACGGTTGTGAGATTTCCCGTCGGCGCGATGCCGGTCGTCGTCGTTCTCGAAAGCGACGGCGATGTGTAAATCAATGTCGGATTGGCGGCGACTCGCGGATAAAGTGCGCTGCGTGCCAGCCGCACGTCTTGCGCCGCGATTTGCTCGCCGATTTGCGCGGCGCGAAACGCTGAAGCCTGTTTTAATGCCAAATCAACCGCCTCGGCTATCGTCAGCGGTTTCGTCTGGTCAATCGGATTTGTTAAAGTCGTCTGCTGTTGCGCCGCCGGTGTCGGGGCAGTAGTAGTCGTTGTTGTAATTTGCGCCGTCGCTGCTAAAACTGATAAAACAAGCAAAAGCGATGCGCTAAAAAATCGTTTCATTTTCTCGAATGTTGCTGATTCTTTTCAAAAATTCCGCCTCTCAAAGCGCATCGTTTTTGCTCGTCCGTTGTAAATATCAACCGCCGTTCGAGCCTCAGACGCGAGCGGCGCGTCCGAAGAGTTTTGCGTAACGGTTAAAACTCGAAACGAAATTAAGTTTTCTTTCCTTTCTTTTTTTCCTGTTTTTCGTCCTGCTGTTTTTCCTTCATTTCGTCTTTCTGCGATTCTTCTTTCGCGCTCAACAGTTTGCCGGTTTTCGCGTCAACCTGCACTTCGGTTATCGTGCCTTTGCTGTTGCGAATGTCGAACGAATAAAGAAGTTTCCCGTGTTCCTTTTCCAATTCTTCGCCTTCGATTTTGCCTGAAGCGCGTTTTTGAGCGATGGAGCGCGCCTGCGCCATCGTTATTTTCGCTTGCCGAGCTAAATTCGGGTCTTGTTTTTCTTCCTTCTCCTGTCCGAAAGCGTTCGTCGAAGCGACCGCGAAAATTCCGGTTAAAAAGAAAGCCGATAAAACAAAGCCCACGATTCGTGTATTTTTCAATCTCATAAATAATTTACTCCCTAAGTTTATTTGCTCGCCTGAATTAGTTTCCGCGAGTAGGATTTCAGGTTAGCAATCCGAAAATGAATAGAAGATTAACAAGAATTTATTTTTAAGTCTTTTCAAAGGCAATCTCAAATCCTCCGTGTCCGAAATTTTTGATAAACGGCGAGTAAATCGTGGCAATTTTGTGGAAGCAGGCATTTTCGACACGGTTGTTGTGTTTTCGATTTCGGCGATGAAGTCACTTAACCGCCGCGAAATCAACGCTTAATGAGTTTCCCCGATACGGCACATCGGTTGCAATTAGATACACCGGGAACTTGAAACGAAGTTCTATACTTAAGCATTAGACCTCTTGCATAAGTAATTAATGAGCCAGTTCGTAGTTGTACAATCCGGCTATCAAGTTGAACCGCAACCCGAAACGACGGCGGCGGTTGCGGTAGCGTTCGGCGACAATCCGAAAGATTTTCA
>JAABUN010000576.1_pt1 | contig 92401 bp, 90 predicted proteins | sample 5559311 | NCBI WGS metagenome assembly JAABUN01 (sample SAMN10711877, study PRJNA513370) | rock metagenome | isolation source: Antarctica rocks | place: Antarctica: Victoria Land, Siegfried Peak sud | reverse complement strand
CTGACACGCACGCCAGCGCTGGTACCGGCCGGCCCCAACATCACCATCACCCGCGCCTGAGACCGAAGGTCCTGACGCGAATATCGTGCTGCCCCTTGACAACCAGGGCCTCCATATCAGTTAGCGAAGGGGTTCGAGATGGAGCAGAACATGATCGGAGCGCGGGTCGTGAGCCCGTCAGTGAAGCGGATCCCGACGGGGCCGACGGCGCCCGAGGACCGGCTTTGGACGGTGCACGACGTGTCGTCGTTCTTGGGTGTGCCGGTGTCGACGCTGTACCAGTGGCGGGTGCAGAGCCGGGGGCCGGCGTGCAGGCGGATGGGTCGGCACTTGCGGTACCGGCCGGAGGACGTGCGGGAGTGGGTCGCGGGGCTGGGTGATGCCCGGGTGGCCTGGTGAGTGCCCGTCGGCTCGTGATCGGGGAGCACGGCACCATCGGCTTTCGTGAGCGTCCCGGGGGCGGCCTCACGGCCGCGATGTACTACCGGGATCCCCGCGGGTTGCGTCGTCGCCTGGAGGCGTCGGCACCCTCGAAGTCGGTGGCCCGGCGTCGGCTTCTGGCGCGGTTCGAGGAGACGATGCGTCTCGGAGGCTCTGCTGGCTACGACCCTCGGACGACGCTGAAGGACGTGGCCGAGGAGTGGCACGCGGGCATCGTCGAGCGGGTCGAGGCGGGCCGTCGGTCGCCGACAACGGCGGCGCTGTACCGCCACGCGCTGGACCGGCACCTGCTTCCCGAGCTGGGGGCGTTGCGGTTGTCGGAGCTGACGACCGCGCGGCTGGACTACTGGCTGCACGACGTCCGTCGACGGAAGCGTCACCCGACGGCGAAGCTGTGCCGGTCGGTGCTGTCGGGTGTCTGCGGGTACGCGGTGCGCCGCGACGCGATGCGGGTGAATCCGGTGCGAGACGTGTCGCCGCTGGAGAGCGACCTCGTCGAGCCCGCGAGGGCCCTGACCCACGCTGAGGCGGTGGAGTGGCTGACCCTGTTGGACGGCGACGAGTACGCGCGTCGGATGGACCTGCCGGACTTCGTGCGGTTCCTGCTCGGGACCGGGCTGCGGATCGGGGAGGCGGTCGGTGCTCGTTGGGACGACGTCAACCTCGACCGGGGCACGCTTTCGGTGCAGCGGACCATCGTCCGGGTGGCCGGCGTCGGGCTCGTCGCGCGCAAGCCCAAGACGCGCGCCGGGGTGAGGGTGCTCGGCCTGCCCGGATGGCTCGTCGACCTGCTCCGCGCGCGGCAGGTGTCGGCCCGTTCCGTCGACGAACCGCTGTTCTCGGATGCCCTGGGTGGCTACCGGGACCGGAACAACGTCGAGAGCGCGTTCCGGGCGGTGCGGGCCGGGACGGCGTTCGAGTGGGTGGTGCCGCACACGTACCGCAAGACCGTCGCGACGTGGATGGACGCCGAGGGCCTGAGCGCACGGACGATCGCGGACCAGCTGGGGCACTCGCGGATCTCGATGACGCAGGACGTCTACATGGGTCGGCGGGCGGTCGACGCGTCGGCGGCGAGGGTGCTCCAGGCGGTCGAGCTACCTCCTCGGATCGCTGCTGAGGAGTCCGCGTGACCGCGAGATGGCCGCGTGACCGCGAGATGGCCGCGTGACCGCGAGATGGCCGCGTGACCGCATGGTGACGGCTGGCGCATTAGTGACGAAGACGGAAGAGGCCATACGGTACCTGACCTGCGATAACGGTGGGCCCCGTGGGGCTCGAACCCACAACCCGCGGATTAAAAGTCCGCTGCTCTGCCAGTTGAGCTAGAGGCCCGGCGTATGGAAGAAACCCTGGTGACGAGCCACGGACGAACTCGGGGAGGAACCCGGGGTTGCCGCCGCCGTCGAGCGTAGCGTCAGCCCGGTGAGGGCTGCTTCGGCGGCCTCCGGCGGGTTGACCCTGGCGGCATGGAGTCAGAGAGCCGCAGCAGCTGATCGCTGCCGCGCGGGGGCCTGGCAACCCTGTGATGTCAACGCTGACGCTCCTGCCACCTGGTCACCGCGGCCGGCGTACGCGTCCGTTCTGCCCTGTCCGGGAGTGGCGCGCTACGACGGCAGCGGCAGCGGCAGCGGCAGCGGCAGCCTGGAGCTGGCGAGCAGCGTCAGTTCCAGGCGGGACCGTTCCGGCCGGCGACGAGCTCCAGCACCGCAGCGGCGAACAGCGCCGGCACCTCTTGCGGCATGTTGTGGCCGACGCCCGGCACCACCCGGTGCGAGCGCCGTGACGTGAAGCGGTGACCGTTGGCGGCAGCGGGTGCGGGCGGGCGCACCCCATCGTCGGCGCCATCGAACGTGATGGCGGGCACAAGGATCACTGGCTGTGCCGCCAACCGCTGCTCGATCGACGCATACGCCGGATCGCCCCCCACCAGCCCGAAGCGGTGCCGGTAGGAGTGGATCACCACGTCGACGAAGTCAGGATTGTCGAAAGCCCTGGCGCTGCGTTCGAAGGCGGGTTCGTCGAAGGCCCAGGTGGGCGACCACAGCTGCCACAGCAGGCGGGTGAGGGCGCGCCGGTCCTGGGCCAACCCGGCGCGGCCGCGTTCGCTGTGGAAGTAGTACTGGTACCAGAGCCGGTGCTCGTTGTCCGGCGAGTCCGGCGCCAGCGCGCGGGCGATGTCCTGGATGTTGTAGCTGTTGAAGGACACCAGGCCGGCGCAACGCTCAGGCCAGAGTGCTGCGACCACGCAGGCCGCTCGGCCGCCCCAGTCGTAACCGGCGAGCACGGCGTTCTGCACCTGCAGCGCATCCATCAGCGCCTTCAGGTCCGCGCCCAGCGCCGCCTGCTCGCCGGAGCGCGGCGTGTCCTGTTGCAGGAAGCGTGTGGGACCGAAGCCGCGCAGGTAGGGAACGAAGACGCGGCAGCCGGCATCCGCCAGGCGGGGAGCGACCTCGGCATAGGCGTGGATGTCGTACGGAAAGCCGTGCATCAGGAAAACCACCGGGCCTGTGGACGGGCCGTATTCCGCGTAGCCGATGGTGAGCACGCCCGCATCGACGTGCTTGAGCGGCACCTGCGCTGAAGTCATGGTGTGGGTCTCCTGGCCAGGATGGGGAGAAACCGACGCTCTCACGGGTGCAGAAGGTTAGCGGCGTCCCTCGGCCCATCGGTCGTGCCTTTCAGCCAGGACCGCCCCGACGAGGCGCATCTCACGGTCGAGGCGTTCCTCGGGTCGTCGAACCAGAACTGCCGCCAACGCTCCTGCCGCTTCAGCGGAGGTCCGGACGGACCGGCTCGGACTCCCCCGTCGGGCTCCGCCAGCGGTCCAGCCTCACCCCCGCGAACACGATGGCGACGCCCAGCGCTGCCAGCGCGAGGGGAAAGAGGAGCGACCCGCCGAAGACCTCGAAGGCCAGGTAGGCGAGGGCGGTGAAGAGCCACGCCGCGCCGAAGACGAGGTAGACGCGCCGACGGAGCCACAACGCTGCGGCGAGCGCCACCCCTCCCATCAGTCCGGTGACCAGCATGAAGGTGCCTATGCCGTCGCCGTCCAGCGAGGCGAGGGCGTAGTACCCCGCCAGCAGCCCGCCGAGGTGGAGCCAGAACCCCTCGCCTCGGAGGCCGCGCCGGTCGAGCGCCACCCCACCGGCGAGGAACGCCGCCGCACCCCGGTGGAGGCGAGGTTGTCCGACACGGTGCCGCTCGCCAACGCGTCGGCGAGGTCCATCGATGCGAACCACCCCGCCACCATCAGCGGGGCGAGGATGAAGGACAGCCTGTAGCGGCACCACGCCGCGGCAGCAGCGACCAGCAGCGCCGCCTCCAGCGCCACCCACCCGCCGCTGATGTAGGTGTAGAAGTCGGGGTAGTCCAGCGGCGTGCTGGTGGGCTCGCCACCCGGCCAGAGGGTGAGGGACAGCAGGGCGTACGCCACCGCGGGCACGACCCCTACCGCCACGGTCGCCATCAGCCCGGCGGGGACCCGATGGCCACGGCGACGGAACACCTCGGCCAACGCCACGAAGGCGCCGAGGTAGGCGAGGCTGATGGCCAGCCCGACCGCGGGGCCGTTGTCCGACCATCCGGTGCCGAGGAGGATGCTCATCGCCACGAGCGCCACCGTCCCACCGCCGTACCATGCGACGGACTGGAGGTCGACGGGTCGCGCCGCCCGCGGGGTCGACGCCGACGGACGGGTCGTCAGGGCACCCCACACCTGGTCGGCGACCTCCCCCGCACCGGCGTCGGTCATCGCGGCGGTCAGGGTCGCGCGGGTGACGACGAGCTGTCGCAGGGTGCCCCTCTCGACAGCCGGAGTGGTGCCACGAAGGGAATCGGCGTCGACCCGGTCGTTCTTGAGCCCCCGCGACTTCGCGTCCGGTGGCCTCCCGCGAGGTCGCCACGCCGTGGCCTAGCCTCGGGGACCCGTCAGTCCCGACAAGCGAGGACCTCATGGAACGACTCACCATCGGCGTGGTCGGTACCACCCGCAAGCCCCACGAGCGCCGTCGCCCGTTGCACCCCGCCCACCTGGACCGGATCGACGAAGAGGTGCGTGCCCACCTGCTCCTCGAGCGCGGGTACGGCGAGCAGTTCGGCGAGGGTGACGAGGAGATCGCCCGGTTGGTCGGTGGTGTCGTCGACCGAGACGAGCTGATCCGGCGCGCCGACGTGGTGCTGCTGCCCAAGCCCGTGGCGGCCGATCTCGCCGAGATGCGTGACGGGCAGGTCCTCTGGGGCTGGCCGCACCTCGTGCAGGACCCTGAGCTCACCCAGCTGGCGATCGACAAGCGGTTGTCGGTCATCGCATGGGAGGCCATGAACCACTGGACGTCGAAGGGATCGTTCTCGCTGCACGTCTTCCACCTGAACAACGAGCTCGCCGGCTACGCCTCGGTCATCCACGCGCTGCAGCTGCGTGGCGTCTCCGGGGCCTACGGGAAGCCGCTCCGGGCAGCGGTCATCTCCTTCGGGTCCACAGCGCGCGGAGCGGTACGTGCGCTGAACGCGATGGGTGTCCACGACGTGGAGGTCATCACCCAGCGCGACAGCTCGGCGGTGGCGGCCCCGTTCGCCGGCACGGTCATGGAGCAGTTCGAACGGCTCGAGGACGACCCGCGCCACACGCGTGTGCTGCGGCGGGCCGGCAGGCAGGACACCGAGGAATTCCTGGCCGAGCACGACGTCGTCGTCAACTGCATGCTGCAGGACACCGACGCGCCCCTGGTGTTCGCGGAGGACCCGCGCACCTTCGCACCGGGGACGATCGTCGTCGACGTCTCCGTCGACGAGGGCATGGGCTTCGCCTGGGCGAGGCCGACCTCCTTCGCCGACCCGATGTTCCAGGTCGGGGACCGGGTGCACTACTACGGCGTGGACCACACGCCGTCGCTGTACTGGGAGTCCGCGACCTGGACGATCAGCGAGGCGCTGCTGCCGTACCTCGACGTCGTGCAGCGGGGCCCGACGGCCTGGGCCGACCACGTGACGGTCTCCCGGGCGGTCGAGATCGAGCGTGGCGAGGTCCGCAACGAGCGGATCCTCGCCTTCCAGGGAAGGGCCGCGCGGTACCCGCACGTCGTCGAGGGGGTGTGACCGCCGGGTTGAATGCTCATCTGCCCGGTCGTGCGGCCGGTCGGGCTCAGACCGGTGCCGACCCGGGGCCCGGCTCGTCGGCCAGCTCCTGGATCGACCTTGCCAGCGCCTCCACGAAGGCGTCCCGGGCGGCAGGGGGCAGCAGGTCGAGGGAGAGGTAGGGGTTGTGGTCCTCGAGCTCGACGAGCAGGAGGTCACCGGACGGGGTGCGGCAGGCGTCGACGCGCTGGACGCCGCGGTCGACGTCGTTCCAGCCGACGAACCGCTGGGCGAACGCGAGGTCCGCGGCACTCGGCTCGTAGGGCTCGAGCACCCAGCGCTGCTCCGGGTCGGGGGCGTACAGCGCGTAGCCGAACGTCCGTCCCACGAAGTAGAACGACACCTCGTACCGGATATCCACGAGGGGTTGGACGAGCAGGTCCTGGAAGTCGAGGTCCTCGAGCTGCTCAGGCCGAAGGAGCTGCAGCCCGACGGAGTCCGCGCCGAACAGCGGCTTCGCCAGGTAGCGGTCGGTCACCGGCAGGCGCCCGACGTCCCGCAGCCGGTCGACGGTGGGGATGACGGGGTAGCCGGCCGCGAACAGGTCCAGCAGGTACTGCTTGCCTGCCATGTCCGCCTTGCCGGTCAGCTCGGTGAGCACCCGCACGCCCGCCTCCCTGGCCCGGGTCCGGAAGTCCTCGTGCGCCTCCCGGTAGTAGAGGACCGGCCCGCTGTTGCGCACCAGGACGACGTCGAAGCCCGCCATCAGGGCCACCGCGTCCACGGGGTGGCACAGCGCGATGTCGAAGTGCCGGCGCAGCCGTGAGGACAGCAGGACGTCCTCGTCGCCGTACCGGCGACCCCGGGCCGCGTAGGCCAGGTCCGTGACGTACAGGACCCGGGTCCTGCGTGTGCCGTCCCGTGGTGCGCCGCGGCTCGCAGCCTCCAGGTCGACGGGCGCGGGCGGCTCCGGTGGTTGCGTCACGGGCGGTGAGGATGCCAGAGCCCGCGGTGAGCCGTCAGGCCCGGGCAGCCGACCCGCCGGACCGTCGGACCCCGCCCCTAGCGTCACGACCGACGACCCCGACCGACGACCGACGACGAGGAGAGACCCATGGGATCCACCGGGACCGACCAGGAGCGCGACGACCTGCTGGAGTCACTCGGCCTGCACCGAGCGTTCCTCCTGCACACGGTGCACGGGCTCGACGACGAGCAGGCCGCCCGCCGCACGACGGTGAGCGAGCTCTGCCTGGGTGGCGTCGTCAAGCACGTCGCGAAGACGGAGTCGCAGTGGGTCGACTTCGTCCTCCAGGGGACCGGCGCCATGGCCCCCGGGCCGGACGAGCAGGCCGAGCACGAGAACAGCTTCCGGATGCTCGAGGGCGACGCCCTCGCCGGCATCGTGTCCGCGTACGAGGGCGTGGCCGCGCGCACCGACGAGCTCGTGCGCACCCTCCCCGACCTCGACGTCTCGCACGAGCTGCCGGCAGCTCCGTGGTTCACCCCGGGCTCGCGGCGAAGCGCCCGCCGCGTCCTCATCCACATCATCGCTGAGACCGCGCAGCACGCCGGCCATGCGGACATCCTGCGCGAGGCCCTGGACGGCCAGAAGACGATGGGCTGAGGACGTGGGCCGCACCGTGTTCGACACCGCCACCAGCCTCAACGGGTTCATCGCCGACGAGGACAACTCGCTGGCCTGGTTGTTCGCCGTGGACAACGGCCAGGAGCCCGACGACGCGCTCTTCCCCTCGGGTGCGACCGTGCTCGTCGAGGGCTCGACCACCTATGAGTGGATCCTCGCCGAGCAGGACGTCCTCACCCACCCCGAGAAGTGGCGAGAGTTCCACGGCGACAGGCCGACGTTCGTGTTCACGACGCGGGACCTGCCCGTCCCGGCCGGCGCCGACGTCCGGCTGGTGCGTGGTCCGGTGGTCGACGTGCTGCCCCGGATCCGCGAGGCCGCCGCTGACGGTGACGTGTGGGTCGTCGGCGGCGGAGACCTGGCCGGGCAGTTCCTCGACGTCGGCGCGCTCGACGAGATCGCCCTGTCCGTCGCGCCGGTGGCCCTGACCGGTGGGGCCCCCCTGCTGCCCCGCCGGCTCGACGCCGACCGGCTACGTCTGCTCTCGGCGACCCAGGTCGGGCAGTTCGCCCGGCTCGTCTACGCCGTGCAGCCGGGGTCCTGAGCCGCGGTCCGCTGACCCGGCAGCTGTCCTCAGGCGTTGCCGGGCTCCGCGTGGGTCGGGTCCAGCACCCGCTGCAGGAACGACCGGGTGCGTGGCTCGCGCGGCGCACCGATGACGGTCTCGGCGTCGCCCTCTTCGACCACCACACCGGCGTCCATGAACACGACCCGGTCGGCCACCTCGCGGGCGAAAGCCATCTCGTGGGTGACGACGATCATCGTCATGCCCTCCTCGGCCAGGCTCCGCATCACCGACAGCACGTCCCCGACCAGTTCCGGGTCCAGCGCCGACGTCGGCTCGTCGAACAGCATCAGGTCCGGGTCCATGCTCAGCGCCCGGGCGATGGCCACCCGCTGCTGCTGCCCGCCCGACAGCTGCGCCGGGTAGGCGTCGACCTTGTCGTGCAGGCCCACGCGCTCCAGGGTGCGCCGTGCGACCTGCTCGGCCTCGGCCTTGGACCGCCGGAGCACCTTCTGCTGGGCCACGGTGCAGTTGCCCAGCACGCTCAGGTGCGGGAACAGGTTGAAGGACTGGAACACCATGCCGACGCGGCGCCGCACCCGGTCGATGTCGCAGTCCGGGTCGGTGACGTCGGTACCGAGCAGGTGCACGGCGCCCGCGGTGGGCTGCTCGAGCAGGTTGAGGCAGCGCAGCACCGTGGACTTGCCCGAGCCCGACGGGCCGATGACGCAGACCACCTCGCCACGGCGGACCTGCAGGTCGATGCCCATCAGCACCTCCAGGTCCCCGAAGGACTTGCGCAGGCCGGTGACGGAGACGACCGCGTCGTCGGCAGTGGTCGTGGAGGCGGTCGAGGCCACCGGGCTCACCGTGCCTTCGTCGAGCTGGACTCGAGCCGGCGCGCCAGGATCCCCAGCGGGATGGTGATGATGAGGTAGCAGCTGCCCGCCACCAGCACCGGGGTCAGGCTGCGGTACTCCGTCAGCGCCTGCCGGCCGAACTGCGCGAGCTCCTGCTGCGCCAGCGTCGAGCCCAGCAGGTAGGCCAGCGACGAGTCCTTGGTGAGCATGATGAACTCGTTGGTCAGCGGCGGCAGCACGATGCGGAACGCCTGCGGGATGACGATGGTGACCATCGCCCGCGACGACGACATGCCGAGCGAACGCGCTGCCTCGACCTGCCCCTTCGGCACCGCCTCGATCCCCGCCCGCAGGGTCTCCGCGATGTAGGCCGCCCCCACCAGGCCGAGCGCGAGCATGACGATGACGTAGCGGTTGAGGAACGTGCCGGGGAACGCCAGCGGGACCCCGGTCCCGATGGCGATGAATACCAGCAGCGCCGGCAGCCCGCGGAAGAACTCGATGTAGACGATCGCGAGCCAGCGGTAGGGCGCGACCGTCGACAGCCGCATCAGCGCCAGCACCAGCCCGAGCACCAGGCCGAACGCGAACCCGAGCAGGGTGTAGGCCACCGTGTTCGCCAGGGCCACGGTGATGACCCGCGGGAACTGGGCGGCGATCACCTCGGGGTCGAAGAACGCCCGCCGGATCTGGCCCCAGTCCGCCACCAGGGCGACGGTGAGGAGGACCACCACGAGCACCACGTACTGCATCGCCCGCAGCGCCTGACCGCGCCGACGCGGGGACATCCGTGGCTTCTCGACGACCGCTGCGCTCACCGTCGCGCTCCTTCCGTGGGGCAGTGGAGCCGTGGGGAGGCTCAGCTGGTGGGGGCGGTGCCGAACCACTCCTGGTAGATCTCGTCGTAGGTGCCGTCCTCCTGCATGCGGGCCAGCGTGGCGTCGACGGCCTCCAGCAGCGCGGCGTTGTCGGTGCGGACGCCGATGCCGTACGCCTCACCGGTGTCGAACTCGGCGGTGACCTCGACGTCGTCGTTGTCGGCGGCGAAGTCGTACAGCACCGAGTTGTCGTTGATCGCGGCCTCGACCTGACCGGTCTGGACGGCGCTCAGCAGCAGGCCCAGGTCCTCGAAGGTGACCAGCTCGGCGCCGGCGGCGTTCTCCTGCGCGTACTCCGCGCCCGTCGTGCCGGACTGGATGCCCAGGCGCAGGCCGTCCAGGGACTCGAGGCTGTCGTAGCCGGCACCGGCAGGGGTGATCAGGGCCTGCGTGGCGGCGAAGTAGGCGTCGGAGAAGTCCAGGTTCTCCTCGCGGACCTCGTTGATGGTCATGCCCGCGGCGGCCAGGTCGCACTTGCCCGCGTTCAGGTCCTCACCGGACTGGATCGTCTCGAACGGGGTGTCGATGATCTCCTGCTCGACGCCCAGGTCCGCGGCGATCTCGTCGACCACGTCGACGTCGAAGCCGACGATTTTGCCGCCCTCCTGGAACTGGAACGGCTCGTAGGGCAGGTGCGTGCAGGTGACGAGCGTGCCTGCCTGCACGAGCTCGACGCCGGACTCGCTGGTCGCCGCCTCCTCCCCACCGCCGCACGCGCCGAGCGCGAGCGAAGCGGTGACGCAGACGGCCAGGGCGGTCATGGTGCGGTGGAGGTTCATCACGTCGAGCTCCCGTTCGGTGGCTGCCGGGAAGGTCCCGCGGCGATCCACATGCTCCCACCCGGGCGCCCGCAGTCCAGCAGCCCCGCCGAGGGGTCGGCAGCCGGCTGCGCCGCGACGACGAGACCGGCCGGCGTCCGGTGGCCGGCACGGAATCCGCGGCTGCGAAAGCGCGTTGTTGGCCACCATGACGACATGGGGCCTCATCGGCAGCGGGAACGTCGGCAGCACCGTCGCACGGCTGGTGGTGGCCGCGGGGCACGACGTGGTGCTCAGCAACAGCCGCGGGCCCGACACGCTCGCGGACCTCGTGGCGGAGCTCGGCCCCCGCGCCCGGGCGGCCACCACGGAGGAGGCCGCGCAGGCCGGTGACGTGGTGGTCGTGACCATCCCCCTCAAGGCCCGGGAACAGGTCCCGGCCGCGCCGCTTGCGGGCAAGGTCGTGCTGGACACCATGAACTACTACCCCGAGCGCGACGGCCGGGTCCCCGAGCTCGACGAGGAGTCGACCACCACGTCGGAGCTGTTGCAGGCCCACCTGCCCGGCTCACACGTGGTCAAGGTGTTCAACAACATCTACTTCGAGCACCTGGGTGCGCTCGCCCGACCGGCCGGGTCCCCGGACCGCAGCGCACTTGCGATCGCCGGGGACGGCGACACGGCCAAGGCGACCGTCACCGCTCTGCTAGACGAGATCGGCTACGACACCCACGACCTGGGACAGCTGGGCGAGGGGTGGCGCACCCAGCGCGACACCGCCGCCTACGCCCTGGTGTACGCGGCCGACCCTGAGGACTGGTCCAAGGGCCCGCGTCAGGTGACGCCGTCGGTGCTGGCCGAGAAGGCTGCCGAGGCCCGCCGCTACCGGGACGCGTGAGGGCCCCTCACAGGACGATCCCCAGCACCAACGGCCCGAGCAGGTAAACCGCCCCGGTGATCAGCAGCACCCCGATCACGTTGAGCACGATCCCGGCCCGCAGCATCTCCCCGATGGTGACCCGTCCGGTGCCGAACACGATGGCGTTGGGCGGCGTGCCCACCGGCAGCATGAAGGCGCAGGTCGCGGCCATCGCCGCCGGCAGCAGGAGCAGCAGCGGGTCGACGCCGATGCCGGTGGCGACGCCGGCCAGGACCGGCAGGAACGTCGCGGCGGTCGCGGTGTTGGAGGTGATCTCCGTCAGCAGTAGGATGCCGAGGGTGACCGAGGCCACCAGCAGGACCGTGGGCAGCACGGCCAGGCCCGCGAACTGCGTCCCGATCCACTCGTCCAGACCGCTGGCCTGGATGGCCGCCGCGATCGCGAGGCCGCCGCCGAACAGCAGCAGCACCCCCCACGGCACCCCGCGCTGCACGGTCGGCCAGTCCAGCGCCGCGACCCCACGGCGCCGGCTCACCGGGACCAGGAACAGCGCGACCACGGCCGCCATCGCGATGCCGGCGTCGGACAGCTGCCCGACGAACGGCACGGCCGCGACCAGCCACTCGATCCCGGCGAGCGACTGCCGGAACACCCACAGCAGGGCGGTCACGACGAAGATCACGGCGACGGTGATCTCGCCGCGCGACATGCGCCCGAGCGAGGTCAGCTCGTCCTTGATGACGGAGCGGCCGCCCGCGATCTCGCCCATGTCGGTGCGGAACATCACCCGGGTGAGTACCAGCCACGCGATGATCACGAAGACCGTCGCCAGCGGGACCCCGACCGACATCCAGCCTGCGAAGCTGATCTCGACGTCGTAGCTCTGCTCCATGACGCCGGCCATGATCACGTTGGGCGGGCTGCCGATCAGGGTGCCCAGACCGCCGATGGACGCCGAGTAGGCGACCGCGAGCATGAGGCAGGTGCCGAACCGGCGGACGTCGCGCTCCGCCAGGCCGTCGCTCGCCGACACCAGCCCCAGCACGCTGATCGCGATCGGGAGCATCATCAGCGCCGTCGCGGTGTTGGAGACCCACATCGACAGGAACGCCGTCGCGACCATGATGCCGAGCACGAGGCGTGTCGGCTTGGTGCCGAACGCCCGCATCGTGACGAGCGCGATCCGGCGGTGCAGGTTCCACCGCTGCATCGCCAGGGCGATGGCGAACCCGCCCAGGAACAGGAAGATGTTGGCGTCGCCGTAGGCCGCCGTCGCCTCGCCGATCTCTAGCACCCCCGCCAGCGGGAAGGCCACGATCGGCACCAGTGCGGTGGCGGGCAGGGGCAGCGCCTCGGTCATCCACCACACCGCGATCAGGGTGACGATGGCCGCGGTGACCCGCCCGGCCGCCGGCAGCGAGTCGTCCCCCGGCAGGAGGAGGTAGGCCACGACCGCGAGCAGCGGCCCCAGCCCGATGCCGACCCACTGCCGGGTGGTGCGGACCTTCTCGGCGCCGGTCGGCGACTCCACCGGCAGCGCGCCCACCGCGGCGGCCTCCGGCGGCGGGGCGCCCTCGACGGGGACCTCGGACGTGGGGCGATCGACGATGGGCGCCATGCTGCTCCTCCTCGAGCGGGTCGCCCACCACCGGTCCGACGGGGGCACAGGTCGGACGATTGTGTCGGAACTGGACGACCGGTGGTGGTCAGCGTCACGCACGCGGTGCGACCGGTGCGATCGACCCCGATGTACTCCGGCTCGATGTTCTGCGCGGCGGTGGCACCGGGCCCGCAGGTCTAGCGAGCACGAGCGTGCCGGGGTCCGTCGTCGGCTCGGTCCGTCACACCTGCTCGCGCGAGGGTGCTCCGCCCTCCCCGCTGCCGACCGCGCCGTCGTGGGAGGGCAGGCGTGGACCGACGTCCAGCCGCTGCGGGTCCGGGTCCGCCGGCGGGTCCACCGACGCCTGCGGCATCTCCCGCGGGAGGTGGACCCTGCTCAGCTCGGTGCCCTTGAGCAGCCAGGACAAGCCGAACGCGACCACGGCGACGACCTCGCCCACGAAGAGGGAGTTCTCGCCGAGCAGCCGGGCGAGGATGACGACGACGGCAACCACGATGACCCCTGCGAGCGCGTAGTGCGTGTTGCGCCAGAAGCCGCGGGTGGCGCGGGCGGCGTCGGGGTCGGTGCGCTGCCCCTCGCGCCCGCCGAAGATGACGCTGATCGCGGCGAGCGATCCGATGAACAGGGCCGCGAAGCCGTAGTGGACGACCGCGGTGACGTCCTCTCCGAGCCGCTCCTGCAACGGCGTCAGCGGGTCCCCGCCCGAGGTGGGGAAGAGCGCGACCATGATCGCGGAGAAGCCGGCCAGGCCGCTGAGCACGTTCTCCCAGCTCCGCTCGAACGCGCGGTAGGTGAGCAGGAACAGGCCCGTGGCGACCATCGCGCCGACGAAGAAGTCCCGGCCGCCGCTGAAGTAGTAGGCGCTCAGGGACCCTCGCATCGGCACGTCACCGGTGAGGACCAGGTCACCGATCACCAGGACGACCGGTAGCGCGATCCCCAGCAGACCGATGGCCAGGCGCATCAGCAGGTACGACTGCAGGTAGCGACGGGCGCCGGTGTCGGCCCTGTCCGGTCGGGGCACCGGTCCCGGCAGGAGCGCGGACGGTGTGGGCATGATGACGACCTCCTCGTGTGCCGAAGACCGCCGCCGGCGTGTGCCAGGAGGACCCGGCGGGCGCGGTGATACGTCGAGGCCCGCGCCCCGGTCGGGGGCGCGCGGGCCTCAGGTCGTGCGGGCAGGAGCGGGTCAGCGGGTCAGCGGGTCGGCGCCGCGCGGTGCTCGTCTCGAGGTCGACCACGTCGGGCTCGGCGGGCTGGTCGTCGAAGCCGTGGCCGCCGTCCGGGTGGAGCATCGTGGCCTCGTCGAACGGGCCGCCACCGCCCAGGACGGTGCGGACCCGCTCCATGTCCACGCCCTTGGTCCAGTACCTGATCAGCAGGGTGGCGACCGCGTTGCCGGAGAAGTTGGGCACCGCGCGGGCCTCGGCCATGAACCGGTCGATGCCCACGATGATCCCGACGCCGTCGACCAGGTCGGGGCGCTGGGACGGCAGGAGGACGTCGACCGGGTCCTCGGCCTGCCCCGTGTCGCGCCCCGGACGACCCTGCCGAAGGGTCTCGGTGCGTAGACCCTCGACGCGGTGGTCGGGCTGCTGCGCCACCGGGCGGTGTCCGCCGGCGAGGCCGCCGAGGCGCTCGGCATGGCCCGGGTCACGGCGCGGCGCTACCTGGAGCACCTCGCCGACGTGCGCGCCGCGGAGCGCGTGCCCCGCTACCGGGGCCGGGACGACCGGAGCTGGAGTACCGCTGGCTCGAGCAGGAGCAGGAGCAGGCTGGGTCGTAGGGATGGCGCTGGGTCGTCCCGCGGTCCGGGCCGCGCCGACCGGGTGGTGTGACTGACCGCACGTGCCTACGGTGTCGTAACTTACGTAAGCGTAGGTTACCGTCGGACCGTGACCATCGCCCCCGCACCGCCCCGTGCCGACCCGGCGACGCCGGTCGAGGGCACCGGGACCGGTCCTCGGTCGGCACCGGTGCGCGGGCTCCTCGCCCGCAGGCGCGCCGTCACCACCACCCTCGGGCGGCTCGCGTCCTCGGCGGTGACACCCCTGGTCCCCGGCGACTACCTCGACCTGTTCGCGCCGCTGCGCTCCGGCGCCCCGCTGCGCGGCAAGGTCGTGGGGCTGGAGGCCGAGACCGCCGACGCCACCACCGTCCTCATCCGGCCCGGTCGCGACTGGCTCGGGCACGTCCCCGGGCAGTACGTCCGGATCGGCGTCGACGTCGACGGTGTCCGTCGCTGGCGGGCGTACTCCCTGACCGGTGAGACGCAGCGCGCCGACGGCCTGATCGCCGTCACGGTCAAGGCCATCCCGGACGGGCTGGTCAGCGGCTTCGTCGCCCGCCGGCTGCGCACCGGGACGCTGCTGCACCTGGACCAGGCGACCGGAGACTTCACCCTCGGCGACCACCGCGGGCCGACCCTGTTCCTCACCGCCGGTTCCGGCATCACCCCCGTCATGGGGATGCTGCGCAACCACCTGGACGAGCTGCCCGACGTGGTGGTCGTCCACTCCGCCCCCCGCGAGCAGGACGTCGTGTTCGGTGCCGAGCTCCGCGCCTGGGCCGACCAGGGCCGGCTGCGGCTCCTCGAGCGGCACACCGCCGTGGCCGGCCTGCTCGCCGTCGAGGACGTCGAGCGCCTCGTCCCGGACTGGCGCGCTCGGCAGACCTGGGCGTGCGGGCCGACCGCGATGCTCGACGACGTCGAGGCCCACTGGGCCGCCGCCGGCGTCGCCGAGCGGATGCACACCGAGCGGTTCCGCGCCGCCGTGTCGGCCGCGGGTGAGGGCGGCACCGTCACCTTCTCCCGCAGCGGCACCGTCGTGGCCGCCGACGGTGCCACCACGCTGCTGGACGTCGGCGAGGAGGCCGGCGTCCTGATGCCGTCCGGCTGCCGGATGGGCATCTGCTTCGGCTGCGTCGTCGGGCTTCGCGAGGGCACCGTGCGCGACCTGCGCTCCGGCGAGGAGACCACGGCCGTCCCCGAGGACAGCATCCGCATCCAGACCTGCGTGTCGGCCGCCGCCGGCGCCTGCGACATCGAGCTGTGACCGACGTCGACCCCTGAACCGCCCCGTACAGACCACCTGCACCCCGAGCACTGGAGCACGCCATGCCCACCAGCACCCGACTGTCCACCGTGACCACCGAGCGCACCCTCGTCGCCAAGCGGTCCGGCAAGCCCGACCCCACGGCGCACCTGGACGCGGTGCAGGTCGAGGCCCTCGGGCGTGAGCTCGACGCGCTCCGCAAGGAGGTCTTCGACTCCCGCTGCGCGAGCGACGCCGCCTACATCCGCCGGGTCATCAAGGTGCAGCGCACGCTGGAGCTCAGCAGCCGGGCCGTGCTGCTGCTGTCGCTGTTCCCGCCCGCATGGTTCGTCGGCACCGCCGGGCTGAGCGTGGCCAAGATCCTGGAGAACATGGAGATCGGCCACAACGTCATGCACGGGCAGTGGGACTGGATGCGCGACCCGCAGATCCACTCCACCGCCTGGGAGTGGGACCACGCCTCGCCGGCGGAGCTGTGGAAGCACAGCCACAACGAGCTGCATCACACCTTCACCAACGTGCTCGGCCGTGACAACGACCTCGGCTACGGGATCATGCGCGTGGACGAGGACCAGCGCTGGTACCCCAGCTACGTCATGCAGCCGGTGTGGAACTTCTTCAACGCGTGCTTCTTCGAGTACGGCATCGCCTCCTACGACCTGGAGCTGGGCAAGAAGATCCGTGACGGCGGGCTCCACGAGCCCGAGTTCCGGGCCGACGTGAGGAAGGTCCTCCTCAAGATCCGGCGCCAGATGACCAAGGACTACGTCGTGCACCCGCTGCTGTCGGGGCCGTCGTTCCTGCACACCCTGGCCGCCAACGCGGTCGCCAACCTGGTCCGCAACGTCTGGACCCACTCCGTGATCATGTGCGGGCACTTCCCCGAGGGCGTCGAGACCTTCGCCAAGGACTCCATCGACGGCGAGACCCGCGGCGAGTGGTACCTGCGGCAGATGATGGGCTCGGCCAACATCCGTGGCAGCAAGGCCATGCACGTCATGACCGGCAACCTGTCCCACCAGATCGAGCACCACCTGTTCCCGGACATGCCCAGCAACCGCTACGCCCAGATCGCCCCCCGGATCCAGGACATCTGCTCCCGCTACGGCATCTCCTACACGACCGGGACGCTGCCGGAGCAGGTCGCGTCGGCCTGGCGTCAGGTGGTCAAGCTGTCGCTGCCCAACGACACCACCGCCTCCCAGACCGCGGCGATGCTCGCCCGAGGTGCCGCCTCACGTGTCGGCCGTCGGGTCGGAACGCTGCTGGGCCGGCGACCCGCCGTGACGGCACCGGCGCCGGTGGTCCTCCCCTCGCAGGTCCCGACCCCCCTCGCCGCCTGAGGGCCCGGGCGCTGCGTCCGGGGTGGTCCGTACCCTGTGCGCCGTGACGGCGCACTGGACGGACGCGATCGACGACGCTGCCATCGAGGCCGTCGTCGGGCGCGACACGTTCAGCCGGGGCGCCGCCTACGTCCGTGAGGGCCGGGTGCAGCGGGTCAGCGGCACCGGGGGCGGCGCGCTGCTGGGCGAGGTGCGCGGCAGCGGACGCGGCACCTACTCCACGCTGGTGACGCCCGCGCAGCGGGCCCGTGCCTGGTCCGGTCGCTGCTCCTGCCCGGTGGGCAGCAACTGCAAGCACGCCGTCGCGGTCCTGCTCGCCGCGCGCGACACCGCGTCGCTGCCCGCGGAGCAGGCGGCACCCGCCGGTGACTGGGAGGAACGGATGCGTGAGCTCGTCCGGGCCGCCGCCGAGCCCGAGCCCGAGCCGGACGGCGCCCCGCTGGCCCTACAGCTCGAGCTCGTGGCGGCGGTACCCGGCACCCGCGTGTTCGGCCGTGCCCGCCCCGGCGACCGCGGTGGCTTCCGGCTGCTCCTGCGCCCGGTTGTCCGCGGCGCCACCGGGGCCTGGGTGCGCGGCGGAGCCTCGTGGCGCGAGCTCGAGACGGGCTTCTCCAGCTATGGCCGACCCGTCCCCGACCCCCGGCAGCGGCAGGCCCTGCTGGAGCTGTACGGCCTGCACCAGTCCCGGGTCCGCAACCGCTACGCCAGCACGGGCGAGCCCGCCGTGCACCTGGACGACGCCGGTCCGTCGGTGTGGCAGCTGCTGCCGCGCCTGCTGCAGTCCGGCGTGCGGCTGATCACCGCCGACGGTGCCGGTGACGTCGTGCTGTCCGAGCTCCCCGCGGCCGCGTCGGTCGACCTGCGCCGGGAGACCCCTGCCGGCGACGCGACCCTGGAGGCGGTGCTCGCCCTCGGCGGGGCGACCGTCCCCGCCGGTGCCGTCACCGTCGTCGGGTCCCCTGCGCACGGCCTGGTGGTCCGGGTCCCGCCCGGGCCGCGTCGACTCGCCGTGGTGCCGCCCGGCAGACGCCGTCCCGGCGGGCAGGGCAGGGACCAGCAGGAGGTGCCTGTGCTGCCCGAGGGTCTCGTCCCCGACGGTCTGGCCGGGGGCGGCCTGCTCCTGGTGCCGTTGGACGCCCCTGCCGGCCCGGAGCTGTCGATCATGCTCCACGAGGGCCACCGGTTGGACATCCCGGCCGCCGACCTCGACCGGTTCCTGCGCGAGTACTACCCGGGGTTGCGACGCGTCCTGGCCGTCACCAGCTCCGACGGGACGGTCGTGCTCCCGCAGCTGAGCCCGCCGCACCTGCAGCTGCGCATGGTCCATGGCGAGGGCCACCGCCTCGACCTGGACTGGGGCATGGTCTACCCGGTCGGCGAGGACTCCGTCCGGCTGCCCCCACTCGGTGCCGATGGTGCCGTGGCTGGGACGACGGGGGGCGGGGCCGTGCGCGACCGCCCGGCCGAGGACGTCCTGCTCGACGCCGTGCGTGGACCGCTGCAGGCGCTGCCGCGGCTGCACGTCGGCCTCGACGGCCAGCAGCACCTCCTTCCCCGGGTGACGCTGACGGGCCTGGAGACCGTCACCTTCACCACCGACGTCCTACCGGCACTGCTCGAGGCCGGCGTCGAGGTCGAGGTGACCGGTACCGCGACGGAGTTCCGCCGTTCCGACGCTGCCCCCGTCATCCAGCTTTCCACGACGGAGTCCGGTGAGAGGGACTGGTTCGACCTCGGGGTCACCGTCACGATCGACGGCGAGGACATCCCGTTCCACCCGTTGTTCGTCGCGCTCGCCAACGGCGAGACCCATCTCGTCCTGGACAGCGGCACCTGGTTCGAGATCGACCGCCCGGAGCTGGAGCAGCTGCGCGTGCTCATCGACGAGGCGCGCGGCCTGCAGGACAAGGAGTCCGACGACCTGCGGATCAGCGCCTACCAGGCCGACCTGTGGGACGAGCTCACCCAGCTCGGCGTGGTGCAGGAGCAGAGCGACCGTTGGACCCGCGCCGTGCAGGGCCTGCTCGACGTCGACCACGTCCCCGACGTCGACGTCCCGGTCGGTCTGGACGCGACGCTGCGCCCCTACCAGCTCGACGGCTACCGCTGGCTGACGTTCCTGCGCGAGCACGAGCTCGGCGGGATCCTGGCCGACGACATGGGCCTGGGCAAGACGGTCCAGGCGCTCGCCATGATCAGCCGGGCGGTCGAGCAGGGGGAGCGCGAGCCGTTCCTGGTGGTCGCCCCGACCAGCGTCGTGCCGAACTGGGTGCACGAGGCCGAGCGGTTCACCCCCGGGCTCGTGGTCCGCCAGGTCGCCCGCACGTCCGCGAAGTCCGGCACCCCGCTGGTGGAGCTGGCCGCGGGGGCAGACGTCGTGGTCACCTCCTACGCGCTGTTCCGCCTGGACGAGGCGTCCTACGAGGCCATGGGCTGGGCGGGCCTGCTGCTGGACGAGGCGCAGTTCGTCAAGAACCACCAGGGCCGCACCCACCAGGTCGCCCGCCGGCTGCGGGCGCCGTTCAAGCTCGCCATCACCGGCACCCCGCTGGAGAACAACCTGATGGAGCTCTGGTCGCTGCTGTCGATCGTGGCGCCCGGGCTCTACCCGAACCCCAAGCAGTTCGCCCGGGCCTGGGCAACGCCCATCGGTCGCGGCGACGGCGAGGTGCTCGCCCGGCTGCGGCGGCGGGTGCGGCCGCTGATGCGCCGTCGCACCAAGGAGCAGGTCGCCACGGAGCTGCCGCCCAAGGTCGAGCAGGTGCTGGAGGTCGCCCTCAACCCGCGCCACCGTCGGATCTACCAGACCCACCTGCAGCGGGAGCGGGCCAAGGTGCTGCGTCTGATCGACGAGCCCGACCGCAACCGGTTCGCGATCCTGCGTTCGATCACCCTGCTCCGTCGGCTCAGCCTGGACCCGGCGCTGGTCGACGACGCCTATGCCGGGGTGCCCGCCAGCAAGGTCGACGTGCTGGCCGAGCGGCTGCAGGAGGTGGTGCAGGAGGGGCACCGCGCCCTCGTGTTCAGCCAGTACACCGGGTTCCTGGCCAGCGTCCGGGCGCGCCTGGACGCCGACGGGGTGCGCTACTCCTACCTCGACGGGCGCACCCGCGACCGCGACCGCCGCCTGGCGGAGTTCCGTGCCGGTGACGCACCGGTGTTCCTGATCAGCCTCAAGGCCGGCGGGGTGGGGCTCAACCTCACCGAGGCGGACTACGTGTTCATCCTCGACCCGTGGTGGAACCCGGCCGTGGAGGCGCAGGCCGTGGACCGCACCCACCGCATCGGCCAGGACAAGACCGTCATGGTCTACCGGCTCGTCGCGACCGACACCATCGAGGACAAGGTGATGCAGCTCAAGGCCCGCAAGCTCGCCCTGTTCAGCTCGGTGATGGACGACGACGGTGGCCTCGGCGGTCCGCTCACGGGTGCGGACATCGCCGGTCTGCTCGACCTCTAGACCCACGCCTCGCACCGGCTTGACCGCGTGTCGCCCCCGCGCGACGATCACCGTCGCGACACGGGCGTAGGCCGACCGTCGTCAGGCACCACCGACGCGAAGGAGGTCGCAGCGATGCGTCCTACCAATCTGACCGCACCCGCCGCCGCGATCACGCTGCTGCTGGGCCTCGCCGCCTGCACCGGTTCCGGCGGTACCGCCACCGACGCCGGCGGTGGCGCCACAGCCGCCGGCGGCGAGGGCGTGACCATCCGGTACCTCATCGAGCAACTCGAGGACGCCGAGGCGCTGGCGCTGCTCGAGACGCGGCTGGGTGAGTTCGAGGCCGCCAACCCCGGGATCACGGTCGAGGTGGAGTCCCTGCAGCTGGACAGCATGCGCACCGTCCTGCAGACGCAGCTGCGCTCGGGCGACGGGCCGGACGTCTTCAACTGGGGGTCCGGGCCCAGCAACGCGGGGGCCCTGGCCGAGGCCGGCCTGCTCTACGACCTCACCGAGGCCTACGAGGAGTACGGCTGGGAGGTGTACGACTTCGCGAAGGAGCGGGTCACCTTCGACGGGACGGTGTACGGCGTCCCCGGCGAGATGGAGACCATCGGCATCTTCTACAACAAGGATCTCTTCGCCGAGCTCGGGATCGAGGAGCCGACCGACCTCGCAGGGCTCGAGGCCGCCGCGCAGGCCGTGCAGGAAGCCGGGCTGATCCCGCTGGCGGTGAGCGACCAGGAGGGCTGGCAGGGCGGGCACCTGCTGAGCATGGCCCTGTCGAGCCGCATCGGCTCCGACGGCATGAACGCCCTGCTGGACGGCACCACGCCGTGGACCTCGCCGGAGGTGGTCGAGACGCTGCAGCTGTGGGCGGACTACAACGAGGCCGGCTACCTGACCCCGTCCCCGACGTCGGTGTCCTACGACTCCGCCGGCGCGCTGTTCTACTCCGGGGAGGCCGCGATGATCCCCAACGGCAGCTGGTTCGTCGACAGCATCGAGACCAACACTGACTTCGAGGCGGGCTACCTGCCGTTCCCGTCCGAGGACGGCGCCGGCGTGTTCACCGGCGGCCTCGGTTCCGGCCCGTTCGTGTCCGCCCAGACGGCCCACCCCGAGGAGTCGCTGGCGCTGCTGGACTTCCTGGCCTCGCCGGAGCACGGCCGGTGGATGGTCGACAACCTCGACGTCATCCCCCCCTTCCCGGTCGACACCGAGGGGCTGGAGGCGACGCCGTTGTTCGAGCAGGTGCTCGCCGACACCGAGCAGCTGGCCTCGGGGTCCGGTGACTTCGGGCAGAACATCGACGTGCTCACGACGGACGAGTTCAACGAGGCGCTGTGGGACGGGATGCAGGCGATCCTGACCGGGCAGAGCACTCCCGAGCAGGTGGCCGAGAGCCTGCAGGCGGCGGCGTCCGCGGAGTGAGCCCCAGCCGTCGACGCCGGGGCCCCGTCAGGTCCGACGTCCCGCGTTCCACCCGTCGGGCCCAGGCGCGGCTCGGGATCGCGCTGGTGGTTCCCGTGATGGCAATCACGGTGGTCTTCTTCCTGTTCCCCCTGTTCAGCGCGGTGTACTACGCCTTCGTCGACTTCGACGGCCTGGACCCGACGCCGCCCTTCGTCGGCCTCGGCAACATCACCGAGATGCTCACCGACCCGAAGGTCTGGGCGTCCCTGCAGAACAACGCGATCTGGATCGTCCTGGGCACGGTCGCACCCCTGGCCATCGGTCTCGGCCTGGCGATGCTGATGTGGTCGGTGCGCCGCGGCAGCGTGTACTACCGCGTGGCGTTCTTCCTGCCCTACGTGCTGCCCCAGGTGGCGATCGGCGTGGTCTGGAGCTGGATCTTCGACCCGATCCGCGGCTGGCTGAACAAGTTCCTCGAGGTGGTCGGTCTGGGCGCGTTCCAGACCGGCTGGCTCGGCAACCCGAGCACGGCCCTGTACGCCGTCATCGCCACCGCGGTGTGGGCAACGACGGGTTTCGTGTTCGTGATCCTGCTGTCGGCGCTACGAAACGTCGACACCGACCTCGTGGACGCTGCCCGCCTCGACGGGGCGAACGCGGCGCAGCGCCTGCAGCACATCGTCCTGCCGCAGATCATGCCCGTGTTCCTGATGGTCACGACCATCACGCTCATCGGCGGGTTCAGCGTCTTCGACATCGTCTTCGTCATGACCGGTGGTGGTCCGGCCGGAGCGACCGACGTGCTCGGCACGTATGCCTACAGCAGCGCGTTCCAGCTCAACCGGATCAGCTACGGCACCACGCTGGCCCTGCTGATCACGGTGCTCGCCATCCCGTTCACGATCGCGTTGAACCGGCTCCAGCGACGCGTCTCGCTGCAGGGGACCGGGGCATGAGCGGCCCCCGGCGCAGGCGGTCCCCACGACGGCGGGCCGCTCGCCTGGCCCAGCACGTCCTGCTCGTGGTGCTGGCGCTGCTGGCGGTGTTCCCCGTGCTGCTCGTGCTGTCCACGGCGCTGAAGACCCCGCAGGACGTGCGGGTCAACCCGTTCGGCTTCTTCTCCTCGTTCTCGCTGGAGAACATCAGCACCGCCTGGACGACGGGCGGCTTCAGCAGCTACCTGCTCGACAGCCTCCTGCTCAGCGTGCCCAGCACGGTCCTGGTGGTGGTGCTGTCGACCATGGCGGGCTACACCTTCGCGCGGCTGCCGTTCCCCGGTCGCTCGGCGCTGTTCTACCTGGTCGTGCTCGGGCTGCTGGTGCCGTTCTTCACGTTCATGATCCCGCTCTACTTCCAGCTGCGGCAGATCGGCCTGCTCAACACCCTCGTCGGCACCAACCTGGTGCTGGCCTCGACCGGGCTCGCCTTCGGCACGTTCTTCATGCGCGCGTTCTTCTCCGACCTCCCCACCGAGCTGGAGCAGGCCGCCCGGATGGACGGTGCCTCGGAGTGGCAGATCTTCCTGCTGGTCATGGTCCCGCTCGTCAGCTCCGGTGCCGGCGCCCTGGCGGTCTTCACGTTCCTGCAGAACTGGAACAACTTCCTCGTCCCCCTGCTGTACCTGCCAGGGGGTGAGTACCGCCCGCTCACCACCGGGCTCTACCTGTTCCTGGGCGGGCGGTCGGTGGACATCGGGCCCTTGGCGGCGGGCACCCTCATCACCATCCTCCCCGTCGTCGCCCTGTTCGTGCTGCTGCAGCGACAGGTCACCCAGGGGTTCCTGTCGGGCAGCGTCAAGGGCTGATCGGCGCAGGCGTGCGTGGCCGCCGAGGGTCAGAGGCGGGGGTCGACGTGGACCTTGGGGCCGGGCCCGGCGTCGGGGGGGCGCCGCCCGGCCAGCACGTCGGCGACCTGCTCCAGCCCCACGGTCGTGGCCACGAGCGGTCGCGGGTCCACCGAGCCGGACGCGTACGCCTGCACCGTCCCGGCAAGCCCCGGCGACCCGCTGAGGACGCCGACAGCCGTCACGTCGCCCAGCAGCAGGTCTCGGGTGTCCACCAGGCTCGGGGTGCTCGACAGCCCCACGAGCACCAGCCGCCCGCCGGGCTCGACCGCCCCCGTGGCCCAGGCGGGGACGGCCGCGCCGGTGGCCGCGTCGACCACGGCCTCGAAGCGCCCGGCCGGCAGCCCGTCGGGGGAACGGTGCGCCGCGAAGCCCAGCGACCTCGCGAAGGCCAGCGACCCCTCGCTTACACCGAGCAGGTGCACCTGCGCACCGGCAGCGCGGGCGAGCAGGGCGACCAGCAGGCCGATGGTCCCCGGGCCGACCACCAGCAGCCGCGCACCCGGGCCGCACCGGGCCGCACCTACGGCCCGCAGCGCGTTCGCGCCCGGCTCCACCAACGCCCCGGCGACGTCGTCGACGTCGTCCGGCAGCGCGTGCAACGAGCTCGCCGGCACCGCGAGCCGCTCCGCCAGCGCCCCGGGGCGGCCGTTGCGGATGCCGACCTCGGACCGCTGCTCGCAGACGTGCTGACGGCCCGACCGGCAGCGGTCGCAGCGCCCGCAGCCCAGCATCGTGTCGCCCGTGGTGCGCCGGCCGAGCCAGGTCTCGGCCACGCCTGGGCCGGCGGCGCTGACCACGCCGCACCACTCGTGGCCGAGCCGTAGGGGGTAGCGGGCGTGACCGCTGCCCAAGTACGTCATCTCTCCGCTCCAGAACTCGGCGTCGGTACCGCACACCCCGACCCGGGCGATGTCGACGACGACCTCACCCGGTCCGGCCACGGGGTCGGGGACGTCCTGGACGCCACCCTGCCGGGGGCCGGTGAGGACGAACGCGCGCACCCGACCTCCCCGTCACCTCGTGCCCCGGTCCCGCCCGCGGCGCCCCGAATGCTAGACAGGTGCACCCGAGGACAGGAAGCGGCCATGACCCAGATGCGCAGCGCCCGGTGGCACGCCGGGGACGTGAAGAGATCGAGCAGCGACCGCACCCCCAGGAGCACGACAGGCGCGGGGGCGGCCGTGTCCGACCACCTGCGCGCGCTGTGGGCCACCGACCGGACAGCCACGGGGGTGTGGAGCACCCTGGCCGACCCCGTCGTGGCCGAGCTGCTCGCAGCGACCGACAACGACTACGTCTGCGTCGACCTGCAGCACGGCCTCGCCACCTGGACCGAGCTCCCGCGGCTCACGCAGGCCATGCGGGCCGCCGGTCGCGCGCCACTGGTCCGCCTGCCCGCCAACGAGCCGGTGCAGGTGATGCGCTCCCTGGACAGCGGGGCGGCCGGCGTGGTGGTCCCCATGGTCGACTCCGCCGAGGACGCCCGGCGCGCCGTCCAGGCGTGCCGGTTCCCGCCGCTCGGCAGCCGCAGCTGGGGACCGATGTGGGGGGACGTCCGTCCCGACGGTGCGCCGCCCCCGGCCGAGCAGGACGCCGCGGTGCTGTGCCTGTTGATGGTGGAGACCCGGGCGGGCCTGGACGCCGTCGAGGAGATCGTCGCCGTGCCCGGCGTGGACGGGGTCTATGTCGGGCCAACGACCTCGCTCTCGGGTGCGGCCTCGGTCGCGAGACGTACCGCACCTCCACCGAGGTCGACCGGCTGCTCCAGCACGTGGTCGACACCTGCCGGGACGCCGGTGTCGTCGCCGGTCTGCACTGCTCCGACGTCGACATGGCCGTGCACTGGGCCGGGCGCGGGGTACGGATGGTGACCGCGGCGACAGACACCGCGCTGCTGCGCCGCGCCGCCGAGGCCGCGGTCGGCGCGGTGGCCGACGGGGTGGCCGGGGCGCAGGGGGCTCTCGGTCCGGCATGACGTCCGGCGCGCACCGACTGACGTCCATCAGCAAGGCGACCGTGCTGCTGCGGATCGGCTTCTCGGTGCTGACGGACCCGGTCTCGACGTGGTGATGCTCGCCCCCTGAGCCCGCTCGTGCCGCGCGAGGCTCGTCGACCCCTGACGACTGCGGGCCCCTGCCATCAAGTCCTGTCCCGTTCACGTCGATACTGCGGTGGCGCCGGAGCCTCGTCGCCGCAGCCCGTCGGTGGGTGCGCCATCGGTCGGGCCCCGCGCGGGTGCGCCGGGTCGACCCGAGCAGGAGGTGGTGCGTGAGCAAGGACGGGTCGCTGATCGCCGAGTTCGACGCGGGGGTGCGGCTGGTGCCGGCGGAGGCGCAGCGGCTGCGCCGTGCCGTGCTCCGACTCTCGGCCGACCACGCCCTCGTGCTGCTGCGCGTGGACCAGGTCGCCGTCTTCGACACCGCCGGGATCGGTCTTCTGCTCGGGCTGCACCGCCTGGCCCGGCTCAACGGCTCGGGCCTGGTGCTGCTGCGGCCGCCCCCTCGCCTGCTCGCCGCGCTGCGCCGGCGCGGGCTGCACCGGGTGCTGGTCGTGGACACCTCTGCGTCGGAGCACCGCGACTGAGCGGCACCGCGACCTGACGCCTCGGGTGCGCCTGCGAACGCGACCTCCCCCGACCAGCACGCTGCGGGTCTCGGCCCGCGCGAGCGTCGGTCTGGCCGAGATGTGGCGACGGATGGCGGCGGTCGGCTGAGCGTCGCGGAGCGCCCTACCCGGTGGGCCCCGGCGTCCGTCCGGAGCGCCTGGCGGGCCTGGCGGGCCGGGCGGCGGCCTCCGCCCCGAGCACGGCCAGCAGGTGCTCGGCCGCACGTCGCTCCGACAGGTTGGCGCGTGCCCAGACCTGCCCCTTCGCGGCCGCCTGCCGCAACCGGGCGGGCTGCTGGAGGTGCCCGCGCACCGCGGCGGCGAGCGCGCCCACGTCGTCGACCGGGACCAGGTCGCCGTGCGCACCGTCGGCGAGGAGCCACCGTGGCCCGGCGACGCAGTCTGCGGCGACGACCGGCGTCCCGAGCACCAGCGCCTCGGCGAGCGTCAGCGGCTGGCCCTCCCAGCGGCTGGGCAGGCAGTACAGGTCCGCGGCGGCCAGGATCGGCAAGCGGTCGCGCGAGAAGCCTGGCAGGGACACCGACGCCGCCACCCCCAGGTCGTCGGCGAGGCGCAACAGCCTCTCGCGGTCGCCGCCCTGCCCGAGCAGCAGCAACCGGTGCGGCTCGCCGTCCGCCACCACGCGCGCGTGGGCACGGATCAGCAGGTCGAAGCCTTTCTGCCGCACCAGCCTGCCGAGCCCGACCACGAGCGGACCCTCGCCGGGCGGCAGCGACCGGACCGGCCTGCGACCCGCAGCCAGGACCGCGTCGACGTCGACCCCGTTGGGGACCACCGTGATGCGAGACCCGGCCACACCGAGCTCCAGCAGTGCCGGCTCCAGGCCCGAGGACACGCACACCACGCGCTCCGCCGACCGCAGGCACCACCGCACCGCCGGTCGCAGTCGCGGATGGGTGTGGTGGGCCAGGGCCTGACGGGGGTCCGACTGCACGAGCACGACGAAGGGCCGCCGCACCAGCAGCGCCGCGACCCGGCCGAGGAGCAGGCCGCGGTCGACCTCCCGGGCCGCGAGCACCACGTCCGCGTGCCGGACCGGACGGAGCAGCGCGAGGAGCCCGAGCAGCAGGCGCAGCAGCTGCGCCAGGGGATGCCCGCCGCCGGGACCCCGAGGCGGGTGGAGCACGGGGATACCGGGGGCCGGCACGGGAGCGAGGTCACCCGGGAGAGGCGGCTCCAGGACGAAGACCTCGACCCGTGAGCCGGCGGCGGACCACCGCTCCAGGAGGCGCAGCACGAGCCGGGTCGCGCCGTCCTCGCGGAACGCCTGGTCGACGACGAGCACCCGGGGCCCGGCCGGGCCACCGCTCCGCCCGCCGGTAGAGGTCGTCTCCTGGCTCCTGTGCGCGGCCGGGGGAGTGGTGTCCACGTCGCGCACGGTAGGCGTTCGCTGTCCCTTCAGTCCATGGTGACGTGCCCGTGGGAGAGGCACGTACCCACGTCCCGCTCCCACCCACCGGCCTCAGCGGCGGAGCACGGCGAAGGACTCCCACGGCCGCAGGGTCAGCGGCCCGCCGGCTCGGTCCGTGCCGTGGGTGGCGAGCAGGACCTCACCCCCGAGCAGGCCGGCGTCCTCGCCGAGGTCGACCGACGCGGGCTCCCCGCTGAGGTTCGCCAGCAGCAGCAGCGTGGTCGGGGCCAGGCTGCGGACGTAGGCGAACACCTGCTCGTCGGCGGGCAGCAGCAACCGGTAGTCCCCGGCGACGACGACGGGCAGCTCGTGTCGCAGGGCGATCAGCCGACGGTAGTGGTGGTACACCGACCCCTGGTCGGCGCGTGCCTGCTCGGCGTTGACCTCGACGTGGTTGGGGTTGACCCCCAGCCACGGCTCGCCGGTGGTGAAGCCGGCCTGCGGCCCCGCGTCCCACTGCACGGGTGTGCGTGCGTTGTCCCGCGACTTGACCGACAGCGAGCGCAGCACGTCGTCCAGGACCACCCCGCGGGCCAGCGCCTCGCGCGCAAAGGCCAGCGACTCGATGTCGCGGTAGTCCTCGAGCGAGCCGAGGTGGGCGTTCGTCATCCCCAGCTCCTCGCCCTGGTAGACGTAGGGCGTGCCCCGCAGCAGGTGGAGCACGGTGGCCCACGACTTCGCGCTCACGACCCTGTGCCCGCCGTCGTCGCCCCAGCGGGACACGACGCGCGGCTGGTCGTGGTTGTCCCAGTACAGGGAGTTCCAGCCCACGTCGGCCAGGCCGTCCTGCCAGGCGGTCAGGTTGGCCTTGAGGTCCACCAGCCGCAGCGGTGCGAGGTCCCACTTGCTGCCGCCGGGGGCCTGGTCCAGAGCCATGTGCTCGAAGGTGAACACCATCCCCAGCCCGCCCTGCGCCGGGTCGGTGAGCGCACGCGCCTGCGCCACGGTGGAGCCCGGCATCTCACCGACGGTCAGCAGCCGCTGCCCCTGCAGCACCTGCTCGTGCATCTCGCGCAGGAACTCCCGCAGGCGGGGGCCGTTGGCGTAGAACGCCGAGCCGTCGCCGAGGGCGGTGCCGGCCACGGCGGGCCCGTCCGGCAGCGACCCGTCGGCGCCGACCTGCTTGCTGATCAGGTTGATGACGTCCATCCGGAACCCGTCGACACCGCGATCGACCCAGCGCTGCATCATCTCGTGCACGGCACGACGGACGTCGGGGTTCTCCCAGTTCAGGTCCGGCTGCTTGCGGCTGAACAGGTGCAGGTAGTACTCCCCGGTCGTCTCGTCGAGCTCCCAGGCGGGCCCGGAGAAGAACGACTGCCAGTTGGTGGGCTCGGCACCGGGCTCGCCGGCGGTGCGCCCGTCGCGCGGTGCCCGCCACCAGTACCAGTCCCGCTTCGAGGAGGTCGTGCTGCTGCGGGACTCCACGAACCACGGGTGCTCGTCGGAGGTGTGGTTCACGACGAGGTCCAGGACGAGCTTCATGCCGCGGGAGTGCAGCCCTGCCAGCAGCGCGTCGAGGTCGGCCAGCGAGCCGAACAGCGGGTCGACGCCGTCGTAGTCGCTGATGTCGTAGCCGTTGTCGTCCTGGGGGGAGGGGTAGACCGGGGACAGCCACAGCACGTCCACACCGAGCTCGGCCAGGTGGTCGAGCCGGCCGAGGACGCCGCGGAGGTCACCCACGCCGTCGCCGTCGCTGTCGGCGAAGGAGCGGGGGTAGACCTGGTAGACCACGGCGGAGCGCCACCAGTCCTCCGGGGTCCGTGCGGCCAGGGCGGCGGGGGCGGTCGGCGTCATGGCTCGATGATGCCCGGACCACGGCACGACGGGGCCGGTCGACTGGCACCATGTCCGCATGCCTCGCAGACGGGGGGACGTCCACAAGGGGTGGTGGGGACGGTGGGGCCCGTACGCGACCTGCTGACCGGACTTGCCGGGCGGGGTCGGCTCGTGAGCGCGCCGGCGGTAGGGGCCGTGCTGCACGTCGACCTGGACCGGTTCTCCGACGTCAACTACCAGCACGGCTACGCGGTGGCCGACCAGGTCCTGGTCCAGTTCGCCGCGCGCCTGGGGGAGCTGACCGGTCCCGACGACGTCCTGCTGCGCCTGGGGGCGGACGAGTTCGCCGTCCTCCTGCCCGCGCCGGGCTCGGTGGAGCACCTGCGGACGCTGGCCGAGCGCGTCGTCGAACGCGCTGCCGCCCCGTTCGTGGTCCTGCTGCCGGGCCACGGCCCGGTCGAGGTCCGCCTCGGTGCCTCGGTGGGCCTGTCCCGCACCGACCGTGGCCACCACGGGGACGTGGACCAGCTCATGCGCGAGGCCGACCTCGCCATGCGTCAGGCCAAGTCCCGGGGCCGGGGCACCGTCGGTGGTCCCGCCCCCGACGCCGCGCCTCCCCGCAGCCACCCCTCCCGCTCGCCACACGTCATCGAGCGGCGGCTGCGCCTCGCGCTGGACCGCGGTGACCTGCAGGTGCACTTCCAGCCGATCGTCTCCCTGCCGGACGGTCAGGTCGTCGCCCACGAGGCCCTGGCCCGCTGGACCGACGACGAGCTGGGTCCGGTCGGGCCCGACGAGTTCATCCCGGTCGCGGAGCGCGGCGGAATGGTCACCGACCTCGGGCTGTGGGTGCTGGAGAGGTCCTGCCGGACGGCGACCACGTGGCCGGTGGGGCCGGGCGGGCTGGCCCCCGTGGTGGCGGTCAACGTCTCCGCGGTCCAGCTGGCTCAGGCCCGCTTCGGCGACGACGTGCTGGAGGTGCTGCGGGCAACGGGCCTGCCCGGCCACCGGCTCTGCCTGGAGATCACGGAGACCTCCGACGTCACCGACATGGACCTCGCGGTGGCGACGCTGGCGCGGCTGCGGGTCGAGGGCGTCCGGACGGCCCTGGACGACTTCGGCACCGGCCGAGCCGCGCTGTCGGTGATGCGGCGCCTGCCCCTGGACGTCGTCAAGATCGACCGGGGCTTCGTCGAAGGCCTTGCCCACGACGCCACCGACGCGGTCATGGTGCGCAGCCTCGTGGACGCCGCCCACCACCTGGGCCTGGAGGTCTGCGCCGAGGGGGTCGAGGACCACGACCAGGCGCGGGCGCTGGTCGCCCTCGGCGTCGACCGGGCGCAGGGGTGGCTGTTCGGGCGGCCCACGTCGGACGCCTGCGAGGCGACGGCCGCCGCGGTCGACGTCGACGGGCTGGTGGACCGCGCCCACGGGGTCGACGAGTTCGTCGCCGTGGTCGACCGGGAGGGTGTGGTCCGGTTCGCGTCCTCGGGGGCGCGGGCGGTGCTGGGTCAGGAGGTCCGCCCCGCCGGCAGCGTGCTCCGCTTGGTGCAGCCGGACGACGTCGTGGTCCTGGCCGGGCTGGTGACGGGTGCCGGGGCGGGCTCGGGGGACGAGGCCACCGTGCGCACCGCTGACGACGTCGCGCGGCCGGGGCGCTGGTTGCGGGTGCGTGCCCAGGCCTTCCGCCGTCCCGGTGCCGTCGCCGAGGAGGTGGTGCTGAGCTGTCGCGACGTGAGCGACCGGGTGCAGGCGCAGACCGACGCCGCGGTGCTCGACCACGTCCTTCACGCCACGATCGACGTCGCACCGGTCGCGATCGCCGTGTCCGACCTCGACGGCCGCATCCTGCGCTCCAACCAGGCGTTCGCCACCCTGCTGAGGCGCAGGATGGACGACGTGGTCGGGCGCACGGTCCAGCAGCTCACCTACCCGCTCGACCTGGTCCAGGACGTGGTCAACCTGGAGGCGGCGCGCTCGGGGCAGCAGCGGCAGGTGGTGGCCAAGCGCTACCTGCACGCCGACGGCACGCCTGTCCCCGCGGTCTGCGAGGTGCGTGTCGTCCTTGGCCCGGAAGGAACACCGGTCGCCGTGGTCGCCCACGTGCGGCCCGCCTGAGGGTCACAGCCCCGGCGGCGGCGTCCTCGCCAGGACGACCGCGGCGGCCACGGTCAGCACCATCACCGCGAGCTCGCCGAGGACCAGACGGACGAACGCATCCCGCCCCGCCCCGGCCGTCAGGTCGACGACGCTGCGTCGGCGGTGCCACCAGCCGAAGCCGACCAGCACCAGTAGCAGGACGGCCTTGCCCAGCATCAGCCGCCCGTAGCCGGAGCCGACGAGCTGCGTCAGGCCGTCCACCCGCAGCGAGCCGTTGAGCAGGCCGGAGGCGCCGATGACGACCACGCAGCACAGGGCGAGGGCGCTGAAGGACCGCACCACCGGCACCGAGTCGGCCACCGGGACGCGCCGGTCGGCGAGCACCAGCAGGCTCAGCACCGCCAGGCCCCCCACCCACAGCGCCCCGGCCACCAGGTGCACCGACACGCTGGCCACGGCGAGCTCGTGCTCGGTCGTGGCGGCGGAGTGCCCCACGAACGCCGGCGGGAGGAGCCCGGCGGTCGCGACGAGCAGCAGCAGCCTGGACGTACCCGGACCGACCCGTGACCGTAGCCGCGACGCCACGAGCAGGACCGTGGCGGCGAGCAGGACCAGCAGCTGCGCGCGCGCCTGCGGCAGGCCCAGGAACGCGCTCTGGACCTGGCCGTCCAGCACCCGGGGCAGCGCGCGCCCGGACAGGTCCGACGCGGTGAGCAGGTAGACCAGCGCCGTGACGGCGGCCCAGCTCGCCGCCAGCGGACCGAGCAGGTGAAGCGCGCGAAGCCGCAGCGCCACGCCCGCGCCCGCACCTACGTCCGTGCCCGTGTCCGTGTCCGTGCCCGTGCCCGTGTCCGTGCCCGTGCCCGTGTCCGTGTCCGCGGGACCGGGACCGGGGGCGATCGCGGCCACCAGGGCAGCACCGACGACCAGGACCCCGAGCAGGTCCTGCAGGTACCGGGCCAGCGGCAGCCCGGTCGTGGTCGCCGGTCCTGGGTCGGCCAGCGTGGTGGGGGAGTCCGCGCCCGTGAGCACCAGCAGCCCGAGCGTGGCCACCAGCCCCGCCACCGCCAGCAGCGTGGCCGTGGCCGCCACCGCGGTCGGGTCGGGACGCCCGCGCGCGGGCGCGAGGCTCCCCGCGGTTCTTGCCGGGCCTGCCGTCATCGGTGGGCGGGGTCCTTGACCTCGCCGATGAGCTCCTCCAGGGCGTCCTCGAGGGCGATGATGCCGAGCACGCGCTCGCCGTCGACGACCCGCCCCAGGTGGGAGCCCGCCGCCCGCAGCGCCTGGACGACCTGCTCCACGGGCGCGGAGGCCTGGACGTCCGGCAGGTGCCGGCGCGAGGCGGTCGGCACGGGCTGACCGTTCACACGCTCGCCCTTGGTGGGCAGGACGTCCTTGACGTGCACGTAGGAGACCGGGACCCCGTCGGCGTCCACCAGCGGGAAGCGCGAGAAGCCGGTCTCGACAGCAGCGGTGTGCACGTCGCGTGCGTGCGCGTCCACCGGCACGGACCGCACCTCCTCGTTGGGGACCATGATGTCGGCCGCGGTGCGGTCGAGCAGGTCCAGTGCTCCCTCCAGGAGGTCGACCTCCTCGTCGTCGAGCAGCCCCTCCCGCCGGGACTCGGCGATCATGGTGGCCACCTGCTCGCGGGTGAACGCGGACGTCACCTCGTCGCTCGGGGTGACCCTGACCGCGCGCAGCACCAGGTTGGCGATCCAGTTGAGCAGCAGGATCAGCGGCTTCACGGCCGTGATGACGCCGTAGAGCATGGGACCCAGCACCAGGGCGCTGCGTTCCGGCCCGGCGATGGCCATGTTCTTGGGGACCATCTCGCCGAGCACCACGTGCAGGTAGACGACGACCGCGAGCGCGATGGCGAAGGAGATCGGGTGGACGAACGCCTCCGGGACACCGAGGCCGTTGAACGCGGGCTCGAGCAGGTGCGCGATCGCGGGCTCGCCCAGCGCGCCCAGGCCGAGGGAGCAGGCCGTGATGCCGAGCTGGGCGCCCGCCATCATCAGCGAGACGTTCTCCATCGCCTTCAGGGTGGTGCGGGCGCCCAGGCGGCCGGCCTCGACGTAGGGCTCGATCTGCGAGCGTCGAGCGGAGATCAGCGCGAACTCGGCGCCCACGAAGAACGCGTTGCCCAGCAGCAGGAACACCGAGACCACGAGCGCGGTCTGGTCGCTCACCGGAGGACCCCCTCGCTGCTGGTGCCGTGCGCCTGCCGGGTCGCCACGTCCCGCGGCTGCGCCCCATCGGGCACGTCGAGCCCCTGCGGCGGAGCGGCCACCACGACGTCGACCCGCATGCCGTCCATCCGCAGCACCTGCAGCTGCCAGCCCTCGACCTCGACGGTGTCGCCGTCGTGGGCGATACGCCCGAGCAGGTCCACGACCAGGCCGCCCAGGGTGTCGTAGTCGCGGTCGTCCTCGGCGGGGATGCCGAGCTCGCGGAGCTCGTCGGGGCGCAGCAGCCCGGTGAGCTCGAGGGAACCGTCGGCCCGGTTGGTGACACGGGACTCGGGTGCGTCGTGCTCGTCCTCGACCTCGCCGACGAGCTCCTCGACCAGGTCCTCCAACGTCACCACGCCCGCTGTGCCGCCGTACTCGTCGACCACCACGGCCAGGTGGGACCGGGTCCGCAGGACGACCAGCAGGTCGTCCAGGTCGATCGACTCGGGCACCACGACCGGGTCGTCCATGACGGAGCTGGCCTCCGTGCCGGCGCGCTCCTCCTCCGGCAGGCGCAGGCACATCCGCAGCGACACCACACCGAGGATCTCGTCGGAGCCCCCCCGGCCGGTGACGGGGAAGCGGGAGTGCCCGCTGGTGCGCGACAGCTCGACGACGTCCTCCACCGAGGTGTGGGCCTCGATGAACAGCACCTGCCCCCGGGGGGTCAGCACGTCCCCGGCGGCCCGCTCGCCGAAGGTCAGGGAGCGCTGCAGCAGCGTCGCCATCGGACGCTCCAGCGTGCCGGCGTCGGCGGAGCGGCGGACCAGCGACTGGAGCTCCTGCGGCGAGCGGGCCGAGGCCAGCTCCTCCTGCGGCTCGACGCCGACGCGGCGCAGCAGCCAGTTGGCGTTGCCGTTCGTGAGCCGGATCAGCGGACCGGTGAGGGTGGAGAACGCGCGCTGGAACGGGACGACGACGACGGCCGTCGCGAACGGCGCGCTGATGGCGACGTTCTTGGGGACCAGCTCCGCGACGATCATCTGGAAGCCGGTCGCGAGCACCAGGGCCAGGGCCAGGGCGACACCGGTGACGGCGCCCTCGGGCAGCCCCGCCGAGGCCAGGCGGGGCCCGATCAGCGCGGCCAGCGACGGCTCCGCGAGGAACCCGACCAGCAGCGAGGTGATCGTGATCCCGACCTGGGCACCCGACAGCTGGGTGGACAACGTGCGCAGACCGACGAGGACGCCGTCGGCGCCTCGCTCACCCGCCTCGGCGCGCTCCTCCACCTCGGCGCGCTCGACCGTCACGAGGCTGAACTCCGCGGCGACGAAGATGCCGTTGCCGACGACCAGGAGCACCGCGGCCCCCAGCAGGAGCCATTCCATCAGCTATCACCCCCGCTGCTGCGGGGGCGGCTACTTGAGCCGGCGTCGGACGGGGTGCCAGGATCAGATGGTCCGCTCATGGTGGCGCCCAGTATGACCGATGCGCGCCGGTGCGCCTCGACCACGCCGGCCCGGGCTGCGCTCCGGCCACCTGGGCTGATGGAGACCGACCTAGGGTCCGCAGCTGCGGACGTAGGCTGTCATCCGTGCCGTATCTGAGGATCAGCGAGGTCGCCGGGCTGCTGGGGGTGAGCGACGACACGGTGCGGCGGTGGGTGGAGGCGGGACGGCTGCCCGCGGACCGCTCGGGCACCGGGCCGCTGCTGGTCGACGGGGTGGACGTGGCCGCCCTCGCCGAGGACCTGGCCCGTACGCCCGACCCCGGGGCCGCGGCCAGCGCGAGCGCCCGCAACCGCTTCCGCGGCGTGGTCACCGCCGTCACCCGGGACACCGTCATGGCCCAGGTCGAGATCAGGGCGGGTCCGTTCCGCGTGGTGTCGTTGCTGTCCCGGGAGGCCGTCGACGAGCTCGGCCTGCAGGTCGGCTCCGTCGCCGTCGCCACCGCGAAGGCGACCACGGTCGGGGTCGAGGTCGAGCAGGCGTGAGGCCGGTCCTGCTCCCGCGGTCGGCGGCGACCCTGGTCGCCGCCCTGCAGCTGGTGGGCTGCGGGACGGGGGGTGCCGCCGCGGGGGGCCCCGGCGGCACCGACGCTGCTCCGGGCGGGGGCGGGCTGCAGGGTGAGGTCGTCGTCCTGGCGGCGGCGTCGCTCACCGGCACCCTCGAGGGGCTGGCGCGGACGTTCGAGGCCGAGCACCCCGGGACGCGGGTCACGACGAGCTTCGCGGGCAGCTCTGCGCTGGCCCAGCAGGTCCTCGCCGGAGCGCCCGGGGACGTGTTCGTCTCGGCCGCTCCGGGGCCGATGGCGATGGTCGTCGACGCGGGGGCCGCCGCCGCGGACCCGGTCGTGCTCGCGCGCAACGTGCTGGTGCTCGCGGTGCCCACGGGCAACCCGGGCGACGTCCGGGGGCTGGCGGACCTGGCGGAGGAGGACCTGGTGGTGGCGCTGTGCGAGGAGCAGGTGCCCTGCGGTGCCCTGTCGGCGGAGCTGCTGGGCCGCGACGGCGTGGTGGCCGCCCCGGACACCCTCGAGCAGGACGTCCGTGGCGTGCTCTCCCGGCTCCGCCTCGGCGAGGTCGACGCCGGGCTCGTCTACCGGACCGACGTGGCCGCGGCGGGGGAGGGGGTCGAGGTGGTCGACGTCCCGGGCGCGGACCAGCTGTCGACCGACTACCAGGTCGCACCCCTGGCAGCCTCCTCCGCGCCAGAGGTCGCCGACGCCTTCGTCGCCCTCCTGCTGTCGGAGCAGGGCCGGGCGGCGCTGTCCGGGGCCGGGTTCCGGCTGCCGTGAGGACCGGGTCGCAGGTCGCTCGCGGTGCGGTCTCGACGCCTCCCGCGCGCGCGGGAGCTCTGCGGGCCACCGGCGCGGGCCGGGTGCCGCTGGTGCTGCTGGTGCCGGCGTCGGCGGCCGTGGCGTTCCTGCTGCTGCCCCTGCTCGCGCTGCTGGTCCGGGTGCCGTGGCCCCGCCTGGCGGAGCTGCTGGGCGCCCCGCAGGTGCGCGAGGCGCTGACGGTGTCGCTGCTGACCTCGACCGCGGCCACCGGGCTGTGCCTGGTGCTGGGGGTGCCGCTGGCGTGGCTGCTGGCCCGTACCCGGCTGCCCGGGCGGCGCCTGCTGCGGGCGCTGGTGACGGTGCCGCTGGTGCTGCCGCCCGTGGTGGGGGGTGTCGCCCTGCTGCTCCTGCTGGGCCGCAACGGCCTGCTGGGGCGCTACCTCGACGCCTGGTTCGGGATCAGCCTGCCGTTCACGACCACGGCTGTGGTGCTCGCGCAGACCTTCGTCGCCCTGCCGTTCCTCGTGGTCGCGGTCGAGGGCGCGCTGCGCTCGGCGGACCACCGCCTCGAGGAGGCCGCCGCCACCCTCGGCGCGTCCCGGGGCTACCTGTTCCGACGGGTGACGCTTCCCCTGGTGGCGCCGGGCGTCGGGGCGGGCGCGGTGCTCTGCTTCGCCCGCGCGCTGGGGGAGTTCGGGGCCACAATCACCTTCGCGGGGAGCTTCCCCGGAGTCACGCGGACCATGCCGATCGCGGTGTACCTGGCCCTGGAGACGGACCCGGACGCCGCTGTCGTACTGTCGCTGGTACTTCTCGTGGTGTCCCTGGCGGTGCTGGTCGGGCTTCGGGAGCGGTGGCTGGGGGTGCTGCGGTGACCGGTGGCTCCCCGGTGGGCCCGGCCGCCGGGCTGCGCGCGCATGTGGGCCTGCGTCGCGGCGGGCTCGACCTGCAGCTCGAGCTGGGGGTCGCCCCGGGCGAGGTGGTCGCGCTGCTGGGGCCCAACGGCGCAGGAAAGTCGACCACCCTGGAGGTGCTCGCCGGGCTGGTCGCGCTGCAGCGCGGGTCCCTCCGGCTGGACGGCGTGACCCTTGACGACCCGGCGGCCGGGGTCTTCGTGCCCGCGGCGGCGCGACGGGTCGGCGCGGTGTTCCAGGACTACCGCCTGTTCCCGCACCTGAGCGTGCTGGAGAACGTGGCCTTCGGTGCCCGGGCGCGCGGGGTGGCCCGCGCGGCGGCACGGCTGCAGGCGCACGGTTGGCTGGAACGGGTGGGGCTCGCCGGGTACGCGCAGGAGCGGCCGGGGCGGCTGTCCGGCGGGCAGGCGCAGCGGGTCGCCCTGGCCCGGGCCCTGGCACCCGAGCCCCGCCTGCTCCTGCTCGACGAGCCGCTGGCGGCGCTCGACGCGGGGACCCGGCTGCAGGTCCGGACCGACCTGCGTCACCACCTCGCCGCCTACCCGGGCCCCTGCGTCCTCGTCACCCACGACCCGGTGGATGCCATGGTCCTCGCCGACCGGATGGTCGTCCTCGAGCACGGCCGGCAGGTGCAGGAGGGCACCCCGGCGCAGGTGGCCCGTGCCCCGCGCACCGACTACGTGGCCCGCCTGGTCGGGCTGAACCTGCTGCCCGGCACCGCGACGGCCGGCACGGTAGCGGTGGTGGGCGGACCCGACCTCACGGTCACGGGCCACCACAGCGGCTCCGTGCTGCTGACGTTCCCGCCGCGGGCGGTCACGGTGTTCGACCGCAGACCGGACGGGGCGTCGCTGCGGAACCTGTGGGCCGGCACCGTCACCGGCGTCGAGCCCCGCGGCGACACCGTGCGCGCCCTGGTGCGGGCCGGGTCGCCGGTAGCAGGCTCAGCCGCCGGGGTGGACGTGGTCGCGGAGGTGACGACCCTGGCCGCCGCCGAGCTCGGCCTGCTGCCGGGACGTCAGGTGTGGTTGGGCCTAAAGGCGACGGAGGTCGACGTCCACCCGGGCTGAGGCGGGCCGCGTACGGCCGGCCGGCTCCCGGCGCACGGTCAGCTCAGCACGTCCTTGGTGGTGAAGCGTGCCCAGGCGAGCGTGCCGAACACCGCCACCCAGCCTGCCTGCAGGACCGCGTTGGCCCGGAACGACTCCCAGGCCACGGGGTCGCGAAGCACGTCGGCGACGTCGAACCAGCGGTCGGTGAACAGCCACGGGTGCAGGAAGTCGACCTGCGGGATCTGCCCGACGACCTGGGAGACGACGGCGACGGTGACCGTGGCGGCCATGGCGCCGACCGGGACGTCGGTGAGGGTGGAGACGAACATCCCCACCGCGCCGAGCCCCAGCAGTGACAGCGTCACGTAGCCGGCGGCCAGCGCGGCCCGGCCCATGGACTCCGCAGGCGTGATGGTCCCGCCGGACAGCACCGCGACGTCCTGGGCACCGAAGACCGCGAGCCCCACGGCCCCGCCGACGACCACGACGACCAGCGTCGCGGCGGCGCAGAACGTCACCACCCCGGCGAGCTTGACCAGCAGCAGCCGGGTGCGCCCCGCCGGGCTGAGCAGCAGGTAGCGCAGCGTCCCCAGACCGGCCTCGCCGGCGATGGTGTCGCCCGCCACCACCCCCACCGCCAGCGGCAGGAAGAGGGGGATGCAGATGACCAGGGCGGTGATCCCCACGAACAGGCCGTTGTCGGTGACCCGGTCCAGGAACGGCGGTCCGTCGCCACCGTCCGGTGATCCCGAGAACCGGACCGCCACGGTGATCAGCACCGGGACCGCCGCGAGCACGGCGAGGATCGCCTGGTGACGCCGGCGGCGGAACAGCATCGTCAGCTCGCTGGCGAGCAGCGCGTCACGCAACGACCTCGAACCCCTCCCCGGTCAGGGCGACGAACTGCTCCTCGAGACTGGCCCGGCGCACCTGCACCCCGCGCACCCGGACCCCGGCCGCGACCAGGGCGGCGACCACGTCCTCGACCACCGGTCCCGGGGCGCCGAGGACGGCGCGCACGGTGCCGTCCTCGGCAACGGTGGGCCGCAGGCCGGCGCGGGTGAGGACCTGGTGCGCCAGCGGCGCGTCAGGCGTGTCCAGCACGAGCGACGCCTCACCGCCCGCCCCCAGGTCTGCGAGGGTGCCCTGCGCCACGAGCCGGCCGCCGCTCATCACGCCGACGTGGGAGCAGACCTGCTCGATCTCTGCCAGCAGGTGGCTGGACACCACGAGCGTGGTGCCGTCGGCCGCCAGCGAGCGGACCAGGTTGCGGACCTCCCGCGTGCCCTGCGGGTCCAGGCCGTTGGTCGGCTCGTCGAGCACCAGCAGGTCGCGAGGGCGCAGCAGGGCCGCGGCGATGCCGAGGCGCTGCTTCATGCCGAGGCTGTAGGCCTTGACCGTCTTGGCGCCCGCGTTGGTCAGGCCGACCCGTTCCACCGCCTCGTCGATGCGCAGACGGCGGGTCCGGCCGTCGGCGTCGCGGTCGGCGGCGTCGAGCCGGGCGAGGTTCGCGGGGCCCGACAGGTAGGGGTGGAACGCGGGCCCCTCCACGAGGGCACCGACCCGGGGGAGCACCTGACGCCAGCCGGAAGGCATCGGGTGCCCGAGCAGCTCGACCTCCCCCGAGGTGGGGGCGGCCAGGCCGAGCAGCACGCGGATGGTCGAGGTCTTGCCCGAGCCGTTCGGGCCGAGGAACCCGTAGACCGCGCCGGTCGGCACGGCCAGGTCGACGTCGTCGACGGCGACCTGGCGGCCGTAGCGCTTCGTGAGCCCTCGCGTGCGGACCGCGAGGTCGCCCACCGGCTCAGTCCGCGTAGGACTGCAGGGTGGCGGTGTCGACCGAGCCGACCAGCAGCCGGCCGTCGTCGGTGAGGAGCACGGTCAGCAGCGCGCTGGTGAACACGGTGCCCCCGTCCACCTCGGTGGTCAGCTGGCCGAGGACGGCCTGCGGGTCGAGGTCGGCCTCGGTCCCGCTGTCGAAGGTCTCCGCCGGGTCCTCGGCAGCACTGTCCTGCGCCGCGTCGGGGGCGGTGAGACCCTGCGCCGCACCGGCCAGCGCGTCGGCGGGCAGGGCCAGCTCGACCACGGTCGACCAGCCCTCGCCGTGCACGACCGGCTCGGGCGCGTCCGCCAGGGACTGCTCCAGTCCGGCGCGCGCCCGGTCCTGCGCGGCGCCGTCGGTCGCCTCGGGTGCCTCGGTCTGTGCCTCGGCGGCGGCCGTGCGGGCCTCCTCCAGGACGTCGACCACGGTGGTGCCCGGGGCGGGGGTGATATCGAACACCTTCGCGGCGGGGGCGCTGAGGTCCAGGGCTGTGAAGCCGGTCACGAACGCGGGGGTCGCCTGGTCACGGGCGCCGACCTCGACCTGGAGCACTAGGCCGGTCTCGGCGTCGACGGCCACCTCGAGGGCGCCGACCAGGGTGGCCTCGTCCCGCGGTGTGGCGGTCAGCGTGTAGGCGTCGCGGCCCGCGACGACCTGGGTGTCGCCCACGGCGACCTCGGTGGTGGGGTCGACACCGGCGAGCAGGGTGCGGGCCAGCTCCGCCGGGGTCATCTCGGCGTAGGGGGCGAGCTCCTGCTCCGCCTGGGCCTTCGCGGCCTCGTGCTCCTGCTGCAGCTGAGCCAGCGCCTCGGGGTCGGGGGCGGGCAGGCTGCCCTCGGCGAGGGCTCGCTCGCGGGCGGCGGTGGCCTCGGCGGCGAGCGCGGCCAGGTCGTACCGGGTCGCGGTGTCCTCGGCAGAGGAGTAGCTCCAGACTTCATCGCCGTCCCGGACGACGTCGAGCTCGGAGAAGTCGTCGACCAGCGACACCCGCTTCCGGTCCGGGCCGCCGGCCCAGACGCGCAGCTGGTTCTCACCGCTCAGCAGGCGGGTGAGTGCAGAGGCGGGGTCGGTCGCGCCGCTGCCGCCACCCTGGTCGGTCATCCCGGTGAGGGCGGACAGGTCCGGCAGACCCAGGTCTGCCACGGTGCGGACGGTCCCGGAGAACGGGACGGCCTCGGCCTCGGACATCTGGAGCAGGAGGTCCTCGGCGCTGCGATCGGGGAGGTCGGGGGTGTCGTCTGCGGACGCGGACGCGACGACGCCGCCTCCGACGGCGAGAGCGGTGACGGTGACGGGGACGATCCAGCGTGCGGCTGCCTTGGACATGTCTCCACGGTACGTCTCCGTCGGCGTTCCCCACCCGGGGGGTACCCCCCGCAGCAGCCCGAGGGACCGCCGGAGGTCCGTCCGTGGGACCCCTGACGGCGTGGCCGGACCCGGGGCAGGGCCCCTGTCAGACCCGGCGGTCCGGCGGCAGCGGGAAGCCGAGGTGGACGTGGTCCTGGTGGACCCGGTCGGTGAAGTACCGCTGCGCCGGCTGCAGCGCCTGCGGGCCGCCGATGTCGGTCGCGCCGGCGTCCAGCGCCGCCGCCATGAACGCCCGCCACGGTGAGCTGTCCTGCTCGATGACGGGCACCCCGTCCAGGGCCGACACGTCCGCTGCCCGCCCGACGCTGTGCGTGGACGGCTTGGTCGTGGCGAACACGTTGACCGGGTGGGCGGAGTAGAAGACGTGCACCCGGATGCGCCAGCGCTCGGCGAGCTCCAGCAGCCCCGCCGCCACGGACTCGTGGACCACCCCGGACCGCAGGTCGGCGGCGGCAAGGCCGGTCAGCTCCACCCTGTCGCCCGCCAGCAGGTCCTGGACGGGCCCGGGCAGCGGGGGGAGGGGCGGGTCGGGGTAACCGGGGACCACGGCGGTGACGACCCAGCGGTCGCCGTCCAGGGTGAGGCGGACGTCCGCCGCGAACGGTCTCCGGACCAGCCCGCCGTCGCCGTCCAGCAGCAGCTGCTCGCCGACGACCATCTGGCTGGCGCTGTCCTCGCCCTCGCTCAGGCCGCCGTACTGGGCGTAGCGCACCTGCAGGGCGCCGGGGCCGGACGACGGCAGGAGCCCCACCAACGGCTGCGCCGCCTGCAGCGTCTGGCCGGTCGGCTCGAGCCGCAGCGCGAGGGCGTCGTCGTCCCGGCCGCCGTCCTCGAACGACATCGCCGCCACCAGGAAGTCGACCGCCGCCTGCTTGCAGGCGGGCAGGACCTCGCCGGGGAGCACGGCGAACGGCTCCGGCCGCTCGGGCAGCACGGGCACGGGGGCGGGCACCGGGGTGAGGGTCACCGTGCCCGGCGGCGGAGCAGGTGCCGTCGTGGTCACGGTCGCGGTCGCAGCGGATGGTGCGGCGGTCGGTGTCGAGGACGAGCAGGCGGCCAGACCCGTCCCGGCGGCGGCCGCCGCTGCCAGCAGCCCACGCCGGGTCCATCGACCGTCAGGGGTGCGGCGATCGGGGGGGAGAGGGCTCACGCAACCCTTCCGCGGTCGACGTCGGGGTGCTTCGGGCCGGCCGAGGTGTCACTCGACCGCTCCGCCGAGGTGTCCGGCCGGGCGCCGTCGTGCGGCTGGGCCGCCCCCACGCGGTCCAACAGGAGCCCGTACTCCGCCACCCATCGCCCGTCGCGCTGGCGGCGGACGTCGTGGCGGCGCCAGCCGAGCGCCTCGTACATCGCGGCCGCACCGCTCGCCCGGTCCCGGTCCGCGGGGTCCGTGGCAGCCGGCTCCTCGACATCCGTGACGAGGGCGACGTGGTCCGCCCGGGCCCGGCGCGCTGCGGCGGCGACGGTGTCCAGCAGCGCCCGGGCGCAACCCTGGCCGCGTGCCTCCTCCACCGTGAGGACCGCGTGGACGACGGCGACCCGGACCCGGCGTGAGGACCGGGCGGCTGGCTCCGACGGGGTGGCCGGGCCGGTGGCGGACGTGTCGGCGGGGGCGCTCCGGACGCGGCCTGCCACGGCGGGCACGAGGTGGCGGGCGTAGGAGCGGACCCGGGTCCGGAGGAAACGGACCAGCACGGCGGGGCGGGTGAGCAGGCCGAGCGCCCCCCGCCACATCAGCGGCCAGCGGTGACGGCGCAACGTGTGCTGCAGGTAGAGCCTCTGGTCGAGGGTCGCCAGCACGAACGCCACGACCTCGCCCTGGTGCGTGACCGCCAGCCCGGTGGCTGCGGGGGTGTCCAGGAAGGTGCGGTGCCAGCGACGCAGGAACCGCGACCCGAGCCGGGGGAAGAGGCCGTTGGGCAGGAGGTGACGGTGCAGCCGGGCGGTCCGGGTCGTGTCGAGCACACACATGGGGCGCAGCAGGTAGCCGGGAGGCAGCGTCGAGTCAGGCAGGTGCGTGCTCATCGAGGACGACGGTACGCGGCGCGCCCCCCGTCCGGTCACCCGGAGGTGCTCGTGTCGCACAGCCCGTGTTCGAGCCACGGGTCAGAAGGAGCGGCGGGCGAGCCCGTCGACCACGCTCAGGCCCCCGCGGTCCGGGCGAGCAGCCGGTCGAGGTCCCAGGTGTTGATGACGCGGTCGGCGTCGACACCGGCGCGCTCGACCCGCTCGCAGCCCAGCTGGAGCCAGTCCAGCTGCCCCGGGGCGTGGGCGTCGGAGTCGATGCTGAGCACGCAGCCGGCCTCGTCCGCGACGGCGAGCAGGTCCATCGGCGGGTCGAGCCGTTCGGGGCGGGCGTTGACCTCGACCGCGGTGCCGTGCGCGGCGCAGGCGTCGAACACCGCGCGGGGGTCGAACTGCGACCGTGGCCGCTCCTTGCTACCGCGGCTGGCCCCGGGGGAGTCGGGGTTGCGACCGCCCAGCAGGCGTCCGGTGCAGTGCCCGAGCACGTCCACCAGCGGGTCCGACGCCGCGGTGACCATGCGCCGCGTCATGGCGGCCGCGTCCATCCTCAGCTTGGAGTGAACCGAGGCGACCACCACGTCCAGACGCCCCAGCAGGTCCCGGTCCTGGTCGAGGCTGCCGTCGTCCAGGACGTCGACCTCGATCCCGCTGAGCACGCGCAGGTCGATGCCGTCCTCGTCCAGGCCCGCCTGCACCTCCGCGACGAGGTCGAGCTGGGCGAGCAGCCGCTCGACCGACAACCCGTTGGCGACCCTCAGACGCGGGGAGTGGTCGGTGATCGCCAGGTAGCGGTGGCCCAGCGCGGCCGCGGTGCGCGCCATGGTGGCCAGGTCGCTGCCGCCGTCGCTGGCGTCGGTGTGGCTGTGCAGGTCGCCCTGCAGCGCAGTGAGCACGGCCTCACCGCCGACCACGAGCGGGCCGAGCAGGTCCTCGAGGTTGGCGCGGTAGGCGGAGCCGCCGTCGGAGACCACCTCGGCGACGACCTGGGCGGTGCGCTCGCCGATGCCCGGCAGCTCGCGCAGCGTGCCTGCACCGGCCCGGGCGGGGACCTCACCGGGGGCGAGCCCTGCGACGACGGCGCGGGCCCGACGGAACGCCTGCACCCGTGGGGTCGCGGCGGCGGCGCGCTCGAGCAGGAAGGCGATCCTGTCCAGCTCCGCCAGGACCGCCTGGTCGGTGACCTCCCCGCCGCCCCCCGGGACCGTGCCTGCCACGGCGTCAGGCCCGCTGCAGCAGGGCGGTCGCGATGGCGGCGGCACCCTCACCGCGCCCTGTCGCCCCGAGGCCGTCGGTGGTGGTCGCCGACACGCTGACGGGTGCGCCGACGGCCTGGGTCAGGGCCCGCTCCGCCTCGGCCCGGCGCGGCCCGATCCGCGGTCGCGCGGCGACGACCTGCACCGACACGTTGACCACCTGCCACCCGGCCTGCCGGAGCAGGCGGGCCGTCTCGACCAGCATCGAGGTACCGGAGGCCCCGGACCAGCGTGGGTCCGCCGTGCCGAAGACGCCGCCGACGTCGCCGAGGCCGGCCGCGGCGAGCATGGCGTCGCAGGCGGCGTGCGCGGCGACGTCGCCGTCGGAGTGCCCGGCGAGGCCGACGGGCTCGTCGGGGAAGTGCAGGCCGGCGAGGTGGCACGGCACGCCCTCGGAGAAGGCGTGCACGTCCATCGCGGTGCCGACGCGCAGGCCGGGCGGCGCTGCTGCCGCAGGCGTGCTCATGCGACCACCGGCTCCTGCCGCAGCCGGGCGTCGACCTCGGCCGCGGTGGGGATCGACGGGACCGCGCCGTCCCGCTCGACGGCGAGGGCACCCCCGGCGACGGCCCTGCGCAGCGCGACGGCCGTGGGCGTGCCCTCGGCGCGGCAGGCGGCCAGCACGCCGGCGAACGTGTCACCGGCGCCGGTGGTGTCGCGGACCGTGGCCGGCAGCCCGGGCTCCAGCCGCTCGGCCCCGGTCGAGTCGACGTGGCAGGCGCCCGCGGCGCCGAGGGTCACCACGACCTCACGACCGCCGGCGGCGAGCGCCGCTGCGGCGGCGCGCGGGTCGGCGACACCGCTGAGCGCCGTCGCCTCGTGCTCGTTGACGACCAGCAGGTCGACGAGGCGGAGCAGGTCCCGCAGCACGTCCAGGTCCGGCCCGGGGGGCGGCACGGGGCTGGCGTTCAGCACCACGACGGTGCCGCCGGCACGGGCGGTCGCCGCGGCCTCCCCGACCACGCCGGTCGGCACCTCGAGCTGGGCGAGCAGCACGTCGGCGCTCCGCACGGCCTCGGTGCCGGTGCTGCCCAACGACGTCAGGGTGGCGTTGGCCCCGGGGTGGACGACGATCGCGTTGTCACCGGCGTCGGAGACGACCACGTACGCGGTGCCGGTGGGTGCGCTCGCGCGTCGCACCTCGGCAGTGACCGCACCGGCCTCGGCCAGGGCCGCGAGCAGGGGTTCGGCGGCGTCGTCGTGACCGACGGCGGCCACCAGGGTCGTCGTGGCCCCGGCCCGCGCGGCGGCGACCGCCTGGTTGAGGCCCTTGCCGCCGGCAGAGGTCGAGCGGGAGGTCGCCAGCACGGTCCGACCGGCCGCGGGGACCTCGGCGACGCGCAGCACCACGTCGAGGTTGGCGCTGCCGACCACGGTCACGGCTCCAGGCACGGTCGACAGTCTGGCACCGAGCACCGTCGGCCGGGGTGGTGGCTCAGCCGCGCTGGGCGCGCCGGGTGAGGACGGCGGCGGCGAGCACGAGGTCCAGCGGGTCCGTCACCTTGAACGCCTCGGGGTGGCCGGGGACCACGACGACGGGGTGTCCCGCGGCCTCGAGCATCCCCGCGTCGTCGCCGGCGCCGGTCGGGGCGTCGGGGTCGCGGCCGACGAGCGCGGCGTGCACCGCGCGCAGCAGGTCGGCACGGAAGCCCTGCGGCGTCTGGACCGTCACCAGCGACGCACGGTCCAGCGTGCGCTCCACCGTCCGGACGTCTCCGCCGGCAGGTCCCGATCCGGTCGACGGAGACCGCGTCGACAGCTGCTTGACGGTGTCGGCCACGGGCAGCCCGGGGACCACGGCGACCGCCCCCCCGGTGACGGCGTCGGCCACCGCCGAGACGAGCGTGCCGGGTGCGAGCGCACGAGCCGCGTCGTGCACGAGCACGGTGTCCACCGGGGGCAGCCGCTGCAGGCCGGCGGCCACCGAGGCCTGCCGGTCCGCACCCCCGACGACCAGCAGCGGGGGCGGGTCCTGAGGACGGTGCGCAGCCCACGATGCGAGGACCAGCTCGCGGCAGCGGTCGAGCTCGTGAGCGGGGACGACGACCACGAGCACGCTCACGACGGGGTCCCCGCCGGGGCGCTCGACGCGGGCGAGGCAGTCGACGGCGTGCTCTAGCAGGGTGCGACCGGACACGACGGCCAGCGCCTTGGGGGTGCCGAGACCCAGGCGGACCCCGGAGCCGGCTGCGACGAGCACGCAGCCGACCACCGGGGCCGGACGTCCAGCGGTTCTCAGGAGCCGTCGATCAGGACGAGAGGACCTCGTCGAGCATCGTCTCGGCGGCGACCTCGTCGGTCTTCTCGCAGAGCGCCAGCTCCGACACGAGGATCTGGCGGGCCTTGGCGAGCATGCGCTTCTCACCGGCGGACAGGCCCTTGTCACCGTCGCGACGGTGGAGGTCCCTGATGACCTCGGCGACGCGGATCACGTCACCCGAGGCGATCTTCTCCTGGTTGGCCTTGAAGCGCCGTGACCAGTTGGTCGGCTCCTCGGCCTGGGGGGACCGCAGGACGGAGAAGACCTTGTCCAGCCCCTCCTTGCCGACGGCGTCGCGTACGCCGACCAGGTCGACGTTCTCTGCGGGGACCCTGACCGTCAGGTCGCCCTGAGCGACCTTGAGCACGAGGTACGCCTTCTCCACCCCCTTGATGGTCCGGGTCTCGACGGCTTCGATGAGAGCCGCTCCGTGGTGTGGATAGACGACTGTCTCGCCCACTGCAAACGCCATAGTTTTAGGCCCCTTTCCGATGCACAGACTACCACCGTCCGGACGGTCGGTGAAGATCGCTCCGGGACATCTGTGCTGGTCAGCGCGCCAGATGTGCCGCACCGAGGTCTTGACATCGAGGGAAGCCCCCGCTACGCGCGCGTCTGCGGGGCGCGTCAGGGCGTCGTGGCGGTCGCAGGTCGCCCCGCCGTCCCACCCTGTCCGGGGTACGTCGTGGCCGGTCCTGGCTGCCCGATCGCTAGCATCAGCGGGTGACCAAGCCGCCCAGCACCGCCGCGCGCCAGAGCCGCCCCGCCGTCCGCCCCCTCGCCGCGGTGTCGGTCGTGGTTGCGGGCCTCGCCCTCGGTGGCTGCTCGTTCATCGCCCCCGAGACCAGCCTCGAGCCGTACGCCCCCTCCGACGGGCTGCAGGTCGACCTGGGCGACGTCCTGGTGCGCAACGTGCTGGTGGTCTCCGAGGGCTCCGGGGCACCGGGGGTGCTCAGCGGGGCGCTGGTCAACCGCGGCGTTCAGGACGCCACCATCACCGTCGAGGCGTCCGACCTCATCACGGAGGTGGACGTCGCCGCCGGTCAGACGGTGTTCATGTCCAGCTATGACTCCTCCACGGTCAGTTCCGGTGACGACGTCCAGGTCGTGCTGGAAGCGGTGGACACGCCGGCAGGCGGCGTTCTCGAGGTGACGTTCACCGACCCGGCCGCGGAGTCGGAGTCCTTCGAGGTGCCGGTGCTGCTGCCCGAGGGCCCCTACGCCGGGCTGCTGCCGTCGGTGGAGGCGTCCGGGGAGCCGTTCGGCGGCTCCATCACCGAGCCGTCCACCGACGCGAGCGCCGAGCCGACCGCCGGGGCGTCGACGGAGCCGACCGCCGAGCCGTCCGGGGTCGCGACCAGCGACCCGTCCACCGTCGCGACGACCGGGGCGGGCAGCGACGGCTGAGCCCCTGTCAGGTCTCGAACTTGTAGCCCAGCCCACGCACGGTGACGATGTGGCGTGGTCGTGACGGGTGCGGCTCGACCTTGGAGCGCAGCCGCTTCACGTGGACGTCGAGGGTCTTGGTGTCGCCGACGTAGTCCGCGCCCCAGACCCGGTCGATGATCTGGGACCGGGTCAGGACGCGGTCGGCGTTGCGCACGAGCAGCTCGAGCAGCTCGAACTCCTTCAGCGGCAGCGCGACGGGTCGCCCGTCCACCGACACCACGTGCCTGTCGACGTCCATCCGCACCGGGCCGGCCTCCACGAGCGTGTCGGCCCCGTCGTCGGCGTCCTCCTGACGGCGCAGCACCGCACGGATCCGGGCGACGAGCTCGCGGATCGAGTACGGCTTGGTGACGTAGTCGTCGGCGCCGAGCTCGAGCCCGACGACCTTGTCGACCTCGCCGTCCTTGGCGGTGAGCATGATGATCGGCACCTTGCTGCGCTGGCGCAGCTGCCGGCACACCTCGGTGCCCGACGTCCCCGGCAGCATCAGGTCCAGCAGCACGAGGTCGGCGCCGTCGCGCGCGAACGCGGCCAGGCCTTCGTCGCCCGTCTCGGCGACGCTCACCTCGTAGCCCTCACGACCGAGCTGGTAGCTGAGCGCCTCATGGAAGGACGGCTCGTCCTCCACGACCAGGATGCGGGTCACGCGGGTCCTCCGAAGGTGGTGGTGCCGGCGGGGGTGCCCCCACCGGGTCGGTGCGCGGACGTGCGGGCGGGTGGCCCGGCGGGCGGCTCGGGGTCGGGCAGGCGCAGCGTGAACGTCGACCCCTGGCCCGGGCGGCTCCACAGGACGATGTCGCCGCGGTGGCTCTCGGCTATGTGCTTGACGATCGACAGGCCGAGCCCGGTTCCCCCGGTGGCGCGGGAGCGGGCGGGGTCGACCCGGTAGAACCGCTCGAACACCCGCTCCTGCTCCGGCACGGGGATGCCGATCCCGCGGTCGGTGACCACCAGGTCGACGCGGCCCTCCCGGCGGCGCACCGCGCACGAGACGCGGGTGCCCGCGGGGCTGTAGGTGACCGCGTTGACCAGCAGGTTGCGGGCCGCGGTCAGCAGCAGGTCGTGGTCGCCCTCCACCGTCGCCGCGCCCTCGGGCGTGCCGGTCGCGAGGGTGATGGACGACGCGTCGGCCAGCGGACGGACCTGGTCGAGCGCCTCGCGGGCGATCACGTCCAGGCGGACCCGCTCCCGCCGCAACGGGCCGTCGACGCCCTGCACCCGCGACAGCTCGATGATCCCGGACACCAGCGTCGACAGCCGGCTGCACTCCTGCAGCATCCGCGTGCTGAACCGCCGTACCGCCGCGGGGTCGTCCGAGGCGTCGACCATGGTCTCCGCGAGCACGCTGATCGCACCGACGGGCGTCTTGAGCTCGTGGCTGACGTTGACGACGAAGTCCCGCCGGACGGCCTCCACGCGCACGGACTCGCTGCGGTCCTCGACGTCCAGCAGGACGCTGCCGTCGCCGAGCCGGCTCGCGCGGACCTCCACGTGCACCGGGCGGGGACTGAGTCCGCCGGCCTGCAGCACCTCCCGCGCCACCGGGGGCCGGCCGTCCGGGGCGGCCAGCGCGGCCGACGCCGCGGCCCGCAGCGGGGGCGGGCTGACCTCCTCGCCGGTGCGCAGGCCGACCAGGTCCGCGTCCGGTGACACCGCCAGCACGCGCAGGCGGGGGTCGACCAGGGCCATGGGCCGGCGGACGTGGGGGAGCAGCGCCGCCGGGCCCGGCTCGCGCGCCGTGCCCGAGCGGTCGGCGCGTGGGCCACGACGACCGGCCATGACGGCGGCGACCACGAGGACGCCCACGACGGCGCCCACGCCGAGCCCCAGCAGGGACGCGACGGCTGTCGCCACCAGCGGCAGGCTGTCCACGTCGGGTGAGACTACGGCCCGTTGGGCGGGCTCGGGGTCGCCGTCGTGGCGGACGAGCACGGGCCGCAGGAGGACACCGGGGCGCTGATGCGCAAGTATGACCTCCCGTGACCCGATTCGACGAGGACATCGCGTCCCTGACGTCCGGGATGGTCGAGATGACCGGTCTCGCCGCGACGGCCATCTCCCGTGCGTCCTTCGCCCTGCTGAACGGCGACCTCGAGGTCGCCGAGAGCGTCATCGCCGACGACGAACGCCTGGACGCCTGGCAGTGGAGCCTCGACGACGACATCGTGTCGATGATGACCCGGCACGGCGCCCTGGTCGGTGACCTGCGCCGGCTGGTGTCCGGGCTGCGCATCACCGCCGACCTCGAGCGGATGGGCGACCTCGCCCGCCACCTTGCCCAGGTGACCCGGCTGAAGTACCCCGAGCCGGTCGTGCCGGAGCCCGTCGTGCGGCACATCGCGCACATGGGTGAGGTGGCCGAGCGGATCGCCTTCAAGACCGGTGACGTGCTGGCCCGCCACGACGCCCACCTGGCCCGCGAGGTCGACCGGATCGACGACGAGATGGACCGGCTCCACCGGGAGCTGTTCACCGTCATGCTCTCGCCGCGCTGGGACCAGCCGGTGTCGGTCGCCATCGACGTCACCCTGATCGGCCGCTTCTACGAGCGTTTCGCCGACCACGCGGTCAACGTGGCCAACCAGATCGTCTACCAGATCACAGGGGAGGACCCGGACCGCATGAGCGGTCCGGGCCTGCCACCGGTCTGACGTCCCGGCAGCCGCCTCAGCGGCCCTGGCTGGCCACGGCCGCGATCGCGTCGGCGGCCGCTGCGGGGTCCAGGTAGGTGCCGCCCTCCTGGGTCGGGACGAGCTCCCCGTCGACATCGGTCAGCGTGTACACCAGCGGGATGCCGGTGGGGATGTTGAGCCCGGCGATGGTGTCGTCGTCGATGCCGTCCAGGTGCTTGACCAGGGCCCGCAGCGAGTTGCCGTGCGCGGCCAGCAGGACGACCTTGCCCGCGCGCAGGTCCGGCACCACGTCAGAGCGCCAGTAGGGCATCATCCGGGCGACCACGTCGGCCAGGCACTCGGTGCGCGGCATGTCCTCACCGAGGGACGCGTAGCGCGGGTCGCCGGTCTGGCTGAACTCGTCGTCGGGCTCGATCACCGGTGGCGGGGTGTCGTAGGAGCGGCGCCAGAGCATGAACTGCTCCTCGCCGAACTCCGCCAGGGTCTGCTTCTTGTCCTTGCCCTGCAGCGCGCCGTAGTGGCGCTCGTTGAGGCGCCAGGACCGCGTGACCGGGATCCAGTGCCGCTCGGCGGCGTCCAGGGCCAGGTGCGCGGTGGTGATCGCCCGTCGCAGCAGCGAGGTGTGGACGACGTCGGGCAGCACGCCCGCCTCGACCACCAGCGTGCCACCGCGGGAGGCCTCGGCACGGCCCTTGTCGGACAGGGGGACGTCCACCCAGCCGGTGAACAGGTTCTTGGCGTTCCACTCGCTCTCGCCGTGACGGAGGAGGACGAGGGTGTGCGTCTGCGTCATGAGGTGGAGTCTGTCAGCCGGCGGCCTCGGGGTCAGGTCCGTCGACCAGCCGATGGAACGCGGCCAGGTTCGCGCTGTCCAGGCCCCGCTCCGTGCGCCAGCGGGCCTCCCGCCGGATCGAGCTCGCGAACCCCAGGCGGAGCAGGGTGTCGAACGCCCCGTCCGCGGTGTCCAGCACGGTGCCCATCAGGTCGTCCAGGACCGCGGGCGTCACGGCCGCCGTCGGCAACCGGCCGACGAGGTAGACGTCATCGGCCCGGTCGAGCGCGAACGCGACGCCGTTCAGCCGGGTGTTGCGCCGCAGCAGCCACCGCATGACGGCCTCGTGGTCCTCCTCCGCATGGCGGACGACGAAGGCCGAGACGCTGAGGGTGTGCTCGCCGACGAGCACCGAGACCATCGTCACCAGCCGGTGCTCCCCGGGCAGGCGGACCACGAGCTCGCCGGGGCGCTGACCGTCGTCGTGGTCGACACCGGCGTCCGCCAGCCACGCCCGCGTGACGTCGAGCGCGTGCTGCGCCGTCGGCGTCCTCACCCTGACGCCCGGAGCGACCCTGCCGCCGGCAGCCGCTCGGTGCCGCTGGTGCGGCGGGCAGGACGACGCGCGAACGTCTGGGCTGCGCGCTCGTACTCCTGCAGCACCCGTGCCGCGGTGACCCGCCAGCCGAAGCCGGCGGCGTGGGTTACCGCGGCGGCAGCCATCGCCGAACGCCGCTGCGGGTCGCCCAGAAGCTCGCCGATCCGCTCGGCCCACACGCCGGGGTCGTGACCGGGCACGAGGACGCCGGACACGCCGTCGCGGACGGCGAGGCGCAGCCCGCCCACCGACGCCGCCACGACCGGGGTGCCGCAGGCCTGCGCCTCCAGCGCGACCAGGCCGAAGGACTCGTTGTGGGAGGGCACCGTGACCAGGTCGGCCGCGCGGTACCAGTCGGCGAGCTCGGCGCGCGCCACCGGCGGGCGGGTGATGAGGATGTCGTCGACACCCAGCTCGGCGGCCTGGTCCAGCAGCGCGGTCGGTCGGGCCAGGCCCGAGCCGGACGGCCCGCCCAGGACTGCGACGACCAGCGGGCGGTCCCCGGGCCCCCGTGCGGCGCGCAGCCGGGCGGCCGCGGCGACGAGCACGTCCGGTCCCTTGAGCGGTTGGATCCGACCCACGAACAGCAGCACGTCGGCATCGGTGGGCAGGCCCAGCCGGAGCCGCGAGGCATCCCGGTCGCCGGGGTGGAACAGCTCCAGGTCGACGCCGGGCGGGACGGTCGCGACCAGGTCGGGGTCGGCGCCGTAGTGGTGCACCAGGTCGGCGACCTCGGCGTCCGTGTTGGCCACGAGCCGGTCCGCGGCGTCGACCACCTGCTGCTCGCCGATGACCCGCCCGCGCGGCTCGGGGACGTCCCCGGCGGCCAGCGCGGCGTTCTTGACCTTCGCCATGGTGTGCATGGTGTGCACCAGCGGTACGCCCCAGCGCTCCGCGAACAGCCACCCCACCTGCCCGGACAGCCAGTAGTGGCTGTGCACCAGGTCGTAGTAGCCGTCCGGTGCCTCGGCCGCGGCCCGCATGAGCCCGGCGGTGAACGCGCACAGCTGACCGGGGAGGTCCTCCTTGGCAAGGCCGTCGTACGGGCCCGCGTCCACGTGGCGCACCAGCACCCCGGGCGTGAGCTCGACGACGTCGGGCTGGGTGCCGGAGGTGCGCCGGGTGAAGACCTCGACCTGGACCCCGACGGCGGCCAGCCGGCGCGCCAGCTCCACGACGTAGACGTTGAGGCCGCCCGCGTCACCGGTGCCGGGCTGCTCCAACGGGGACGTGTGCACCGACAGCATCAGCACACGACGACCGCGCCACGACGGGGGCGTGAGGTCCACAGCCCCCCGGGCCACGGCCGCGACGGCAGCTGTACCCGCGCTGCGGCGTGGCTGTCCCACGTCGCAGACGGTACGCCCGTGGGCCCGGGGTGCGCGCCCCGGGAGGCGGCTGCGTCCGGGCTGCCTACGCTGCGCGGGTGCCGGACCGGTCCTCCTCCCGCCGTCCCGCGGGCCGCGTGACGCGTGGCACGACCAACCCGAACCGGCTGCGCCCGTTCGACCGCTGGTACTGCCGCCGCCACGCGGGCCTGCTGCGAGCCTGCGACGCCCCGCTCGTGGTCGACCTGGGCTACGGCAGGGCCGGAGTGACCGTGGCGGAGCTGGCGGACCGGTTGCGGGCGGTCCGGGGCGACGTCGAGGTGCTGGGCCTGGAGATCGACCCGGAACGGGTGGCGGCCGCCCGCCCGTTGGAACGGCCAGGGCTCTCCTTCGCCCACGGTGGCTTCGACCTCGCACCGCTGGCTGGTCGACCTGCGGTGCTGGTGCGCGCCTTTAACGTGCTGCGCCAGTACAACGAGGCGGAGGTCGCCGACGTCTGGCGGCGCCTGGTCGCCCCGCTCACGCCCGGCGGGGTCGCCGTCGACGGCACCTGCGACGAGCTGGGCCGGCTCGCGTCGTGGGTGGTCCTCGACCGGGACGGCCCGGACCGGCTGGTCCTGGCGTGGCGGCTGGCAGGGCTGGCACGTCCCGGGGGGGTCGCGGCCCGTCTGCCCAAGGCGCTCATCCACCACAACGTGCCCGGTGAGCGGGTGCACGCCTTCCTCACCGCGCTGGACGACGCCTGGGACGCCGAGGCGCCGCTGTCGGTCCTGGGCGCGCGGCAGCGCTTCGCCGCGACCTGCGCCCGGCTGGTGGGTGCGGGCTGGCCGCTCAGGCGGGACGCGTGGCAGTGGCGGCGAGGTCTGCTCGAGGTGTCCTGGCGGGCGGTGGCCCCAGGCGCACCGTGACCACCAGCTCCTCGGACGCCTCCTCGTGGTGCTCGACCTCGATGTGGGCCGTGCTGTGGTCGCGGCCGGCGAGGCTCGCCCGGCACGACGCCGCCAGCTCGGCCGCGTCCGGTGCGAGCACGACGAGCGTGGCCTCGTCCGGCTCCGACAGCCGTACGACGACGGTGCCGCGCTCGAGCTTCTCGACCAGCTCCACGGTGCACCGGCGCACCACCACCGCGACCGGCGGGGGGCCGTCCGCCGCACCGGTGCCGGAGTCGTCGAGCAGCGTCACCTCCACCCCGCGGGTGCGCGCCGACCACAGCGTCTCGCGCACGGCCAGGTCGACCAGGTGGCGGCCACGGATGCCGTCGCGCAGGGCGGCCTCGAGCAACCGGCACTCCGTGGCGAGCCGGTCGTCGACAGGGGTGCCGTCGCGCAGCCGCCGCAGCACCGGCGCCGCCATCTGTTCGATCTGGGCGAGACGGACCCGGCGCTCGTCCTCGGCCGCCCGTGCGCCCGCCGTCAGCCGGGCTGCCTCCACCTGCTGGGCGTGAGCGCGGTCCACCTCCTGGCCGTACTGGCGCACCAGCCTGGCGATGCCGACGGCGACCACCACGACCGCGGTGGGGGACACGACCCGGTACACGCCGTCGGCGACCGGGATCCCGGCCTGCGACCAGGCCCAGACGACCGTCGTCAGCGCGCTGAGCGCGGCCCCGGTCAAGGCGTGGCCGGCCCAGCCCCGCAGCGCGAGACCGGACAGCGGCACCCACACGAACGAGGGGTACCAGAGCGCGTAGCCGGGGCGTTCGCCCGGGGGCAGCACGACCACGACCGCGACACCCAGGTTCAGCACCGCAAGCACGACCCCGGCGGCCAGCCGGCGCTCCGTCCCGGGCGGCCATGGCAGCAGGACGGTGACCACGGAGGCGAGGCCGAGCCCGAGCGCGACCACGTAGAGGGGGGGCGAGGTGACGGTGCTGATGCTGATCGCGCCCAGCGCGCCGATCACCAGCAGGAAGCCCACGATCGCGAACGCGACGACCCGGCCGGGAAGGTGGCCGATCACGTCGTGTCCTCCGGGGCCCAGCCGAGCCGGACCGTCGTGCCGGAGCCGGTGGCGGTGACGATCTCTGCGCGGCCGCCGACCCGCTCCATCCGCCCGCGCACCGACACCGCCAGGCCCATTCGCTGCGGCGCCACCAGCGACGGGTCGAACCCTACCCCGTCGTCGGACACCACGACCTGGACACCGGCGCCGTCGGCGCTCCCGGCGACCAGGACCGCGATGTCGGGGGCGCCGCCGGCCCCGCCGCCATGGCGCCGAGCGTTGCGGGCGGCCTCCAGGGCGGCGTCCACCAGGGCGCGCGCCACCTCGGCCGGTACGACCGGCCCCGGCCTGACGTCCAGGTAGGCGTCGGGGGCGACGACCGCGAGGGTGGCCTGCAGCCGTCGGGCGACGTCCGCCGTAGGCACAGCCGCGCCCCCCTCGACGCGTCCCTGCCCGGAGCCCAACGTGTCCAGGGCGTGGGAGGCCAGCTGTGGCAGCTCCGGTGCGGACCGGTCGCGCACCGCGGTGTGCAGCGCAGCCAGGACCGTGTCGTGGACGACCGCGTCCAGGTCGCGGCGCGTGGCTACGGCGACCGCGGCGTGGGAGGCCGTCGCGCTCGCCACCGCGGCGTCCTCGGCGATGGCGTCCAGACGACCGGCGGCCCGGGCCGCGCCCACGACCAGCACGGCGGGCCCGACGGCGAGCGTGGCCAGCAGGAGAGCCTCCAGCCCGGCCACGACCGGCATCGCACCACCACCCAGCGGCTGCAGCCGGAGGAGGCCGTACACCGCACCGGTCAGTACGCCATAACCGAGGTTGAGCGGCACCGAGCCGACCGTCGCCAGAGCCGCCATCGTCAGCGGCAGGACGAGCCACAACCACGGCAGGCCCTCACGCGCCCCGGACACGTCCACCACGCCCTCCGGCCACAGCAGCAGGCACGCCCCCACCCCGACGGCCAGCGCCACCGAGGGCGGTCGGACGTCGTGCACCCGTGCGGAGACGACGACCAGCCACGCGGCGGGCCCACCGACCACCACCAGGGCCAGCAACCCCCACCACGGCGCCAGGAACCCCTGCTGCACCACGGCGGCGTGCAGCCAGGCCGGTGCGGTCAGCAGGACGAGCAGGCCGGCGAGGCGGGACGTCATCCGGCGCACCGCCATGGTGCCGGGCCTCGTGGGAACCGTCACGGGCCACCGGGCGGAGGTGCCGACGGCGGCCCGCCGGGGGTGCGGACGTAGCCGTCCTCGACGGCGCGGTGGTACAGGTCCAGCTTGGTCGTCGCCGGGCGGTCCACGTCGGCGTACTTGCGGCGCACCCGCAGCAGGTACTCCCGGAACGACCCGAGCGAGATCTCCATCCGTCGCGCGGCGGACTTCATGGGCAGGCCGCTGGCGTACAGCGACAACGCCTCCGTCTCGCGCTCGGACAGCGACGGCCGGCTGTCACCGCGGGCGGCGTCCAGCGTCGCGGCCCACTCGGTCGTGAGCAGCGGCAGCCCGGCCGCCACGTCGCGGACGGCGGCGACCAGGGCGGCGGTGTCCTGGCCCTTGTGCACCACACCCAGCGCGCCGGCCACGAGGGCCTCCCGCAGCAGCCCGGCGTCGGTGAGGCTGGAGTAGACGAGCACGTCGATGCCTGCCTCGACCAGGCGGGCGACGTTGTCCGCCGGACGCGACCGGTCGGCCAGGTGCAGGTCGAGCAGCACCACGTCCAGGCCGGCCCGACCCGGCGTCAGCAGCTCCGTCACCGTGCCCGCCGTGGCGACGACCTCGACGTCCGGGTCGTCGGCCAGCATCGCCGCGACCCCCCGTCGAACGGGGACGTGGTCGTCGACCGCCGCCACCCGGACGGGTCCGGAGGCCTCGCTGCCACGCGCCATGCTCCTCCTTGATGCTGGTCGGGACTGCCAGGGTGCCATCTCGCACCCGCACGGTCCCGGACCGATCACCGGGGCAGACAAGTAAGGGCGGCACCCGTGGCTCTCGCCCCGGGTACCGCCCTTGCTTCCCCTTGCCCCTGCCTGCCGGCTGGTGAGTCAAGAGTACGACGGGGGCGCGGTGAGCGACACAGTCACGACGATCGGATCGTGTCCTCTCTTTTGCGGACGCCCAGCCCAGAGGGTGTCGCAAATGCCGTCAAGGGGTGTCTAACAGGACCGTGACCGGCCCGTCGTTAACGAGCCCGACGCGCATGTCGGCGCCGAACTCCCCGGTCGCCACGCTCACGCCGCGTTCGACGAGCGCGCCCGCGAGGGCAGCGACGAGCGGCTCGGCGACCGGGCCGCGCGCAGCGGCCGACCAGCTCGGGCGGCGCCCCCGTCTCACGTCGCCCAGGAGGGTGAACTGGCTGATGAGGAGGATGCCCGCTTCGGTGTCCAGGACCGACAGCTCCCCGCGCAGCAGCCGGAGCCCGGCGAGCCTGTCCGCCAGCCAGGTGACCTGGTCGTCGCCGTCGCCGTGGCCCACCCCGAGCAGGACGAGCAGGCCGGGGGAGGTGAGCTCGCCCGTGCGGCGGACGGTCCCGTCCGGGTCGTGCACGTCCACGTGGGCTCGCTCGACCCGCTGGACGAGCGCCCGCACGCTCAGTACCCCCCGTACGGGCCCTTGCCGCGGCCGCCGCCGTAGGTGCGCACCGCGGGACGGACGTCGGCGAGGTACACCCCGGCGGCGACGACGGACACGATCCCGAGCAGGCCGAGCGGGTTGCCGATGGAGATGAACGCGAGCGCGACCGCCACCCCGAGCAGCACCGACCAGAAGGTCTTGGTGCGCTTGGAGGCGTACTCGAACGCGGCGGCGGGGCGCCGGAGGGCGTCCACGAAGGCGTACACCGAGACGCCGAAGGCGGCCACGGTGAGCACCAGCAGCACGAGGGCCTGGGCATTGTCGATGATCGGCACCCAGCCAGGGTAGGCGAGCACCGACGCGGTAGGGCCCCGGCCGCCACCCGAGGTGGCGGCCGGGGCCCTACCGGCGGTGCGGGTGTCAGTCGCCGATCTTCTGGGCGGTCGCCTCGGCGGCGTCGCCGGCCGCGTCGACGGCCTTGCTGGTGGACGTGACCGCCGCCTTGAGCGCGGACTGGGCGGTGGCGTTCTGCTCGGCTGCGGCCTTGCGGGCGTTGGTCGCCGCCGCCTTGGCCGGCGCTGCGGCGGAACGGGCTGCGGTCGCCTGCCGGGTGCTCGTCGCGCGGGTGGTGGAACGGGTGCCTGCGGCCTTGCGGGTGCCGGTGCTCCGGGTGCCGGTGCCACGGGGGCCCGAGGTGCGGGCCGCCCCGGACGTGCGGGCGGTGCGCGACGCGCGCGAGGCGACGTCCTGCGCGTTGTCGGCAGCATCGGCCGCGGTGTCGGCCAGGTTGGCGGCGACGGTGGCGGTACCGGCGGCGGCGGTGCTGGCGGCCGCGCCGCGGACGGTGGTGACGGCGGCCTTGGAACGGCTCACGGCGGTGCGGCCGCGACGGACCAGGTCGTCGGAGGCCCTCTGGTCGCGGATGCGACGGGCGACGCCCTTGCCGCGGGCGGCCAGGTCGTCGTAGGACTTCTCGGCCTTGCCGGCCAGGTCGAGCGCCGAGCTGACGGCTGCGGTCGGCAGGGCCTGCAGCTGACCGACGGCCTTGCTGGACAGGGCGCGGGGGTCCAGGACCTGCTGGCCTGCGTCGCGGGCGACGGAACGCACGTCGCGGATCCGGCCGACGAACAGGTCGGTGGCGCCCAGGGCGACGTAGGCGTAGGACGTGGCGGCGTCGCGGACGAGGTTGCGCGACGCGGTGGGGGTGGCGACGCGGACCCGGGTGGTGGTGGTGCGGGGGGCGGTCCCGGCGCGGCCGGTACGTGTGGTGGTGGTGCTGACCGAAGGGGCCTTGCGGCCCTTGCCGACGGTGGCGCGGGTGGTGGTGGAGCGGCTCGTGGCATCGGTGGTGGTCGTACGGGACGCCTTGGCGCGACCGTTCGCGCTGCGGGTCGTCGTGGTACGGGCGGAGGTGCCGCCGGCCTTGGTGGTGCCGGCCTTGGTGGTGCGGGGCTTGGTGCCGCTGGTCTTGCTGCCGCTGGTCTTGCTGCCGCCGGCCTTCGTGGTGCCGTTCGTGGTGGTGCCGCCGGTCTTGCTGCCGTGGGCCTTGGTGCTGGAGGCGGTGGTGCCGTTGGCCTTGGTGCTGGAGGCGGTGGTGCCGGTGTCGGTGGTGCGGGTGGTGGTCTCGGTCATGGTGTCTCCTCTGTCGTGGTGGTCAGGGGTGCGTCTGCGTTGGTGCCCGGTTCAAGGACCGGGGTGACGAAGCTGGTGTAGACGTCGAGCAGGACCTGCTTCTGGCGCTCGGTGAGGTGGGGGTCGGACACCACGGCTGCCGTGACGTCGCTGGTGCCGGTGTGCTCGAGCAGTCCGGCGCGGACGTACAGCGCCTCGGCAGAGATGCGCAGACCCTTGGCGATCTGCTGCAGGACCTCGGCGGAGGGGTGGCGCAGGCCACGCTCCACCTGGCTGAGGTAGGGGTTGCTGACCCCGGCCACCTCGGCGAGCTGCCGCAGGGACATCCGCGCCTGCTGGCGCTGCTCGCGCAGGTACTCCCCGACGTCGCTCACCCGGGTGCGGGCACCTGTCACGGCACCGCCGACCGAGTCGGCCACCGTGCCGGCGACCGTCCCGGCCACCGCACCCGCCCGCTCGGCCTTGCCGGGGCGACCCGGCTCGACGTCGTCATGCTCTGCACTCACGTGAACAGTGTGCAAGCAAAGTGCTAGCAGATGCAAGCGAGACGGCGTGGCGCCGGTCACACCCGCCTCGTGAGGTGCCGACGGTCAGGTCTGCGGGTCGGCGGGGTCCTCGGCCAGGACGTCCTTCACGTCGAGCACGCCCTCGCGGTAGCGGCGGCCGAGCTCCTGGCTGAGCGCGTCGGCGGCATGCTGCACAGCGGCCCGCTGGTCCCCGACGCCGCGCTGCAGGCTGTCGAGCCGCTGGACCGCCTGCTCGAGCTCGTCGTCGGTCATCGCGGACAGGTTGCTGAGCGCCGGGTCGGCGACGGCGGCCTCGGCCGCTCGGCGGTGCTCGCCGACGCGGCTGGGCTCGACCAGGCCGTGGCGGCCCAGGCCGCGGCTCGGGCCGGGCGGGTCCGCGAGCGTGCGGGCCAGGCTGGCGACCAGGGCCTCGGTGTCCATGGGCTGCGACGCGGTGCCGTCGGCGCGGGCCCGCTGCTCGGCGCGGAGCAGGTCGACGCGGCCGTGGAGCAGGCGGCGGGCGTAGCTGAGGTCCGTCTCCTCCTGCTCGGCCTCGGCGCGACGGGCACGCAGGTCGTCGACGTCGATCTCGCGCAGGCCGTCGAGGAAGCCGTCGGCGAGGACGTGGTCGATGCGGCGCCGACCCCCGGGCTGATGCATGCCTGGAATCGTAGGCCCTCCACGTGCGGGGCGGGGCGTCACAGCGGGGGCAGCCCCAGCAGGGCGCGTGCGTCGGCGACCGCCATGGGCGGGCGCTGCAGCTCGCTCGCCACGCGCGCGGCACGGGCGACCAGGTCGGCGTTGGAGCCCACCGCGACGGCGCCCCCGGGACCGCGACCCCACACCACGGTGTCCTCCATGCCGACCCGCAGGTGCCCGCCCGCCGCGAGCGAGGCCGCCAGCACGGGCAGGTGGCTGCGTCCCACGCCGGTGGCGGACCACGACGTGACCGCCTCGGGCAGCGCAGCAACGCAGGCCACCACGGTGGCCGCGTCGCCGGGCATGCCGCCCGGCACCCCCATGACGAGGTCGACGTGCACCTGCCCGCCTGCGGGCAGGCCCTCCTGGTCCAGCAGCCGCTGCAGGGTGGCGAGGTGGCCGAGGTCGAACACCTCGAACTCCGGCACGATGCCCCGGTCGCGGCTGCTGCGGAAGAGCTCGACCACGAACCCCCAGGGGTTCATGAACACGTCGGCGCCGAAGTTGAGGGTGCCCAGGGTGAGGCTGCAGGAGTCCGGGGCCGCGTCCAGCACCGCCAACCGGTCGGCCATGGCGTCGTGCACGCTCCCGCCGGTGGACAGCTGGACCACCAGCGAGGACGACTCCCGCACGGCCGCGACCACCTCCTCGAGCCGGGGGAGGTCGAGCGTGGGTGCGTGGTCGCCGTCCCGGACGTGGATGTGGATCATCGCGGCGCCGGCGGACTGGCACGCGGCTGCCGTGGCAGCGATCTCCTGCGGCGTGGTGGGCAGCTGCGGCACGTCGCCACGGGAGTGCTCCGCGCCGGTCGGGGCGACCGTGATCAGGGTGGTCCCCGGCCTCGTGAGGCGGCTCATCGGGTGCAGGCCGACGGCCTGGCCGTCATCGCTGCCTGGTCATGGCGCGACCAGCACGTCCTGGGAGGCGGCGACGCCGTCGGCGTCGAGGATCGCCTCCGCCGGGGTGTTGCGCTTGATCACCGCGAGCGCGATCGGGCCGAGCTCGTGGTGGCGGACCACGGTGGTGAGGCGACCCACGACCTTCTCGCCGTTGCGCAGCTCCCCGCCCTCGGCCGGGAGCGTGTGACCGGAGCCGTCCAGGTGCAGCAGGACCACGCGGCGCGGGGGACGCCCGAGGTTGTGCACCCGCGCGATCGTCTCCTGGCCCCGGTAGCAGCCCTTCTGCATGTGCACCGCGGTGCGCAACAGGTCCAGCTCGTGGGGGATGGTGCGGTGGTCGGTCTCGTGCAGGTGGCGGGGCCTGCCGGCGGCCACCCGCAGCGCCTCCGACGCCCAGGTCCCCGCGCGCGGGCGACGACCGAGCAGCTCGGGCAGATCGGTCCGGGGGACGACGACCTCCCGCCAGGTCCAGCCAGAGCCCGGGTGCTCGCTGTCGCTGCTGCCGTAGGCGACCGACACCGCCCCGGTCCGGGGCCAGGGGTCCACCCAGGCGACGGGCTCGCCCTCGACGGACTCCAGCCCCAGCGGCTCGCCCAGCACCGCGAAGTCGGCGCTGACGTCGGCGACCTCGACCCGGAGCATGAACCGCATCCGGTCCAGATAGGTGACGAGGGCCTCGGTCGTGCCCGGCTCGACGACCAGCCAGGTGGTGGTCCCGTCGTCGACCAGGTGCAGGTCGTGCTCGATGTGCCCGTGCGGGCTCAGCAGCAGCGCCTCGGTCGAGCGGCGGGGCTGCAGGTCGTCGAGCTTCTGGCTGCTCAGGCTGTTGAGCCAGGTGAGCCGGTCCGGGCCGGTGACGGTGACGACGCCACGGTTGGACAGGTCGACGACCGCCAGACCCTCCTCGAGCAGCCGCTGCTCGCGCAGCGGGTCGCCGTAGTGGGCGGGGACCCCTGCGTCGAGGCCCCCCTCGCTCATGACGGCGTCTGCCGGTGTCCCGCTCATACGACCTTCTTCAGCCGGGCCGAGGCGTGCGAGCCCATGCCGTGCCCGACGGCGACCATGTCCATCGCCCACAGCAGGTCCCCGGCGACGTAGCCGTAGAGCCGTGTGGCGGCGGAGTACTCCTTGGCGTCGCGGGACCGCGCCACCAGCTCGGTGCTCAGCTCGATCTTGCCGGCGTGCGCCTGACCGAGGTACTGCTCGACGTAGCCCATGGGGTGCGCCAGAAGCAGCTCGACCTCGGTGCCGTCCAGCCCGGCCTCGCCGGAGGGGACGCGCCAGAAGCCGGTCTCGGTGGCCAGCGGCGCACCGAGCGAGCCGTCCTCGGCCAACGCCCAGGTGCGGGAGTCCCAGCGCAGGAACGCACGGCCGTCGTGGCTGACCACGACCTCCTGACCGAACGGCGCCGGGGCGTCCATCGACGGGTAGACGACCTCGCCGGCGCCCTGCCAGGTGCCCACCAGCCAGCCGATCGCCACCAGCGGGCGTGCCAGGCCGTCCGGCAGCTCGATGGGGCGCGGTCCGGAGGGTGCGCCCCCGGTCGGCCCCGGCGTCGAGATGCCCGGCGTCGAGGGTGCCGGCGTGGCGGGGGTTGCCATGGCTGTGGCTGCCCGGTGCTGTCGCGGCGCGATCAGCGCTGACCGGCGAACAGCTTGTAGAGCACGACCAGGCTGACCCAGCCGATCGCGAGCGACGACAGGATGAGCAGTCCGGTGAACACGGCCTCGAGCATCCCGTCATCGTAGCCTCGGGTCATGACGACGACTGCTGCACCGACGACGGGACGCCGGCTCGTGGTCAAGGTCACGTGCGGCACCGAGGCGCCGGAACGGTTCAACCAGGCTCTGTCGGTCGCCGCGACGGCTCTCGCAGCCGGCGCGGAGGTGTCGCTGTGGTTGTCGGGCGAGGCGGTGGACCTGGCGCGCACCGGCGCGGAGGGGTTCGCCCTCGACCACGCCGCGGACCCGCTCGAGCTGCTCGGGGCGGTGCTGGCCGAGGGCACCGTCACCGTCTGCACCCAGTGCGCGGCGCGGCGGGGCCTGGAGCAGGCGGACCTGCTCGCCGGGGTCCGGATCGCCGGCTCGGCGGTGTTCGTGCAGGAGGCGCTCGACCCGGCGAGCGCGGCGCTCGTGTACTGACGGGCCGTACCGGCGGGTGGCCGGGTGTCAGCCGATCGACAACCGCGCCCCGACGTTCACGCCCAGCCCGGCGGCGAGCACGCAGGCCGCACCGGCGGAGATCGCGGCCCGGCGGTGCGAGGTGGTGGGCTGGCGGTGCAGCAGGACGTGCAGCCCGGCGGTCGTGCCGGCGGAGACGGCGCCGAGCAGCAGCGCCTCCACCACCGCGACGGGCGCGGTCACCTCGCTGCCGGCCACGGCGCCCGCCAGCAGCGAGCCGCACAGCACCGACAGCGGGAGCGTGACCGCCCGTGGCCAGGGCACGGTCATGACGACGGCGGCGGCGGTGCAGGCGAGGGCGCCCAGCACGGCCGGTGCGACGCTGCCGGTGTCGGCGTCCGCGACCAGCCACCCGGTGCCGAGCAGGACCAGCGCCTGACCGGTGACGGTGGCCGACACGGACTCCACCAGACGGGGACGGCCGTCGCGACGTCCCATCTGGTGGACGAAGGCGGCGATGATCCCGAGCGCGAACGTGGTGGGGATCCAGACCAGCGCGTCCTGCCCGCCGAGGGTCACCACGAGCGCCCCGACGGCGCCGGTCCCCGTGACGACCCAGCCCACCCCCCAGCCGACGGGCACCTGCAGGAGCCGGGTCCAGCCGTAGCCGACGGCCGCGACGACGGCCACGTACGCCACGGTCGACCACCACCGGTTGTCATCCCCGCGGGCGAGCAGGGGCACGACGGCCACCGCGGCCACCACCACCAGCGCGCCGAGCAGCACGAGCAGGCGGGCGGGCACCGTGGCATCGTGCCACGACGCCCGTGCCGGTCCCGCCGGGCGACGCCCTATCGTTCGTCGCGTTCCACATCGGGCGGCAGGAGGATCGCGTGGCGCGACTGGTGCTGCTGGGCGACCCGCTGAGCCCGTCGACACGTGCGCTGCCCGCCCTCGCGCTGCTGCCCCACCGGGTCGAAGTCCTGCCGGGTGTCCCCGGGGCGCTGGTGGACCTCGGCGACGCCGACGTGGTGCTGGTGGACTGCCTGCGCGACCTGGCGGCCGCCCGGGCCCTGTGCCGGTTGCTGAGCACCACCTCGCCGGGGCTGCCCGTGCTGGCGGTGATGACCGAGGGCGGCCTGGCCGCACTGTCGGGGGACTGGGGAGTGACCGACGTCGTGCTCAGCGACGCGGGGCCGGCCGAGGTGGACGCCCGGCTGAGGTTGGCGGTCTCCCTGCGGGTCGCCGCGGCCACGGTGGACGAGACGCCGGGTGAGATCGTCGCCGGGGACGTGGTCATCGACGAGAGCGCCTACACCGCCCGGGTGCGGTTGTCGGTACTGGACCTGACGTACAAGGAGTTCGAGCTCCTCAAGTTCCTCGCCACGCACCCGGGTCGCGTCTTCACCCGCGCCCAGCTGCTCCAGGAGGTCTGGGGCTACGACTACTTCGGCGGCACCCGGACCGTCGACGTCCACGTCCGTCGGCTGCGGGCCAAGCTCGGCCCCGAGCACGAGCACCTGATCGGGACGGTCCGCAACGTGGGTTACCGGCTCGTCGTCGGCCGGGCCACGGTCGAGGACGAGACGGGCTGAGCCCGAGGAGCGGGCCCGGCCCGGACCGGCCGTGACGCACGAGGGGCCCCGACCGATGGTCGGAGCCCCTCGGTCGCGAGCGGTCAGAGGATGGTTATCCGGCCCTCACCGCCGCGTGGGTACTGCGCCTGGGTCACGACGCCGCCCAGGTCGTCGCGCAGGTAGGACACGAGGCCCTGCTGGTACTGCACCCCGAGCCGTACGAACTCGACCTGGGGGTAGCGGTCGCCGCCCGCGAGCGAGAAGTCGTTCGAGGCGACCGCGAACGTGCGGTCGGGCTGCAGCACGACGCCGTCCCGGACGATGACCGTGCCGTCGTCGAGGACGAGCTCGCGGACCCGTTCGCCCGGCTCGACGACCTCGCGCGTGTCGCCGACGAACGTGCGCGGCTGCTGCGAGGGGTCGATGGTGTAGGACGCTCCGGCAATCTGCACGAACGCGCCATCGGCAGCCGGCAGCGACTTGGCGCCGGTCTCGAGCAGGTCCTTGAGCTCCTGCGCGGTGTAGCCGGGTGCCACCGACACGAAGTTCGAGAACGCCGCTATGCGGAACGTGTCCGCCTCGGTGATCGGGCCGACCGGCTGGTCCAGGCCACCACGGATACCGCCGCCGTTGTGGAAGGCGAGGTCGGGCACCGGTGTACCGAACGCCTCGGCCTGACGAGTGGCGACGGCGAGCTGCATGTCGGCCATCAGGTTCCCGCCGTTGGACTCCATGGTCCGGACGTCGGTCGTCTGCAGGTCCAGCACGACCTCGCTCGTCGCGACGACGTTGGCCTCGAGCTCGTCGAGGTACGCCTGGACGGGCTCCTCGACGTTCTCGAGCAGGAAGGCGTCGGGCTCGACCGCGTCGGGGCCCGTCGAGGAGACCCGGTAGACGCCCGAGGTGTCCTCGTCGACCGAGAGCACCTCGCCGTCGCGGTCGAAGTTCAGGGTGAGGGCGCCGACGTAGCGCCAGGACCCCAGCGTCGTGACGACGGGCACCTCGTCACCGTCGAGGTCGGTGGAGACGAGCGGGTAGTCCCCCGCGCGGGTGTCTCCCGGGACCAGCAGGTCGTCCTCGGCCGCGAGCAGCTCCGCGCCACCGCCGCCGATGACGACGTCGACGCCGCTCACCTGTGTGACCAGGTCGACCTCCTCCTGGATGTTCTGCAGGTGCGACTGCAGCACGATGATGTCCACGCCGGACTCGGTGAGCAGGTCGACCTCGGCCTGTGTGATCTCGGCCAGCTCGGGGCGCGCGACGACGTCGCCGGGGGAGCTGATGGTCGGCAGCAGCGGCGTGGTGAGGCCGATGATGCCGATGCGCTCGCCCTTCTCACGGACCACGGTGCTGGCGGCGATGGAGCCGTCCTCGGCGAGCGCGGCGAGGCTAGGCTCGCCGGACACGTCGAGGTTGGCCGACACGAACGTGGTGTCCGGCACGGCCTCGATGAAGCGGGCCAGGGTGTCCGGGCCGAAGTCGAACTCGTGGTTGCCGATCGCCAGGGCGTCGTAGTCCAGGTAGTCCACGGCCACGGCGTCGTAGAACGGCGCACCGGGCTGGTTGCTGGCGTTGAACTCGGCGCCGGCCAGGTAGTTGTCGCCGGAGTTCAGCAGCAGGAAGCCACGCTTGCCGGACTGCCCGGCGGAAGGACGACCCGTGACGGAGCTGCGCTCGAGGCGGTCCACCACCGAGGAGAAGCGGGCCACGCCGCCGTACTCCGCCCCCTCCACCTCGCTCGGGGTCAGCGCCGACTCGCCGTCGTTGTTGTGGGCGATCGTCAGCGTGAAGGCCGGCCGGTCGGCGCGTGCCGGTGCCGCCTGGACGCCCTGGCGGCCGCCCTCCGGTGCCGCGGACGCCGGGGCCGCCGCTGCTGCGCCGGTGGCGGCGAGCGCCACGGCTGCCACGGCGGCGAGGGCGCCGCGGCGGGGGTGCTGGGACATGTCACTCCTGGGGTCGGGTTCAGCTGGACTGGTTCGTGCAGCCGGACCGGCTGCGGCGACGTGCCCGGCGGAGCATCGCTCCCCCAGGTGCACACCGGATGAACCCTCAGCGAACGGCGGGCCGATTCCTAGGCCTACGAGCGTGTCCTGACCTTACGTGAACGACTGACCCCGATGCGTGAGGGCCCGTCCCGACGTCGAGGCACGATGCCGACTACCGGCGGGGCGGCCAGCGTAGGGTCGGGGCATGGCGACCACAGCCCGTGACGAGCTGCCGGACGAGCTGCCGGGTGCGGTCGTCGTGCAGTCGCAGCGGCTCGGTGGCCGCGACGTGGCGGCCGTGCTCGACCTGGTCCGGCGGGCGAGCGACACCGACGGCGTCGCCCCGCTGTCGGAGCACGTGCTGCTGCACCTGCGCAGCGGCGGCCAGGAGCCGGGACGGCACCTCATCCTGCGCGGGACCAGCGAGGGCGAGCCCCCCGGACCGGCCCTCGGCTACGCCCACCTGGACCCGACCGACCAGGTCGACGGGGCCTCCGCAGAGCTGGTCGTCCACCCGGACCACCGTCGCCGCGGCCACGGTCGACGACTGGTGGAGGCCCTGGTCGGGATGGCCGCTGAGTGCGCGGACGGCAGGCTCCGGCTCTGGGCCCACGGCGAGGCCGCGGACGCGGGGGCCCTGGCCCAGACGATGGGCTTCGACCGGGTCCGGGAGCTGTGGCAGATGCGGCGAAGCCTCTACGCCGCCCTGCCCCGCGTCGAGGTCCCCGACGACGTCGTCGTGCGCACGTTCCGACCTGGTGACGAAGAGGCCGTGCTGGCGCTCAACGCCGCGGCGTTCGCCGCCCACCCCGAGCAGGGTCGCTGGACCCGCGCCGACCTGGACGCCCGGCTGGCCGAGGACTGGTTCGACCCCGGCGGGCTGTTCCTGGCCGAGCGAGCCCAGGCCGGCGATCAGGGTGGGGGCGAGCTGCTGGCCTTCCACTGGACCAAGGTGCACGGCGCGGGCGGCGAGCGATCGGACCACACGCACGCCGACGGGAGCACGCACGCCGAGGGGAGCGGGCACGGCCACGAGCCCATCGGGGAGGTGTACGTCGTGGGGGTGTCGCCGGCCGCGCAGGGCAGAGGCCTGGGCCGGTTGATGACACTGGTGGGGCTACGGCACCTGCGGGACCGAGGGCTCACCCAGGCGATGCTCTACGTCGATGCCGACAACACCGCGGCGGTGCGCACGTACACCGGCATGGGCTTCAGCCGCTGGGACGTCGACGTCCAGTTCGGCCGTCAGGTCTGACACAGTCACGCCATGTCACCTGCGCGTCGCCCGGCCCGGACCCCAGCCACCGCGAGCGCCCGGGCAGCGGGTGAGCGTGCCGGCAAGGCGGTCGACAAGGCCGCGGAGAAGGCGGAGAAGGCTGACAAGGCCGCGGACAAGCGCCGGGTCGCCGACAAGGACGTGGCCAGGACCGCCCGGGCCTCGGACACGAACGGTCGCGCCGGCGCGGCGGCCCCACGGCCCGCGCCACCCGCACCGGCGATGCACCGGCCGCCGGACGGCGACGACATCGTCGAGCACCTGGGTGCCCCGGTGCTGGTGCAGGTCGAGGGCCCCGACGACCTGCCCGAGGACCGCTTCGCCGACCGCGAGGTGTCCTGGCTGGCGTTCAACGAGCGTGTGCTGGAGCTCGCCGAGGACCCCGACGTGCCGTTGCTGGAACGGGCGCGCTTCCTGGCGATCTTCGCCTCCAACCTGGACGAGTTCTACATGGTCCGCGTCGCCGGGCTCAAGCGCCGCGTGGCCACGGGCATCGCCGTGCGGGCGGCCTCCGGCCTGGAGCCGCGAGAGATCCTCAGCGAGATCGCCACGCGCACCGAGACCCTGATGCTGCGCCACGCGCGGGTCTACCGGGACGACGTCGCACCCGCGATGGCGGAGCACGGCATCACGGTGCTGCGCTGGGACGAGCTGGACGACCACGCCTGCTCGCGGCTGACCGAGCTGTTCCGCGCCCAGGTGTTCCCCGTCCTGACCCCGCTGGCGGTCGACCCCGCCCACCCGTTCCCCTACATCTCCGGGCTGTCGCTCAACCTCGCGGTGGTGGTGTCCAACCCCTCCACGGGCAAGCAGCACTTCGCCCGGGTCAAGGTGCCGCCGGTGCTGCCCCGCTTCCTGCGGGTCCCTCACACCGACGGAGACGACGACGACCGCGCGGCGTTCGTCCCGCTGGAGGACGTCATCGCCGCCCACCTCGGGCTGCTGTTCCCCGGTATGGACGTCGTGCGGCACTCCACGTTCCGGGTCACCCGCAACGAGGACCTCGAGGTCGAGGAGGACGACGCGGAGAACCTGCTGCAGGCGCTGGAGAAGGAGCTGCTACGACGCCGCTTCGGCCCCCCGGTCCGCCTGGAGCTGGCCGACGACATCGCCGAGGCCGATGCCGACCTGCTGCTGCGCGAGCTCGACGTCACCCCTGACGAGGTCTACCGCCTGCCGGAGCCGCTGGACCTGCGCGGGCTCAACATCATGGCCGACCTCGACCGCCCGGAGCTGCTGTTCCAGGCGTTCGTGCCGCGCACCCACCGCGACCTCAACGAGGTCGAGACCGCCAAGGCCAGCAACGTGTTCACCGCCATCAGCCGTCGCGACGTGCTGCTGCACCACCCCTACGACTCCTTCTCCACCTCGGTGCAGGCGTTCCTGGAGCAGGCCGCCGCGGACCCGCACGTGCTGGCGATCAAGCAGACGCTGTACCGCACCAGCGGTGACTCCCCGATCGTGGACGCGCTGATCGACGCGGCCGAGGCGGGCAAGCAGGTGCTGGCCCTGGTCGAGATCAAGGCCCGTTTCGACGAGCAGGCCAACATCACCTGGGCGCGCAAGCTCGAGCAGGCCGGCGTGCACGTCGTCTACGGCATCGTCGGGCTCAAGACCCACTGCAAGCTGAGCCTGGTGGTGCGTCGGGAGCCCGGTGGGCTGGCCCGCTACTGCCACGTCGGCACCGGCAACTACAACCCCAAGACGGCGCGGCTGTATGAGGACCTGGGCCTGCTCACCAAGGACCCGCAGGTCGCCGACGACCTGACGGTGCTGTTCAACCAGCTGTCCGGCTTCGCGCCGAGCTCGTCCTACCGCCGTCTCCTGGTCGCCCCTCGCACCGTGCGCCAGGGACTGGTCGACCTGGTCGAGCGAGAGATCGTCAACCACGGGCGCGGGCTCCCCGCGGGTGTCCGCTTCAAGGTCAACTCCATCGTGGACGAGGCCGTCATCGACTCGCTCTACCGCGCCTCGCAGGCCGGGGTGCCCGTCGACATCGTCGTGCGGGGCATCTGCGCCGTCCGCCCGGGTGTGCCGGGCCTGAGCGACAACATCCGGGTCCGGAGCATCCTTGGGCGCTTCCTGGAGCACTCGCGGATCTTCGCCTTCGTCGCCGGCGGCGAGCCGGTGGTGTACATCGGCAGCGCGGACATGATGCACCGCAACCTCGACCGTCGGGTGGAGGCCCTGGTCCGCCTCGGCGACTCCCGCCACGTGCAGCAGCTCATGACGCTGCTGGAGACGTCCATGGACCCGGGGACGGCGTCGTGGCACCTGCAGCCGGACGACCAGTGGGTGCGTCACCACAGCGACGCCGCTGGCACGCCGCTGACCAACCTCCAGTCGGCGCTGATCGAGGCCCACGGCGGACGGTCGTCGTCACGCCGGGGGAGCCGTCGGACGTCACCCAGCGTCCGTCCCAGATGACGGGCTGACACGGGCGTTACCGTCTCGTGATCTCCCCGCGCGGGGGGTCCAGGACAGTTCCCCGACCGTTCACCTACTGGACACCTGAGCGGTGAGGACCGGCCCCGCGGCGCCATTAGTTTCGAGTCGCAACAAGCCGAGCCCGCGCCCCGCGGGCCCCTCCAGGAGGTAACTGTGAAGCGCTCCATCCTGACCCGCGGCACCGTCCCCGTCGCCGTCGTGCTGTCCTTCGCCCTCGCCGCCTGCGGTGGTGGCGAGAGCGACACCGACACCGGTGCGACCGACGCCGCGGCCCCCGCCGAGAGCGGTGCCCCCGCCGCTGGCGGCGAGGAGCTGACCGGGACCCTGGTCGGCGCCGGCGCCAGCTCGCAGCAGGCCGCCGTCCAGGCCTGGGTCGCCGGCTACAACGGCGCCCAGCCCGGTGTGACCGTGAACTACGACCCGATCGGCTCCGGCGGCGGCCGCGAGCTGTTCCTCGGCGGTGGCTCGGACTTCGCCGGCTCCGACGCCTACCTGGACGACGAGGAGCTCGCCACCGTCGCCGAGAACGGCAAGTGCGCCAGCGGCGACGTAGTCGAGCTCCCTCTGTACATCTCGCCCGTCGCCGTGATCTTCAACCTGGAGGGCATCGAGACCATCAACATGCCCCCGGAGGTCATCGCGGGTGTCTTCGCCGAGACCATCACCACGTGGGACGACCCGGCGATCGCCGAGGCCAACCCCGACGTGGAGCTGCCCAGCACGTCGATCACGCCCGTGCACCGTTCGGACGACTCCGGCACGACCGAGAACTTCACGTCCTACCTCGAGACCGTCGCCGGTGACGTCTGGACCTATGGCGAGGTCGAGACCTGGCCGGGCGACCTGAGCGGTGAGGCTGCCCCGCAGACCGCGGGTGTCGTCCAGGCCGTCGGGGCCGGTGACGGCTACGTCGGTTACGCGGACGCCTCTCAGGCCGGTGACCTCGGCACGGTCGCGGTCGGCGTCGGCGGCGAGTTCACCGAGTTCTCGCCCGAGGCCGCGGCCACCGTGCTCGACGTCTCCGAGCGCGTCGAAGGCCGGGGCGAGGCCGACCTGGCCATCGACCTGGCCCGCGACACCCAGGAGTCGGGTGCCTACCCGATCATCCTGGTCAGCTACCACATCGCGTGCGCCGACTACACGGAGGACGAGACGGCTGAGCTCGTCAAGTCCTACCTGTCCTACGTGGCCAGCCCCGAGGGTCAGCAGGCGGCGTCCGACAACGCCGGCTCCGCGCCGATCTCGGACACCCTGCGCGAGGACGTGACGACCGCCATCGACTCCATCCAGTGATGTCGTCCTGACTCGCTCCTGGACGTGAAGCGGTTCTGGCGGTCACCATTCCGGTGGCCGCCCGGACCGACGTCTCCACGACCGGCCATCCCCCACGTCCGCCCGGAAGGACAGCCATGAGCACGGAGACCCCGACACGCGCCGCCCCCGAGGGCCCGCCGCCCACCAAGGGGGTAGGCCGCCCCGGAGACCGGATCTTCTCCGGCACGGCCCTCGTCGCCGCTCTGATGATCCTCGTCACGCTGGCGGGGGTCGCGTTCTTCCTGTCGATCGAGGGATTGCCCGCTTTCACGGCGGACCCCGAGGAGCTCCCGGGCGACGGCGGGTTCACGGGCTTCGTCAGCCCCCTGCTCTTCGGCACGATCCTCGTCTCGGCGCTGGCCCTGCTGTTCGCGGCGCCCGTCGCGGTCGGCATCGCGCTGTACATCTCGCACTATGCGCCGCGGCGGGTGTCGAAGACCTTCGGCTACGTGATCGACCTGCTCGCCGCCGTGCCAAGCGTGGTCTTCGGCCTGTGGGGCCTGCAGGTCTTCGCCCCGTACCTGGGGCCGGCCTTCTACTGGCTCGAGTCCAACCTGGGCTTCATCCCGTTCTTCGCCGGCCCGGTCGCGGACTCCGGCCGGGTCATGCTGACCGCGGGGCTGGTGCTGGCGGTGATGATCCTGCCGATCATGACCGCCGTCTGTCGTGAGGTCTTCCTGCAGACGCCGCGCCTGCACGAGGAGGCCGCGCTCGCCCTCGGCGCCACCCGCTGGGAGATGATCAAGATGGCGGTGCTGCCGTACGGCCGCTCCGGCGTCATCTCAGGCGCGATGCTGGGGTTGGGTCGGGCGCTGGGCGAGACCCTCGCGGTCACCCTGATCCTCGCGGTCAACCCCACGCTGATCACCTTCAACCTGATCAGCTCGCAGAACTCCTCGACCATCCCGGCCAACATCGCCCTGGACTTCCCCGAGGCGACCGGGATCGACGTCAACGCCCTCATCGCGACCGGACTGGTGCTCTTCGTGCTGACCTTTGCTGTCAACTACGCGGCCCGATGGGTCGCCTCCCGCGGCTTCTCAGGGGCCGCAGGATGAGCGCCCCCCGCGAGGAGTACACGGTCGCCGGGCAGACCGCCGTCGACCGGAGCACGACGCCCGACTCGCCGGAGCCAGCAACGGCCCGGCCCGACTCCATCGGCCTCACCCCCGAGCTCTTCGGCACGCCCGGGCCGTCGTCCCCGCCGGAGCGTCCCGCCGGGACCGGGCTCGGGCACAGCGGCAAGCTGCCTCCCCGCCTGTCCCCCGCGCTGCTGGTCGCGGCGGCCGGCGTCTCGGCGGCCGTGCTGCTCGTGCTCGACGCCTGGAGCTGGACCGGGACCGCGGCGCTGACCGCGCTGGTGTACACGGTCGGCATCTACGCGCTGGCCCGCACGGTCGAGGGCCCGCGCCGGGCCAAGGACCGGTTCGTCACCGCCATGGTCTCGATCGCCTTCGTCCTGGCCATGGCCCCGCTCATCTCGCTGGTCTGGACCGTCGTCTCCCTCGGCGCGGCGCGTTTCGACCTCCAGTTCTTCACAGAGACGATGACCGGGGTCGTCGGGGAGGGCGGCGGAGCCGCCCACGCAGTCGTCGGCACCCTGATGATCACCGGGCTCGCCTCCCTGATCTCGTTGCCCATCGGCATCATGGCCGCCATCTGGCTGGTGGAGTACGGCACCGGGCCGCTCAAGCGCATCATCACGTTCCTGGTCGACGTCATGACCGGTATCCCGTCGATCGTCGCCGGTCTGTTCGCCTTCGCGCTGTTCTCGACGTTGCTGGGCGAGCCCGGCCACCGCTCGGGCATCGCCGGTGCCGTGTCGCTGAGCGTGCTCATGGTGCCGGTGGTCATCCGCTCCTGCGAGGAGATGCTCAAGCTGGTCCCGGACGAGCTGCGCGAGGCCTCCTTCGCCCTGGGCGTACCGCGCTGGCGGACCATCACCAAGGTCGTCCTGCCCACCGCCCTGGCCGGTATCGCGACCGGGGTGACCATCTCCGTCGCCCGCATCATTGGCGAGACGGCCCCGCTCCTGGTGACCATGGGGTTCACCGTCGGGTTCAACTTCGACATGCTCGGCGGGCGGGTGGCCACCTTGCCGGTCTTCACCTACGACCAGTTCGTCCGGCGCGGCCTGCCGCCCGAGGCGTTCGTCGACCGGGCCTGGACCGCGGCGCTCACGCTCATCATCATCGTCATGCTGCTGAACGCCCTGGCGAGGCTCATCTCCTACCTCTTCGCCCCCAAGACCGGACGCTGAGAGGAAGCCTTGTGTCCAAGCGCATCGAGATCAACGACCTCAACATCTTCTACGGGAAGTTCAAAGCCGTCGAAGACGTGAACATGGTCATCGAGGCACGGTCGGTGACCGCATTCATCGGCCCGTCCGGGTGCGGCAAGTCGACGTTCATCCGGTCGCTGAACCGGATGCACGAAGCCATCGCCGGCGCATACGTGACGGGCGAGGTGCTCATCGAGCGTCAGAACCTGTACGCGCCGAGCACGGACCCCGTCGACGTCCGCCGCCAGATCGGCATGGTGTTCCAACGGCCCAACCCCTTCCCGACGATGTCCATCTACGACAACGTCATCGCGGGCTACAAGCTCAACGCGAAGCGGATGAACAAGGCGACCGCTGACGAGAAGGTCGAGAAGTCGCTCCAGGGCGCCAACCTGTGGAACGAGGTCAAGGACCGGCTGGACGAGTCGGGGTCGAGCCTGTCGGGCGGGCAGCAGCAGCGCCTCTGCATCGCACGCGCCATCGCCGTCGAGCCCCAGGTCCTGCTCATGGACGAGCCTTGCTCCGCGCTCGACCCCATCTCGACGCTGGCCATCGAGGACCTGATCCAGGAGCTCAAGGCGAACTACACGGTCGTGATCGTGACCCACAACATGCAGCAGGCCGCCCGGGTGAGCGACCGCACGGGGTTCTTCAACATCGCCGGGACCGGCAAGCCCGGCCGCCTGATCGAGATGGACGCCACCGACACCATCTTCACCAACCCCAAGGTGCAGGCGACCAACGACTACATCTCCGGTCGCTTCGGCTGACCCTTCACCGCCACTGGTGATCATGCGCGGGTGCTCGTCAGCCGTGCATGATCGCCGGGGGGTCGGGGTGGCGGCGCCGCGCCCGTACCCTTGGCCGGTGCCCGATCCGACCGACGCCGCAGGCCTGCGCCTGTACGACAGCCTGAGCCGCACCACCTCCCCGTTCAGGCCCCTGGTCCCTGGTCACGTCGGCATCTACGTCTGCGGTGCGACGCCGCAGACCAGCCCGCACATCGGTCACCTGCGGGCCCAGGTCGTGTACGACGTGCTGCGTCGCTGGCTCACCCACCACGGCCACGAGGTCACGCTGGTGCGCAACGTCACCGACGTGGACGACAAGATCCTCACCAGGGCCGCCGAGGCGGGCCGTCCCTGGTGGGCGCACGCCTACCGCTACGAGCGCGAGTTCTCCGCGGCCTACGACGCGCTGCGGGTGCTGCCGCCCAGCTACGAACCCCGCGCCACCGGTCACGTCACCGAGATGGTCGAGCTCATGCAGCGGCTGGTGGACGCCGGGCACGCGTATTACGTGGCCGGGACCGCGGACGTGTACTTCGACGTGCGCTCCTTCCCCGGTTACGGCCGCCTGACCCGGCAGGGCCTGGACGACCTCGCTCCCACCGACGACACCGACGCCGAGCTCGCCGGGCGCAAGCGCGACCCGCGCGACTTCGCGCTGTGGAAGTCCGCCAAGGACGGCGAGCCCACGACGGCGTCGTGGCCGACCCCGTGGGGGCGTGGCCGGCCCGGCTGGCACCTGGAGTGCTCCGCGATGGCCACCCGCTACCTGGGAGCGGAGTTCGACATCCACGGCGGCGGTCTCGACCTGCGCTTCCCCCACCACGAGAACGAGATCGCCCAGTCGGTCGCGGCCGGGGACGGCTTCGCCCGGGTGTGGCTGCACTCGGCCCTGCTGACCACGGCGGGGGAGAAGATGAGCAAGAGCCTGGGCAACTCCCTCGGCGTGCAGCACCTGCTGCGCCAGGTCCGCCCGGAGGTGCTGCGCTACTACCTCATCAGCGCGCACTACCGCAGCAACCTCGAGTTCAGCCCCACGTCCCTCACCGAGGCCTCCGCCGCCTGGGACCGGATCGACGGGTTCCTGCGCCGGGCGGCCGAGGCGGTGGGCGCCGGGCAGCTCGACGGGCCCGACGCCCCTACCGGGATGGTCTGCGCGGAGTTCGCGACAGCGATGGACGACGACCTGTCCGTGCCGTCGGCCCTGGCCGCGCTGCACGGGGTCGTGCGCGAGGGCAACGCGTCGCTCGCCGCCGGTCGGCGCGAGGAGGTGGCGGGCAGCGCTCGTGGCGTGCTGGCCATGGCGCGTGTGCTGGGCGTGGAGCCGGCGGTCATAGGCGGCGGCGGCGGGCAGGTCGCCGGGGCGCTCGACCGGCTGGTGCGGGTCGAGCTCGACGCCCGCGCCGCGGCCCGCGCGAGCAGGGACTGGGCGACGGCCGACGCGGTCCGGGACCGGCTCGGCGCCGCGGGAGTGTCGATCGAGGACACCCCGGACGGGGCCCGCTGGTCCCTGGCCGACAGCACGACCAGCACCTCACGCACCACCAAGCAGGGAGACGACTGATGCCGGGCAACGCCGGACGACGCGGAGCAGTCCGTGGCAGCAAGAAGGGACCCTCCGTCGGCAGCGGCGGCCAGCGGCGCAAGGGGCTGGAGGGGCGCGGACCGACCCCGAAGGCCGCGGACCGGCCCTCGCACCCCGCCAACGACCGCAAGCTGGCCAAGGAGGGCGCCGAGAAGAAGGCCGAGCGCGACGCTAAGGCCCTCGCCGGGATGCGCAAGGGCCGCCCCGGCGCAGGCGGGCCCACGCGTGACGCCCGCCCCGGTACCCGTCCCACCCGCCCGGGCACCCAGCGGCGCCGTGCCGGCACCGGCTCGGAGTACGTCGCCGGTCGCAACGCCGTGCTGGAGGCGCTGCTGGCGGGCGTGCCCGCGACCGGGCTGTACCTGCAGGAGGGCCTGGACTCCGAGACCCGGGTCCGTGACGCCGTCCGCGCGGCGTCCGACGCCGGGATGTCGGTGCTGTCGGTCAACCGCAACGACCTCGACCGGCTCACCGACGGCGCGGTCCACCAGGGCGTCGCGCTGCAGATCCCGCCCTACGAGTACGCGCACCCGGACGACCTGCTCGTGGGTCGGAAGCGGTCCGACGTGGTCGTGGTCGCCCTCGACGGCGTGACCGACACCCGCAACCTGGGTGCCGTGGTCCGTTCCGCCGGGGCGTTCGGGGCCTCCGGCGTGGTGGTGCCCTCCAGGCGCAGCGCGGGGATGACCGCCGGGGCGTGGAAGTCCAGCGCCGGGGCCGCGGTGCGCGTGCCCGTGGCGCGGGCGGCCAACCTGGCCCGGGCGCTGCAGGCCTACAAGGACGCCGGGCTCATGGTGGTCGGGCTGGACGCCGGGGGCGACGTCGAGCTGCCCGCCCTGGACGTCGAGGGCACGGGCGTCTGCCTGGTCGTCGGCTCCGAGGGCGAGGGGCTCAGCCGGCTGGTGCGCGACCTCTGCGACACGGTCGTCTCGATCCCGATGGCTGCCGAGACCGAGTCGCTCAACGCGGGCGTCGCCGCCGGCATCGTCCTGTACGCGGTGGCACAGCAGCGCTGAGCCCCGTACCAGGCCGGGCGTGGGCGCCTCAGTCGAGGAAGCCGACCATCGGGATGGGCGCGGTGTCGTCACCGCCGAGGACGGCCTTCTCGTCGCGGCGGTGCACCAGCTCGTCGGCCAGGTAGCTGCGGACGGTCACGTCCAGGCCGACGTCGTGCCCGGCGGCCTCCGACAGGTACCAGCGGTGCTGCAGCACCTCGTGGAACACCTCGGCCGACTCGAGCTTGAGCCGCAGCTGAGGCGGGACGGCGCGGACCACGGGCTCGAACACGGTGCTCAGCCAGGTGTGCGCGGTGATCTCCTCGTCCTCGCCCTGCATGTCGTTCGCGGCCGAGAACGAGTCCATGTCGTTGAGCAGGCGCCGGGCCTGGTTCTCCTCCACGTCCAGGCCCGTCAGGCGCAGCAGCCGCCGGGTGTGGTGGCCGGCGTCGACGACCTTGGGCTGGATGAACACCGAGGTGCCGTTGAAGTCCGTGGTGATCGTCAGCTCTCCCACGTCGAAGCCGAGGTCGTTCAGGCGACGGATGCGGGCGTCCACGCGCCAGCGCTCGCCGAAGTCGAAGGCCTCCCCGTCGGTCAGCTCGCGCCAGAGGGTCTGGTAGCGGTCGACCATGCGGTCGCTGGCTGCCAGCGGGTCGAACTCGGCGTCGAGCAGCTCGCCGGCCTGCAGGTCGAGCATCTCCCCGGCGATGTTGACCCGGGCGAGGTCCACGTCGTAGGCGCGCTGGCCCTCCGACAGCACCGGGTGCAGCTCACCGGTCTCCGCGTCCACCAGGTAGGCGGCGAAGGACCCGGCGTCGCGTCGGAACAGCGTGTTCGACAGCGAGACGTCCCCCCAGTAGAAGCCCGTCAGGTGCAGCCGGACCAGCAGCACCGCCAACGCGTCGATGAGGCGGGTGGCGGTGTCGGGTCGCAGGGTCTGGCTGAACAGGGCCCGGTAGGGCAGCGAGAACTGCAGGTGCCGGGTGATGAGCGCGGACTCCAGCGGTTCCCCGTCCACGTCACGCCGGCCGGACACGACGGCAGTCGGCTCGACCGACGGCACCGCGAGACGGCGCAGGTTCCGCAGCATCTGGTACTCGCGCCGGGCGATCGACTCCGTGATCTCCTTGATCGCGTACACCTTGCCGCTGATGCGGACGAAACGGACGACGTGTCGGCTGATCCCCCGCGGCAGCGCGGCGATGCGCTCCTCCGGCCAGGTCTCCAGTGGCAGCTCCCACGGCAGGTCGAGCAGCCCGGCCTCGGCGGTGGTCGACGTGATCTGCAGGGAGGCGCTCACACGCCCATGTTGGCCTAACGGGCGCTCTCGCGGGAGCCCGACGTGTCGCCCGGCGCGAGGCGGGTGCCGCGAAGGCCGCCGGCACGACGGCCGGTGCCCCGAGGTGCCGCGGCGCGACGACGGGCGCCCCGCGGGGTGCGGGACGCCCGTCGTGGCCACCGGTCGATCAGCCCAGACGGGCTCCGGTGGCGATGTCGAAGAAGTGCACGTGGCCGGCGTCGTTCGGCACCAGGTGCACCGTCTCGCCACGCATCGGTGGCCGGCGGCCATCGGTGCGGGCGATGATGTTGTCGCCGCCCTTGGTAGAGGCGTCCTCGCCGCGCATGTCCGGGTCGTCGATGTCGACCTTCTCGCCCGCGTCGGTGCTGCCGTAGATGTAGGCGTCGGCGCCGAGCTCCTCGACGACGTCGACCGCCACGGGCAGGCCCTCACCGGTGGTGGAGATGGCGAGGTCCTCCGGACGGACCCCGACGGTGATCTTCTGGCCGGAGGCCTGCGACAGGTGGCTGCGGTCGATCGGCAGGACCATCGTGCCGAACATCGCGCCCTGGTCCGTCAGCGGCAGCGTGAGCAGGTTCATCGCGGGGGAGCCGATGAAGCCGGCGACGAAGACGTTGTTGGGCCGGTCGTACATGCTGCGGGGGCTGTCGACCTGCTGCAGCACGCCGTCCTTGAGGACGGCGACGCGGTCGCCCATGGTCATGGCCTCGACCTGGTCGTGGGTGACGTAGACGGTCGTGACGCCGAGGCGGCGCTGCAGGGACGCGATCTGGGTGCGGGTCTGCACGCGCAGCTTGGCGTCCAGGTTGGACAGCGGCTCGTCCATGAGGAACACCTGCGGGCTGCGGACGATGGCGCGACCCATGGCCACCCGCTGACGCTGACCGCCGGACAGGGCCTTCGGCTTGCGGTCCAGGTAGGGCGTCAGGTCGAGGATCTTGCCGGCCTCCTCGACGCGCTTGCGGATCTCGTCCTTGGCCACACCGGCGATCTTGAGCGCGAAGCCCATGTTGTCGGCGACCGACATGTGCGGGTAGAGCGCGTAGTTCTGGAACACCATCGCGATGTCGCGGTCCTTGGGCGGCATGTCGGTGACGTCGCGGTCGCCGATGTAGATCGACCCGCTCGTCACCTCCTCCAGCCCGGCGAGCATGCGCAGCGAGGTGGACTTGCCGCACCCCGAGGGCCCGACCAGGACGAGGAACTCCCCGTCACCGACCGAGAGCTCCAGCTGGTCCACCGCGGGGGTGTCCGACCCCGGGTAGAGCCTCGAGGCCTTGTCGAACGTCACTGTTGCCATGACTGTCGTTCCCTCCACCGGCAGGTACGTGCCGGACGATCCGTCGTGAAGGCTGACCCGGGACCGGGCTGACCGCCGGACGCCGTCGTCCTCGCCGGTCCGTCGGTGCGCTCCGTCGCTGGAGTGCCTCGTCGCACGGTGAGTCGGACGGCGGTGCCCGACGCCCCCGATCCTGCCCCATGCCCGCCCCCAGGTCCACGGCCCCCCCTGCCCGCCGGTTGCGAACCCATAACGAAGCGCCGCCAACCGGGCTGGTGGGATGGTGCCGGGCCCGTGATCTCGATAGGGAGGACGAGCCACACCTCCAGCCGTCGACCGAAAGGCACCCCCGTGCGCACCTCGACACGAGCCGCCAGCCCGTCCCGTCCGGCCCGCCGCCCGCTCCTGCTCGCGGGGGCTGCGGCGCTGGCCCTGACCTTCGCCGCCTGCAGCGGCGGGGAGGGCGTGGAGGCCGAGGGTCTGGAGGAGGCGCCCGACGCAGGGGCGTCCGCGGGGGCCTCCGGCGGCACCGCAGGCGCGCCCACAGGCACCCTGGTCGCGGCGCTCGCCAACACCCCGGACCAGTTCGACCCGCACGCCACCACCTCGCAGGCCAGCTTCCAGGTGCTCGAGAACGTCTACGACACGCTCGTCGTGCCCAGCGCGGAGGACCTGTCGTTCGAGCCGTCGCTAGCCACGGAGTGGACCACGAGCGAGGACGGCCTGGAGTGGGTGTTCACGCTGCGCGAGGGCGTGACCTTCCACGACGGCAGCACGTTCGACGCCGAGGACGTCGCCTACTCCCTCAACCGGATCATCGACGAGGAGCTTGCCAACGCGTTCCGGTTCGCCAACGTGACCTCGGTCGAGGCCACCGGCGACCTCGAGGTCACCATCACCGTCAGCGCACCGACACCGAACCTGCTGGCCAACGTGGGCGGGTTCAAGGGCATGGCGATCGTGCCCAGCGAGTCCGCCGAGCTGGACCTGGCCACGCAGGCGGTCGGCACCGGCCCGTTCGAGCTGGTGTCCACGTCCGCGGGCGGCGCGCAGCTCGCGGCGTACGACGACTACTGGGGCGAAGGTCCGAGCATCGAGGGCGTGGAGTACCGCTACGTCGGGGAGTCCGCCGCCGCGCTGACCGGCCTGGAGAACGGCGACATCGACTGGACCGACAACGTGCCGGCGCAGTCCATCGAGCAGCTCGCCGACACCGAGGGCGTCGAGCTCGGCCAGACCGGCGGCAGCGACTACTACTACATGGCGTTCGACCAGTCCGAGCCGCCGTTCGACGACGTCGACGTGCGACGGTCGATCGCCTACGCCATCGACCGCGACGTGATCGTGGAGGCCGCGACGTTCGGCGCCGGCACCGCCAACCAGACCGCCATCCCGTCGGACTCGTTCTGGGCCAACGACTACGCCCCGTTCGACCTCGACGCGGCCCAGGCCGAGCAGCTGCTCGCCGACGCGGGCGCCGAGGGCCTGGAGTTCTCGGTCATGGTCCCGGACTCCGACGAGCCCGCCGTGGCCACCGCGCAGGTGGTGGCCTCGCAGCTGGCCGACGTGGGCGTGACCATGAACGTCGACACGGTGGAGACCGGCGTGTTCCTGGACCGGCAGGGCCAGGGTGACTTCGACGCGTTCAGCTGGGCGTGGGTCGGCAACATCGACCCGTTCGACTACTACCACGGCCAGCACCTGACCGACGCGGGGTCCAACTTCCAGGGCTACAGCAACCCAGAGGTCGACGAGCTGCTCACGCAGGCGGCGAGCGAGACCGACCAGGACGCCCGCAAGGACCTGTACGCCCAGGCCGAGCAGCTGATCGTCGACGAGGTGTCCTACCTCTTCTACTTCAACCCCGACGTGGTCGAGGCCTGGAGCTCGTCGGTCACGGGGTACACCGCGCGGCCGGACTCCGCCGTCAACTTCGAGACCGTCACGTTGACCGACTGACCCGCTGACAGCCCGAGAGCGCAGCGTGACGACCTACATCGCCTCCCGGCTGGCCCAGGCCGGCGTGGTGCTGGCCGGTGTCGCGGTGCTGGTCTTCTCGCTCATGCAGCTCGTGCCGGGCGACCCGGTGCGGATCGCCCTGGGCACGCGCTACACCGACGAGGCGGGCGCCGCGCTGCGCGAGCGCTCCGGGCTCGACCAGCCCGTGCTCGTGCAGTTCCTCACCTGGGCGGGCTCGGCGCTGACCGGCGACCTCGGGGTGAGCTTCCGCTCGGGGGAGCCGGTCACGGCCCTCATCGTGGAGCGGCTGCCGGCGACCCTGAGCCTGGCGGTCGTGTCGATCCTGGTCGCGTTGCTCATCGCGGTGCCGCTGGGCACGATCTCGGCGCTGCGTCCGCGCAGCGTCGTCGACGGGGTCGCGACGGTCGTCAGCCAGGCCGGGATCAGCGTCCCGGACTTCTGGATGGGCATCATGCTCATCGTCTTCGTGGCGCCGTTGCTGGCCCTGCCGACGGGCGGTTACACGCCGTTGAGCGAGGACCCGGCGGCGTGGGCCGCGTCCGTCGTCCTGCCGGCGGTCACGGTCGGGGTGACCAGCGGCAGCATCCTCACCCGGTTCGTCCGGTCGGCGCTGCTGGAGGCCGCCGACGCCGAGCACGTCCGCGCGGCGCGCTCCAAGGGCCTGGGACGCGGCACGGTGCTGGGCTGGCACGTCATGCGCAACGCCCTGCTGCCGTTCGTCACCGTGGTCGGGGTCCAGCTGGCCTACCTGCTGTCCGGGGTGGTCGTGGTGGAGATCGTGTTCAGCTACCCCGGTCTGGGCGAGCTTGCGCTGCAGGCGGTGCAGAGCCGTGACTTCCCGCTGCTGCAGGGGGCGGTGCTGCTGTTCGCGCTGGTGTTCGTCGTGATCAACCTCGTGGTCGACCTGTCCTACGCCGCGCTCGACCCCAGGGTGGGCACTCGGTGAGGGGCCTGTCGCGCGCCGGGCGCACCCTGGCCCTGGTGGCCCGGCGCCCCGGCGGTGCGTTCGGGCTGCTCGTGATCGGCCTGGTGGTGGTGCTGGCGCTGGTGGACGATCGGCTGGTGCCGGGCGGGCCCAACCAGGTCGCCGTGTCCGACCGGTTGCTGGGCCCGTCCCCGCAGCACGCGTTCGGCACGGACCAGCTCGGCCGCGACGTGCTGGAGCGGGTGGTCCTGGGCGCCTCGACGAGCCTGCAGGTCGGTTTCGTCGCGGTCGGCATCGCGTTGGTCGCCGGGGTGCTGGTCGGTCTGCTGGCCGGCTACTACCGCGGGCCGCTGGACGCGGTGCTGATGCGCTGCATGGACGTGCTGTTCGCGTTCCCCGCGATCCTCATGGCCATCGCCGTGCTGGCCCTGCTCGGCCCCGGTACCCGCAACGCGATGATCGCCATCGGTGTCGTCTACGTCCCCATCTTCGCCCGGGTCACCCGCGCCGCCGTGCTGTCGGTCAGCGAGGAGGTGTACGTCCGTGCCTCGCGCTCGGTCGGCGCGCCGGACGTCCGCATCCTGCTCAGCCACGTCCTGCCGAACGCGGCGCCGTCGATCATCGTGCAGACCTCGGTCAGCCTGGCCTTCGCGATCCTGTCCGAGGCGGCGCTCAGCTTCCTCGGCCTCGGCACGCAGCCGCCGAACTCCTCGTGGGGCTACATGCTGTCCGACGGGCGCGGCTTCATCGAGCAGGCGTGGTGGATGGCGTTCTTCCCCGGGTTCGCGATCTTCCTGACGGTGCTGGCGTTCAACCTGCTGGGTGACGCGCTGCGCGACGTGCTCGACCCGCGTCGCCGGTCCCTGATGGCGGCCGGGTCCACCGGTTCCGCCGGGGAGCGGCCGGGGGTGTCGGGTGGCTGAGCTGGGGGGTGGTCCGGCACTGCAGGTGCGCGACCTGCACGTGTCGTTCCCGACCGCGCGCGGCCCGGCCCGCGTGGTGCGCGGCCTCGACCTCGTGGTCTCGCCGGGAGAGACGCTCGCGGTCGTCGGCGAGTCCGGCTCCGGCAAGAGCGTGAGCATGCTCGCCGTGCTCGGCCTGCTGCCGTCATCGGCCACGGTGACCGGCTCGGCGAGGCTGGCCGGGCGCGAGGTGCTCGGCGCGAGCGAGAAGGACCTCCGGGCGCTTCGCGGACCGGGCGTCGGGACGGTGTTCCAGGACCCCATGGTCTCGCTCAACCCGGTGCTCACCGTCCGTCGGCAGCTGCTCGAGGGACTCCGGGCCCACGCCGGCCGGGACGGGGCCAGGCGCGGCGGCGACGCCCTCCTGGCGCGGGCGCGGCAGCTGCTGGACGAGGTCGGCCTGCCCGACCCCGACCGGGCGCTGCGCTCCTTCCCCCACCAGCTCTCCGGCGGCCAGCGCCAGCGCGTGATGATCGCGATCGCCCTGGCCCACGACCCCGCCGTCCTCGTCGCCGACGAGGCCACCACGGCCCTGGACGTCACGGTGCAGGCGCAGATCCTCGCCCTGGTGCAGCGGCTGCAGGACGAGCACGGCACGGCCGTGGTGTGGATCACCCACGACCTCGCCGTGGTCGCCGGCATCGCCGACCGGGTTGCCGTGATGTACAGCGGTCGTGTGGTCGAGACCGGCACCACGGACGCGCTGTTCGCCACCCCGACCCACCCCTACACGCGTGGCCTGCTGGCGTCGCTGCCCGACATCGACGACCCCGCCACGGGCGCCGACCGCGCCGACCTGCTCGCGATGCCGGGGCTGCCGCCGGACCCGGTCGACCCGCCCGCGGGCTGCGCGTTCGGCCCCCGCTGCCCCGTGGCGCACGGCGACTGCCTGGCCCGGCCGCAGGAGCTGCGGGAGATCGGTCCCGGGCACCTCGCCGCGACCAGGTGCCCCGTGCCCGTGACGGGGGTGAGGTGACAGGTGGCTGAGGACGAGGTGCTGGTCCGGGCCCGCGGCCTGCAGGTCCACTTCGGGTCACGGCCACCGGTGCGGGCCGTCGACGGCGTGGACCTCGACATCCGGCGCGGGGAGACCCTGGGCCTGGTCGGGGAGTCAGGCTGCGGCAAGTCGACCCTGGGCAACGCGTTGCTGCGCCTGGTGGAGCCGACGGCCGGCACCGTCGAGCTCGACGGGACCGAGCTCACGGGTCTGAGCAGACGTCCGATGCGTGCCCTGCGCCGTCGGGCCGTGATGGTGTTCCAGGACCCGTACGCCAGCCTCGACCCGCGCCGCAGCATCGGCGACGCCGTCGCCGAGCCGCTGCTGGTGCACCGCCTGCACGGGGACGCCGCGTCCCGTCGCCGCCGCGTCGGGGAGCTGCTGGAGCTCGTCGGGCTGCCCGCGTCGGCCGCGGACCGCTACCCCCACGAGTTCTCCGGCGGGCAGCGGCAGCGGGTCGGCATCGCCCGCGCGCTCGCCGGTGAGCCCGACCTGATCGTGGCCGACGAGGCGGTCGCGAGCCTCGACGTGTCGATCCAGGCGCAGGTGATGAACCTGCTGCGCGGGCTCCAACGGGACCTCGGCCTCACGCTGCTGTTCATCAGCCACGACCTGGCCGCCGTCCGTCACGTCAGCGACCGGATCGCCGTGATGTACCTGGGCCGGGTCGTCGAGGTCGGCCCCGCGCGGCAGGTGACGAGCGACCCCCAGCACCCCTACACCCGGGCGCTGCTGACCGCGGTGCCGCGGCCCGACCCGGTGGCCGAGCGTGCCCGTCGCCCGGTGCTGCTGAGCGGGGACGTGCCGAGCCCGACCGCCGTCCCCAGCGGCTGCCGGTTCCGGACCCGCTGCCCGAGCGCGTTCGATGCGTGCGCTCGGGTCGACCCGCTGCTGCTCCAGGTGGGGCCGGGACGGTGGTCGGCGTGCCTGCTGCACAGCGCCGAGGCGCCCGATCGACCGGCACCGACCGCCCCTGGACCGGGTCCATGAGACACGCGGGCCCGACTGGTGCACAAGCGATGGTCGGGGTGAGCAGGCGCATCAGGGAGGGCGCCCCCGGGGGCGGTAGCGAGACGTGCCGGCTTCTCAGGTGCCTCCCTCCAGCCGCACGTAGTCGATCTCCCCACCGAAGTAGTCGCAGGTGATCCTGACCTGGTCGCAGAAGTACTTGCCGCCGATGGCGAGGACCTGGGTGTTGGCGATGCGACCGGTGTCGCCTCGGTTGCGTCCGATGAACACGCCGTCGAGGTACATCCTGGCTTCGGTCGGGGTCGCCTCGCAGCGGATCGTGTGCCATGCGTTGTCGTTGATCGGCCTGCCGCTGGCACGCACGGCATTGCTGACGCCGGTCGGTCCGCGGAACAGGCAGGACGGCTCCGCCTGCGGAAGCTGGATCTTCCAGTAACCGCCCGGGGCCCCGGCCTGACCCTTCTGCACCACGTTGCCGAACTTGTTGCTTGTCCGCAGCCGTACCTCGACCACGTACTCGGCGCGGCCTGCGGGGTTGAGCCTCTCGTCGTGGGGGACCACGACGTTGTGCTCAGGTCGCGCCGGCGGCGTGTTGGGCTGCAGCCGCGCGAAGGTGTATCCGCGCCCGTCCGGTGGCACGGTCACCCCGGTGACGACCTCCGCACCGATGTCCCCGTGGTGCCCGTTGCCGGAGGAGTCGGACATGATCGAGGCGCGCGGCGCCTCGCCCATTCGCCAGTCGGCGATGGTCGTCGGTGCCGCGGCCTGCGACGGCGGCAGCGCCCCGAAGGTCATGACGGCGACGATCAGGGTCATGGGGAAAAGCGTCAATCTGCGCATCAGCATCCTCACGCTGGACCAGCAGCTCGGTTGCGGACGGTGACCGCGAAGTTGGGAACCCGCTCCTGGACCGTGCAAATAGTCCCACCAACTGCGCCGGTGCGTCACGGCTTTCACTGGAACAGCGGTCGTCGGCGACGGACTGTCACTGCCGTCCGTCGTGAGCCCGGCGCGGTTGGGGCTGGCCTACTGGTCGAGCAGCTGGCTCCTGAGGGTGTTGACGCGGGCGGTGATGTCGTCGCGCACGAGGCGCATGCGTTCGATGCCGTCGATGCCGCGCTCGGAGGGTTCGTCGGTGTCCCAGCTCTCGACGCGGGTGCCGTCCAGAGGTTCGACGTGGGTGTCAGGGCCGAGGGTGATGACGAGGTCGGCGTCGCGGATCATCTGATCGGTGATGGCCTTGGGGGTCTCGGCGGTGATGTCGATGCCGAGCTCCTGCAACGACTGGGCGGAGAGGGCGTTGACCGCTGTCCCGGGCTTGGTGCCCGCGGACTCGACGGTGACGGTGGTGCTGGCGGCGTGACGCATCAGCCCGGCGGCCATCTGGGACTTGCCGCCGTTCTTGACGCAGACGAAGAGCACGGACGGGGTGGTGGTCATGGGGGTCTCCTCGGTGCCGGGCTGGACGGTGCTGGGCTGGACGGTGCTGGGCTGGACGGTGCTGGGCTGGACGGTGCTGGGCTGGACGGTGCTGGGCAGGACGGCGCGGATGATCGCGGCCTGCGCGTGGGTGTGGACGCGGTGGGTGGGGCGGATCTCGACCTGGGTGAACCCGGTGTCGGTCAGGGCTGCCGCGAGCTCGTCCTGGGTGAGGGCGCCGGCGATGCACCCGGTCCAGGCGGCCATGTCGGCCTTGGTGGCCGCGTCCATGTCGGGGTCGGCGACGACGTCGGAGAACGCGAGCCGGCCGCCGGGGCGCAGCACCCGGGCGGCCTCCCGGAGGGCGACGGTCTTGTCGGCGGCGAGGTTGAGCACGCAGTTGGAGATCACGACGTCGACGGTGTCGTCGGGCAGCGGCACCTCCTCGAGGTAGCCGTGCAGGAACTCGACGTTGGTGAGGCCGGCCCTGGTGGCGTTGGCCCGGGCGAGCTCGAGCATCTCTGCGGTCATGTCCAGCCCGATGGCCCGGCCGTTGGGCCCGACCCGGCGGGCGGAGATGAGAACGTCGCCGCCGGCCCCGGACCCGAGGTCCAGCACGGTCTCCCCCGGGTGCAGGTCCGCGACCGCCGTGGGGACCCCGCACCCCAGGGAGCCGGCGACCTCGGTGGCGTCGTCCCCGTACAGCGAGGCCCCGAACACGGCGGTGCCGGCGGCGTCGCTCTGCAGGTCGGTCGGTGCGGCACCGCAGCAGCTGGTCGACGTCGCAGCCGCGGCGTAGCGGGCGCGGACGGTCTCGCGGAGGTCCTCGGATGCACCGGTCATGACGCTGTCCTCTCCGGCCGGGTCGGGTCGGTGTCGAGCAGCTCGTCCAGCAGGGTCTCGATGCGGGCGCGGATGTCGTCTCGGATGGGACGGACGGCGTCGACGCCCTGCCCGGCCGGGTCGTCGAGCTCCCAGTCGAGGTAGCGCCTGCCGGGGAAGACGGGGCACACGTCGCCGCAACCCATGGTGATGACGACGTCGGAGGCCTCGACGGCCTCGACGGCCTCGCTGGTGAGCACCTTGGGAGTGGCGCGGGAGATGTCGATGCCGACCTCGGCCATCGCCGCGACGGCGGCGGGGTTGACCTGGTCGCCGGGCAGGCTGCCGGCGGAGCGGACCTCCACCGTGCCCTGGGACAGCTCGGTGAGGAACCCGGCGGCCATCTGGGAGCGGCCGGCGTTGTGCACGCACACGAAGAGCACGGAGGGCGTGGTGGGCCGGGGCGGGGTGGATGTCACGGCGGTGTTCTCCCGGGGAGTCGGTGGGGCACGAGCTGCGTCAGGCGCGGGTGGAGGTGGAGGTGAGGGCCGCGAGCTGGGCGCGGCTGAGCGTGGGGTCGGTGAGCTCGCGGAGCAGGACCTGGACGCGGTGGTCGAGGTCGTCGCGGATGCCGCGGACGGTGGCCAGGTCGGCGCCGGCGGGGTCGGTCATGGCCCAGTCGAGGTAGAGCGTGCCGGGGTAGACCGGGCAGGCGTCACCGCAGCCCATGGTCACCACGCAGTCCGCCGCGGCGACCACGTCGTCGGTCAGCGGCTTGGGGAACTCCTGGCCGAGGTCGAGCCCGATCTCGGCCATGGCCGTCACGACGACGGGGTTGATGGCGTCGGTGGGGGCGGAGCCGGCGGAGCGCACGTGCACCCGCCCCTGGGCCCGGTGGGTGAGCAGAGCGGCGGCCATCTGGGAGCGCCCGGCGTTGTGCACGCACAGGAACAGCACCTCGGGCACGTCCTTGGGTGCGTCGCCCCGGGACTGGGCCAGCGCGGTGAGCCGCTCGGTGGCGAACCGCTTCGCCAGCGACGTGAGGTGGATGTGGACCTTCGCCGTCCGGTACAGGGCGGTGTAGGACTCGAAGACGTAGCGCTCGACGGTCTGGAGGGAGAACACGCCCTCGAACTGCGCGGCCAGGGTGGCTGCGATGCCGGAGAGCACGGCCTGGGGCATCAGCAGCTCCGGCTGCGCTCGGCGGGCTGCGGGGTCGAGGGGACCGGTCATGGCGGGGCTCCTACGTCTGGGCGGGCAGAGCAGCCGGGTCGGTGGTGCGGGGGTGGAAGCGGCGGCGCAGCGCGAGGCTGACGTAGACCAGGCCGACGAGGACGGGGACCTCGATGAGCGGGCCGACGACCCCGGCCAGCGCCTGGCCGGAGGTGACGCCGAAGGTGGCGATCGCGACGGCGATGGCAAGCTCGAAGTTGTTGCCGGCGGCCGTGAACGCCAGGGTCGTGGTGCGCTCGTAGCCCAGGCCCAGCCCCGCACCGAGGGCGAAGCCGCCGCCCCACATCACCGCGAAGTACGCCAGCAGCGGCAGCGCGATGCGGACCACGTCGAGGGGGTTGGAGGTGATGGCGTCGCCCTGCAGCGCGAAGAGCACGACGATGGTGAACAGCAACCCGTACAGGGCGAACGGCCCGATGCGGGGGATGAAGCGCTCCTCGTACCAGGTGCGGCCCCTGGCCTTCTCGCCGATGCGCCGCGAAAGGAACCCGGCCAGAAGCGGGATGCCGAGGAAGATCAGGACGGATCGGGCGATGTCCCAGATGGAGGCGTCGATGGTGGTCTGGTCCAGGCCGAGCCAGCCGGGCAGCACGTTCAGGTAGAACCACCCGAGGACGGCGAACGCGAACACCTGGAACACCGAGTTGATGGCCACGAGCACGGCGGCGGCCTCCCGGTCGCCGCAGGCGAGGTCGTTCCAGATGACGACCATCGCGATGCACCGGGCCAGGCCCACGATGATCAGGCCCGTCCGGTACTCGGGCAGGTCGGGCAGGAAGATCCAGGCCAGGGCGAACATCAGCGCCGGGCCGAACACCCAGTTCAGCAGCAGCGACGACGCGAGCAGCCGCTTGTCGCCGGTGACCGAACCCATCCGGTCGTAACGGACCTTGGCAAGCACCGGGTACATCATCACCAGCAGCCCGACTGCGATCGGGAGGCTGATCCCGTTGACCTGCACAGCTTCGAGGACGTCACCGAGACCCGGCACACCGCGGCCCAGCAGCAACCCCACGACCATCGCCACCCCGATCCACACGGGCAGGAACCGGTCGAGGGTGGAGAGCTTGCTGGCGACGGCGTTCTCCGGGGCGTCGACGATGGTGGGAATCGTCATGCCAGGGCGTCCGAGGTGGCTTCGGTGGGGGCGGTGAGCTCGGCGGGGCCCAGGACAGCAGCCAGCTGGGCCAGCGCGCCGGGCACCACCCAGTAGAAGACCCATGTGCCGCGTCGCTCGCACTCCAGCAACCCCGCCTCGCGCAGCACCCTCAGGTGGTGGGAGATCGTCGGCTGGGACAGGTCGAAGCCGGGCGTCAGGTCGCACACGCACGCCTCACCCCCGCTGTGCGAGGCCACCATGCTCAGCAGCCGCAGCCGTACCGGGTCACCCAGCGCCTTAAACATCCGGGCCAGGTCACCCGCCCAGTCCTGCGTCAACGGCTCGTGGGCCAACGGGGGGCAGCACGGCGCCTGCGCCACGGCCATGGCGTCCTGATTCGACATCCGTCGATGTTGACACCTATCGAAGTAGTTCGCAAGGTACCCGCGGGGCAGCGTCCCTGGACGTCCGTCGCTTGCAGACGGTCGGACCGGCGAGGTCGTGGCCGTGGACTGTGATCAGCGGGAGCGCTCACCCACCAGCGCTGCTGGAGTGGCGTAGGCCGACCCACCCGGCAGTCGCGGCGGCGAGGAGGAGGGCGGCCCCGAGGTAGTAGACGGCCCGGATGCCGACGGTGTCCGCGAGCAGGCCTCCGGCGAGCAGGGACAGGAGCCTGCCGGACT